>Ga0302325_10030712_pt1 | contig 11074 bp, 8 predicted proteins | sample Palsa_T0_2_FD_201948 | JGI IMG/M metagenome (GOLD analysis project Ga0302325, IMG submission 201948) | Peat permafrost microbial communities from Stordalen Mire near Abisko, Sweden - Palsa_T0_2 | ecosystem: Environmental > Terrestrial > Soil > Palsa > Peat permafrost | place: Sweden: Abisko...
GATGCGGGCGTCCGCATCGCCGTCGAGAACCACGCGGGCGACATGCAGGCGCGTGAGGTGAAGGCGCTGATCGAAGAGGCGGGCAAGGATTTCGTGGGATCTTGCCTGGATACCGGCAACCCGATGTGGGTGGTAGAGGATCCGCTGGTCACGCTGGAAACCTTGGCACCCTATGTGGCGACCTCGCATGTGCGCGATAGCGCCGTATTCGAGCACCCTCGGGGCGCGGCCGCCCAATGGGTCGCATTGGGCGACGGCTCGGTGGATTTCGTGCGCTTCGTCGAGGTCTATCGCAAGCTATGCCCTACGGCGTCCATACAACTTGAGATCATCACTGGGCGCCCGCCGGAGGTCTTGCCTTACTTGGAGCCGGACTTCTGGAAAGCGTTCCCCAAAATGCCCGCCTGGGAGTTCGCGCGCTTCGTGGCGCTGGCCAAGAGCGGGCGGCCATTTCTAGGGAACATGGTGATCGGGCAATGGTCCGACAATTCGCCCACGCTGGAAGCGGCCCTGAAGGAGCAGCAGCGCATCGACCTGGAACGCAGCCTGGAGTATGCCAAGAAGAAGCTGGGTATCGGGGTGCGTTGGCGGGGGTAAGGGACACCGTTATTGTGCGACAACCGGAACCGGATACAGTTTCGCACGAATCAGCGCTTCCACTCGTCCCCACACAACCGGATCCGATTCAATCTCAATATGAGACTTCATAAATGCCCGCGCGTACCACGAATATCCTTCACAATCGATCGGATGGGCGCTATAGTCGAATTGGAAATTTCCAAGAATCTGAGTCTGTGAATCGTCCGCGGCGTGAATTCGCGGCCGCCCGTGCAGCCACCCGCCCCGCTGATAGAAATTGACAGCTTCGGCAACGTTGGCCGGGATCCACTCGTCATTTTCGCCCGGCTTCGCGACGCTGTCCACTTGAATAGTGAGTAGCACCGGAATTCCCTCTTTCCCCAGAGTTCGCGCCAGAGTTACGGCTTCCGACGCGCCCCAACTGTGGCCGTAGATCACGATGCGGGCGGCATCCTTCTCCTTAGTCGAAAGCGTTCCGTCGTGGTTGACGTCGAGCAACCGCAGAATCTCCCGGTGGGCCTGCTGGCTCCGCCGATTCTCAAACAGTCTGACTTGCACACCGGAAGGGTTGTTCTGTTGCAAACGGCTGCCGAGTTGGACCTCCGAATGGACGGCGTTATTGTGCCCAACCATCCCGCCTACGAACCCGACAACGATAGCTGACGGGCCGAGCACGCTACCTTCGAGTCTCGCGGCACCTTCCGCGCTAATCGCCGGCTGGCTCGCATATAACAAGACTAAAACGACCGTTAGCGTGCGGTAGTGCACAATTCTTGTCCCTGCTGGATTGTACCATCGTTGCGCATGCCTCACGTATCTCTAACGTGGATCGAAGCTCTGATCCACATACATCCATACCACCCGCGCTAATCGCACCACTAGCGGCACAAACGGCAGGTAGGCGACAAAGGCCGCCACGATCGACCGATCGAGCGGCCAGCCGCTGAGCTTCCCAATCAGCAGGATGAGAAGCAGCACTGGCGGGATGGACAATCCGTAACTCACATACATTGCTCCTAAAAAGTACCCTTGCTCCCGCTCGAAGGTCAGGCCGCAAACCGGACAATCGCGCCACATCGCCAGCGGGCCGCGATACACCGGACCGCGGAAAATGCGCCCCTGCCTGCATCGTGGGCAAAGCTGCCGGCGAATGCCCGACATCGCCGAAACCGCGTGCGTCCGCATCACTACCTTCTGATACTATCCGGTTTATGCCGAAACCGCTGTTCCTCCCGCTCGCGCTGGTAGCGCTTGCCGCCGGCCTGCACGCCCAGTGGATCCCGTTGAATCCTGTCACCGGCGTTGTCGAGCAGCCCGGCGGCGTGCAACTGAGTATGAAATCCGGCGCTATGCGGATCGAGGTAAAGACCGGCTCCATCGTCCACGTGGTGTATTCGCCTACCGCTTCGTTTAGCCAGCAGACCGATTATGTGGTCAACAAGACCGCCTGGCCCGCCCCGCAGTGGAAGATGCAGTCCACCGACGCGCAGATCGTCATTGCGACTTCGCGTTTGAAAGTCACCGTCACCCGCCAGGATGGGGTCATCGCCTACAGCGACCTGTCCGGCAGGAAACTTGTCGCCGAAGGCCCCAAGACTATGACTCCCGCCACCGTCAATGGCGAGAATACTTACCACGCGGAAGACAACGTTTCCATCTATGGATCCGAAGAGGCGTTCTATGGGCTGGGCCAGCATCAGGCGGGCGTCTGGAACTATCGCGGAGATTCGGTGGATGTTTCCCAGGACAACACCAGCATCGCGGTGCCCTTGCTGGTTTCGAGCAACGGCTACGGCCTGTTCTGGAATAATACATCGCGTACCCGCTTCAACAATCGTTTCGTGCATTCGTTGTATATCAGCTCGGAAGTGGCCGATACCATCGACTATTATTTCCTCTACGGCCCCGGCTTCGATAAGATCGTCGCCGGTTACCGGGAGTTAACTGGCGCGGCTCCTATGTTCGGTAAGTGGGCCTACGGCTTCTGGCAATGCAAGAACAAGTATCAGTCGCAACAGGAACTACTCGGCGTGGCCCACAAATATCGCGAGCTGCACATCCCGGTGGATAACATTGTGCAGGACTGGTTCTGGTGGACTACCAAGGGCGAGTTCGTATTCAACAAGAATTATCCCGATGCCAAGGGCATGATCGACGATTTGCATCGCAACAATTTCCACCTGATGATCTCGGTCTGGCCTTACTTCGATCCTGGCACGCCAACTTACGCGGAAATGGACAAGCGCGGTTATTTCATCGACCGCACCAAGGTGCGCGCCTATCACCCAGCCGGCATGGCGGTCTACGACGCCACTAACCCCGCCGCCCGGGCCTACTATTGGAACCTGATGGACAAAGCGTTGTTCCAGATCGGCGCGGACGCCTGGTGGCTCGACACTACGGAACCGGAAACCGAAGGGCGCGAGGAGAACCTGATGCTGGATAACAAGCTCGCGATCGGCAGCGGCGCCCGCTACGCTAACATTTTTCCGCTGATGACCACTACCGCGGTCTACGATGGCCAGCGCAAGGCCAGCGACCGCAAGCGCGTCTTTATTCTTTCCCGTTCCGCTTTTGCTGGTGCGCAGCGCAATGCGGTAACCGCCTGGTCGGGCGATATTCTTTCCGACTTCGAGACCTACAAACGCCAGATACCCGCCGGCTTGAATTTCTCTTTGTCCGGCATTCCCTACTGGACTACGGACATTGGCGGATTCTTCATCGGAAATCCCAACGATCCGGCCTATCGTGAATTATTTATCCGTTGGTTTCAATACGGCACGTTTTGCCCCATCTTTCGCGTGCATGGTACGCGCACCACTAACGAGAACGAGTTATGGTCTTACGGTACGGAAGCTCAGAAGATTATGACTCAGTTCGACCGCCTGCGCTATGAGTTGATGCCGTACATCTACTCCGTCGCCTGGATGACCACGTCCGGCAGCTACACGCCGATGCGGCCCCTGGTGATGGACTTCCGCACGGATGTCCGCGCCCAGAACATCGGCGATCAATTCATGTACGGGCCGGCCATCCTTGTAAATCCGGTCACTGAACAAAGCGCCACCACCCGGCATTTGTATCTGCCGAAAGCCACATGGATCGACTTCTGGAGCGGCACCGCCGCGGATGGCGGGAAGGCCGTCGACGCGCCGGCTCCGCTCGACCGTTTGCCCCTATATATTCGCGCGGGATCCATCGTGCCTATGGGGCCGGACGTCGAGTATGCCGCCGAAAAGCCCGCCGACCCCATCGAATTGCGCGTCTATCGCGGCGCGGACGGCAACTTTACCCTCTACGAAGACGAGAACGATAATTACGATTACGAAAAGGGCGTGTACGCCACCATCCCCATTCATTGGGACGACGGTGCTCATACTTTGACCATCGGCGAGCGTCACGGGCGGTTTGCGGGTATGCTGGACTCTCGCGCGTTCCGGGTTGTATTTGTGAGCGCAGGCCACGGCGTGGGAATCGGTCAGACCACTGAGCCGGATAGAATCGTCCAATATTCCGGTAGCCCGATTACCGTCGCCGCGCCGTAGGGCGGTACCAAGCCGGATTAGTTCCCCGCGACCGTATAAGCCAGGTTGCGCTCAGTTGAACTGGCTCCTTGAACGACTGTCGCTTTCACTTCATAACTACCCGGTTTGCCGATGGCCTGGACGATCATAGGGATTCCACCGGATGCGTCCGGCGGGGGCAAGAAAGGCTTAACCGTGGCCAGCAGGCTTCCCTTTTTTAGTAACTGCACGCGCAACTCGGGCTTCGCCGGATTTCCCCGTTCCGGATAAATCATCAGATAGACCACGGGGCGCGCGCCGGCAAATAAATCGGTCGTCACGAAGGGCAGCACACGCTTCCCCGTGGAGTCGACCGTATACTCAAACGGGTCGGCGGCGTCAGGCGGCGGACCCAGATTTTCCACTCGCCGCGCCAGTGTCAGGTCGCTGAGACCCACCCCCGTCTGCTCCCGATTGTCGATCTCAAACACACCGGTGCTGGACCGATTGCCTTCGTGGTCCACCACCGCGGTCTCGACGGTGTAGTGTCCGGCCGGCAGATTCACCGCGTGTTGGTAAGTCATCAGTTCCGCCTGCAGGGCGGCCAGGCGATCGTCGGGAACTTCCGCGGGGACGTCTTTGCTCACCCGGTCCACAATCTGCCCCTGCGCATTCTTGACCAGTGCGAGCAACGACGCGTGCAGCCGGTGCCTGTGGGCGATGGCCGCCGGCGAAGCGGTCAGGTTCGAAATCGGCATCTCGAAGGCGATGGCATATTGCGCCGTGCCTCCGGCATCGCGGAAGCGATAAGCCCGCGAGCGAAAATCGAAGGCGTGCGGCCGAGGCTGCGTGTCGAGCGCCTTCAGTCCAGCCATTTCTTCGGCAGTCAACGGGCGATCGGCTGTATCGGGTACGGCGAAGTAGCCGGTACGGGTCTCCACACGCAATCCGGCCCGCGCCAGCTTCACTTCAATCTTTCGAAAGTGCCCGTCGTCCCGATCGGATTTCGAAGGATATGCGATCTCGTAATGCGTATCCACCTCCTCCATCACATGCGCTAAAAGCTTGTCCGTATTGTTGGTGTTGGCGATCAGAAAACCGCCGGTACGTTCGGCCAGCTCCCGGATGGCTTCCTGACGGTTGCCGCTCGATACCGCGAACTTCACATAGTCGTCCTGATGCGCCAGCTCCATCATTTCAGCCGCGGCCGAGACCGGCGGCGGCCCGTGCGAAGAGTTGGGCGACGCCGACGATGCCGACGACGCTCCTGACGACCCTGCGGCGGACTGCCCTATGCTCGCGGGCCCCTGCTGCTGGCTGAGGGCGGCGATGTATTGCAACATCGCGACGGATGGCGCACTCGCCGACTGCGCGGCCTGACAACTGTCGCTGGGCGCATCCTGGCAGACGCCCAGCCCCCAGACATCCATGGCATAGAAAGTGACGCCGCCCTTAGTGGCCTGATGGATCAGCGAGTCCCAATACTCCAACTGATCGGGCGGCCGGGTGAGTCCCGTACTTAGAAGCAGCACCGTCTTTTGAAAGGGCAGGGGACTAAGTTGCCGGACCAAGCCGATCAACGCGTCGATTTCACGCAACCCGGCCCTTACCGAGAAATCCATGTCTCCTCGCGTGCCCAATGGATCCGAGGGGCTGGAGCCGTCCGCGGACCCCGTAAAGGTGCTGCCGGGCGGCACGATGGTCCCCGTCGCCTGCATACTCAAGCCGCTCAGCAGGGCCGCCGACCCCAGATTGACCGACGGAAGTTGGTTGACGGCGGCCAGTTCCAGGGCCTTTATCAAGTGCTCGCGGCTGTTTGAAAACGGAAAGACCGGCCGCAGGCCGCTGGCATCCAGGCTAAACACGCCAATGAAGGTGTTGGGGCGCAGTTCCTCGTTCACAAATTTGCGCGCCGATTCAAACGCGAAACTGCGCGTTTCCGGGTTCAGATCGTTCAAAATCAGGCAAACCACGTTGACCGTGCGTAGCGGATTAACGGGCTGGCGCGCCGCTTTTGACGCAGATGGATTGCCCTCCCCCGCTTTCGCTTCAGCCGCCTGTTTTTCGTCGTCGATGCGGACCTCGCTGCCCGCCACCAGGCGGAACGAGCGCACATCCTGGCGGACGCCATCTTCGTAAACAGCGATCTCGCCGGGCTTAAGATTGGTGATCAAGCGCCCGTGCGCATCGCGCACTACGACGTCGAGCAACACTTCCCGGACCGAGCTTCGGATGACGACGTCCGGCGCTTGGGCGAACCCCGTGCCGATCAGCAGCAACAAGGGCGCCAAGGGGGATTTTCGCATGGTGGTAAGACGTTGATACGTATGCCGAAAGGTACACCGGCGTTGGGGCGGCCCGACTTCTCTGTGACAACGCCAGCCGCGTTCTAGTACCCAGTACCAGTACGTGCGTCACCAAGGTTACGAAGGTGCTAACCTGAACCCATTAACCGCACTCATAGAACAGGATCAATGCCCCAGAAAATCGTAGCCAACTGCCGCCGCTGCTTGCTATCCGCCTTGCTTTTGGCCGGTCCATGTGCCTTCGCGCAACAGGCGCAACAGACGCCGCAACAGCCTCAGTTGCCCCCGCCCGAGGGGCAATACGTAGGCCGCTTCCTGGTCTATGCCGGATATATGCGTCTGGATAGTCCGAAGATCAGCCTGGATGAACCGGGTGTGCACATCCAGGCGGGAATGCGTTGGTCGCGGCATATTAGTCTCGGCTTCGACTACAGCCGGGGCACCGGCAGCACGGCCATCGGGCTGAATCAGGCCACCACCGCCCTGCAGAACCGGTTCGACCCGATTCTTGCGTCGTTCATCGCCAATGGTCTGGTCCCCGCCAACTATGCCGCCGTCCTGCCGTTCGCGTCGGTAACCCAAACCTTCACCGCGGGTCCCGAATTCCCCTACCGCCGGTTCAAGCGCATCACACCGTATATCCGCCCCTCCGCCGGTATCATCAACGAAATTGCCACGGCGCATCCCACCGACACTCTTACGCGACTCGTCGTAAACTCCATCGCGCCCTCCGGCAAAGAAGAGGAGTGGACCGCTTTCTACGGATTCGGTGGCGGCGTTGCCTTCAACGTCACCAAACATTTCAGCCTGGTGGTGCAAGCCGACCTGGTACACGATCACCTGTTCCCAGATTTGCTCAAGGACGGCCGAAACACCATCCGATTTTCGATCGGTCCCGGCTTCCAGTTCGGACACAACGTGACCAAGAACTGGAACATACCCGGTCATTGGGAGTAATCGTTGGGAGTAATCGTTGGGAGTAATCGTTGGAAGTGCTACACTAACCGGGAGGTTCAGTTTGCGCTCCATACTTCCTCCTCTGCTGGCTCTTCTGCTTGCCATCGCGTCTGCCGGTTGCTTGGTGGGCGGCCCCGACGATTGGCCAGGCTGGCGCGGGCCCGCCGGTAACGGCGTCTCTTCCCTGAAAAACATTCCCTCCGCATGGAGTCACGACCAGAACATCGCCTGGAAGACGGCTGTCCCCGGACGCGGCCATGCCTCGCCGGTAATCTGGGGTAACCGCATATTCCTCGCTACGGACATCGAAGGCGACGTCATACCCGGCGCCGCGCCCGTGAAACATAAGGTGGAGGGACAGCCCTTTCGTCACCCCGATAGCGTCGGTGGAACTCACAAACACACACTCAAACTTCTCTGCTTCGACGCGGCCGCGGGCAAGCAACTTTGGGAGCGCACCGCCTACGACGGTCCGGTATTCGACGACATCCATAAGTTCAACACCTATGCCTCGCCCACTCCGGTCACCGACGGCAAATATGTTTACGCTTACTTCGAATCGCAAGGGTTGTATAAGTACGATTTCGAAGGCAACTTGCTGTGGAAGATGTCTCTGGGAGGGATCGCCACGCTCGGTGTGGGGACTGGCGTTTCACCGGTCCTGTTCGAAGACAAGATCTTGATTCTGGCGGACCAGGATGAGGGCGAACTATCCTTTCTCGCCGCGGTATCCACTGCGGACGGCAAAATCGCCTGGAAAGCGCCGCGCAAGGAGTCCGTCAACTGGACCACTCCAGTGATTGTGGAATCCGGCCGCCAGCCAGCCTTGATAGTTCCCTCCATGGAGGACGTTGTAGCCTACGATCCGCGCACCAGCAAAGAACTCTGGCGCACCGCGGGACTCGATAGCAATTCCGTACACACGCCCGTGTTTGGTCACGGCATGGTGTACGTGTCGAGCGGATTTCCGAAGAAGATCGTCATGGCAATTCGCCTCGACCCGGCCAAGAACCAGCCCCGCGTAGCATGGAAGTACGATAAGGGCACCGGTTACATTCCCTCTCCAATCCTTTATGGCGACTATCTATATGTTATGACTGGCGCAGGGCTGCTGACTTGTCTGGATGCCCTGACTGGAGAAGTGAAATACGAGGGAAGGCGCTTTCCCCAACCGGGACAATTCACGGGTGCACCCGTGGCCGTTGACGGCAAGTTGATGATCACCAGTAACGACGGCGACACCTACGTGGTGAAAGCCGGCCCCGATTTCGAAGTCCTGGCCACTAACTCGCTTGGCGAACCGGTTTTTGCATCGCTGGCTCTGGCCGGTGACTCAGTGTATATCCGGTCGGCCACTAGCCTCTATCGCATCCGGCAGGTTCCCCTGAACCGGTAGCACCGCTCCGCCTGTTGCTTCACACTGTGCTCGATGCGCCTCAGGTGGCTCCCGCCGCGCCATCGCAGGCCAAACCCAACAACATACCCGGCGTCAGTGGGTTACGCCTGGATATCGCCGCCTCGCCGCCTGCATCTGTCGAATTCCTAACATCGGTTGCCTTCGTGCAAATATCTGCTTAAGGGTTAAGCCTCGTTTCGAAGCTATCGCAAACATAAGGAGATTAGTCAAAATGAAAGCACTTTCTTTAACACTATGCTTAGGACTTGCCGCGATTGGTGTTTCCAGCGCGCAAGAGACATCGCATTTCGCATTCACCGTCAGCGGCGGATTTACCACGCCAGTGGGCAACACGGGCCGGTACGTCGACGATGGATGGAACGTGGGAGGCGGCGTTGGATACAATTTCAACTCGTGGGTGGGGGCCCTCGTCGATCTCAACTACAACTCAATGGGCATCAATAGCACAACTCTGCAGGGTGTCGGCGCTCCCGGCGGTGGATTGCACGTTTTTTCGGCGACGTTAGATCCGATCGTTCACCTGACTCCAAAATCGCATTTCGATCTATATGTAACCGGCGGCGGAGGAATGTATCGCCGGCAGCAGGATTTCACGCAGCCCACTGCGGTCGTCGTGCCCGGCTTCAATCCGTTTTTCGGGTTCTACCCGACAGCCGCCGCGGGAAGCCAGGTTCTGTCGTCTTACAGCTCTATTAAACCCGGAATCGACGCAGGTGTGGGAATTGCATTCGGTTCTGTATGGCACGGTAAGTTCTTCGCCGAAGCACGGTATAACCGCATTATCGATGCCTATCACACTGATTATGTGCCTGTGACGTTCGGCTTTCGCTGGTAGTTAGCGGAATGGCAGGCGTACCGAAAGAAGGAAGTGCGCCTGCCATTCCCCGTATTTCTTAGAACGGCACTGCGCGTGCTGTCTATTTCCCGGACACACTGAAAGGTGCTTATGAGGACAAATTCAAATGCATTTGTTAGCGCCGCTATATTGGCAACGCTGATTTTGGTAGCCCCCGCCTTCGCCAACCACCACACCGCCCTGAATGGTACCTGGACGCTGCTGCCGGCTAAAAGCGATTTTGCAGGCCAGCCCGTCATTCAGACCGGCTCGGTGACCATCGACGAGCGCGAGGGTATTATCTCCGTCTCCCGGAACTTCGTTTATCAGGGCGCCTCGGAAACCTTCTATTACAAGGACATGACGGACGCCCAGAACGGCGCGACGATCCACGACGGCAAAGATGTTAAAAGTAAATCCAAGTGGGATCACGACATACTGAAAGTTACCACCACCGAGTCCGGTGCAACCACTGTCGAAAGCTACAGTTTGGCTGCGGATGGAACTATGGTGGTCAACGTGGTCCGGCCCGGCCGCCCGGCCCTCACCCTCTTCTTCGAGCGCAAGTAGAACCGGCGGAAGGCCCTCAGACGGTATGCGTCGTTAGAATCTTATGCTGGCTCACAGCCGCACCGTCTTCGCCCTTTAATTCGCTGAACACGGCCGTGGATAGCACCGTCAGGGCGCCCAAGAAGAAGAACGCCCGGTGAATACCGGTAATCATTTGCGGCCCGCTCGAATGAAAGCGATCCGGAATGAAGAACGCCGTGGCTAGGGACGCGGTGGCGACCCCGAAGCTAATCGACATTTGTTGCATGGTGCTGGCGATAGAGCTGGCACTGCTAGTCTGCTCCTCGGTCACGTCGGCATAGGCCAATGTGTTCATACTGGTGTATTGCAGCGAACTGAAGAATCCGAAGCAGAACGTCTGCGCCACTATCAGCCAAATCGGCGTGCCCACCCCAATGGTGGCGAAAAGCGCGATCAGCGCGCCCAGTATCACAGTGTTGGAAATTAATACTCCGCGGTAACCAAACTTAGCCAGAATGCGCGGCATCGTCATTTTCAAGCTCATCGCGGCAATCGCTTGTGGCGTCATGAGCAACCCGGATTGTATCGGAGTAAACCCCAAGCCCACTTGGTAAAGCAGCGGCATGATGAATGGAATTCCGCCGATGCCCAAACGGGTGAAGAAACTGCCGTTCACCGCCGCGCGGAACGATCGTATGCGGAATAGGCTGAGGCGCAGCAATGGAAACGCGGTCTTCGCCGCATGCCCTCCATATCCCGCCAGCAGCGTTATGGAGAGAGCCAGCAGCGCCATGATCGCGCCCGCGCTCAGCGCGTGTTCGCCAAATACCTCCAGCACATAGGATAGAAGCGCAACCCCGGATCCAAAAAGGATGAGCCCGGTAACGTCCAGAGGGTTAGACTTTTCGCGGTAGTCGGGTAAGTGCAGGTAGACCATGCACAAACC
>Ga0302325_10030714_pt1 | contig 11073 bp, 8 predicted proteins | sample Palsa_T0_2_FD_201948 | JGI IMG/M metagenome (GOLD analysis project Ga0302325, IMG submission 201948) | Peat permafrost microbial communities from Stordalen Mire near Abisko, Sweden - Palsa_T0_2 | ecosystem: Environmental > Terrestrial > Soil > Palsa > Peat permafrost | place: Sweden: Abisko...
TCGATCGTCCGAATCGGATCCTCGAACCACAGATAGTCGAGCTCGTCGAGCAGTCGACCGACGCTCAGGGCTTCGAAGCGGTTGTACATCTGCACCGGATCATGCATCAGGACGAATTCGTCGCCGATCGCTTTACGAATTTCGCGGATTATTTCCATGTGCCCGACGTATGTCGGGATTTCCGGTCCGGTGCGGTGCTGGCCGCGTCCAGGATGAATCTTGTAGCCTTTGTAGCCGAGCTCCTTGGCCTTCAGCGCGTCCGGCACGTAGTCCTCAATGGCAGGCAGATGGTTGGAGCTGGCGTAGGCCATGACGCGGTCTCTGTTATTGACCCCTCCCTGGAGGATCTTATAGATAGGGCGGTTCACCGCCTTGCCGAGAATGTCCCAGAGGCACACGTCTGCTGCGGCGATGTAGTAGTTCGGCCATAAGCCGCCGCCATGTGTCTGTAGTGCGGACCCGGCGACCGCCGCGCCGCCGAAGGCCGGTCCCTCGCCAGGGCGCTGAGGCTCCGTGCCAAAACCGGGCGGAGTTCGTCCCCCAGCGCCGGGCCGTCCAAAAGACGAGGCATCGAACCCGCCTGGTCCTTTCATGCCGCTGGTTGAAGCCAAGGTCGGCAGCAGATCAGTAACGCTCTTCCCCACCAACGTGGCCTTCGCCCAATCGAGCCACCCCGTGGTGTGATTACGATTACCGATCGTGTAATTGCCCTCGATACCGCTGTGCGTGACGACTGAGACGAGTTCACCGGTCTCGGTCCCATTGAGGCGATGGATATTCGTCATATCCGTCACATATACCTTGACCTCTTTGATGGTCAGGTCGGGCAGATCGCCCGGCTTGACGCCCACCGATTGCGCTGCTGCCATGGCGGGATTGAGCATCGCTGCCGATGCGGCGCCCGCGGCGGAGCCGTAGAGGAAGTCCCGGCGCGAGAAATTCGGTGCGCTCTTCCTGGAGGCCTTTCCTCGAACGTTGTGCTGATCCTTCATGGCGCAAACCTCACTGCAAATTCGGCTCTTCAATGGGCAGTTGTGAACGAAAGAATGTTAGGTCCGGACGCAATTGCGACGTATTGATGACCGTCTACTTCGTAGGTCATCGGTGAGGCTTTCCATGTCTGATTGGCATTGAAGTGCCACAGATACTTGCCGGTCTTGGCATCCAGCGCAGCGAACTCCCCGGTACTCTCCCCGAAGAACAGCAGGCCGCTGGCGGTGGTGAGAACCCCCGAGTAGTTTAATTCCGGGTGTCCCAGCAGTGGTAACTCCCATACGATCTTGCCAGTTTCGATCGACAGTGCGCGCAGAACTTTGTGCGCCGGATCGGCCGGATCATTGATGAAGCCGTAGCCGCCATCATGCGCCTTGCGATATAGGGAGCAGTCTTCCACGGTCATCACGTAGTACAGGCCGGTCAATGGGCTGTACGAGGTCGAATACCAATTGGTCGCGCCGCGTACGGCGGGGCAGGTTTTGGTGCCCCCAAGAGTAGTTTCGTTGTTCGGCAGCAGGACTGGGCGACCGTCAGGTCCGACGCCGCTCGCCCAGGTCAATTTGTGAACTAAAGCCGAGGCCAGCAGAAACTTGCCGCTCGTGCGGTCCAGCACGTAGAAGAACCCGTTGCGATTGGCGTGCAGCAGGAGCTTGCGCTGCTGTCCGCGGAACGGCGCGTCGATCAGCACCAGCGGCTGGTTAGCGTCCCAGTCATGTACATCATGCGGCGTGAACTGGAAGTACCACAGTAGCTTTCCGGTCTTGGCATCGAGTGCCACGTCGCTATCGGTATAGAGGTTGTCGCCGCCGCGATTGTCCCCATCCGTATCGGGATATGGATTGCCAACCCCGACGTACAACACCCCGGTCTCAGGATCGTAGCTCGGGGTCGTCCAGGTCGTGCCGCCTTGAGGAGAGGCGCTTCCTTGCCATGTGGCAGCAGCGGCTTCGCCTGCCTTCGGCACCGTCCAGAAGCGCCACGCCAGTTCACCGCTGGTGGCCCGATAGGCTGCAACGAATCCGCGTACCCCTTCATCTCCGCCGGAGACACCTGCGATCACCAGGTCGCCGGCGATCAGTGGAGCAGAGGTGCCCCCATACTTCCCAGAATCCTCGGGCATGACTACGTCCCACAGCAGCGCACCAGTCAGCCGGTGCAAGCAGATCAGATGAGCATTGTCGGTGATGTAGAACACCCGATCGCCTAGAACCGCGACGCCGCGCTGCGCCCCCTTTGCGGCATCACCGGAAATCTTCTCTGCAGGCGACCGCGGACGTGAGTAGCGCCAAATTTCGCCGCCCGTGCGCGCATCGAGCGCGTACACCTGATTTGGCCCCGTGACGTACATCACCGCGTCTATGACGACGGGGGTGGTTTCAAGGGGATCGTACGGCAACGGATGCACCCAAGCCTGCCGCAGCGATGACACATTGCGCTCGTCAATCTCGCGAAGCGAGCTATAGCGATTGCCCCGCACGTCACCAGAATACGTCGGCCAATCTGCCGGATTCGGCTGCGCGACTGCGCGGATGGCCTCCGGCGGCACGGTCCCTATCGCCGCCGTATTACTGCCAACGTGCACGCCATCGAGGGAGCTCAGAAAGGCGATGAGGTCGCGATACTGGTCCGCAGTTCCGTTGAAGGCCGGCATGAACAGCCGCGGATCGGGCTCAATCTTGGTGTATTGGCTCTCGTCCAGTAGATGCAGACGGCCATCAAGTGTCTGCAGATCGATGCTGTGGGAGGAGCGATGGCGGGCGAACCCACGCAGCGTCGTGCCATCTCGCAGGATGACGGATTGCATGTCATAGCCGGCGACGTGCAATGCGTCCGGATGCTGCAGCGACTGATTGAGCTCGCGCAGGGTCAGGCGCCGACCGCTGTCGGATAAATCGGGACCGTTCGTGCCGCCCCGCCCCTCGGCAGTATGGCATTGGCTGCATTGTCCACTGCCGAAGAAGATGCCCGACCCGGCCAACGGGTCGCCGACTGGCTTCATATCGAAGGCACTCGCATTGAGAGCTCGGACGAAGTGCGCCAGTTGTTGTAGGTCGGTGGCCGGCAGGGAGGAGAACGCCGGCATGTTGCCGCGGCCGTTCTTGATGATATCGGCGATATCGGTCTCAGTGAGCCCGCGCAGCTGACGGTTGTTGAGCAGTGCGGGCGCTCGATCGGTGCCTTGCGCATTGCTGCCGTGACAGAGCTCGCAAGTTGACGCGAATTGAGCCGGCTCGTCGATCGCGGCCTCTGGCGCCATAGCCTGGACTGCACGCGTAGTCAGCGCAACGACCATCGCCATTGAGACTACAAGTGACTTCATGCGAAGGTGGCGCGCTTTCATATGCAGTAGCTCTAAAGTCTTCAGATAAGGCCGGCCCCTCATGGTTTCCCTCCCGTCACGGGGTGCGAGACGCCAATGCGTGAAATGGATCGATGAACATCCAGGCCAGGGCGCCTAGGAAGCAAACGCACGCGGCGACGACAAATGAGGCCGTCCAACCAAAGGCCTCGGCAATGATGGGCGTCAGCGTTGCCGTCAGTACTCCACCCAGACTTTGACCCATATTCATGATGCCCGAGACAACGCCGGCGGACGGTCCGCCGATATCGGCGCTGATAGCCCAATAGGCGCTCTGCGCGAAATACAGTGCTCCCGCTCCCCCGGCGAGCACCACCGCGGCCAGGCGCATATCGGCAACGAACGTCGCGCCCCAAACAAAGATCCCCGCCACGAGCAGGCTCGCGCTGGCCACACCGCAGCGCGCAAAGCGCTTGCCGACAACGCCCAGGATCCGGTCGGAGACCAAACCGCCTATAGAGGAAGCGAGCGCCATGGCGATGAACGGCAAGGTCGCATACAAAGCGCTGGTCTTCAAATTGAGGCCGCGGACGTCAGACAGATACTTGAAGAACCAGGTAAAAAACATGTAGGCAACGTAGCCGTAGCAAAAATAACTCAGCGTCAATAGGCGTATCTGTCGATCGAGAAATAACTCCCGCCATTTGACCGAGCGTCGCGCCTCGAGGGAGGACACGGGAATACCGGCGCTGATATAGGCGAGCTCGGCTGCACCGATGTGCTTGTACTCCGCCGGACTGTTGCGTACTAGGAGCATCCATAATCCACAGACCGCGAGTCCGACTAGCGCACACAGCCAGAACGCCCAGCGCCAGCCGTAACTGAGCATCACGAATGTGATCAGTGGTGGAGCAATACCGGCGCCAACGCCCACGCCGGCGAAAATTACGCCATTCGCCAACCCGCGTTCGCGAGTTGGAATCCAGCTTGCCACGAGACGATTGCTCGCCGGAAAAATGACCGCCTCGCCGATGCCGAGTATGAAGCGCACTGCGATCAGCACGCCGAGCGCGCCGGGAATGCCGATGGGGACCACCGGCAGCAGCGCCGTGCACGCGCTCCACCAGACGAGTCCAATAGCGATCGCGCGCCATGCGCCGATACGATCCGCCATGCGCCCGGCAAAGGGCTGCGTGAGCGCATAACCAAGTGCGAAGGCGCTGAACAACGTACCTAACTGCACGTTCGAAATGCGGAATTCTCGCTGCAGCGAGGAGGCCGCGATGGAGATGTTGCTACGGTCGAGATACGAAACTGCGGCGACGATAAACGTGCAGAACATCACTAACCAGCGTCTGTTGCCCGCAGGCCCGATGCCCGAGCTCTGAGGCTCCTGGTAGACTTCTTGCATACGCGATCGGCCCCCGTCTACGTAACATCGTATTATAAATATCTATTTTCTGATACCGAGTCCCATTATTTTGGAATCGGATTTCGGATCGTGTCTGAACGCAGACAGCTTCGCTAGCCGCGCGCCAGAGTCAACAGGCACATCGATGGTACGCGGATTCGGGCATCGTGGATCGATTGTTTTGCGGAGGCTCTAAGAAGCGCGGCAAGGGGACACTTAGTCCGACTGCTCTGAATACAAACGCAGCTGCGCTAAAGCTGCCAGCCCACTGCGCACGCGACAGAGCTTGAGTTGAAATATTCGATTACGCCGAACCGTCCTACAATCGTCGCCGATGGGACTCGGCATAGAAGCAGGAGTCCCCTGAAATATTGATTCAGGAGTAAGACATGATTGTCCCGAGGTTACGTTGGTACTTCTCTATTCTGACCTTAGCCACTGCGGCTACGCTCACCGCGTGCAACGCATCGAAAGGTCCTGACGCTTTGTCCGGAAAAGTGACAATCGACGGCTCGGCTACGGTTCTGCCCCTGGCCAAAGCGATGGCTGAGGCGTTTCGCGCAAATAACCCGGCCGTGCAGTTCGCCGTCGAATTCTCCGGAACTGGTGGCGGATTTGAAAAGTTCTGCGCCGGACAAATCGACATTGCTGATGCATCGCGCCCCATTAACTCGGCCGAGAGCGAACGGTGCAAGGCGCAACACGTCGAGTACGTTGAGGTGCCGATTGCATTCGACAGCCTCTCGGTCGTGGTCAATGCCAGGAATTCCTTTGTTGATTGCCTCACGGTCCAAGAACTCAAGTCCATCTGGGAACCCGCCGCCGAAGGCAAGATCACGACCTGGAAGCAGGTCCGGGCGAGCTTTCCGGCGCAACCTCTGGTGCTATTCGGTCCGGGAACGGCTTCGGGTACGTTTGATTACTTCACCTTGGCGATTGTCGGCGCTCAAAGCAGTAGCCGGGCCGATTACACGAAGAGCGAAGACGACATGGTGATCGAGCATGGCGTCGCGGCTGAACCGAATGCCCTGGGCTATTTCGGCTATGCCTACTACCAGGCACATAAAGATGAGCTGAAGGTAGTGGCTGTGGACAGTGGTCACGGCTGTGTAGTGCCCAGCGCGCAGAGCGTCGCAGACGGGATGTACCAGCCTCTCTCACGACCTCTATTCCTGTATGTCAACGGGGCGGCCGCGGCGCGCTCAGAGGTTAAGGCATTCGTTCGCTTCAATCTGGCGTCCGATAGCACGCAGTACGTGACGAACGTCGGCTACGTTCCGCTGCCGACCGCCGCCCTGGTTACGCAGGCGTCGCGATTCGATAAGGGTGTAACCGGCTCTGCGCTCGGGGGACACGGTTCAGTCACCGGTGTGGCTCTCAATGCGTTCGACGAAGACGAGAAGGAGAGGAACCGCATTAGAGCAGCCCTAGTGCAGTAGCGCGCGGCCCGGTCCGACACGATCTTGTCATATTACTGTGGTAGAGGTGGCAAACCGGATCGGCGTGCGGGCGGCCACGCCCGATAGCGCTATTGCTATAATGAATGCTTAACTATCGGTTCGGACTCGCGTTGTACGCGCCAAGAGGAAACGACCATGGAGTTGGCGGTTCAGGATCTGGACTCCGGAGTCCTCGGGATCAACCTCTCCGGTCGGATGGATATCATTGGCACCCAGCAGATCGACCTGAAGTTCACGATGCTGGTCTCGACCCGTAAGGCACAGATTCTGGTCGACCTCTCAAACGTCACTTTTATTGCGTCCATCGGAATCCGCACGCTCGTCAGCAATGCGAAGGCGCAGAGGCTGCGCGGTGGCTCTATGGTCCTCTATAAGCCGAATAATCAGGTCGAAGAGGTTCTCAGGGCGACCGGGATTGACACAATCATTCCGATCGTCCATGACTTTGACGCGGCCCGAGGGGCGTTTGCTTCTCCCTGATACGATCGTGCCCACGCCGCTCCACTGCAATTAGCGCCCGATGACGACCGAACTGTCCTCCCGGATCGTGATGCAGGCAAAGCTCGATCAGCTGCCGAAGCTGGAGCGCTGGGTCGAGGCACTGGCGGTAGAATTTCTTCTGTCCCCGTCTCTCGTCCATCGCATTGATTTATGTCTCAGTGAACTCGTTACCAACTTGATCGGCTACGGCTATCCGGGTCGTGCGGTTGGCACGGTCAGCATCCACGGCTGGCGCCAAGGCGAGCAGATCGTGATCCGCATCGACGATGATGGCATCGCGTTCGACCCAACCTCCTATGTTTCGCCCGGGCTGCCCAGCTCACTGGCCGAAGCGGCCGTGGGTAGTCGGGGCATTCGCCTCGTGCGCCATTTCGCCGACGCACTGCACCACGTTCGCAGAGTCGACGGAAATGAGCTCACGCTCATATTCCGCAGCCCCGGTGTGGGGGCTCACTCGCCGGCGGCAACTGCAGCCCGAGAATCTGTCAGTTTGGATTCAGCACGGTAGCCTCTGCCGATGGCGACGCGCAAAAAGCCTGTAAAGGCTTGCGTCCCCGCGCCGGGTAGTGTCAAAGTTGAGAAACGATACAAAGTCCCGTCCCCAAACCAAATCGGGAGATTGCAGGTGTCCGATAACGTAGAGAATCCCCAAGAGGGGCCGCTTCACTCCGGATCGAGCGTGCAGCTGGGCAACGGCACGCCTTCAGGCGCCGACGCGGTTGGCGTGGATAAGATTCGCGACCTGTTGTTCGGCAATCAGATGCAGGATTATGACCGCCGATTCTCGAAGCTTGAGGAGCGTTTTCTACAGCGCTTCAAGGACATCGAGTCCGAGACGGCACGCAATCTGAGCTCGTTCGAGTCAAACGCGAAGAAACAGGTCGAGTCGCTTGCGAGCCAATTCCGCGAAGAGAAGGACTTGCGCGCCGAGGCTCAAAAGGAGATCGAGCGCACGCTGCGTGAGCAAAATCAGCTGTTGGAGAAGCGCATTCGCGCGTTGTCCGACCATCTGAGCCAACTCGAGCGTGACATGGCAGACCGCCTGACGCAGGAAGCGCAGACGCTGCGCGAGGAAATCAAGCGCAAGAGCGTGGAGATTCAGCAGCCAATCGAGAAGATGTTCGCTGAGCTCAGCAACGTCAAGCTGGATCGGAATCTGCTCGCCGGGCTTTTCCTCGAGGTCGCCAGGTGCTTGAACCAGGACGGTGCTACCAAGAGCCTAGGTAAGGGCGCTGGCGATGCGTCGCGCGGCTGGCCCGGTAACTGATTCCTCGCGCGCGGTGTGAGCACATCCACCGCTACGCTCGATTGGCTGCTGCGCCTCTGTCCGAGCGATTCCGGCATTGACCGGAAGAACCTCGCCAGCCTGCTGGCCGAGCTGGCGTGCAGCGTCGAGCCGGGGCTCAGCAAAGGCATCGGTATTCCGTCCCGGGACCCGCGTCTCGAAGAATTGCGCACCTTGCTGTTTGGTGGCGAGATCGAGGTGCTCTCGCGACTTCGCGAAGTGGTGGAAAACCCCGAGGAGTTTGCGGCTGCGGTCGGTCGCGTGCTGCACGGTGCGATCGCCAATGCTTCAGGCGATGAGCGCTTGGGGCCAGTGCTGGCACCCGCGCTAGAGCGGGCAACGCAGAGCTCGATCCGCAAGGATCCCGGCACACTGATCAACGTCCTTTATCCGCTTATCGTTCCGGCGATCCGCAAGTCAATCGGCGAAACGGTCGACGAGACATTCCAATCGCTCAACGAGACGCTCAAGCACAGCCTCAGCTGGCGAGGGCTGCGATGGCGCTGGGAAGCTTGGCGCACCGGAAGATCATTCGCCGAAGTGGTTCTCAAGCACACGCTCGTCTACCAGGTCGAGCACGTGTTCCTGATCCACCGGCATACCGGGCTATTGATCGTCCATGTCGCGGCTAAAGAGGCGACGAGCCAGGATCCGCAGCTGGTCTCTTCGATGCTGGCCGCGATCCAGGATTTCGTGCGCGATTCATTCGCGGGCGTCAGGCACCAGGGCCTCGACACGATGCAACTCGGAGAGCTCAGGTTGTGGTCCGAGCAGGGACCATTCGCGACGCTCGTGGCAGTAATTCGGGGAAATCCGCCCGAGACCCTGCACGAGACGCTGCGCGCGGTGTTGTCGCGGGTACATGCGGAGCGATCTCGGACGCTGGAGAGCTTCAATGGCGATAGCTCGGGATTGGGGGACATCGAAGCGCAATTGATGGAATGCGTGGCGCTGCGGCAGCGTGCGCAGCTGACCACACGCCGTGGCTTCCCGTGGCTAGTTGCGCTGATCGCCGGCGTGGTGCTGCTGGCCGCGGGGGTATGGGGTCTGCGCTCGTGGGAGGACGGGCGACAGTGGGATCGCTATATCTCCCTGCTGCGTACGAAGCCCGGTATCGTGATCACCGAGGTGGCTCGGCACGACGGCAAGTTTCTCGTGGCGGGATTGCGCGATCCGCTCGCGGTTGACCCGCGGGCCCTGCTGCTGGGCTCTAAGATCGACCCCAAACGCGTGATTGCCAACTGGGCCTCATACCAGGGATTGGATCCCGAGCTGGTGCTGGAGAGGCTGCGCGCGCAGCTGCAACCCCCGGCAAGCGTGACTCTGGCAGTAGCGGGCGGCCGCGTCGTCGCGCAAGGTACTGCAACGCCGACTTGGCTTGCGCGAGCGCGCGGCGCAGGGCGCTTGCTGCCAATCGGCGCTCCCGCATTCGATCTTTCAGGCGTGCGGGATGTCAACGACGGACCGCTTAGCAAGTTGAGCGACGCGATCGAGTCACGCTCAATCCACTTCGATTACGATGAGCCGCTGCCTCCGTCAGGACAGAGCGCGACTCTCGATCAAGTGGCCAAGGAGCTTAATGAGCTGGCTACTCTGGCCTCGAGTTTGGGTGTGAGGACGCGAGTGACATTGACCGGTCACTCCGATAGCACCGGCCGGGGAACCTTCAATCTGTCGTTGAGTTTGGCTCGGGCCGAAGCGGTTCGCGCACTGCTGAAGAAGCGCGGTGTGGATCCGGATTTGCTCGCGGTGCGCGGCGCCGGACCACTCGAGCCCCTCGAGGTGGAAGCCTCCGATGCTGCGCGCTCGGTCAATCGCCGCGTCTCATTCACAGTCGGGATCGGGGAGCAACCTTGATCGACACGGTGCAGAGAAAGATCTGCATGCTCGGTGGCTTCTCCGTCGGAAAGACCAGTCTCGTCAAGCGCTATGTAGAGAGCATCTTTTCTGACTCCTATCTGACCACGGTAGGCGTCAAGATAGACAAAAAAGTTGAACAGCTTCCGGATCGGGTGGTGAGCCTCGTGTTGTGGGACCTAGCCGGAGAGGATGACATCGGCTCGCTGCGTATGAGCTATTTACGTGGCTCTGCTGGCTATGTATTGGTGGCCGATAGAACGCGCCGATCAACGCTGCAGATGGCCCTATCGCTGCGTGAGCGCGTTGAGGCGGATTACGGTCCGATGCCTTTTGTCCTGCTCATGAACAAGAGCGATCTCAAGGAACAGTGGGCGATAGATGACGCCGAGCTCGAAGACCTCCGCCACCGCGGCTGGTGGGTACGAGCGAGCAGCGCGCGAACCGGCGAGGGAGTAGAGGATGCCTTCAAGGATCTCGCTGTTCGCGTGACGCGCTAAGCTATGGAAGGCCTGCCTGCGAGCGTCGCCCAACGCCTGCAAGCGGTAACGTACAGTGCGCGCGCGGTCGCCTATCTGCAGGTGGATGAAAACCTTGTGCTGGTCAGCGCCGGTGGCGATCTTCAGAATTATGGACTGGCGACGGTGCGCATGGGCAAGCCTGCACTTGACGAGGCTTTCTTCCTGCTGGGGCTGTTGCCGCTGCTCGAGACTCCCAATTACGTGCCCGCCGTCGAGCTGGCCGGCGGCCGGGTCGCTGACCTGCATCTGCACAGTGAAGGTGATTCGGTTTGGGTGATGCTGCTTGACGTCACTACCGAGCGTGATGCGGCCCGGCGTGTGCAGCAGAACGCGTATAAAATGACGCTGCTGCAGGAGCAGGAGGCGCTGCTCAATCGGCGTCTGGAGGTAGCGAACGCGGCGCTGCTGGTGAGTCAGCGCGAACTAGAGGCCTCCCGAGCTGACTTGCTCTGCACCCACGAGAAGCTTCAGCGCGAGCTGGCCGAAGCGGCCTCCTATGTGCGCTCATTGCTGCCTGCCCCAATGGCGGAGCCGTTCGTTGCTGATTGGCGCTTCGTACCCTCGGCTGCGCTGGGCGGTGACGCATTCGGTTATCACTGGATCGACGCCGATCACTTCGCGATGTACCTGCTGGACGTTTGCGGGCATGGAGTGGGCCCATGCCTGCTGTCGATTGCCGTCTTGCATCTGCTTCAGGCCGGGGCGTTGCGCGACGTTGACTTTCGCGATCCAGGCCAGGTACT
>Ga0302325_10030717_pt1 | contig 11073 bp, 4 predicted proteins | sample Palsa_T0_2_FD_201948 | JGI IMG/M metagenome (GOLD analysis project Ga0302325, IMG submission 201948) | Peat permafrost microbial communities from Stordalen Mire near Abisko, Sweden - Palsa_T0_2 | ecosystem: Environmental > Terrestrial > Soil > Palsa > Peat permafrost | place: Sweden: Abisko...
TCAAGACATCAACTAATATCTCTGGCGCCCCCGGCTGCGGTAGCCTCAGTATGAGAATTGAGCCGAGCTAGTAATCGGTGATGCCTACCCGCGTCATACCACGAACTGCCTTGTGGTCGGAGTGTTTTCCGGCCCGGCAAGACCGTAAAACTCGTCAATCGTCTTATGGAGAGATCGAGAATGCCTGGTCCCTTGCCAGCGCCGCCGACAACGCGGCTATCCGCTGAGCGCGCCGCACTGCTCGCCCGCTGGAGCCGTGGCCATCGCGGCCCGCAGACAGACGCCATCCCCCGTAGGGACTCGGCCAGGCCATGCGTGCTGTCATCGGCCCAGGAAAGGCTATGGGTAATCGAGCAGCTGCTCGGGGCGAGCAATGCCTACAACACGATCCCGGAGGCAAGCCTGCTGACCGGACCACTCGACACTGAGTTGCTTGAGCGCAGCCTGTGCGAGGTGGTCGCGCGACAGGAATCGCTACGGACCCGCTTCGTCATCGATCAGGGCCGAGTCGCGCAACTGAGCGAGCCCTCGATGGCGGCCGATCTACAGGTGACCGACCTGCGGGCCGTTGGCGACCCGATGGGCGAGGCCTGGCAACGCATCGAGGCGGCTCGCGCCCACCGCTTTGACCTGGAACGTGGCCCTTTGTTCTCGTTCCAGCTATTCCAGGTAGACGACGAGCGCTATGTGTTCCTCAGCCTCATGCACCACCTGATCTCTGACGGCTGGTCAGACGATATCTTCCTCCGGGAGGTCGTCACGTGCTACGAGGCGTTCAGGGCCGGAGCCCAGCCGGCTCTGCCCGCGCTCCCGATCCAGTACAGCGATTACGCGGAGTGGCAGCGTCAAGAGCTGGCCACGGGAAAGCTCGCCGATCAGCTCGCCTACTGGCGGCGTCAGCTTGCCGACTGCCCCGCTTCGCTCGACCTGCAGATTGCGCGGCCAAGGCCGCAGCAACAGCGGTTCACCGCGCGGACGCTACCAATCGAGATCGCGCCCGAGGCCTTGGCCGGCTTGCGGGCACTGTGCCACGCCGAGGGCACAACCATATTCATGACCGTCTTGGCCGCGATCCAGGTGCTGCTCATGCGCTACTCCGGCGAGCCCGATGTCACAGTAGGCTCACCGGTCGCCGGGCGCAGGAAAATAGAGACCGAGCACCTGATCGGGTGCTTCATTAACACCCTGGTGCTGCGCGGGAACTTGTCAGGCGAACCGACCTTCCGCGAGCTGCTCGCGCGCACAAAGGCAATGGCACTGGCCGCCTATGCCAACCAGGAAGTGCCGTTCGCCACCGTCGTCGATGATCTAAGCCCGGACCGGGACATGGGGCGCAACCCGCTGTTCCAGGTCATGTTCGCCCTGCAGAACAGCCCGTCCACTGAATTGCGGCTGGGTGACTTTACGCTCAGTCCCCTCGCCCTCGACAATGGCGTCGCGAAATTCGACATCACCATTGACCTGCGCGAGTTCAACGACGCTCTGATCGGGCGAGTGCAGTTCGACAGCGACCTGTTCGACGCTCAGTCCTGCGAGATGTTCAACGGGCACCTCAGCCATCTGCTTTCGGTGGTCTGCCAATTGGCAGACCAGCGGATATCGGATCTGCCGTTGATGCCGCCGGGAGAACTGACGCGGCTACTCGCGACGTGGAATGCCACCGAGCGCCAGGACCGCTTCACGGCCCTGCACCATCGTGTCGAACGGCATGCCTCCGAACGCGCTGACGCGATCGCGATCCGCGCGCCAGACGGCCAGCTGAGCTACGGTGAACTCGATCGGCGTGCCAGTCAACTCGCCAGCGAACTGCACGCGCGTGGAATCGGCGCCGACGCCATGGTCGCGCTCTGCGTCGAACGCTCCTGCCATCTTCCCGTCGGGATCATGGGCATCCTCAAGGCGGGAGCAGGCTACGTTCCCCTTGACGTGGCCCTGCCAACGGAACGCATTGAGTTCATCGTGAGTGACGCAGCAGCCCCCGTCATCGTCACCCAGTCCCATCTTGTCCCCCGGCTGGGGGCTCACGCGGCTCAGATCGTCATCGTCGATACGCTCGGCCCGACGCCAACTCCGCCGCCGGCGCCCACGGTGCTGCCGGACAGCCTCGCGTACGTCATCTACACCTCGGGGTCCACCGGACATCCCAAGGGCGTGATGATCTCGCACGAGGCGGTAACGACCATGATTGAGTCGACGCTGTCGGAGACGGGTATCGGCCCTGGCGATGCGGTGCTCCAGTTCGCGACGTCGAGCTTTGACGTCTCCGTGCTTGAGATCTTCGCCGCGCTCTGCAGCGGCGGCAGCCTGGTCATCGCCGGAGCGGACACCGTGCTGAACCCAGCTGCGTTGACCTCGCTCATGCGTGCGGAGCAGGTCACGGCGGCCGACATCCCGCCCGCGATGCTGGAACGCCTGCCCGCTGACCAGTTCGGTTCGCTACGCATCCAGTTCATCGGCTGTGAGGCGTTCAGCGGGGATCTCGCCACCCGCTGGCAGTCACCGGCCCGCAGGCTGATCAACGGCTACGGTCCCACCGAGGCGACGGTCATGATGACGCTGATGGAACTGGATCGACCCTACGACCGGATGCCGCCTATCGGCTTCCCGATGCCGAACCACCAGGCCTACGTACTGGACGACCGGGTACAGCCAGTGGCTGTCGGCCTGGTTGGTGAGCTCTACATCGGCGGGCACGGCGTGGCTCGCGGCTACCTGCGCCGCCCCGGGCTCACCGCCTCGAAGTTCGTACCGAACCCCTTCACGGCGAGGCCGGGTGCGCGTATGTACCAGACCGGCGATCTGGTCCGCTACTCCCCCGACGGGGCATTGAACTTCGTCGGCCGATCCGACAACCAGGTTAAGATCCGCGGGTACCGAATCGAGATCGGCGAGGTAGAGGCTGCCCTCACCGCGTGCCCTGGCGTACAGCAGGCCGCGGTCGTGACGGACGGAGCCAATGCGGCCAAGCGGCTGATCGCTTTCGTGACGGCCGAATCAGGTGCCCGCCTCGACCGGGAGGAACTTCGCAGCAGGCTGGCCGCTCAGCTGCCCTCCTACATGGTGCCGCAGCACATCGTGCCAGTCCCAGCCATCCCGCTCACCGCGAGCGGGAAGGTCGACAGGAACGCCCTGCGTGACCGGGGCGTCCGAACCGCCGACTTCTCCCCCGCGCAGGATGAGCCCGCAACCCCGCTGGAGAAGCTGCTCGCCGGCAGCGTCTTCGCCAACGTGCTCGACGTCGAGCACGTGGACGTGCACGACAGCTTTTTTGGCCTTGGCGGCAATTCCCTGCAACTTGTAGAGCTTCAGTCCCGGGTCAAGGACCTGCTGTCGGTGGAGGTGCCGCTCCGCGTCCTATTCGACCAGTCCTCGGTCTCGCAGCTCGCCGATTACCTGGCCTCGAACCCACAGCTAGCCGTCGTGGCGCCGGATACGGTGGCTGCCAGCGAAGCGCCCGCGGGCGAACTCGGCGGCAGGCGTGACGCCAACGCGGTCCCCGCCAACGCGGTCCCCGCGAACACGAGACGCCGACCAGGCGCTGGTGACCGGGTGCCGCTGACGGAGCAGCAGCGGCGGCTGTGGCGGCAGCTCACCACCTCGGGAACACTCGACAACAAGCCGCTGTTGGTGCGCTCGGCCGACCCCGTCGACCAGGCCAGGCTACGGGCGGCGGTCAACGCTCTCACCAGTCGGCATGACATGCTCGGGATGTCGTTCCCCGGCCCGGCCAGCAGCCCGGTTCAGCTCATGGACGCCGCCGCTCCCGCCCTGGTGACGCTGCTCGACGTCCCCGATCAGGCAGCCGCCGAGCGAGCGGCCCTCGAGGAGATCACCCGCGGCTTCGACCTCGTCCGCGGCCCGCTTGCCCGGGTGACCACGTTCCGCATCGCGGCGGCGGACGACGTGCTTGCCATCACCCTTCATCCGCTGGTGTGGGATGGCTGGTCGCGCGGCATCGTCGTGCGCGAACTCATCGCGCACTACCTGGAGGAGGATGCCGAGGAACCGACGCAACCGTGGGCTGGCTACGCCGAGTACGCACAGTGGCAAGAGGCTTGGCTAGACGGCGGCGGCGGCGAGACGTCCGTGCAGTTCTGGCTGGACCGGCTCGACCGGATGGCTCCATCGCCCCAGCTGCCCGGCTACCGTGGCGCGCGCCGGTCATCGTCCGGCAGCCAGGCGCTGTTCGCTCTGCCCGACGGTCTGCCGGAGGAGCTCTGGACGCTGAGCCGATCCTCGGGAGTGACGTTGTTCAGCACGCTGCTCGCCGCCTTCGGCGTGCTGACCGCGGCCGCGAGCGGTCAAGAGGCGGTGCCGGTCGGCGTCCCGTTCGCGAACCGCCAGCGCCCGGGCACGGCCGGTATCATCGGCCAGTTCGTCAACACGCTACCGGTGCAGACTAGGATCGCCGACGACCTGGACTTCCGGCAGTTGCTCAGCACGACGGCATCCGCCGTAGCCGATGTCTATGAACACCAGGAACTGCCTTTCGAAGTGGTCACGCGTCGACTGCTCGCCTCCGGCAGGGAAATACCCGGGTTGCCGGGCATCACGTTCAACTTGATGGACGGGCCGCCCGTCCATCAAGCGCCGGCCGGACTGGGGTTGACCGCCCTGGATCTCCCGACCGGGCGCTCCGACGGCGAGATCTCTCTCACCGTGGAGCGGCGCGGTACCGATTTGCGCGGGGTTCTGACCTGCGCCGCCGATGCCTACCCAGACACCGACCCGGCCGTCCTGGTTAGGTCGTTCCTATCGGTCCTGCGCACGGCGGCGGCGAACCCTGGCGTGCCCGTACGGGAGCTCAAGATCGCGGCGCGCAGCGCTCTCGGCTGACCGCGACACCCACCCGCGGCCACCTAACAACAAATTGCCGATCCCGCGCGTTTCATCTCAATCATTCGTGTAATAGGTCCCGCCGGCGGGACATCGATCTCTCGACTCCGCCGCCATGAACGTGCTTGAATGAAATTGGCTTATCAATTTCGGCTACGAAATCCCGTCGAAGAGGAGGAAAGATGAATGGTGATACCCGCGTGAACGGAGAATCATCGGCCCCAATGCCCCAGCCAAACTGGAATCCGCAGCGCCCAAGCACCATGCCTTACTCTAGGTACCGTCCGGTCTGGGATCGGGTAGAAATACCGACCGTGAAACGAGCGTGGCCTGATCGCCGACTCACTGTCGCGCCCCTCTGGGTCTCCGTGGACCTGCGCGACGGTAATCAAGCCCTCGCTGAGCCGATGGATCCCGACCGCAAGCACGCGCTCTTCTCGCTGCTCGTCGAAATGGGATTTAAGGAAATCGAGATCGGATACCCGTCAGCCAGCCAGGCGGATTTCGACTTCGCGCGCCGACTCTGCCTCGATTCCACATTGCCGGAAGACGTCACGATTGGAGTTTTCACTCCGGCCCGGGCGGATCTCATCGATCGCACCTTTGAGGCGATGGCAGGCGCGCGGCGCGGCCTCATCCATTTGTGCGCTCCCACCGCGCCTACGTGGCGTTCAACAGTCCTCGGTCTGAGCCGAGCCGAAATGCTCGGCCTGATCCTGCGCGCCGCGGATCAGGTGCTCCGCAACGCAGCTGCCGCCCGTCAGTCGAATCTGCGTTTCGAATTCAGCCCCGAGGTATTCAACCTGACCGAGCCCGACTACGTCCTCGAGGTCTGTAACGCGGTGACCGAACGGTGGGACGCGTGCGCGGAGCGGCCAGTCGTGCAGAATCTGCCGTCAACCGTGGAGTTCTCCACGCCCAACGTCTTCGCTGATCAAATCGAGTACATGCACAGGAACCTGGTCCGGCGCGACCACGTGATCCTCTCCGTCCACCCGCACAACGACCGGGGCACCGGAGTAGCCGCGGCCGAGCTTGCGGTGCTCGCCGGAGCGCAGCGTGTCGAGGGCTGCCTGTTCGGGCACGGCGAGCGCACGGGAAACGTCGACCTAGTGACGCTCGCACTCAACGCTTTCTCTCAGGGCGTTGACCCGATGATCAACCTGTCCGCCATCGACGACGTCCGGCGAACGGTTGAGTTCTGCACCAGGATGCCGGTGCACGCAAGGCATCCTTACGCGGGGGACCTCGTCTACACGGCCTTCTCCGGCACCCACCAGGATGCGATCCGCAAGGGATTCATCGAGATGGAAACCTCGCCTGCGGCAGCCGCGGCGTGGGACGTACCGTATCTGCCGATCGACCCTCAAGACGTCGGCCGAACCTACGAGGCCGTCATCCGCGTCAACAGCCAGTCGGGTAAGGGCGGAGTCTCCTACCTGCTCGAGCGCGAGTGTGGAATCCGCTTGCCGCGACCGCTGCAGGTCGAGTTCTCGGCGGTTGTGCAGGACATCACGGACTCCTCCGGAACTGAGCTAACCGGGCCCGAGCTGTGGAGCCTGTTCTCCGGCGAATACCAGCGGGCCGGCGTTACCGACGTGGCGGTCGAGCAGTTCGACGACGAGTGCGTCATGCACGCCGACCTGGGCCTGGCTGGCATGGCCATCAGGTATCAAGGCCACGGCTCCGACCTCGCAGGTGCGGCTTCCGACCTGCTAAGCAGGCACGGCATAGCGCTGGCAGTACTGACCTGCCAGTCGCAAACGGGGACGTTCCCCGACGGCGCCCGGCACGCCTGCCTGGCGGAAACCGCGTCGGACGGGGTGGCCCGGTGGGGGCTGGGGACCGGCGACACGCCCGCCGAGGCGGTGCTGCGGGCGATGATCTCGTCGGCCATGCGCACGCAAGCCCTGGACCTGCGAAGTGCCGTGTTAGCTGACTCGCGATCACAACCCATCAGCAAAAAAGGGCCGACATGAATCTTCTTCTGGAACGCAATCACTCTCGCAGGCCGCACGGGCCCCAGGGCCTGCCGGTCATCGGCACCAACGTCGAGTTCGCGCGTAACCCACTTAACTTCCTGACCAATGCCCACCGACAGTACGGGAACCTGGTGACCCTCCCGATCAACGGCCGGAAGGTGATGGCGGCTTTCGGCCCGGCCGAAACCGAGACCGTCGTCAACTCCTACGGAACCGACGTCGACATCGTCATGGCGGGCGGTGTGGACGTGCCCGTCAAACATAACCTGCAGGGCAGAGGGCCACTGAACACTTCCGGTGCCGAGCACGCGTTCTACCGTGACGTGGCAGCACGCGCGTTGCGGGGCGAGTCCGCTCAGTCCTATGTCGCGATTGTCGCCGAGATGACCGAGCGCATGCTGGACAGCTGGGTGATCGGCAGTGAAGTGGACCTGATGCCGGAGATGATCAGCTTCATCCACCGGGTGTTCAAGTTCTACATGTTCGGCACGGACTTGGTAGCCGAAGACCAGGAGTTGAACGCCGCAGTTGACCTGTACATCTCAGTTCTCGAGTCGTATCGCTACCGGATCGGTTCGACGCTCCTTCCGTGGGACCTTCCCGGCTTGTCGAAGAGCTCCACGCTGCGCCGGCATATGGCGCTGATCGATGAGCGGATTAGGGAGATCGGCGCCGGCGCGCGGCGCACCCCCAGGTTCAGCCTGGCAGAGGCTTTTCTCAGCCAACTCGCGGACACCGAGGCCGCGGACGACGCTGCACTTGTCCGCGAAATGATGCTTCAGATGTACTTCGCCGGGCTCACCTCGGTCGCCTCGACGATTGTCTGGACGCTTCTCATGCTGGCGATGCACCCCGCAGTGGCTCGCCGCCAAATTGATGAGACGCAGACCGCGCTCGCAGGCCGGATTCCCCTACTCCGCGATCTTCGTCAGCTGCCATGGCTCGACGCCGTCATCAACGAGTCGATGCGCCTTTACCCTGGCTCCGCATTCGAGTTTAAGAAACTGGTCGGCCCGCTGAATGTGGGCGGCTATGACCTGCCCGAGCACTGCGCCGTCATGCTGACTCCCTGGGTTACCTGGCGTAGTACCGAGTCGTTCGCCGACCCGGACCTATTCCTCCCGGAGCGCTTTGCCGACGGGCGCAAAGAATACGCTAAGGGGGCGTTCGCGCCCTGGGGATACGGTAGCCGGTCGTGCATCGGCAAGGTGCTGGCGCGGTGCGCGGTCACCGCGGTCATAGCCGGGATCGGCCAGCGCTACAGGCTGGGCCTGGTGCCAGGCCAGACTATATCTCCGCATGCCGGTCTGCTGGGCATCCGCCTGCTGCCACGCCCCGGTGTACGAGTCACCGTTAATCCCCAAGACGGCGAGACTGAACGCTCGACCGTGCCGCTCGCCGGGACAGTGACCGGAGCAGTACCCGGCCCGTTTTGATGCCACTGCTTTTCATGCCACTTCTTTCATGCCACTGCTTTTCATGCCACTGCTTTCATGCCGCTGCGCGGGCCGGGGCCGCGGACGGGTACCCGTCCGCGGCCCCGGCCTGTCCGCTGCGCGAGAGCCGCGAGCACCCGCGCTTACGGTCGTTTAGCCCAGCCCGGCCGCCACCACGGCCAATGTCCTCAGTTCGGGCGGCTGCCCTCAGTCCTTCGTAGCGGCTGCCACTCAGTCCTTAGCGGCGGCAAACCCGTTCATGAGGATCCGCCGCGCCATCTCACCGGCTGCCTCCTGTCGGAGCTGCCGTGGCTGGCCGAAGGCGAGGCCCGCTACAACAGCCAGCCGGTAACAGCGAGACACTTCGGCGTGCTCGGTGATCCCGGCAGCCCCGTGGATCTGGAGCGCCTCCGCGGTGACGTCGCGGGCCAGCTCAGCGGTGTATGCCAGCACCGGACCAGGCAACGGGCCGCTGTCGACGGCGCCTCGGTCATACTGCTTGGCACTATGGCGGATGAGTGTGCGCGTCGCGTCGAGCGACGTTGACATGCTTGCAAGCCGGAAGGACACGTGCTGGAAGCTCGCGATGGTGCGGCCGAACTGACGCCGACGCTTAGCGTGGGCCAGCGTGAGATCGAAGGCGCGCTGAGCCATGCCGAGCAGATAAGCGGCATGCCGCAGGTGCAGCTTGACGAGCAGCTCACCGAAATGGCTGTCGTCATACCGGCACAGCACAGCGTCGATCGACGTGCCCGCGAAATCCGCATGGTGGAAGTCATCCTGGCTGACCTCCTCTTGCCGCGACAGGGCGATGCCCGCGCGGTTGAGCGAAACGAGGACGAGTACAGGTCCGGCTGGGGACTGGGCGCCGACTGCTAGCGAGTCCGCCCACGGAGCAGACGGTATGAACGTGGCCTGCCCGTTCAGGGTCAGCACCGGTCCGGTGTCGTCGAGGACCGGAACTGAGCGGCCGCCTCGGCGAACCGCATCCGGGTCTGCCGCCATGACGAGGATGTGCTCGCCCGACATGATGGCTTCGGTCCTGGGCCGCTGCGCTCCCGTCAGATCCGTCTGCACGATGAGCTCGGTCGTCGCCAACGTGGCCAGCGGCGCAGCGGGACGCAGCGCATATCCCCACTCTTCGGCCGCGACGACGGACTCCGCCAACGCTCCCCGCTGGCCAAGACCTGCTCCGCCTGAGGTGACCAGGCGGGAGAGAGCAGTGCCAGTCAGAGACTGCCAGCCTGCCACCCACGCCTCGCGGCCCTTGGCAACGGGATACCAGGACGGGCTTTCCTGACCGGCTGCCCCATCGGCTGCCGCAGTCGCGCCTGAACCGGGCGCTCCTGCAGGCTGGGTCATTGCCAGTTCGTCGTCGTGAACGGCGAGCCGACCGGTTGCGATGGCGAACAGCATGATCTCCGAAGTGCCGGCCGATAGCGTGAGGCCTGGCGCCTCTCGGTACATGGCCTCGGCGACTCCCGCACTTCCGCCGCCGTCCGCCCGGGTAACCAGGGCCTGCAGTCCGTCAAGGTCGATGCCGAGCCGGGCGATCGGGCGGCCGAGCTCAGTGTTGAACCACTTCGACATTGCCGATGCGGCGCCGTCGTATTCGTCCCGCGCCTGATTTCGCACGATCGACCAGGCCATCAGGCCGCCCGCCTCGACCCTCGTATCGAGCGCCACCGCGGCATCAGCGAAGACCGGATCGTCAAGCCTGCCGCTGGCCTGTGCCCGGCAGACCAGCCGGTCAAGCCAGGCGCGGGTCTTAAGATGGGCTTCTAGACCAGTGCGCTCGATCGCTAGCGCGGCGTTAAGCAGGCCCCAGCCCTCCCCCGGCGGCCCGACAACCTGATCCGCGGCCACTTCTACATTGTCGAGGGTGACGTCTGCGAACGGATCGTCACTCAGGTTCAGGACCGGTGCGACTCGCACTCCTGGTGCCCTCAGTGGCACCCAGAACAAGGTGATGCCGGCCTGCTTGGCCCCGGTTGCCCCGCGCAGGCGCGCGGCAACCAGAGCGTAGTCGGCATGTTCCGTTGCCTGGCTGAAAATCTTCCTGCCGGACAACCGGAAGCCGTTGACCGTGGGGACCGCCTCAGCCGCCAGTGACCCGAGATCCGATCCGGCTCCCGGTTCGCTGTAGAGGGTGCAAGCCGAAAGCGTCCCTGCCGCTAGCCGGGGCAGAAACTCGCTCTTCACCCGGTCGCCAGCGGCGAGCAACAGAAAGTTGCCGACGTAGCAGATCGACACGACAAAGCCGAGGTCGGGGAAACCGTGCGCGACCAGTTCCTGGTGAACAAGGGAAAGGTCCACCGGACTGCGCCCCAGACCGCCGTACTCCTCCGGCCAGCTGGGTGCCAGCCACCTGCGCTCGCCGAGCCACCGGAGGACCTGGCGCGCATCGGTGCCAGGCCGCCGGTTCCCGGCCAGCAACTGCTTCCGCGCTTGCCTGACCCGGTCCTCCTCGAAGAATTCGCGTAGCTCTTCGAGAAATTCGAGCTGCCCGGAATCAGCCGACGGATACTTCACCGCGACCACTGCTTAATAATAACCATTGGTAGTCAGGGGTGCGGTGCCTGAACAGGCCCGTTTCCCCATCCCCCTTTCAATCCGAACCGGGGCCTGCTACCGGGCACTCCGGTGCCTACCCGGACAGGACTCACACCTGTAAGCCTGGACCGGCTTTCAGGACGCAACATGAAGCAATTGTAAGGCCCTAGCGAAGAATGCAGAATTCATTTCCCTCAGGATCCTGCATGCTAACCAGATTCTCACGTTCGGCGAGTATGCTGGCCCCGAGCGCGCACAGCCGCTGC
>Ga0302325_10030718_pt1 | contig 11073 bp, 2 predicted proteins | sample Palsa_T0_2_FD_201948 | JGI IMG/M metagenome (GOLD analysis project Ga0302325, IMG submission 201948) | Peat permafrost microbial communities from Stordalen Mire near Abisko, Sweden - Palsa_T0_2 | ecosystem: Environmental > Terrestrial > Soil > Palsa > Peat permafrost | place: Sweden: Abisko...
CCGTTTCAGGCGTAGACCGCTCCCGGCGCCAGCCGGCAATCAGCCCCCTTGCTTTACGATGCACCCAGGCCATGGAGGTTCGATGAAGTCAACCATGATGCCGTCTCCCTTGTTGATCTCCAGCATGCTCGACCGGGCTGGCAAGCTTTTCCCCGGCGTGGAGATCGTCTCGTCCCTCCCCGACGGTTCGCGCCACCGTTACACCAATGGCGATCTCCACCGGCGTTCCCACCAACTGGCAGCCGCGCTGCAGGGTGCCGGCCTCGCCAAAGGGGACCGCGTGGCCACGCTCATGTGGAATTGCAGCGAGCATCTTGAGGCCTACTTCGGCGTTCCGAAATCGGGAGGCGTAGTGCACACGCTTAGCCTGCGGCAACATCCGGACGAACTCGCCTACATCGTGAATCACGCCGCCGATCGCTTCCTGATTGTCGAAGATGTGCTCCTCGATGTCTTTGAACGGATCCGCTCCCGAGTCCGTTTCGAGCGCGTACTGGTGGTCGATCGCGGCAGCGGCAAGCTCCCTGAAGATACCGAACCGTACGAGGACTTTATCGCGGAGCACCGGGAGCCAAGCGACCCCGGTCTCGCGGAAGACGATGCCTGCGCCATGTGTTACACCTCCGGCACCACCGGAAGGCCCAAAGGCGTGCTCTATTCGCATCGCGCCATCGCCCTCCATTCGCTCGCCATCTCCTTGCCTGACCAGATCGGCATCAGCCGCTTTGACACCGTGCTTCCCATCGTGCCCATGTTCCACGCCAACGCCCGGGGAGTGCCGTTTGCCGCGACCATGAACGGAAGCAAACAAGTGTTGCCCGGGCGAAATCTGCAGCCCGAGGCCCTGCTCGACCTCATGCAGGATGAGCAGGCCACGCTCGTTGGCGGAGTCCCAACCATCTGGCTGGCCGCGCTGAATGCGCTCGATCTCCATCCCGGCCGCTGGAACCTGGCCGACGGATTACGCGTCTTCGTCGGTGGCGCGGCAGCCCCCGAATCCATGATCCGCCGCTTCGACAAGCTTGGAATACGTCTCATCCACGGCTGGGGCATGACCGAAACCACTCCCGTCGCCACCGTCTGCACGCTCAAGCCTGAAATGATGTCCTGGTCTGAGGATGAGTGTTACGTCCTGCGCGCGCGCCAGGGACTGCCTCTGCCCTTCATCGAAACGCGCGCCATCGACGATCGGGTTGAGGTTCCGTGGGACGGAGAAACCGCCGGCGAACTGGAAGTGCGGGGCCCCTGGGTCGCCGCCAGTTACTACGATGCTGCCCAGCCCGACAAGTGGACCGCCGACGGATGGTTCCGCACCGGCGACGTGGTCACCATCGACTCTGGCGGCTACGTCAAAATCACCGATCGCGCCAAGGACCTCATCAAATCAGGCGGCGAGTGGATCAGCTCCGTCGACCTCGAAAACACCCTGGTGGGCCATGAAGCCGTCCGGGAAGCAGCCGTCATCGCCGTCCCCCATCCCAAATGGCAGGAGCGCCCGCTGGCCGTCGTCCTCCTCAAGGAGGGCCGGACCGTCGAACCCTCCGAACTCCGCACCTTCCTGGCGCTGACTTTCGCCTCCTGGCAGTTGCCGGACGCCTTTGTCTTTGTCAACCAGCTTCCCTACACCTCCACTGGAAAAGTCCTGAAACGCAAGCTCCGCGAAGACTTCGCCGATTGGCAATGGGATACCGCAATCAGCGCCGATTTGGCTTCTCAGCCCACGCTCTGACACGATCCTTTTTTCGTGAGCGGGGCGCGAACGGTTGGATTACCGAAGAAGAATGGGCGCCCCTACCTTCGCTTCTTTTTGGCAAAGGTTGGGAGTCCACGGACCCCTTTGCACGAGGCGCCTCCGCTCTCGTCCGCCGCGGCGGAAGCCTCGTGAACGCATAATCGCCGGATTGCCGGTAAACCTTCCACAACCCGGAGATTGGGGTGTAAGACCACAGAGTTTTCCCGAAATAATCCCGCAGCCACTTCGTCTCTTCAGGTTAGAATTGTGCAATTCTCGTCGGGGACCTGCCCATGCAACAGAACAGAATGCGGCGAGTTGCTGTTGTGCTCGCCGCGCTCACAGTTGGCCATTTCGTCTGGCTGCGATCGATTCTGCTCTGGTGCGCGCGGACGGCGGGCTGGGTGCGGGTCCGGTTGCAGGCCGGCTGGCTGGGTCTGACGCTTCTTTATCTCTTCGCCGCACTGATTGTGGTGCTGCACGGTCTATTGGTCAGAGCCATCCCCCTGATCGCCCCTCCCGCTCGTGCGTCGGTCCACACATGGGCGCCCTGGTGGCTGCACGGGCTCCGCCTGCTGAGGGTCAATGCGCGACCCATTGCCATTTGGTTCTGTCACGGTGCCGCAGGCCCGTGGGCGCAGGCCGTCGCTCTGGCCGCGCTCATCGTTATGGTAGGCATCGCGTCGCGGACACGCAGGCGCATCGTGATCCTGGCTTTCGCCAATCTCAGCGGAGACGAGAATCAAAAGGATTTCGTCAACGCATTGCCGCGCCGGCTCATGACCGAGTTGGCCGAAGTGGCCGATATTCACACCCAGCTCCGGGACGACCCCGGCGATCTTTCGCTCGACAGCGGTCCGGCTCCGCGTCTTGAGGTCGATCCCACCAGCTCCGCCACCTCCGGCCTGAAGGGTGCGCTCACCGGCGTCACAGTTCCCATCGGCCCGCTCAAGATTCCCCTCGATGGAGCCGTCACTGTGCTTTCGACGCTGCTGCAGGGGCCGCAGATCGTGGGCAGCCTGCAATGCACATCGGAGGGGTTGCTGATTGAAGCCTCTCTCTCCGGAGGTTCGCGCTCCACCGCCTGGCGCGTTAACGCCCAGGATGCGGAAAAAAATCGCGCGCGCGACGAATCCAATGTCGGCATCACGGACCTGATGGTCCGCCAACTGGCGTACCGCATCTTTACCTACCTGAACGCGCAGCATCTGGGCACCAGCTCGTGGCGTGCCGTCGGTCACTATACTGAGGGCCTCCGCGCCGTGCGGATTGCTGCTCTGGAGCGGAGGCAAACCACCAAACGCCTGCTCGCTCTCGAGCGCGCCCAGCAGGAATTTTTCCGCGCGTTCCGCGAGGACGTACGCTTTGTGCGCAGCCGCTACAACCTCGGCGTCATCCTGTTTTCGCAGCGCCGCTGGCAGCCCGCCTGTGAGGTTTTCCAGGCCGTTGTGAACGATATCGATGGGGATCCTCTCCCCACCCCTCCTGGCAGTCCCGCCTACAAGCGCGCGCGGTGCGATCTTGCCAGAGCGCATTTCGCCGCAGCCAGTGCATTTTGCGCGCAGGTCCGTGACTTGAACGATCAGCAAAAGATCAACGAAGAATGGGCGGTCATGGCCGGTTTTCAGGCCGAAATGATGGAGAGGGCCGCGCGGAACAATCTGGACCGTTTGAAGCAGAGTAAGCCCACCGCGCTCGCCGGGGGGCCCCCGATCCTCACAAAAATCAATACTCTGCTGAAGCGGCAGCGGTCATTCGATCCATCCCCGCCGGCGAACCGGTCGCCGGAGGTGCTTTTATACGAGCTGAAGAACATCCGGCGCAGAGTGCAGGACTCGGCAATTGCTGGTCGCTCTGCGGATCGCAAGCTCGTGGCTGACGATGAGCCCGCGATCCTGCGAGCGCTTGGTTACATCATTGACAGGCAGCAGCAGCTCGTGCGCCTCGGTCAGGCGCAGTTCATTCGCGGCCAGGTGCTCGCATTGGCGGCCTGGGCGAAGAGGACGCGCGACGGCCACACGCCGTGGAGCCACATTTCGTGGATTTCCCGGATGGTTGACTACCACGTCGACATGGCCCTTCGCATCAACCCGGCTGCGAGCGACGCGTGGAATCTGAAGGGGGAACGAGCGACCTCGATCGACGATAACTCGAAGAGCCATGCGCACGAATGCTTCCGCAAGGCTGCGGCCCTTATTTGGCTACAGCTATGTGTGGCTGAATGGAACAACGAGCCAACCCCGGCTCTGTTGCTGGAGGCCGTCACCTATCTGGCCAATCTCTCCCGGCATAATCCCCGAATCGAGAGTGCAGCCGGCGAGATCGATCAGGCGCTCGTTCTGGATCCGTCCAATGCAGCCAACTGGGTCTGCCAGGGAAAACTGCATCTGATGAGCGGCCGCTTCCAGGACGCGCTCGAATCGTTCCAAAATGCGAATCGGGAACGGGAACTCGGCATTCACTGGTTGTGGATCGCCTTCACCTGCCGTGCCGCCGGCCTCCGAGCCGTCCGCTCGGAGCCGAGTGCGCAATCGTGGCGCAGAACCGAGAGGGACGCTCTGCGCCGAGCTGTAGAGGGCTGCGCTGGCGAATCGCTGTTCCCTCCACCTGCCCCCCGAACCATGCGTGCGGCTGCTCCGCCCCAGTCTGCCGATTTCCTGAGCGGCGTCTATCTGGACGGCCGTTTTGAGCTGTTTCAGGCAGAGATCGAGAATCTCACGGAAAGAGTGCAGGCCCTGACCGGCGCGCAGAAATACGAGCTGCGACATTGGGCGGAACGAACCGTTCAGAGGCTGCAATGGATGCTGTGGGGCGTGGAGAGTCGCAAGGCGAAGTTGCTGGACCTGGCGTCCGACAAGGCCGTGCAGTTGGCCGGCACGGTTTTTCCCGAGGAGAGAATCTGGAAGCGCATGCTGAGCTGGATCGACCAGGCATATCGAACCGACGTGGCGGCGCGCGAGTCGCTGGTCGATGCCACCTCCCTCTTCCTGGGAATTTTTTATACCGGCAGGTTTGCGATTTCGCAGGAGCAGTTCGGCCAGGCGATCTGGCTTGTTTTGCGGGCGATGGATACGGGGCCAATCGAGGCGGACCAGCGCATGCTGCTGGCGAATTTCTACCTGTTAACGGGCCTTCCCGATCAGTCGCAGGAGGAAATCACCAACGCCGTCAATATCCGGCCAGATCGCAACTTCGAGATGGGGACGATCGGTACAATGCTCCGTAAAATCCGCGACATCACCGATAAGCGCATGAGGGCAGAAGCATTGCGCCGTATCGTCGCGGTGTGCAAAGAACTCGCCGACGGCGAAGCTTACGACCTCAGCGGGCGTGCGCGCCTTGGCACCTGGGGATATTGGCATTTTTATCTGGGGATTTTTAGTCTCGAAATTCTCGACTACACCACGGCACAGCGCTGTTTCGCCACCTGCTGCGACAGGCGGCAATATCCGATCGAAAGTCTGCAGCTGTTGTGCTACGCGAACTTTCGCTGCGGTGCTTTTGAAGCCGCAGAGACGGCGTACAGCGGAATCGTCAATCTGTTCCGGGAGGTGTCTCCGCCACGCACGCAGGCAAACAACTCATCAAATGCAGTCAAGCCGGGAAGGCCCCCGCGGAAGATGCCGTCGCTTCAATCGGCGCAGGCCTTGAACGCGCTCAATCTTTGGACGGAGCAATCGTCGCCTGCGTGGAACCGCGCCATGGCCGCTAACCACACCGCGGCGGCCATGGCGGAACAGGGACTGACGTCCGAAGCGTGCAAAAGATGGAAGATGAGCAAAAAATGGGCGGGGTTTGCGCAGCAGCCCGATCGCCAACAACTCCTCGAAGCCGCACAGTACCTTTGCCAGGGAATGATTCTGCTGAACGCCGGCAATAGCGGTGCTCCGGTCGAAGATCCCGATCCCGCAAACCCGGCCGATCCTCCCGCACCATCGGCGTCTGCTCCAATTGCTCCGGCCGCGTCGCAGCCCGACGTTCCAAAGACCACGCCCCCTGCTGCGGACGTGGCAGCCTCCGCGACCGACAAATCCGCCGCAGTTGCGCAAGGGGGCTCCCCAGGGTCGACGCCGAGCGTACCCGCCGTTGCAGGCGCCTCCCCGACAACGGAGGATCCGCGCGTCAAGCAACTCAAAAAAGCGATCCGCTGCTTCACTATCTCGATCGGTTACGCGCAGGATCCCGCGAATCGAGCTGACGCGAATTTCCGCATTGGGATCGCGTGCGACTCATTGGCGCACCTCGATTCCGCCAACGCAGACGGCTGGAAAAGGCAAGGGCGGCGGGCTCTTCGTAACGCTCAGAATGCTGATCGTCGCGACGAGTACAAGAACCTCATAGGGCAGTTGATGAAGAAACTGGGGGGCGAAATCGAACCGGGTAACGAATCAACGCAGTCGGCGGAATCTTCGCCGGCGAACACCAAAACAAAATCTGCATCGGCGAAGCCGGCGTAAGAGACAACTGCCGGCAAGGCATAGCTGCGCTCCTGTTTCACTTCGTTGACGGCCCGGCTCACAGGTTGAGCGAGTTCCAATTGCGCGCCGGAAGAATGCAGAAAATCGGCAAATTGACTGCTAACGCACATCGGTTGATTTCATAATTCCCCCCGGGGAGTCTGATCGAGTTCGGAACGGATGTCGCCTGCCCGGAAGTTACTTTTTGATCATCCCCGCCGGGCGCCCCATCCTTCGCTTTCTTCTAACGAGCGTGGGCGGCCGCGAACCCTCGACCCTGCATTTCCCGCCGTGTCCACAATTCACAGCCAAAGACATGCACCACCACCGCATCTTTGCCATTTTGGACCGCAAAACACCACCATCAGGGACACCCTCCCACAAGTCCCACTTGGTGGAACACCGTCTCTATCCCAAAGGCGCATACTGTTGTATAGGCCGCTTTAGGCCGACGCCGGAGCGTCAACCTTCCCCTTGGGTTTACCGCTCTCCACCACGGCCTTTACACTGGCAAGATCGTCAAGGGTACACCGCTTTACCAAGCGGAAAGATGCACCAACCGTACGGCCTGCGCCGGGGACTCCTGGGGTAATCTCCAAGAATCCAAACGCTCTCGCAGACCAGCAATTTGAAACAGGACGCCGACACAGAAGAACTTCGCCTTACTGAGAGGGATTTATGACCGCATCCGCGCGTTATCCAGGCATTCGCATTACGGCAAACGGAAACCAGCTTGTCTCCTACCACACCGAGACCCGCATCGCCGACGCCGGCGTCTTTTATCCCATCACGCCCTCCACCGAGGGCGGCGAGCTGTTCCAGCAGGCCTACGCCGAGGGGCACCTCAACGTCTTCGGCCACAACACCATAGCCATTGAGACGGAAGGCGAGCACGCGGCCCAGGGCGGCGCCATCGCCCACTCCGTCTGCGGCAAGCGCGTGGTCAATTTCACCTCCGGCCAGGGCGTGGTCTACGGCGTCGAGCAGTACTATCACGCCCCCGGCAAGGGCTCCACGATGGTGCTTGAAGTGGGCGCGCGCGCGCTGACCAAGCATGCCCTCAATGTCCATTGCGGCCACGACGACATCTACGGCGCGCTCGATACCGGCTGGATCATGATCATGGGCAAGGACGCTCAGCAGGCCGCCGACCAGGCCCTCATCCTGCGCCGCGTCACCGAGCTTTCGCTCACCCCCGGCATGAACATCATGGACGGATTCCTCACCACCCACCTGGAGCGCACCTTCTACAAGCACGAGTCCGACCTGATCCGCGAATACCTCGGCGCGCCGGAAGACATCATCGACTGCCCCACCGAAGCCCAGCGCGTCCTCTTTGGACCCACCCGCCGCCGCGTCCCCAAGATGATGGACCTGGCCAACCCCATCCTGCTCGGCCCGGTGCAAAACCAGGAACACTACATGCAGGGCATCGTCGCCCGGCGCAACAACTTCGCCGAGCCGATCCTCAAGTTCCTCGAAGACGCCTATAAGGACTTCGGCGAACTCACCGGCCGCCATTACGGCCTGATCAGCCAGTACAAGACCGACGACACCGACACCGTCTTCGTCTCGCTTGGCTCGGCTGCCGAAAACATCGAAGCTGCCGTCGACTACCTGCGCCAAACTCGCGGCGTCACCGTCGGCTCCATCCATGTCAACGTCATCCGTCCCTTCCCGGAGGCCGCGATCGTAGCAGCCCTCAAGGGCAAAAAGAACGTCATCATTCTCGAGCGCACCGACGAAGCTCTTTCCGGCGACAACCCGCTCGGCCGCGACATCCGCACTGCCCTCTCCAAGGCCATCCAGACCGAAGGCCGCCCCGCCGCCGAGGGCCTGCCTGCGCTGTCGATCAACGAAGTCCCCAAGATCTACTCCGCCACCTACGGCCTCGGCTCGCGCGATTTCCGCCCCGAGCATGTCATCGGCGCCTACGAGTTCGCCACCGCCGGCCGCGCCCGCCAGGATGGAAAAACCGCTGCCGACGGCGTCAACTTCATCGTCCTCGGCATCGACCATCCCTACGCGGTCGTCGGCGATGAAACCCCCTCGCTGCTGCCGGAAGGCGCAGTCGCCGTCCGCTTCCACTCCATCGGCGGCTGGGGCGCCATCACCACCGGCAAAAACCTCGGCGCCATCATCGGCGACCTCAACGACCTGCTCTATGATCGCGACGGCCTCAAAGACGACTTCGGCAATCCCAAGGAAGTCATCCACGTCAGCGCCAACCCCAAGTACGGCTCGGAGAAGAAGGGCTCGCCCACCAGCTACTTCATGGTCGCCGCCAAAGACCGCATCCGCGTCAACTGCGATCTCCGCCACGTCACCGTGGTTCTCTGCTGCGACCCCAAGGCCTTCACCCACACCAACCCGCTTGACGGCATGGCGGAAGGCGGCTCGCTGGTCTGGGAATCGGACCAGGAAGGCGAGCAGGCCTGGGAACAGTTGCCCATGTGGGCCCGCAAGCAGATCATCGATAAGAACATCCGCGTCTTCACCCTCCCCGGCTTCGCCATCGCCAAAAAAGCCACCGACCGCGGCGATCTCCAGCTCCGCATGCAGGGCAACGCCTTCCTTGGCGCGTTCTTCGCCGTCAGCAGCCTGCTTGATGAGTTCGGAATCACCCAGGAGCAGTATCGCGAAGTCGTCTACAAGCAATACGTGAAAAAGTTTGGCAAGCTGGGCGACGCCGTCGTGCAGTCCAACATGGAAGTCATGATGCAGGGCTACGACCAGGTGAAGGAGATCAAGATCGGCGCGCTTGTTGCGGCCGACCGCTCCAGCCTGCGCGGCCAGGCGCTGCTTCCAATTCTCGAACTCGCCACAGCCGGCGGCTCTTGCGGAACCGGCTGCCGTTCCACACCCGTTCCCGCCGGCCAGGGCACGCGCACTCCCATCAGCTCCGTGGCCAAGTTCGACGCCGAGTTCCGCTCCACCTACGGCTACAACCAGCCGGCCACGCCGCTCAGCGCCATGGGCGTCATTGCCGCGGCCACCGGCGACACCGCCTCCAAATACGTAGCCCGCCGCGAAACCCCGCTCTACATACCCGAAAACTGCACCCAATGCATGGAGTGCATCTCCGTCTGCCCTGACACTGCCCTGCCCAACACCTCGCAGGACCTGAGCACTCTGCTCACCACGGCCGTGTCCTACTACATCGCTGACCCTGAAGACCGCACCAGACTCATGCGCGCGCTCCCCGCAATTGAAAAAGCCGCCCGCCAGCGCATGGTTGCCGAGATGAAAACCGGCACGCCCATGCAAACCATCCTGCGTGAGGTTACGGACTCCATCGCCTCCACTGATTCCGAAAGCTTCTCGCAGCAATCGAAGCAGCAGTTCTTCGACATCATCGCCAAGGTGCCCATGGCCTATCAAAAGGTCAACGCCATCTTCTCCTCGCCTGAGCGCAAGTCCCCCGGCTCCGGCGGCGTCTTCTCCATCTTTGTCAGCGACCTCTGCAAAGGCTGCGCCGCCTGCGTCACCGCCTGCGGCGACCACAACGCGCTGCGCATGGTGGCCGAAACCGAAGAAGTCAACGCCGAGCACGAGACCGGCACCGCCTTCCTCGATCTGCTGCCAGACACCTCGCAGAAGTATCTCGGCCTCTTCAACGCCGCCAACCCAGCCGACTCAAAGACTGCCACGCTGCGCAATATGTTGATGGTCCGCACCAACTACGACGCCCTCGTAGCCGGTGACGGCGCCTGCGCCGGGTGCGGTGAAAAATCCGTTCTCCGCTCCATCGCCGCTGTCACCGAGGCCTACATGCGCCCCGTCTACCACGCCAAGAGCGACCGCTTCGTCCAGAAGGCCGGCGAGCTTGAAAAGAGCGGCGTCGCCCGCCTTGCTGCCCTCGCCGAGCGCAACCCCGGCGAATACGCCCTGCTCCGCCAGGCCATCGCCCATCTCATCCTCTCGCTCGGCGGCGAAGACGTCGCCGACACCAGGACCCGCATCGCCGCTCACGAAGCCGAGCACGGCCACATCACTGATGCCGAGCTGGTTGAGGCCATCGCCGCCGTCCTGCTCACTGAGGCCTTCAACCACAAGAGCCTGCAGCCCATCGACGGCCGCCTTGCCAATGGAATGTCGGTGATGGCCATGGCCGCCCACACCGGCTGCAACACCGTCTACGGTTCCACCGCGCCCAACAACCCCCACCCCTACCCGTGGATGAACTCGCTCTTCCAGGACGGCATCACCGTAGGCTGGCTCATGGGCGAAAGCTTCATCGTCGACCACGCCCGCCGCTCTGTACTTCCCGAGCGCCTCGCCGACATCCTCCTCACCCGCGATGAAAATGTCATCAACGAGCAGGAGTATTACAACTACACTCACTTCACCGATGCCCTGATGACCGACCAGGAAATCGTCGAACTGCCCAAGGTCTGGGTGGTCGGCGGCGACGGCGGCATGGGCGACATCGGCTACCAGAACATGTCCAAGGTCATCCTGCAGAATCGCCCCAACGTCAAGGCCCTCATGCTCGATACCCAGGTCTACTCCAACACCGGCGGCCAGAACTCTGACTCGACCCCCATGCTTGGCGGCGGCGACATGAACTCCTTCGGCTCCGCCACCCAGGGCAAGAACACTGAGAAGAAAACGGTAGCCGAAACCTTCCTCGCCGGCCACGGTTCACCCTTCGTCGCCCAGGTCTCCATGGCCAACGCGCCCAAGCTCTACCGGGCAATTCTCGATGGTCTCGAATACCGCGGCACCATGTTCCTGCAGTGCTTCACCACTTGCCAGCCCGAGCACGGCGTCCCTGACGACATGGCCCTCCACCAGGCCCAGCGCGTCCGCGACAGCCGCGGCGCACCGGAGTTCGTCTTCAACCCCCGCCTCGGCGAAACCTACCAGGAAGCTCTCGACCTC
>Ga0302325_10030719_pt1 | contig 11073 bp, 10 predicted proteins | sample Palsa_T0_2_FD_201948 | JGI IMG/M metagenome (GOLD analysis project Ga0302325, IMG submission 201948) | Peat permafrost microbial communities from Stordalen Mire near Abisko, Sweden - Palsa_T0_2 | ecosystem: Environmental > Terrestrial > Soil > Palsa > Peat permafrost | place: Sweden: Abisko...
CCCCTTCGCCAAACGGGCTCACAATCCGGTGACGCATACGCGCGTGCCGGAGTAGATATTTCCGCCGGCAACGCGGCTGTGGATCGCTATCGCCAGCTCACCTCGGCGTGGCGCCACCCAAGCCAACTTGGCGCGATCGGCGGCTTTAGCGGTCTCTTCAAACTGCCGGGCGACGAAGAGCGCTTGCTCGTCGGCTCGACGGACGGGGTAGGGACGAAGATACTGATCGCGGCCGCAGCCCAGCGCTACGGAACCGTGGGTGCCGACCTCGTCAACCACTGCGTCAACGACATTCTCGTGGTCAACGCGAGCCCGCTGTTTTTCTTGGACTACTTGGCCGTCGGCAAGCTCGATCCGGACGTCGCGGGCGAAATCGTCTCAGGCGTTCAGGCTGCTTGCCAGGTCCATCAGTGCGCGCTGCTCGGCGGCGAAACGGCGGAAATGCCGGGACTTTACGCGCCCGGCCACTTCGATCTCGCCGGAACGATCGTCGGCATCGTCGATGCGAACGCGCTGCCCGATCCATCGAAAGTCGTCGAAGGCGACGTGATCGTCGGATTAGCGTCGGTCGGCTTGCACACGAACGGGTACTCGCTGGCGCGCACCCTCCTCCCGCACGAGGAATGGTACGCTCCGTTCCCCGCATACGCGGACGGTGCGACCTACCTCGATGCGTTGCTCGCCGAACATCCGTCGTACTACCGGGCCGTTCGCGCGATCGAACGCGTCGCCGAGGTCAAAGCGATGGCGCACATTACGGGCGGCGGCCTGCTCGAGAATGTGCCGCGCACGTTACCGGACGATTGCAAGGCTGTGTTCGAGCAGTCGCGCTGGAGCGTTCCGCCGTTGATGGAAGAGCTCGTGCGCCGCGGCGATCTCAACGAAAGCGAACGCTATCGCACCTTTAACATGGGCGTGGGCTACACGCTGATCGTGCCGCGCGCGCAGGCGCAGAAGGCGCTCAACGCGTGGCCGGGCTCCGCGGTGGTCGGATGGGTCGAGAAACGGGCGCCGGGCGATCCTGCCGTCATCGTGCACCCCGCGCGCGCATAGCGAGGCCGCTCTGAGCGAACGCCTGCAGAACCTGCTCGTCGACACCGGCGGGTCGCAGTTCGCCCAGGGCAGCATTCACCACGAACTCGAAGAGCTCGATCGCGCGGGCATTCGGCCGTTGCGCGAGCATCGGACGCCGGAACGCATTCTCGGCTGGATCGATGCGGAGTTCGGCGGCACGGCTTCGCTCGAAGCGGCGACCGGCGGCATTTGGATAGCCGAAGACGACGACGGGCCGCTCGCGTACGCAGCGTTCGATACGCGCGGCTTGCGTTACCATTGGCTGCAGCACTGGCGTAACCGGCCGACGGTCGGGATGTTCGGTCCGATCGGCGTGGCCGAGCGCGCGCGCGGACGCGGCATCGGCGGGACGCTCGTGCGGGCCGCCATCTTTTCGCTGCGCGAACGCGGTTATCGCCAGGCGTTGATTGCGGCAACGCCGCCGAAGGTGGTGCCGTATTTCGAGCGCACGGCGGACGCATGGTTCGCGGAGAGCGTCGATCCTGGGCGCGGAGGCCGGCGCTGGCGTGCGACCGTGCTCGCGAGCGGACACGGCGCCAATTTCCAAGCGGTTCTCGATGCCTCACGCGCCGGGACCTTGCCGCTCGAGGTGAGCGCGCTCATCGCCAACCGGCGGGATGCCTTCGTGCTCGAGCGTGCCGCTGCGGGCAACGTGCCGGCAACCCTCGTGTCGTGGAATCGGCGCGAGGAGTCACGCGATGCGTTCGACGCGCGCGTGATCGAGGCGGTCGCATGCACCGAGCCCGAGGTCGTGCTCCTGCTCGGCTGGATGCACGTCCTGCCCTTCAGCTTTGTGGCCCGCTTCCCCGAAGCGCTCAACCTCCACCCTGCGTTTCTGCCGATCGACCCGGCTCGCGACGAGGTCACGATGCCCGATGGTTCGTCGCTGCCGGCGTTTCGTGGGGCCCATTCGTTCGATGATGCCGTGCTCGCGGGCCGGGGCTGGTCCGGCGCCAGCGTCCACCGGCTCGGGGCGGCGGTGGACCGTGGCGAGCTGCTCGCGCGCGCGCCGTTGCGGATCGGGACCGGCGACGACCGGGCCGGCTACGAGCAGCTTTCGCGGCTCGAGCAGGCGGTCGTGGCGACGGCGGTGCGGTCCTGGAGCTACCAGCAGCGGTAGGACAATCCACAACTTCCACAGCGGACCGTGCGCGGTTCTGTGGACGAATCGTCCTAGCCGCGGGCCTCGGCCAGGGCGAACGGCAGGTTCGGGTCGGCCGAGAGCCCGCGCACGTCGGCTAAAACGGCCGCTCCCTGACGGTCGGCTGCGGCCGCGATCATCGCCGCATTGTCGGTGCAGAAGCGCAGGTGCGGGATATGGGTCGGGATCCCCGCGCGCCGGCCCCACGCGAGAAACGCCGCTTGAAGGGCCGAGTTTGCGGCAACTCCGCCGGAGAGAACAACCGAGCGGTACGCGTTGCGTCGCGCCGCGCGGTCGACGCGGTCGATCAGCACGTCGACCACCGCAGCCTGAAACGAAGCGGCGACGTCTTCGGGTTTTGCCGCGCGGCCCGCGTCGCTTTCGAGAAAATAGCGTACGGCGGTTTTGATTCCTGAGAACGACATGTCGAGCGAATCGCGTTCGGCTTGGTGGCGCGGAAACGCGACGGCGCGCGGATCTCCGCTCCGCGCGAGCGCATCGATGGCGGGACCGCCTGGAAAGCCAAGTCCGAGCAGCCGCGCCGTCTTGTCGAACGCTTCGCCCGCAGCGTCGTCGCGCGTGCGCGCGATGACACGCAGGTCGACGGCCGAAACGCAATCCACGAGCTGCGAATGCCCGCCCGAAACGAGCAGTGCGAGGAACGGATACTCCGGTTCCGCATCGCGTTCGAGAAACGCGGCAAAGATATGGCCGTGCAAATGGTTGACGCCGTAGAGCGGAAGATCCGAGGCATACGCGAGCGCCTTGGCGGAAGCGACCCCGATGACGAGGCTGCCGACGAGACCCGGCCCCGCGGTCACCGCAATACCGTCGAGATCGCGCAGCGTCAGATCCGCCCTTCCGAGCGCGTCGTCGACCGCCGCGCTCAGCAGCGCGAGGTGCTGGCGGCTCGCGATCTCGGGCACGATGCCGCCGAACTTGGCATGGAAGGCATCTTGGTTGGTCGACACATTTGCGAGCACGGCGCGTCCGTCGCGCACGACCGCGGTCGCCGTGTCATCGCACGACGTTTCGATTCCTAACAAAAGCACCAGTTATGCTTCGACGAGCGAGGTTCGGGTGCCCGCGAGCAGGCCGCTCCACCTTGACCGACGGATGACCGAGACAGGTCTGCCGTGACGGAACCGTACATCTTGCTCGTTGAAGACCGCGAAGAGGACATCGAACTGATGCTGCGGTCCTTCAAGCGTTCCCATCTCGGAAACGAGGTCGTCGTAAAGCGCGACGGCGTCGAAGCGCTGGAGTATTTGGAGCAGGCCGCAGCACTGCCGGCCCTGATCCTGAGCGACATCAGCATGCCGCGGATGAACGGCATTGAGCTCGTCGCCGCCGTCCGGAAGATCGATCGGCTGCGCTACGTTCCGATCGTGATGCTCACGTCGTCGAAAGAGGAACCGGACCTGTCCGCAAGCTACCAGCGCGGAGCGAACAGTTACGTGCTCAAGCCCGTGAAGTTCCAAGACTTTACCGAACTCGTGGAACGGCTTGGGATGTACTGGCTCGTCACGAATCAGGCGCCTAACTCCGACCGGCCGGCGTGAGTTCGATGCGCGTCGTGGGCGTGCCGGCGGGATAGTGCTCCTGCGCGAACGCGCCGAGCGGATCGGTTGCGCGCGTTTCCTAGAACCAGGAAAAATTCCTTCGCTTTAGTCGGTCGGTGCGACGCGGCCTTTTGCCGGAACGGAACCACCCTCGGCCTCGGCCGGCGTGATGCCGTTCGGATAGCCGACTTTTACGGTTGCGCTCGCATCCCACGCGTCGACGATGAGATCGCGCAGCTCGGCGGCGCCGTCGGCAAGCCGTGCGTCCACAAAGTCGACCGCTGCCGGCGTTCCGTTCGCGAAGTCACCGTGTTTCTCGAGTTCGTACAGCGGAACGACGTGCGACGCGCTCGCTTCGAGATAAGTCCCCACGGCCTCCGCGATCGGCGTCGCGTTTTCCGCGAGCGGGCGCATCTTGGCGCGCACTGCTTCGAGGGTGGCGTGCTCGCGCACGAAGGCGCCTTCGAATGCCGCATGCGTGGTCGTGGCCGTGGTGTAGCCGTTCGGGTTCGGAAAATCGCCCCAGCCGTTGTAGTGGACCGATACGTGCAGCGGTTGCGAGCCGTCGCCTACGAAGTGACCCCACACCCCGATGTCGCGCAGCGTGAGCGTTTCGCGCAGCGCCCGGTCGTCGGCGAACCACGCGCGGTCGCTCGCGTCCGTCGACTTTTCTTCGCCGACGCGATCGACGCGCCAGATCGCAAAGTCTTTGGCGACCTGTTGCCATCCGTCGACGATCGAGAACGGAAGAAACCCCATCTTGTACTGATCCGTGCCTGCGGCGCGGAGCGTCGTATCGTAGGCTTCGCGCGAGACCGGAAGGCTGCGCGGGTCGACGACGCCGGCAATCTTGCCGTCGTCGCCGATGTCGGCGTAGTGGCCGGGGTCGCGATCCGCGTCGTGCGAGCGGCCCGCATCCTTCGAACGATCGAGTTCGGGCCCGAGCGCCGCGATCTCATCGACCGCTGCCGGCGAGCGCACGAACGGCGGCAGCGTATCCGGTAGCCCGAGCGCCGCAGCGCGCGAAACCAGTGTATGTCCGGCACCACCCCACGCGCGGGCCGGCGCCGCCAGCGCTACGAGTGCGCAACACACGAGAATCCACATCAAACGCATGGGGGCCGCTTCGCGTGCGCGAAGCGCGCTCCATGCAGCGATTTCTGGGATTCGACCACATCGACGTGCGCGTCCGATCGCTCGCCGCCGTCGAGCCGTTCTACGATGCGATCATGCCGTTGTTGGGGCTCGTTACGAAGAAACTCTCGTACGTCGACGACGCGGGAGATTGGCACGACGCGGACCCGACGCACTACAACACGGTAGAGTACTACGAGGAGGCCGATCCGGGAGAACGCTTCCACTTCATCGGTTTCATCGAAGCACCGGCGATGACGCCGGTCTTCACGCGCATCGCGTTCCGCGTGGGTAGCGCAACTGCGGTCGAAGCGTGGGCGACGGACTTGCCCGCGCACGGAGCGCAGAACGTCGGGCGCTCCGAAGACATGGCCGGATATCCCGCGGTGTTCTTCGAGGATCCCGCGGGAACGAAACTCGAAATCTGCGCGCTGAACCCGAAAGCGTAACGCCCCTGTCACGCTGAGCTTGTCGAAGCGCAGACGTGTCGTGCCGTACTGCGTCATGCGCTCCGGCAAGCTTCGTGTCTCGTCTGCGCTTCGACAAGCTCAGCGTGACAGCAGGGGTGTCGCGCTAGGCGAGAGCGCGCTAGGCGAGAGTGCGCTTGGCGAGACCTGCGGCACGTCGGCCGGCGTTGCGTTGGCGGGCAGATATGCGGGCAGGAGCGTCCCGATGAAGCGTGGTTCGACGCTGCCCATCGCGAGCAAGGCCGCGTTGAAGCGACCGAGATCGAAGTCGGCGCCGAGACGGGCGCGTTCGGCCGCCTGCGCGTGGCGGATCGCATCGAGTCCGACGAAATACGCGGTCAGCTGATCGTGCGAGAGCAGAAGGCGGTGCCACTTGGTTTCGGCTTCTGACTTCTCCTGATACGCTTGACGCTCGAGCAGATCGTTGCAGCCGGCTTCGTCGAGGTGCCCGGTGTGGAACTCTGCGTCGATGAGCGTGTCGGCCTCTTCGCGTAGCCGCCACTTCAGTTGGAACAGCCGCAAGCGCGGGTCGCCGTTGCCGTAACCGGCGTCGAGCATCATGCCCTCGCCGTAGACGGCCCAGCCTTCAGCGAACGAGCCGCTCGGAAACGCGCGCCGCACGATCGACGGAACCGTATCGTTGTAGCGGAATTGGACGTAATGTCCGGGTATGGCTTCGTGCATCGACAGCAGGCGCATCTCGTAGTTGTTAAAATCGCGCAGGTACGAATCGACGCGCGCGCGCGTCCACGATTTCGGAATCTTGTCGATGTAATAATACGAACCGGCCAGCGGATCGAAGGGTCCCGCCGGATCGAGGCTCGCTCCCGAGAACCCGGCCATGAAGTCCGGCGTCGGCACGACCCGCAACGTCGCCGGCCGCGGCAGGGTGACGACCGGATGAGCGGTGAGGAACGCTTCGGATTCGGCGAGGTCGCGGTTCGCCGTCGCAAAGATCGTGGTTCGAGTCGGGTGATCTTCGGCCAACCGGTCGAGCACGCGGCGCACGACGACGTCTTCGGCGTTGGGTTTCGCTTCGTCGGCCGTGCGACTGGGGAAAAACGTTCGGTCCAGCGGAATTGCGAGCCGCAGCATCTCGGCGCGATTGCGGTCGAAATCCGTTTGCGCGTCGGCAACGAGCTCCGCTCGCGGTTCGCCCGTACCTTCGGCGAGCACGAGCTCGCGGTCGTAGACGCGTGCGCCGACGCGCGGGTCGCGATCGGAGCGTGGCAAGAGCGTTTGCTTGAGATAGGTTGAGAACCTGCGAAGGCTCGCGAGCGCCGCCGGCAAGCCGCGTGCGATCGCGGCTTGGGTTCGTGGAGAGGCGCCTTTCGCGCCTGAGGTCAGGCCCGCGTACAGGCCGAGGTTGCCTTCGTTTTCGTCGATCGCTTGCAACGTTGCGACGCGCGCCGGCCGCGTAAGGTTTGCTTGGGCCGCAGCGACGACGCCCGGAATCAGCGCGAGCCGTTTGGCAACGTAGGCAAACCGCTGGTCGACGGGCGCGTAGTGGCGGCCCGTGAGCGCGTAGACTGCCTCGCCGATGATTCCGGTGTACGCCGTGGGATCGGTTTGCATCGGCTTGACGGTGGCGTCTTCGAACAGCTCGAGGTCGATCGTGTCGAGCAATGCCTGCGCGTCCGCGCGATCGCCCGGCGCGAGCGACGGATCGCGCATGGCAGCTGCGATCAGGCCGCGCCAGCGCCCGAGCCATGCCACGCGTATCGCCGCGCCGCGTGCGGAATAGTCGTCGAGACGGTCGTCGTACGTATGGATGCCGAGCGAATCCGCGGTCAGCGGGTCGCGACGTTCGGATTCGCGGACGAACTGATCGGCGAGCGCGGCGAAGCTCTGCGGGGACGCGGCAGCACCCGACGGGAGCAGGACCAGTGCCGCCGAGAGCAGCGGCGCGAACGCTCGCGCGATTCGAAGCCTAGACTCGCCGTTCGACGCGATCGCGCAGCTCCTCGATGAACGCATCGACGGGAATCGCGGGGCGCTTTTCGTCGTTGCCCCGCTCGTTCGGCGCGACGGTTCCGGCCTCGACTTCGCTGCGGCCGGTAACCAGAATGTAGGGCACTTTCTGCGTCTTCCAATGCCGGATCTTGTAGCCGAGCTTCTCGTTGGAGGTGTCGACATCGCTGCGAAAGCCGGCTGCGCGCAGCTTGTCGCGCACTTGCGTCGCATACTCGAGTTGGTGCTCGGAAATTGGAACGACCACCGCCTGAACCGGTGCGAGCCAGGCCGGGAACGCGCCGCCGTAGTGCTCGATGAGCGTGGCGAAGAAGCGTTCGAGCGACCCGGCGAGCGCGCGGTGGATCATGACGGGGGTATGGTCGAGGCCGTCGCTCCCGCGGTACTTCAGATCGAAGCGTTTGGGCAGCACGAAATCGACTTGGACCGTGCCCAGCTGCCACGGGCGCCCGAGCGCGTCGCGAACGTTGATGTCGAGTTTGGGTCCGTAGAACGCGCCGCCGCCGGGATCGATTTCGAAGGGCAGACCGCGCGATTCGAGCGCCTTGCGGATCGCCGCTTCGGCGATGTCGTCGGTGTCCGTGCGGATTGCGGGATCGCGGGTCGAGAGGAAGTACTCGAGGCCCTCGAACCCAAAGGCGTCCATCAAACGGATCGCTTCGTCGGCCGTTTGCTCGAACTCGAACTGCAACTGATCGGGCGTGCAGAAGAGGTGGGCGTCATCCTGGGTGAAGCCGCGCACGCGTGCCAGACCGTGCAACGTTCCGCTGCGCTCGAACCGGTACACTGTGCCGAACTCCGAGTAGCGCAGCGGCAGGTCGCGGTACGAGTGGCCCTCGTTGCGGTAGATCAGAATGTGGCCCGGGCAGTTCATCGGCTTGAGCCGAAAACGCTGACCTTCGATTTCGAGCGGTCCGTACATCCCGTGCGCGTAGTTCTCGAGGTGGCCCGAAATCTCGAAGAGCCGCTCGCTCACGACGTGCGGCGTGACCACCGGTTGATAGCCTCGCTGCGCGAGACCCTCGCGAATGAAGTTCTCCACGATGCCGCGCACGATCGCGCCTTTGGGCAGCCAGAAGATGAGCCCGCCGCCCGCATCTTCGTCGACCGTATAGAGGCCCAGCTCCGCACCCAGCTTGCGGTGGTCGCGGCGCTGCGCCTCTTCGATGCGCAAGAGATACGCATCGAGTTCGGCTTGCGTGTGCCACGCCGTGCCGTAGATGCGCTGCAACATCGGGTTGTGCTCGTCGCCGCGCCAGTACGCACCCGCGACGCTCATGAGCTTCACCGCGCCGATCATGCCGGTCGTCTTCGCATGGCCGCCGCGGCAAAGATCGGTGAACTTGCCGATCGTGTAGAGCGTGATCGGTTCGCCCTCGGGAATCTCGCTTGCGAGTTCGACCTTGTATGGATTGCTCGCAAAGCGTTCGATCGCGCCCTCGCGGGTCGTGCGCTCGCCCGTCATCTCGTAGTCTGCGGCGATGATCTCGTGCATCCGCGTTTCCAGCTTCGCGAGATCTTCCGGCGTAAACGGCACGGCCCGATCGAAGTCGTAGTAGAACCCGTCCGCGATCGAGGGGCCGATCGTCGGCTTCGCCTCAGGAAAGAGATCCTGAACCGCATACGCGAGTACGTGCGCCGCGGTGTGGCGCAATTCGTCGAGCGGCGGGGCGGAGTCGTGGCGGTGCGGCGGGGCGATCATGTCCGCTGGGGATTGGCCGGGCGCAGCCTTCGCCCCCGCCCGCTCAGGGCGTTACCTCGCGGAGGTGGCCCGTTTCTACTTCGTAGACGAAGCCCCGTACGTTGTCGCGGTGGAGCAGAAAGCGGTGCTCGCGCACGCGAGTGATCGCCTGGCGTACCGCTTCATCGAGATCTTCGAATGCCCCGAACGAATACGGTGGCGTGTGCCCCGCCTCGGCTTCGAGTTCCGCGAGCAGCGCCGCCTCGTTCGTGCGATGCAGACCGCAGTTCGTGTGATGCATCAGAATCACTTCGCGCGTTTGCAGCAGCCGTTGCGAGAGGACCAGCGAGCGCAGCACGTCGTCGGTCGCGAGCCCTCCGGCGTTGCGCAGGATGTGCGCTTCGCCCGATTGCAGGCCGAAGATCCGGAAGCTGTCGATGCGCGAATCCATGCAGGTCACGATGGCGACGTGCTTGGTGGGGATAACGGCGCGCGGGCCCTCGAAGCCCCGTTCGTGCGCGACGGCATTGGCCAGTAGTTCGTCGATTGAGGAACTCACGCGGTCAGTATCCTGCGTTGCCGAGTTCGGTGCGTACGGCCCACAGTTCCGGGAAAAACTTCTTCGAGAGCGTCTTCTCGAGGTACCCGACGCCCAGGGATCCCCCCGTGCCCGGCTTCATGCCGATCATGCGCTCGACCATCCGCACGTGCCGGCCACGCCACAGCAAGAAACGCTCGTCGAACTCGATGAAATCCTCGAGAAGCAAATAGAGATCGTAGTACTCCCGTTCGTGCTCGTAGATCGTCTTGTAGCTCGCGATCAGTTCCTGCGAGGTTTGCGCAGCGAAGCCGCGCCGCGCGAGGACGCCTTTGAGCGCGTCGTAGAGCGTGGGCTCCGCGAGCCGCCGTTCGAGCCGTTCGCGCTCGTTGCCGGTCGGTTCGAGAAAGGTGAGATAGCTCGTCTTTTGCGCGCCGCAGAGGAACTCGATCTCGCGAAACTGCGCCGACTGAAAGCCGCTCGCCGGATTGAGGCCACTTCGGAACGCGTTGAATTCCTGAGGGGTCATCGTTTCGAGCACGTCGACCTGCTGCTCGAGAAGCCGCTGAATGGCATGGATCCGGCGGAAGTGCTTTTGCCCGCGCAGCAGATCGTCGGCACCGAGGCTGCGCATCGCCTCTTCGATCTCGTGCAAGAGCTGGCGGAACCACAACTCGTAGACTTGATGGATGACGATGAAGAGCAGCTCGTCGTGATGCGGCGGGTCGCTCTGCGGCTGCTGCAGCGCGAGCAAGTCGTCGATCCGCAGATACGAGCCATACGTAAGTTTAGACACGAATCGACCGCTTCGCCCTGAAGGCCAGAAACCCTAAGACGCCGTGCTTGCGATCCGTTGGGACGATTAGGCTCGGGGAAGCGGTCCCGGCGGCCAGAACTTGCGGCCCGCGTCCTTCGGGCTCATGAGGCCGATCGCGTTGCCGTCCGGATCCTCGACGATCGCGTAACGCGCGCCCCAGAACGCGTCGTACGGAGGCTGGCGGGGGCGACCTCCGGCCGTCGTCAGCTCCGCGTACAACGCATCGACGCCTTCGCGCGACGCGATGCGAAATCCGATGACGACGCCGCCCCTCGTCGAACGGTGCCAACCGCTGTCCCATGCCGCGACGGAGCTCTCGGCATCGAACTCGACGAGCAACCCACTCGGCAGCTTGACCTCGACGTGCTCGTCATCGTGGTCGGCATCGATCGCGACGCCGAGCCGCCGATAAAAATCGACCGTGGCTGCCATGTCCTTCACGATAACGTTGAGTTGATTGAGCGCAGGCAGGTCGTGCATTCGGATCTCCCCCTGAGCGTGGCCGCTACTCGGCGAGTTCTTCCTCGTCGAACGTGCCGTCGTCGTAGAGCTCATAGCGCTTTCCGCGGATGAGGGCGACGTAGGGAAACTCGCCTTCTTCGAGGGGCGTCTTGCGCGTCCAGGATTTCGTATCCCAGTCGAGCTCGAAGCTTTCCGTACCGCCTTCCGACGTTGCTTCAACGGTCTC
>Ga0302325_10030721_pt1 | contig 11072 bp, 11 predicted proteins | sample Palsa_T0_2_FD_201948 | JGI IMG/M metagenome (GOLD analysis project Ga0302325, IMG submission 201948) | Peat permafrost microbial communities from Stordalen Mire near Abisko, Sweden - Palsa_T0_2 | ecosystem: Environmental > Terrestrial > Soil > Palsa > Peat permafrost | place: Sweden: Abisko...
CAGCCGTCATCGGGCACTCCTTCGGCGGCCTGCTCGCGCAGATCCTCGCCGGGCGCGGCCTGGCCGCCGTGTCGGTGGCGATTGACCCCGCGCCGTTCCGCGGCGTGCTGCCGCTGCCCATCTCGGCACTGCGGTCGGCGTCAGCGGCGCTGGGCAACCCGGCCAACCGGCACCGCGCGGTCCCGCTGACCTACGACCAGTTCCGCTACGCCTTCGCCAACGCCGTGTCCGAGGACGAGGCGAAGCAGCTCTATGAGACCTTCGCCGTGCCCGCCTCTGGCCTGCCGCTGTTCCAGGCCGCTGCCGCCAACCTGAACCCCTGGACCGAGGCGAAGGTCGACACCGAGAACCCTGGTCGTGGCCCGCTGCTGCTGATCTCCGGTGAGAAGGACCACACCGTCCCGTGGGCGATCACCAATGCCTCCTACAAGCACCAGCAGCGCAACAAGGACGTGACCGAGATCGTCGAGATGCCCGGCCGCGGGCACGCGCTGACCATCGACAGCGGCTGGCGCGAGGTTGCCGGCACCGCCCTGGCCTTCGTGCAGCGCTTCACCCAGTCCCCACCCGCCGGGACATGATCAGCAAGGCTCGGTCCTGGCCGGCATCGCGGCTCGCCGGGACCTGAACGAATCTGGCGGGCAAGGTTTCGCAACGGAAGGTTCGCAAGGGAAGGTTCGCGAGGAAAGGAAAGTCCGATGGACCTCAACCTGGCCGGCAAGGTCGCGGTTGTCACCGGAGCAGGCAAGGGCATCGGCAAGGCCGTAACCGTGGCCCTCGCGGAAGAAGGGGCACATGTCGTGGCCGGCTCGCTGACCACGGATGCGCTCGACGGCATCAAGGGCGTCACCCCCGTTGCGGTTGACCTCGCCGCGCCCGCCGGGCCGGCCCAGTTGATCAGTCGCGCGACTGAGGAACACGGCCGCCTCGACGTGCTGGTCAACAACGTGGGTGCCGTCCGGATGCGGCTGGAGGGATTCTTCGGCACCAGCGACGAGGACTTCGCCTGGGCAATGCAGATGAACTTCTTCATCGCGCTGCGGGCCAGCCGCGCCGCCCTGGCCGCCATGGCAGACAAGGGCACCGGAGCGATCGTCAACGTCGCGTCCGTCAACGCCTTCTTTCAGCCCGACGCGGCCACCATCGACTACGGCGCGGCCAAGGCCGCGCTGGTCAACCTCAGCAAGAGCCTGGCCCAGGAATTCGGGCCGCGCGGCATCCGCGTCAACGCGGTCTCTCCCGGACCAGTGTCCACCGACCTGTGGCTCGGCGAGCACGGCGTGGCCGAGACCGTCGCCAAGGCCACCGGCGTCGACGCCGACAGCGCCCGCAAGACGATCATCGCCGGCATCGGCGGGTTCGCCACCGGCCGGTTCACCACACCGGAAGAGGTTGCCACCCTGATCACGTTCCTGGCCTCCGACCGGGCCGCCAACATCACCGGCGTCAACTACGTGATCGACGGCGGCCTGATCAAGACAACCTGACGCCGAAGATGCCCGTGTTCGAGCACACTGCCGCCTGCCGCAAGCGGCTGGCGCTGCTCCCGGCGATCATGGGATTCTTCGTCGCCGGGCTGGACGCCACGGCTGTCAACGTCGCCCTGCCCGCGATCCGCAGCAGTCTGGGCAAACGGCAGCGGCGGCTCCCAGCACGGGTCGGTGCTGATGGGCCGGGACCTGCAACTCACGCTCCCACCGGCTGCGCCGCTGGCGCTGGCGCAGCTGCCGTCGCTGGTGGCGGGGTTCACCGGCCGGGCTGACGAGCTGGCGTTGATGACGGGCTTTCTCGATCCCGGCGGCCCGGTGGGCGCGGTGGTGGTCTCGGTCGCCGGCATGGCGGGGGTCGGGAAGACATCGCTGGCGGTGCAGGCCGGACACGCCGCGCGGGAGCGCGGCTGGTATCGCGGCGGGGTGCTGTTCATTGACCTGCATGGCTATGACGAGACGCCGGTGCCGCCGGCGCAGGCGCTGGACGCGCTGCTGCGGGCGCTGGGGTTGCCGGCCGCGCACACATTCCGCCGTCCGTTGAGGAACGGGCGGCGCTGTACCGGTCCGCGCCGGCTGGGATTGGCGAGCCGATGCTGGTGATCGCCGACAACGCCTCGGCTGAGGCGCAGGTCCGGCCGTTGCTGCCTGGTCCTGGCCCGCATCGGGTAGTAGTCACATCCCGAGACTCGCTTGCCGGTCTCGGCGCCCGACTGCTGGACGTGACGGTCCTGGATAATGCATCGGGGGTGGCACTGCTAGAGGCGGCTCTGCGGGTAGCCCGCCCGGCTGATGACCGGATCAGCGGCGATCCCGAGAGCGCCGCGCGGCTGGCGGGGACCTGCGGCGGGCTGCCGCTGGCTTTGCAGATCGCGGCGGCATTGCTGAACTGCGACCCGGGGCTTGGCGCGGGGGAGCTGGCCGATGAGCTGGTATCCGGGCAGAACCGGCTGGAGCGGCTTCGGTATGACGGCGGCGGCAGTACGGCGGTACGGTCGGTTGATGCTCGGCCTGGCTTCAGCTGATCTTGGCGCGGTGCTGAAGGAAACGTTTGTGTCGTTGGTGGTCGTCCTGGCCAGTGAATGCCTTGAACTCGCCGATCTTGTACGCTGTAGGGCTTGCGCCATTGCGAATATCGATGTCGAAGTCACGGCTGAGGATGCTGATGCGCCGTTCCAGCTCGGGTGCTTCAACCTCCAGCCCTGCGGCCTGGATGAGCTGGGTAGCTGTCATGTAGTCGCCGTGGTCGCGCAAGGCACGGTAAATCGGGTCATGCTCGGTGTTGGTGTCGCGCTTGCGTGGCTCGCCAGTCTCTCGCAACGCTGCGGCGATGGAGTGACCTACTGCGCGTGCGACAGGTGGTGGAAAGGCGTTGCCGATTTGCCGATACCGGGAGGTTTTCCGCCCTGTGAACTCCCATTCATGCTCGCTAGTCCAGCCTTGGAGGCGAGCCACCATCTGGCAGGTCAGCTTCGGTCCGATTATGAACGTCTGTCCCGGCTGCGGCGGGGAGTCAGCCACGCCGAGAGCATCGACGCCGAGCTCAGCCCAAGCCCTTTTGGCGCGCGTGGGCCCGAGGTCGGCGCCGCCGTGCTTCTTTGATCCGCCCGCGATGGTCGGTGCGATCTTGTTGGCTTTTGCAGCCCATACCTCCGCACCTTCCCACCCGTCGGCGGCCATCAGGTCAATCAGGGATTCCCCCACCGTAGGGGCCGAACGTTGAGGAATGGGCCAGCGGAAGTACGGGGCGTACTGCTCCTGTAGTGCGACCAGCACGAATCGCGGGCGCAGCTGGGGAACTCCGAACTCCCAGGCTTCGAGCAGCCGCCATTCTCCGACGTAGTTGAATTCGCGCAGCCGATCGAGGACATGTTGGCGGTAACCAGCGAAGCGGGACATGCTGAGACCGCGAACATTCTCCAGCAGGAGCGCCTTCGGACGCATGGATTGCACCTGCTCAACGGCCCAAGCGAACAGGTCCCGCTCGTCGTCCGCGCCCAGTTGCATGCCCGCGACGCTGAACGGCGGACACGGGACGCCGCCGGCGAGCAATGCAACGTTCTGGTGGTCAGACGGTCGCCAGATTTTCGGGTCTGCGACGTCACCACATTTGACGATCATGCCGGGCAGGATGCCCCGTTTCTCCTCAAGATTGATCGACAGGGTCCTAGCGGCGTTATGGTCGAGCTCGACGGCCAGGCGGTGTTCGAAGCCAGCCAGCTCCAGGCCAAGCGCCTGCCCCCCCGCTCCAGCGCAGATCTCGACGACTTCAAGATCATTCACTGCGCCCTCCATATGTACGACCAGTGCCGCGCGCGGAACGAGTCATAGAGAGTATCTTGGCGCACGTCACACCCTGCACAGCGAACTTGGTGTGCAGCAGCAATCGTGTCCCGACAGATGAGCAGCCGCCCATGTCAGTCGGCTCGGGCCATGGTTCCCCTGAAAGCGTGGACACTCTGATCGGCTGATCTTGGTTGTCCCTGCTTCTTGTTAGGTGCCATGTAAGTGCCGGAGCGCAGGCATTGTCCAGGTGGAGCCCTCGCAGGAGGGTGCCGTCAGGCCGGGTCGACGCCGGGCAGCGGCCGGGTGTGAGCAGCGAGGAGTCGGCTGAGATCAGGCGGCTGAGGCGGGAGAACGCCGAGCTGCGCCGGATGAGACCCTCAAGGCGGCGTCGGCTTTCTCCGCGGCCGAGCCTGGGCGGCCACAATCACGCTAGGGCTTCATCGTCGCGCACAGGCAGGTGTTTTAGCGCCGAGCCGATCTGCCGCGTGCTCACCCAGCACGGGTGCCGATCGCACCGAGCAACTATTATGCCGCCAGGTGCGGCCAGTGGCGCGACGGTGCCCCGGGCGGTCATCGCGAGCGATTGCTTCGCACCAGGTTCAGCCAGTGGGCCATGCGACGGCGTGGCTATTCGGTGATCTTTGTGAGAAACAGCCAGGCGCTGGCAACGCCGCCGGTCAGCGCGACCAGCACAGGCACGATCAGCACGTAAAGCCCGTCATGTACTCCGAACACGAGCAGGACGCCGGAGACAAGCAGCAAGATCGAAACGATCGTGGTGGGCGTGATCGCCTCGAGAGTCTTCCTGATCGCCTGCGTACTCGCGTCGGCCTTCGCACGGCGGTCCAGGATAAACAGGCCACCTCCAGCGATCACGGCAAGTGCGGTCAGTTCGGCACCGAGGGCTTCGGTGGCCTGTCCGGGTATGGCGATCAAGATCGCGGTCACTAGAACCGTCCCGAACAGGCTCAGTGTTTGCGCGGCCCGGTTTCTGAGCTCCTGGGAGCGAGCGACGAAGTCGATCCTGATGGAGACCGCGACAAACAGCAGGCCGATCAGTGAGGCGGCAGCAGTCCCAGCGACCTGGGCGAATGTGCTCCACGGTTCCACGGGATCCTCGATCTTGATGCGATGGACGCGAACTACCTGTCTCCCAGCGGCGAGTTCGGTCAGAGAACTGCCGCTGCCGGCCTGCCCGTGGCGGCGCGACGGGCGAGGAGTGAGGTCCCGGTGATCGCGACGGTGATCGCGGTGACGATGTAGGCAGCGATGATGATCAGGTTGCCGGCGATGCCGTAGGAGCCGAAGTAGACGATGTCTCGCAGGGCCTGGACGCCGGCGCCGTTGGGCAGAGCGGGGCCGATCGCCCGCCAGAAGGTCGGCAGTAGGGATGGCGGGTAGGCGCCGCCGGCGCTGGGGTTGCCCAGCACGACGAAGAGGATGAGCGTGAGGCCGACGCCGAAGGTGCCGAGGAGGACTTGAAAGCCCATGGTGACGGTGGCGGCGCAGTAGACGATGAGGGCTCCGAGCGCTGAGATGGCGATGAGGTGGCCGGTGAGCGCACCGAGGACAGGCCCCACGATGATGGCTCCGGCGAGTCCCGAGAGGATGGCGTAAGGGACAAGCACGATGAGGCGGATGATGGCCCGGCGGGTCGTGGCCGGTCGTGGCCGTGTGGCGATGCCGAGCAGTGCGGCGACGAGGTAGCCACCGACCAGCCAGCCGACGACCAAATAGAAGCCCGACAGCCCGCGGGCGTCTCCCGGCTGGGCGGGGAGGGCGTCGGTGACCGTCGCGTAGCGGTGCTGGGCGGCTTCGGTCCGGGCGATGACGTCCTGCACAGCTGTCGCTGTCGCTGCGCCGCCGCCCCCGGCGACGAGCAGTGCGTCTGTCCTGGCTCTGGGGTTGATGATCAACAGCCCGCTTGTGGATCCGTGCCGCAGGAGTGTCCGGCCGATGGTCTCATCGGCGACGGCAGTGGCGTATAGCGGCTGGCCGTGGATCGCGTTGAGTTCGCTGACGAGGTGGCCCGAGATCTCCGCGGGGGCGAGCACGGCGATCGGCACCCGGTGCGGGCTTGGGTGGTGAAAGGCGCCGACATAGGAGAGCACGAAGCCGACCTGGATGAACAGCACAGCGATCACCAGCAAGAACGTGCGTCGATCGAACGCGTCCAAGAATTCGGCGAGGAAGCGTTGTCGTGTGGCTGGTGCCGGTTGGGGCGGGGGTCGTGCGAGTGTTTGGTTCATCGCCGGTCCTCTTCGTGGCCGGCCGACGTTGTTGTCCGCTGACTCTTCCGTTACGATACGTTAGAGTATCGGATATGTCAATGTATCGAATGAGGAGGATCATGACGCCTGAGCACGCACCGAAGCGGTCACCCAGCCAGCGGGCCCGCCGGGCGAAGCTTCGAGCCGACGGGACGCCAGCGCGGGTGACCCGGCGCCGGCCCGAAACCCGTGGCCGGCTCCTGGACGCCGCCTTTGGCGTTTTCGCGACCCGCGGGTTCGGACGGGTAAGCATCGAAGAGGTGTGCGAGGCGGCGGGCTACACCCGTGGCGCGTTCTACTCAAACTTCGACACCCTCGACGAGATGTTCTTCGTTCTCTACACCGAGCGCAGCGAGCTGGTCGCCCACCAGGTCGCCGCCGGCCTGAACCTCCCCCCCAGCGACATCCCCGAACTCGTCGCACAAGCGGTCCAAGCGCTCATGGTGGACCGCGACTGGATCCTCGTTAGCACAGACTTTCGGCTTTATGCCGCCCGCAATCCCGAAGTCGCCGCCGCGTTCCGCGTCCACCGCAACAAACTTCGCGACGCGCTCGCGGCCTCACTGACCCCCGCGATCGATCGCTCCGGCCTACCCGCGTCCCTGCAAACCCCAGAGGGACTCGCCCGGGCTGTCATGGCCATCTATGACGGGGCCACCACCGAACTGCTTCTCGACAACGACCCAGCCCGGTTCAGGTCCTGGCTCGCCGATCTGCTCACCGCGCTGCTTGAACACCCCGCCTGACACGGACCTCCACACCGGCCAAGCACCCGACGCCCCCAACACCGCGATGTCCTTGAGGAGGCCCGTGGAGCCATTCGTGGACGAGTTCGCAGGGCGGGATCGGCTGCTGCATGCCCCTGCCGACAAAGACCGCTACCGGGGGACTGCGCCGTGGCGAATCAAGAAACGCGCAGGCCCTCGAGGACGGCGACCTGCGCCTTGACCGGCGCGTCCGCCGGGCGGAAACGGCGACGCTCCTGGTGACCGCAAAGCCGGCTGATCTGCGCGCCCGCAAGCACGGTGCCACTCTTCGGGCGACTCTCCTCCCAGACCGATCACAATCAGCCGCGGATCAATGTCGGCCTTGAGGTCACGGATAACCCCACCAGCAATCCGCCGACCTGGACCACGGTCTGGGGCACCAACATCGCGAACTCCGGGCAGGCATTCAGCATTGGGCCGACCAGCTGACTGCGTCCGTCGTAGCCCGCCGGAGCCTCAGCGGCTGCATTTACCCGCTTGGTCACTCAGCCGCAATCGGCCCTTCGGGCAATCGGCAGACTTTTCCTTATCAGGCAAACAAGCGACGACCCTGAGCACACTTGATCCATGCCATGAGCTGGCCGGAGCGTGCTCCAGCCCGGCTTGCAGCACCAGGTGCGCCGTGGTGTCCAGCACGGACGGGACGCCGGGCACGGCCGACGCCAGCCGCTCCTGAGCGGCAGCCAGGCCCTCGCATGCCCAGCCGAGATACCCTTCCGGCCCGGCCGTCGCAGGACGCCGGAAGGTGCCGTTGGCGTCCGTGAGGACGTCTGGGAACTGGCTGTTCTTCACGGCGTTGGGCCGGATCTGCTTGAAGAACACCGGGTCAAGGTTCAGGAGGTCACGGCTCCGGCGCCATACCGGATGAGGGTTCAGCAGCCCCACCGGCACTCCGAGTTCCTGCATCACGGCGCGGATCGGCGCCTCAAGGTCGGAGTCGTTGCCCGCGATCACGCCGCCGGGCGGCTAAGCCCGCCGCGGCGAAGACCGCAGGGGCGCTGCCCCCGCACCCCCGACCCTCCCTCAAAAATCACAGGGGGAACCCGCAGTGATCTTCCCGGCCGGGCAGCAGAGCCTGCCCCAGAACCTCCGGGGCCGCAAGGGCTCGCTCCGCTCGGACGAACCCGTTGCGGCCCCGGAGAACCCGGGACAGCACACGCAAGGTGCCCGACCGAGAGGATCACAGCCCCGAGAGGGAACACGCCCGGCCGGCGCGGACGCACCTGCCACCCCCGTCCCGGAACCAGCGCGGGGTGGTCCCATCCCGCTGGCGGAAAGACGCACTCCTTGACCACCCTCCGGCCATCCGCAATCATCAGCTACGGCCACGCTGACCCGGTGCCCGCCCCGATCCCATGCCACTGGCGAACAGCTGGTCCCTTGCAGCTGGCGGACGACAGTTGACTCCGAAGCCGGAACTCCGCGGCCCGCAGATTCGGTCATCCGGTTTGCATGGTTCCGCTGTAAGCTAACCCACCATGGACTTAACTACGGGGTTAAACATTGGTTTGGGATTAGTTGCGGCGGTCGCTACGGTCATCGCGACGTACCTTGCGTGGCGTCAGTACCGTCGGCCGAATCCGAGCGAGATCATAGCCGTTGGTGAGAAGGTGACGATCTATCTGACGCGAGCGTCAACTGTGGCAGCATTCGCAGCCATGCTTGACAGCGCACCCACAGATGGTATTGTTTTTGGCCAATGCAAATCCTGCAAGGACTATCCGGAAACTTTCTATCAGTCCATATTGAGGGCATCCGCCCGAGGCGTCCACTTTCAGTTTATCGCAAATCCAGGAACCGAAGGCAGAGAATTTTCCGAACGTATCCGAGCGATCGAGACAATGGAAATCAGATTTAAGTACGTTGAGGGAGCTCGGACTCTCGGCATAAAAGATAGGGAAGCACTCACTGTCATATCTGGACCGGTCGGCTATATCGGCCTGCATCTTCGTGACGCCGTTGCAGCCAAACAACAGTATCGGTCGTTCGAGTCAGAATGGGATGCCAGTGAGCCATACGATAGACGCGAATACGCACAATGACTAACTCGCGTCAGGCGCAGTCAATGTCAGCTTCGTGGACGCTGGCGGAGCTCCATCGCATGATCTGGCAGATGCATGATAAGGAAGACTTCGACACGCTGCAACCGACTGCACGCCAGCTCTATATAAGCTTGGGTTTGCAAGAATCAGCCGCGTTGCGTGCTGCCGGGCTCCTGACTTCGGCATACAGGTTGGCCGACCGAGCTGAAATGGCTTCTACTCGCAAAGAGGAACGGGCGATTTATCAGCAAGCTGCCGAAAAGCTATGTGAGATACGGCGGCTATTTGGGCGGGCAATGCTGACGGGAGCTTTGGAGGCTATGTGGTGGAAGGCTTTTCGACACAAGCAAGAGTCTAGAGGTTTCCTGCTTCTATTCGCATCCCTGTTCCTCGCTAAGCCAGATCCGATCTTTGCATTGCGTACTACTCGTTTCTTGCACAATGCGGCAAGACTGCACAGTGATCGAGATTGGGAATCAGTGGACGTCTGCCTCGACCAATACTGGTTTGAAGTCTCAAAAAAACGATGTATACCACTGGTTGGCGGAATTTAGAAGAAGTAAATACGTCGATGCTAGGTTGTCATTCATGCGGCTTGAAGACCGCGTTGCCGGGCTGAATGGATAAGTCGGCGCAGCGCTCAGTGCTCCATGCGTGGATCGTGATTCCCTAAGCCGCCACGAGCCAGGCACGGCCGCATACACCCAAGCCGGAACACGGCAGCCCCAGCCTGCATACTCGCAGGTCAGGAGCTATTTCTGCTGGTCTTTGCGGAGGGTGTGGTGTCTAGGTTCAGGACATCGAGGACAGGGTGTCTCAAGACATCCAGGACGAGTTAGCGGCGCGCCTACCCCGGTTGACAGGCCGGCCGACTGGACGCTGCCGGGATGTCAAAGGCCAGGCTCGTCATCACCGCCGTCACTGTCGAGAAGCGCCCGGTCAGCGAGGTCGCGCGGGCTTACCGGGTCGCCCGGTCCTGGGCCTGCGCGCTGCTGGCCCGCTACCAGGCCGAGGGCGAGGCGGCGTCCGGGCCGCGGTCCCGGCGGCCGAAGACCTCCCCGACCGCGATCAGCGACGACGCGGCCGACCTGATCATCCGTCTGCGCAAGGACCTTGCCGGCCAGGGCCTGGGCGCCGGCCCGCAGGCCATCGCCTGGCACCTGCAGCAGTATCACCAGGTCAACGTCTCGGCCGCGACCGTCAGCAGGTACCTGAACCGGGCCGGGCTGGTCACTCCCGCCCCGGCCAAGCGGCCAAAGTCGTCCTACATCCGGTTCGAGGCGGACATGCCGAACGAGCGCTGGCAGTCCGACTTCACCCACTACCCTCTCGCCAGCAGGACGGACACCGAGATCCTGACCTGGCCCGGCGACCACTCCCGCTACGCCCTGTCCGTCACCGCCCACGACCGCGTCACCGGGCCCGCCGTGCTGCTGGCCTTCCGCGCAGCGTGCGACAGGTACGGCGTCCCGGCCTCGACCCTGACCGGCAACGGCATGGTCTTCACCACCCGCCTCTCAGGCGGCAAGGGCGGCCGCAACGCCCTCGAGCACGAGCTGCGCCGCCTCGGCATCACCCAGAAGAACGGCAAGCCGAACCACCCCCAGACCCAGGGCAAGGTCGAAAGATTCCAGCAGACGATGAAGAACTGGCTCCGCGCACAGCCGCACCAGCCCGCCACCCTCGCCGAGCTCCAGTCCCTGCTGGACACCTTCGCCGGCATCTACAACACCCAGCGCCCGCACCGCTCCCTGCCCGGCCGGGCCACCCCCGCCACCGCTTACGCCGCCCGGCCGAAGGCCGTCCCCGGCGACCGGGCTGACGACACCCACGACCGCGTCCGCACCGATCGCATTGACGCCACCGGGGTCGTCACCCTCCGCCACAACGGCAGGCTCCACCACATCGGCATCGGGCGGGCCCACGCCGGAACCCGCGTCCTGCTCCTGGTCCAGGACCTGGACATCCGCGTCATCAACGCCGGAACCAGCGAACTCCTGCGCGAGCTGATCCTCAACCCCAGCCGCGACTACCAGCCCACCGGCAAGCGACCTGAGGTGCCCCGAAGCTTCCGGACAGTCCATCCAATAGGATGGACGTCTGGAAAGGTGAAGTAATTGCCTCGACCGAAGAAGAGCTTCTCACCGGAATTCAGGGATGAAGCCGTGAAGATGGTGATCGAGACGTCGCGTCCGATTGCCAGGGTAGCGAAGGAGCTCG
>Ga0302325_10030726_pt1 | contig 11072 bp, 10 predicted proteins | sample Palsa_T0_2_FD_201948 | JGI IMG/M metagenome (GOLD analysis project Ga0302325, IMG submission 201948) | Peat permafrost microbial communities from Stordalen Mire near Abisko, Sweden - Palsa_T0_2 | ecosystem: Environmental > Terrestrial > Soil > Palsa > Peat permafrost | place: Sweden: Abisko...
GCCCTCCCTGAACTCCTGGGTCAGCACGATCCTGCCGCTGCGTACGCTTAGCTGCGACGTAGCCGTATGGTTCCGCGTCGTGGTCACCGTGATGTGACCGCGCTCATTGGCCTCGGTCTTGTTCCCCGCGTACTTGCTCTCGAAGCGCAGCACGCGCAGACTCACTTCCGCCCGACGGGCGCCCACATCCACTGCAATACAATCCTTCCCGGTGTGCGCGACCAGATTGACGCCGGCCAAATTGATCCCAGCAATGGTCAACTGCCCATCGTAGATCGAGAGATGCTGCCGGAATCCGGACTCCGGAAACACTACGTCCCCGAAATCGATATCGACAAACCCACAACCGCCGCAGTAATCGTTATGCCGTTCAATGAAGCTGTTGGTCGCGCAACCGTTGGCGTAGACATCCACGCGATTGATCTGGAAACGCAATGAAGTGGGAGTGGTCCACACCAGCGTCCCCATCCGGCCGTTGCCGATCGGCATGCCCTCTTCGCTAATCGCAACCGGCTTCTCATAAATGAGATCACCCTGCGAGATCAATTCCCGTAGCGGATTCGGCTCGTCCTGCGCCGCTAGAGCAGCAACGCCCGTGCCGAGGAACGCCCTTCTCGAAAACTCCATCTCATGATTGTATGAGGTCGCTCAATTCGTTCAAATCGAGGCGACCCGTATAGATCGCCATACCCACGGCGCAGTGGATGTTCATGTCGGTGAGGGCGCGAATATCGTCAATGGTAGTGATCCCGCCGGCGGCAGTGATCTCCAGATCGGTAGCCGCCCGCAAGCGCCGAAACCAATCCAAATCCGTCCCCTGCATCATGCCTTCCTTATCGACATAAGTGCATAGGAAGCCATTGCAATAAGGTTCCACGGAACGAATCACTTCCTCGGCCGTGAAGTCCATTGCTTTACGCCAGCCCTTCACTACGATCTTGCCGCCCTTGGAATCAAGCGCGATGACCAGGCGTTCACGCCCTACTGCATCGACCAATTCTTGCAGCAACTCCTGATTCGCGCCGTCCTCGTTGAACGCCGCAGTTCCGACGATTACCCGGAACGCGCCCTGCTCCAACAGCGCGCGCGCACGCTCAACGCCACGCACGCCGCCGCCGATCCGCGTCTTCGCATGCGCCGCGATGAGGCGCACAATATCGTCGTTCGACCCGTTCCCGATGGCCGCGTCCAGATCGATCACCTGGATTTCCGGGAATTTCTCGAACCGCTTCAACATGGCAAGCGGCGAATCTCCCTCCAGCGCCTTCTCGCGCCCTTGCACCAACTGCACGACCTTTCGATCCATCAGGTCGATACAAGGAATGATCAACGCGAAGTCCTCCGCACCGGCACTCCCGCGCGATCCAACTGCTCCTTCAATTCGTCCACTGTATAGGCCCCATAGTGAAATATCGTCGCCGCCAGAGCTGCGTCTGCTTCACCCTCGGTCAGCACTTCAACAAAGTCTTCCGGCTTCCCCGCCCCGCCCGATGCGATCACCGGAATGCGAGTAGCCCGTGAAACCGCGCGCGTCAGTTCGCAATCGAATCCGGTCTGTACGCCATCCGTATCCATGGAGGTCAGCAGAATCTCCCCCGCGCCCAACGCCTCGCCGCGCGTCGCCCACTCCACAACGTCGATGCCCTCGTCATCCCGGCCGCCGCGCGTGAACACATTCCAATTCCCCGCACTTCGCCGCCGCGCATCGATCGCGAGAACGACTGCCTGGGCACCAAACTCCGCGCTCAATTCCGAAATCAGATCGGGACGCCGCACCGCCGCCGTATTGATCGAGACTTTGTCCGCCCCTGAGATCAGAATCCCACGTGCATCGGCCACAGACCGTATCCCGCCGCCGACCGCCAAGGGGATAAATATCTTCCGCGCGGTGCGGGCTACCACATCCGCCATCGTCGACCGCGCATCGCTCGAAGCCGTAATGTCGAGGAAGACAATCTCATCCGCTCCATCGCGGTTATATCGATCCGCTAGCTCGACCGGATCCCCGGCGTCGCGCAGGTTCACGAAGTTTACGCCCTTGACCACGCGGCCGCCGGTTACATCCAAACATGGAATAATTCGCTTAGCGAGCATCGGCGTCCAAGTCGATGAAGTTCTTGACAATTCGCAGCCCCAACGGCCCGGACTTCTCCGGATGGAATTGCACGCCGAAGACATTCCCCTCTTCCAGCACCGCCGTGTAAGGCAAGCTGTAGTTGCAAAGGGCCGCCGTGACCGTGGTCTCCGGCACATAGTAACTGTGGGCGAAATAAACGAACGGATCCGCACCCACTCCCTTCAGCAACCTCGAAGGCTTCTTTTCAACAAGATTATTCCAACCCATATGCGGCACTCGCGCCGTCTCGGGAAACCGCCGCACCTGTCCAGGAAAGATGTGCAGCCCATCGAGCCCAGGCGCTTCTTCACTGGAATCGAATAGCGCCTGCATGCCCAGGCAAATCCCCAAAAATGGAACCCCGGCCACAATTCGTTCCCGAAGTGCATCGCGCACACCCATCCGATCGAGCGACCGCATCATCTGTCCGAAATGCCCCACGCCCGGCAGCAGGATTTTCGTCGCGGCCCGCAATCCATCCGCATCCCGCACGAGCGTGAACTCAGCGCCAATCTCGCTCAGCGTATTTTGGACCGACCGCAAGTTGCCCGCTCCGTAATCCAGGATCGAAATCATGCGAACAGCTTCGGCTCCATATCGTTGATGTCCTCGATGACGGCATAAGCGCCGTTGTGCTTCAAAATCTCAACCAGCGCCTTGCGGCTCGGCGAGTTCTTGGCCGCGATACCGATAAACGGTATCCGCGCCTCGCGCGCCGCCAATGCATCGTCGATTGAATCGCCCACGTACCAGACCTTCCGGTAGCGGTGATTCTCGACAATTTTCACCAAACCTTCGGGCGCGGGCTTCGGATTGATTACATCATCCACGCCTACAACGTATTTGATCAAGCCCGGAGCAAACCGGTCGAGCGTCAGATTGGCCTCCGCCCGCATGCGCCCGGTAAAAACGGCAAGAATCGCGTTCGCGGCAAGCGCCTCCAGATGTCCCGGCTTAGCCAGCCAGCGTTCTTTCAAAATCAAACCATCGTTGTTCGCGCCAAGAAACACGGACTGAAAAAAGTCCACGACATCCTGATACCGGACATTCAGCCCATGCTCCTGAATCAGCCGTTGCGAGAGCAGCCAGTCGTCATTGAAGCCGCCGCGGTTCTTGTACTCCTGGATCATTTCGTTAGTGACCTGCTTGCCGGTGAAATTAGCCACAGTGCATTGAATCGCAGCCCGATAGGACTCCGTAACATCCACCAGCACGCCGTCCATGTCGAAGATGATCAGATTCGGCGCCATATCGCCTCCAATTCCTCCAAAACCCGCGCAGCCTGTAACTTGGTTCCCACCGTGATTCGCACGCAACCAGGCGCTTCGTAGCTTCTATCGCGAACCAGAATCGCATGAGACCGCAGAGTGTCGCGAACCTCAATCGCCCTCGCCCCAAAGTTCGCCAGCACAAAGTTCGCAGAACTCGGGATAAACGGAATGTCCAAATCGGTCAATCCCACGCAAAGCAACTCCCGCGCCGCCAGCGCCTCAGCCACATAATGCGCCACATATTCAGGGTCTTTCACGGACTCTTGTGCAGCCAGCGCCGCGATCATGTTGACGCTATACGGCGACTGCGCCTTCTGAGCAAACGCGATGTTCTCCTTCTGCGAGAACAGGCATCCCACCCGTAGCGCGGCCATCCCGAACACCTTGGAGAAGGTGCGGCTCACGAATAGATTCGGATACTTGCCAATCCAACCCAGCGCCGTGACGCCGCTGAATTCGAAGTAGGCCTCATCCACCAGCACCACCGCATCCCGCGCCGCCTCGATGATCCGCTCCAGCACATCGAGTCCAATGCCCGTACCAGTCGGATTGTTCGGATTCGAGATGCACACGGCGCGCGTCTGCGGCGTAATCTGTGCCAGCAACGCCTCGGTCGGAAATTCATACCGTGGCGCAGGATACTCCACCTCCCGCACCGTTGCCCCCGCCACTTCGGCGTAGAAACGGTACATCGCATACGAAGGCCGCGGGATCAGCACCTCATCGCCATCATCAATGTAGGTATTGATGAAGACCTGGATTGCTTCATCCGTGCCGTTAGTCAGAGTGAACTCATCCGGCGAGACGCCAAAGTACCCGGCCAAGGTCTCTTTCACGGCATGATAATCCGGATATACCGCCAGCCTCTCCGGCGTAATCTGCGATCTTAGAAACTCCACGAGCCGCGGCGAACACCCCACCGTGTTCTCGTTGAAATCCAACCGCATCTTATCGATCCGGTTACCTGTCGGCGGATGATACGGAGCCATCTCTTGAACGGCTTTACGGGGCTTCATGCGGTCCGCACCTCTATCGACCGCGCGTGAGCCTCAAGCCCTTCCGCCCGCGCCAGTGTCGTCACCGCCGGAGCAAGCACCGCCAGCGCTTCCGGACTCAGTTTCTGCACCGTAATCACCTTCACGTAGTCGTGCACCGAAAGGCCTGCCCTCAAGCGCGCCGCGCCACTCGTCGGCAGCACGTGATTCGGACCCGCAGCATAGTCGCCCGCCGCTTCCGGACTGAAAGGACCGACAAACACACTACCCGCATGCCGCACCTTCGCCAGCAGCGACGCTTCATGAATACTCAGATGCTCCGGCGCGAAGCGGTTCGAAAGCTCCACGGCTTCATCGAGCGAACGCGTCACGATAATCGCGCTATTCCGCGCAATCGCCTTACGCGCCACCGAAGCCGTCGGCAGCGTCTCCAACTGCCGCCCGATCTCCTTCGCCACCGAGTTCGCGAAACGCTTCGACGTAGTCAGCAGGATCGCCGCGGCATCCGTATCGTGCTCCGCCTGCGCCAACATATCCGCGGCCAGGAATCGCGGATCGCCATCGGCGGCGATGATTAAAATCTCCGTCGGCCCTGCGACGAAGTCGATTCCCACCTCGCCGGCCAGCAGTTTCTTCGCCACCGCGACATAGACATTGCCCGGCCCGACAATCCGATCCGCTCGTGGCACCGTCTTCGTCCCGTAGGCAAACGCCGCGATCGCCTGCGCACCGCCCATTTGAAAGACGCTGCGCAGTCCGAGCATGTAGGCCGTTCCGAACACCGCATCTACTGGCTTCGGACAGCAAACACAGATGTTCGCTACACCCGCCACCTGCGCGGGAATCGCCGTCATCATCAACGTCGAAGGCAGCGGATAGCGGCCGCCCGGAATATACGCCCCAATCGTATCCAGCGGCCGCACGATCTGCCCCAGCTCTCGCCCCGGCTTGAACTCCGTCATGCGCTCCCGCGGCAGCTGGCTTTCGGCGAACGCACGGATATTCCCCGCCGCCATTTCGACAGCCTCGCGGAACGGATTCTCCAGCCGATCGCAAGCTTCCTTCAGTTCCTGAACCGGCACCGCGACGCTCTTCCGTTCCAGCTTGTCGAACTTGCGCGCATACTCCACCAGCGCGCGGTCGCCGCGCTTCCGCACATCTTCCAGGATCGGCCGCGCCACGGCTTCAGCGTCCCGATACTTGGCCGCGCGCCGCGCCAGCACGCGCCCCATGTCGTTGCTCTGCAGTATCCGAATCATGGCTAGAGAACGATCTTGTTCAGCGGATACTCGACAATCCCCTCACCGCCTGCCTGCTTCAACCGGGGAATGATCGTGCGTACGGTCGATTCGTCAATGATCGTATGAACCGCGAACCACTCCTCATCGCTCAGGTGTGAAATCGTCGGCCGCTTCAGCGCCGGGAGCACGCTCAGAATCGCCGCCAGCTGGTCTTTGTGTACGTTGAGTATGAGTCCCACCTTGCCCAGCGCGTTGATCGCGCCATCCAGCAGCAGCTTCATATCCTCCAGCTTCTGCCGCTTGAATCCGCTCGCCCACGCCGCATGGTTCGCGATCAACTGCGTGTTCGATTCCAGAATCGTATCGATCACCTTCAGCTTGTTCGCCCGCAGCGAGGAGCCCGTCTCGGTGACCTCGACAATCGCGTCCGCCAGCACGGGCGGCTTCACTTCCGTCGCGCCCCAACTGAACTCGACCTTCGCCTTCACGCCGTTCGCCTTCAGATACCGCTTCGTCGTCTCCACCAACTCCGTCGCGATGATCTTCCCTTCCAGATCCTTGATCGTCTTGAACGGGGAGGATTCCGGCACAGCCAGCACCCAACGCACCTTCCCGAAACTCTGCTTCGCGTAGACCAGATCGGCCACACGCTGCACGTCATGCTCGCCTTCCTCGATCCAGTCGCGGCCCGTCAACCCGGCGTCGAGAATGCCGTCCTCCACATACCGCGCCATCTCCTGAGCGCGAATCAGCATGCACTCCACTTCCGGATCGTCAATGGCCGGAAAGTAGGAACGGCTGCTGGTGGAGATGTTGAACCCCGCCCGCCGGAACAGATCGATCGTGGCGTTCTCCAAACTGCCCTTCGGAATGCCAAGCTTCAGCACCTCGTTCACGCGTTACCTCCGTACACCGCGTTCGGATCGTAGGCTCGCGGTTCGGATTCCACCCAGCCGCTGGGCTCCAGTCGACGGTAGAAGCAGCTCTCGTATCCGTCGTGACAAACACCGGGCCCGACCGCTTCCACCTTTACCAGCAGCGCATCCATATCGCAATCCGTCGAGATCTCTTTCAACTTGAGGTGATGCCCGGAGCTTTCGCCCTTAGTCCAAAGCTTCTGCCGCGACCGGCTATAGAACGTAACCAGCCCGGTAGCCAGCGTCTTAGCGAAAGCTTCCTGATTCATGTAGCCGACCATCAGGACGCGATTCGTCCCGCAATCCTGAACGACGGCGGCAATCAATCCGTCCGACTTCCCAAAATTCAAGTCCATGTGCAAAACAAAAAGCCCGCCACTGGTCATCCAGTTTGGCGGGCATCCTTTCCGTATGAAATCAAAAGTGCTGTTAGGAAATAGCCCGGCGCGTGGAGATCACCGTATGGTGGTGATGATGGTGCTTTGCGCCGGACACGAACGTCATAAACCTAGAGTGTAGCAGGAGAATCGTCCCCTATTCCAACTCAAGCGACAGGAACGTCAACTTGCCATCTCGCTCGATCTGAATGATCAGCGGTTCTCCCGGCTTGATCCCATCCACCGCGGTCCGCAACGCTTCAATCGATGCGATGGGCTCACGATTCACCGAATAGATCACGTCGCCTTGCTGGAGCGCTCCCGAGCCCGAATAAGGCGGGCTGGATGTCCTCGCCGCGACAATCACCCCGTACGTCTTCCGCAGATCCGGAAGCATCGGCGTCGTCTGTTTGTCGATCGCAATTCCCAGAATCCCCAGCCGCGCAATCGTGTTCTTCTCCGGCGTCACCATATCGGCAAAGCGCTGCGGATCGTCCTCCCGCTCAGCGACATTCACGCCAATCGAAAGGCGGTCGTCACCCCGCAGAATGTCGAGCGAAATCTTCTCGTCCAACTCCCGCCTATAGAGATCGCGCTGCAACTCGCTGGCATTGTCCAGGTTCTTCCCGTTGATCGAGGCGATGATATCCATCACCTTCAACCCTGCCTTGCTTGCAGGGCCATCCGGTTCCACATCATTTACCAGCACTCCATAGTCCTGCGGCAGCCTCAAACCTTCCGCAAGATCCGGCGTAATGCTTTGTACCGAAACTCCGATCTGACCGCGGTGCACGTGGCCATTCTTACGTATCTGCGTGTAAACCGTACGCACCAGGTTGCTCGGAATCGCGAACCCGATTCCCTCGCTGCCCCCCGACTGCGTATAAATGAACGTATTGATGCCGATCACCCTTCCCTCGGTATCTATGAGCGGTCCGCCGGAATTGCCCGGGTTGATCGAGGCATCCGTCTGTATATAAGACATGGGATCGTCCACTTTGATCTGCCGGCCTGCCGAGCTGATCACGCCCATTGAGACCGAATTTTCGAGTCCCAGAGGATTCCCTACGGCCAGCACGATCTGCCCCTGTTTCAGGCCATCCGAGTTCCCCAGCGCCACCGCTTCGAGGCCCGTCTCATCGATCTTGATTACTGCCAAATCCGCCTCGCGATCGATGCCAACTACCTTTGCTTCCATCAGATCCCGATGTGGAGGCGCCTTCTTCTCCTTATCCTTCGACGGCGTTGCGTAAGACAGACGCACCTGCATCCGCCTGGCACCCTGGACGACGTGCGCATTGGTAATAATGTAGCCTTCAGGGCTCAGAATCACTCCGGAGCCTGTGCTACGTTGTTTGGTGACAAGGCTAGTATTCGTTGAGCCCGCCTCTTCGCTGTTGAAGGTGTAGCCAGTCGAGAAGATTTGCACCACAGACCGGCTGACTTTGTTTGAAAGGAGTTCCGTGGCGCTGCTCAAATTCTGTAGCGTGTTGACCGGTTTAGGCGTCTCCTGCGCGACGCCAATAACTACGTTCAGTAACAGAGAAATCGAGATTCGGCGGAACATAGTCAGAAACGTTATACTCTTAATGGATTGCGGCAACTGAAAAAAGTTACCAAGTTCTTTGCGATGATTGGGTTCTGCCTGCTTATTTTCGCAGTGGGCTTTGCGGCCAAGCATGGGCAATTCGAATCTCCGGCTCAACATGGCCACTTCCTTTCGAAATCCATAAAGATGGAGAATCTGTCGCATAATTTGGACGCAGCGGTCAGTTTTCATCCTGTAACCAAGTTATTGCACTTTGAAGCCCTTTTTTCCCTCCGCTCTGCACCGGTCCCCGATCCAACTCTCGCGCCCCACGGCAATCTCTCGCTCCCCCTTCTCGTCTAAACTCAGTTTTTCGATCTGCCTTCTGCCGTTCAGCCAGTCATCGGGTCAGTTGCATACTTGGAGCATAAATGAATCGTATTTGGACGATTGCCGGAATTATTTGCGTCGCGGGACTTTCATCCTGCAACCGTGAAAACAAAATTGAAGGCTCGAAAGCCGAGGCACCCAAGCCTCCCGTTGTCGCCGTTGCGCCAGCGGTCCCGATGGACCTGGAGCGGAAAGAGACGCTCGCAGCCGAATTCCGTCCCTACCAGATCATCGACGTACATGCCAAGGTCGCCGGCTATTTGAAAGAGATCTATGTAGATGTCGGCGACCGCGTGAAAAAGGACCAAGCTTTGGCGATACTCGAAATCCCCGAGCTGGCCGACGAGATCACGCGAGCCAAGGCGGCTTCCAGCCGCAGCGATTCCGAAGTGGAGCGCCAGCGCGAGGAACTCATCCGCGCTGAACGGGCTCACGACGCCACCAATCTGATCTACACGCGATTGCAAGGTGTCGCCAAGACCCGTCCCAACTTAATCGCACAACAGGAGATTGATGACGCGCTAGCCAAGGATCAGGTGGCGGAAGCAACCGTCTCCGCCGCCCGCGCTGCGCTCGCAGCTTCACTGCAGGGCGTCGCCGTTTCGCAGGCGGATTTGGCCAAGACCCAGACCATGAACTCCTACGCTAAGATCACCGCTCCTTTCGCAGGCGTCATCACCAAGCGCTATGCGGACACCGGCGCTATGATTCCCGCCGGCACTTCCAACACAAGTAACAGCCAGGCGCTGGTTCAACTCTCCGAAAATTCCCGTTTGCGTCTGGTACTGCCGGTCCCGGAAGCGGATGTCTCCAAAGTGCATCTAGGCCAAACCGTCCAGGTCGTTGTGAAGGCGCTCGACCGCACGTTCAATGGCACGGTCACCCGGTTCGCCGATTCCGTTGACATGGCGACGCGCACCATGGATACCCAGGTCGATGTGCCGAACCCCAACTTGATTTTGATTCCCGGTATGTACGCAGAAGCCGTCCTGACTCTAGAAAGGCATCTGCACGCCCTCTCTATTCCCCTCGAAGGCGTAGACGCGCAAGGAACGAAATCCACTGCGTACGTGGTGGGACCGGATCACAAGATCTCCGTCCGGGCGATCAAAATCGGGATGGAAACAGCGGATCGCGCGGAAATTCTATCTGGCCTGTCAGAGAACGATCTCGTCATCGTCGGCAACCGCGGCCAATTGGCAGCCGGACAGACCGTTGAGCCAAAGAACATGCAGCCGAAAGGGGCGAACTAAGTGTCCCGCTTCGCACTTCGTAACCCCTACTTTATCGTCGTCGTGGCCTTAATCGTCCTGGTCATCGGCGTCACCAGTCTGGTCCGCATGCCGGTGGACATGTTCCCGGACATCAATATCCCGGTTGTGGCTGTGGCGACTTTCTATTCCGGCATGCCGCCTGAGCAGATTGAAACCGATATCACAGCTCGCTTCGAACGATTTTTCACTTTGGGCAGTGGAATCGATCACATGGAATCGCGGTCGCTGCCCGGCGTCAGTGTCATTCGCGTTTACTTTCAGCCAGGCACCAATGCCGATGCCGCCGTGAGCGAAATCTCAAACCTGGCGATGGCAAACCTGCGCCGGCTTCCTCCAGGAACGCTGCCGCCGATCGTTTTGAAGTTCGACGCCTCCAGCCTGCCTGTAGCCTTGATTACGTTCAAGGGTGAAGGGCTGAATGAAACGGCTCTGAAAGATATTGCCTGGTATCAGGTGCGTACTCAGGTCGCCAGCGTCCCAGGGGCTTCAGTGCCGCAGCCCTTCGGCGGAATCACACGGCAGATCATGGTCTACGTCGACCCGTACAAGCTCGAATCGCATCAGATGAGTGTGATGGACGTTGTACGCGCCGTCAATGAATCGAACCTGATCCTTCCAGCGGGCGACGTCAAGATCGGTAACCTGGACTACAACATTTATACGAACAGCCAAGCCCCGGATATTGCAACCGTTGGCGATATACCGCTGCGAAGCGTCGGCGAGGCGACCGTCCGTGTGCGAGACGTCGGCAAGGCCGTCGATGGCGGACAGATTCAAACCAACAAGGTTCGGGTGGATGGCCAACCTTCCGTCTTTGTGCAGGTGCTGAAGCAAGGAGGCGACACAAATACGATTCAGATTGTCGATGGAGTCCGCGAAAAGCTCAAGCATCTGGTGGATGTTCCCGATCAGCTGAAGACCGATGTGGTCTTCGATCAATCGAAGTTCGTGAAGACCGCCATC
>Ga0302325_10030727_pt1 | contig 11072 bp, 7 predicted proteins | sample Palsa_T0_2_FD_201948 | JGI IMG/M metagenome (GOLD analysis project Ga0302325, IMG submission 201948) | Peat permafrost microbial communities from Stordalen Mire near Abisko, Sweden - Palsa_T0_2 | ecosystem: Environmental > Terrestrial > Soil > Palsa > Peat permafrost | place: Sweden: Abisko...
AGACAACACCAATTCCGAAGCCGTCGAAAACGCGCTGGCCGCCGTCCCGCTGGCCCCGGCCGAGGGCGGCGACGCGGCCGCGCCGGTCGGGGGCATCAACGAGAAGATCCGCCAGCTGATCCGTCTTTCAAAGGAGCAGGGGTACCTGACGTTCGACGACATCAACGAGGCGCTGCCCGAGTCGATCGAGAACCAGGAGGAAATCGATAATGTCCTCTCGATCCTCCAGAACCTCGAGATAGAGATCCTCGAGCCCGACCAGGTCGAGGACTACAAGCAGCGCCAGGAGGAGGCTGAGGAGGAGGAGTCCCGCTCGTCCCAGAATGACATCCTCGACGACCCGGTCAGGATGTACCTGAAGCAGATGGGGCAGGTCCCGCTGTTGACGCGCGAGCAGGAGGTCGAGATCTCAAAGCGGATCGAGAACGCGGAGCTCAAGGCGCAGGAGGCCCTGTTCCAGGCCTCGGCCGTAGGCGGCTACATCGCGGTCCTCGGCGCCAAGCTGCTCAACCGCGAGGAGCGCTTCGACCGCATCGTCATCGACAAGAAGATCGAGAGCCGCGACGCCTATTTCAGGACCCTGCCGAAGCTGGTCGAGTCGACGCAGAAGTCCGAGGCCGGCACCAAGGAGGCGTGGATCGAGCAGTCGAAGGCGCGCTCCGATCCCGAGCGCAGGAAGGCCCTCTCGAAGTTCCGCAGGCGCGAGACCGCGCTGCGGACGAACTTCTCGAAGTTTTTCTTCAAGCTGAAGGTCTACGAGGAATACCTGGAGCAGCTTCGCCCCGTGCTGGAGGAGATCGAGGCGTTCCACAGCCAGCTCGAGCGCGCGAAGCACCCGAAGACGAAGAAGGACGCGGCGATCGACACCCGGTCGATCAACAACAAGCTGCGGCACATCGAGGTCCACCAGAGGATCGCGCCCGCCCAGCTGCTCGAGGTCTACCAGCAGACGATGACCCACGTGCGCGAGGCGCACCGCGCGAAGACCGAGATGGTGGAGGCCAACCTGCGCCTCGTCATCTCGATCGCGAAGAAGTACACGAACCGCGGCCTCTCGTTCCTCGACCTGATCCAGGAGGGCAACATGGGCCTGATGAAGGCGGTCGAGAAGTTCGAGTACCGCAGGGGCTACAAGTTCTCCACGTACGCGACCTGGTGGATCCGCCAGGCGATCACGCGCTCGATCGCGGACCAGGCCCGCACGATCCGCATCCCGGTCCACATGATCGAGACGCTGAACAAGGTGATGCAGGTGCAGAAGCAGCTTCTCCAGGAATACGGCCACGAGCCGACGCCCGACGAGGTGGCCGACGAGATGAACCTGCCGGTCGACCGCGTCCAGCAGATCATGAAGATGGCGCAGCAGCCGATCTCGCTCCAGTCGCCGGTCGGCGACGGCGACGACACCTCCTTCGGCGACTTCATCGAGGACAAGTCCGCGGAGAACCCGTACGACATGACCGCGTACTCGCTCCTCAGGGAGAAGATCATCGACGTCCTCGACACGCTCACCGAGCGCGAGCGCCGCGTGCTCTCGCTTCGCTTCGGCCTCGTCGACGGCTACAGCAGGACCCTCGAGGAGGTCGGCAAGCAGTTCAAGGTGACCCGCGAGCGGATCCGCCAGATCGAGGCGAAGGCGCTCCGCAAGATGCGCCATCCGACACGCATCCGGCAGCTGCACGGCTTCTTCGACGCCGAGCAGATCGACAACGCCCAGAACCTCCTGAAGGTGGCCGCCTCGCTGCGCCCGCCCCCGCGCCTGTAGGGGGAGCGGAACGCTCTTGCTTAGGGGGTAAACGGGCCTAGATTGCCGCAATGACACCCTTCAACGTCCAGTTGGCCGGATTGATCCCCACGGGCGGCGGTGAGTGGGTCCTCATCCTCCTCGTCCTGTTGCTGCTGTTCGGCGGGACCAAGCTTCCCGCGCTCGCGAAGGGGCTCGGCCAGTCGATGAAGGAGTTCAAGAAGGCCTCGAAGGAGGACGAGCCCGTCCCGCCGGCCAAGGAAGAGCTGAAGAAGCCGGACTCGACGCACGGGACCAACTAGGTCCCGTCCTGGACCGGGTTCTCGGAGAGCCAGCCCCGGAATTCGCGGATCTGGACGGGCGTGCCCAGCACGAGGAGCTCGTCGCCGGGCCGCAGGGCCTCGTGCCCGTCGGGATTGAGGATGCGCGCCGCCCCGCGGTGGATGCCCGCGATCTGCACGCCGTGGTGCTTCGCCGGCGAGATCTCGCTGAGCGTGCGCCCGCACGCGCGGCTCCAGTCGGGCACATTGACGGCGTCCATCCGCACCTCCTCGAAGAGCGAGTCCGTCTCCAGGGCGCCCGACACGCGCCCCAGGAAGTCGCGGCCCGCATGCACCTGCGCCATAGTGCCCATGAGCAGCACCTTGTCGCGCGGGTAGACCACCGACGACGGCGCCGGAAGCGGGATCATGAAGCCCTGGCGCTCTATCCCGACGACCGAGCAGCCGAAGCGCGCGCGCAGGTCGAGCTCGGCGATCGTCCGGCCCTGGCAGTCGGCCAGGTCGGGCAGCGTGCAGTCGATCATGTGGAGGTCCCAGTCCGGGTGGCGCCCGAGCCAGGGCGCGGTCGTCGACGTCATCTTCGTCTCCGACGCCTGCATCATGTTCTTTATCTCAATCTCCATCACCGAGTGCCAGTGGATGAGCCGGCTGCGCAGGAGCAGGACGGCCACGACCGCCGCAAGCGCGCTCGCGAAGAGGAGCCAGCGGGCCGTGTCCTCGGCGGGAACGATCGCGATCAGCCAGACCGTCAGGATCGCGGCCACCACGAGCTTGAGCCCCGTCTCGACCACGGGCGCAAGCTGCCTGCCGCGGGGATGGTGCGCGGTGGAGACCTGGGCGAAGAGCAGCGCGAGCGCCGAGCAGTTGCGCCAGATCGCGACCAGGGGGGCGACGACCGCGAACGACAGGAGCATCCAGAAGCCGACCTGCGCGCCGTTGGGGAACATCCAGTCGCGGCCGAGCCAGTCCTGGACCGCGGTGTAGATCTCGCGCGCGAAGACGAGCACGCCGCTCACGAAGAGCATCTCGACGCCGATCTGCGCGAATCGCTTGCGGCTGAGCTGCCAGAGGGGGCTGCGCCTGCGCTGGCGCATGAAGCGCTCCAGCCAGTCCTGGTACAGGTGCAGCCAGTCCCTGAGCCAGCTGGGCTGCCGCCCCAGGATCGAGGCCGCGATCGTCCTGGAATGCCTTGCGACAAACGGCGTCACGAGGGTTGTCACGAGGGAGACGCCGACGACAAGCGGGTAGAAACGGGGGGGCACGACGGCGGCCCCCACGCCGAGCTGGGCGATCACGAACGAGAATTCCCCGATCGGGGCCGTCATGAGCCCGGCGCGCAGGCCGTCCCGGGCGGGAACGCCGATCATGCAGAGGCCCGACGCGACCGCGGCGGGCCGGGCAACGAGCGTGAACGCGGCGACCCCCGCGATCAGGCCCGCGTTGCCTACCAGGTCATGGACGTCGATCTGCATGCCGATCGCGACGAAGAAGACCGCGCTGAACACGTCGCGCATCCCCTCGAACGTGCGCTCGACCTGGTGGCGGTGGGGCGTCTCGGCCACGATGATCCCGAGGAGGAACGCCCCGAGGGCCAGGGAATAGTTCGCCTTCTGGGCGAGGATCGAGAGGCCGAAGAGGAGCGCCGCGAGGCCGAGCGTCTGCAGCTCCTCGTCCATCGAGATGCTCATGCGCTTCAGGAGCCAGGGGACGAGGATGAGCCCGGCGATGCCGATCACGACGACGAAGGCGCCCAGGTGCAGCAGGCTGACGCCTATCTCGCTCGCGTGGCTGGCGCCCGCGCCGCCCAGCTGCACGACGGACTCCAGGAGCGCGAGCATCACGACCGCCACGACGTCCTCGAGGACGGACACCCCGAGCGCGAGCTGGCCTGAGCGCTCGTGGTTGAGGCCGGTCTCGTGCAGGATCTTCGCGATGATCGACGAGGACGAGATCATGAGCATGCCCGCAAGGAAGAGCCCCTCCGTGGAGTTCCATCCGAGCGCGGCCGCGAGCAGCCGCGAGAGGTAGTACATCGCGGCCGCCCCTCCAAACGCCGCCGCCAGGAGCGGCAGCCCGAGGCGCCGCAGCTTGCGCAGGCTCAGGCGCAGCCCGATCGAGAACATGAGGAACACGAGGCCCACCTGCGCCAGCGTCTCGATCCGGCCCACGTCCGACACGAGCGCGAGGTACGGCATCCCGGGTCCCACCAGGATCCCGGCGGTCAGGAACCCGACGACGATCGACAGCCCGACGCGCTGGCAGATCCAGCCCACAACCCCGGCGACGACGAGGATGACCGCCAGGTCTTGGATGAACAGGATTCCGTGCATGGCAGCCGCCTCCGCGCAAAATCGCTTCGGCAACCCCGGCCCGTCAACCATAACCGGCGTATTTCCTTCGTTGACAGCTTCCTGCGCAGCCCATTCGATTCCGTCGGCGGCAACGCCACCGACCTCCAGCTTCCCCCGCAACCAGCGATCATGGCCAACCTTTTCGGCTACTTCTCCAACGACATCGGAATCGATCTCGGAACGGCAAACACGCTCGTATACCTGAAAGACAAGGGAATCGTCCTTCGCGAGCCCTCCGTGGTCGCGCTGGACACCGTCACGCGCAAGGTCCGCGCCGTGGGCGACGAGGCGAAGAGGATGCTCGGGCGCACCCCCGGGAACATCACCGCCATCCGCCCGATGAAGGACGGCGTCATCGCCGATTTCGACGTGACCGAGGCGATGCTCCGGTACTTCATCCAGAAGGCCAGCCAGAGCTTCCGGGCCCCTCCCCGCGTCGTGATCGCGATCCCTTCCGGGATCACGGCGGTGGAGAAGCGCGCGGTCATGGACAGCGCGACGCACGCGGGCGCGCGCAAGGTGATCACGATCCCGGAGCCGATGGCCGCGGCGATCGGCGTCGGCCTGCCCATCGACGAGCCCGCGGCCAACATGATCGTCGACATCGGCGGCGGCACGACGGAGATCGCGATCATCTCGCTGAACGGGATCGTCTTTTCGAAGTCCATCCGGGTCGCGGGCGACGAGCTCGACGCGGCCATCATCAGCTACATGAAGCGGGCGTACAACCTGCTCATCGGCGAGCGCACGGCGGAGGAGATCAAGATGCGGATCGGCTCCGCCTATCCCCTCGACGAGGAGCTCTCGATGGAGGTCAAGGGCCGCGACTCGGTCGCGGGGCTGCCCAAGACGATCCACATCACCTCCCAGGAGGTGCGCGAGGCGCTGTCCGACACGATCGCGGCGATTGTCGACGCCGTCCGCACGACGCTGGAGCGCTGCCCGCCGGAGCTTTCGGCCGACCTCGTGGACCGCGGGTTCGTGATGGCGGGGGGCGGCTCGCTGATCCGGGGCATCGACCGGCTGCTCAGCGACAAGACGGGCCTGCCCGTGACGGTGGCCGACGATCCCCTCTCTGCAGTGGCCAACGGGACCGGGGCCGTTCTGAACGACCTGTCCTGGCTCATGCAGAACGCGTGAGGATTGGGCGATCCCAGCGATTTGAACAATCACGACCCTTCGTAGTGCTGGGTTTGGCGATCGCGGCGTGGCTCGTGGCCCCGATAGCGATCAAGACGTTCACGCGCGCGAGCTTCTTCGAGATGACCGCGCCGATGACGGTGACCTCGTCCTACGCGAACGATCTCCAGAAGTTCTGGGCGCTCCGGCTCCACTCGAAGGACGAGCTGATCGAGGCCGGCCGCGACATGGCCCGCCTCAATTCCTCCTACGCGCTCTCGGTGCAGCAGAACGGCCAGCTCGAGGCCGAGGCGGAGCGCCTCGCGGCCCTCCTCAAGATGCCGCCGATGGAGCACTTCAGGTTTGAGCACGCGCGCGTGGCCCAGCGCGATTTCTCGGGGTGGTGGCAGCGCATGGTGATCCGCAAGGGCGCCGACTACGGTGTTCCGGTGGGCGCGCCGGTGGTCTACAGCGGCGGCGTGGTGGGCCGCGTCTCGGAAGTCCATGCCTACACGTCCGTCGTCCAGCTGACCAGCGACCCGGGCTTCAGGATCGCCGCCGTCGTCGACGGGGACGCGCGGCCGATGAGCTACCAGGGAGGCGAGAACCTGGTGTTCGGCGCCCCGCGGGGCGTCGTCGAGTTCGTGCCCCTGGACATCTACGCGAGCGGCTCTTCCCCCAGGCGCCTGGCGACCTCGGGACTTGGAGGCGTCTATCCGCCGGGCCTGACGATCGGGCGGATCATCCATGTGGAGTCGAGCGCGGACGGTCTCTTCAAGACGGGGGAGGTCGAGCTCGATCCGCGGCTTTCGGAGCTGACCGAGGTGACCGTGCTCGTGCCGGAGGGCCAGGACTAGGAGGGCACACCCGATGCGCGGCGCATTCGCCCTTTTCCTCACGCTCTACGTGCTCCGCGCGATCGTCGCCGAGGCGAACAGCGCGCTGTCGGGAATGCACGTCTGGCTGTTCTCGGGCGGGCTCTTCGTCGCCTACTCGGCCCTGATGATGCCATTCGGACAGGGCTTCACCGTCACCTTCTTTGCGGGCCTGCTGTGCGACTCCGTGACCCCGGTGCCGTTCGGGACGCACGCGGTCCTCTTTGCCGTCGCCCACGCCATTGTCTTCAACGCGAGGGAGCGACTGCAGCGCGACGACACCGCCGTCAGGGTCATCGTGGCGCTCCTCGCCAACCTTGGCCTCTTCCTCGCGCTCACGTTCGTGCGCATCAGGGTCGCCCACGGCGGCGCAGGGTCGTGGCCGAGGATGCTGTCCGACCTGGCGTGGTCGGAGATCATGATCGTCGCCGTCGCGCCCTGGTTTTTTGCGCTCCAGCTGCGGACCCTCGAATTGGCGCGTGCGAATCCGTCGCGGGCGTCCTAGATTCAGCAATGGCTGCGCCCTCCGAACGCTCCGGGAGCCTCGTCGAATCAAGGACTGGGTTCGACCCCAGGATCCTCGCGTTCCACGGCGTCGTCGCCCTGCTGCTCCTGGTCCTTCTGGTCGGCCTCGCCTACCAGCAGATCATAAAAGGGGCGCTCCACCACCAGCAGGAGCGCCAGCAGAACGAGCGGCGCATCATCACGCCGGGATCCCGCGGGGACATGCTGGACCGCAACGGGAAGCTCCTCGTCGGCAACCGGCCCAGGAACGCCGTCGTCCTCTACCTTGACGAGTTGCGGCCCGAGTTCAGCAAGGAGTTCATCGACATCCGCAGGAACTACAGGAACAGCGGGGACAAGGACCTGCCGACCAACGCGCAGCTGGAGCGGATCGCGCACGTGAGCGTCGTCAAGCGCTACCTGGACAAGGTGAACGACATCCTGGGACGAACCGACAGCGTGGACGGCGGCGGGCTCCAGCGCCACCTCGAGAGGCAGCTTCTCCTGCCGTACGTGCTTGTCGACGACCTGAAGCCCGAGGAATTCGCGCGGCTGATCGAGCAGCTGCCGGTGAACTCCCCCCTTCAGCTTTATAAGTCGAGCACGCGCTACTACCCGTACGGCGACGCCGCGGCGCACGTGCTGGGCTACGTGGGCGTGAACGAAAACGAGGATCTCGAGGAATTTCCCGGCGAGGACCTGACCACGCTCAAGATGAAGGGTTCCATCGGCAGGGACGGCCTGGAGAAGCAGTTCGACTCCACGCTCCAGGGGGAGGCCGGCTACACGATCCTGCGGGTCGATCCGGCGGGCTACAAGGTGAACCCCCCGATCGAATACCGCGTCCCGGTGCAGGGGCACCGGCTGACGACCAGCCTCGACGTCGAGCTCCAGCAGGCGGCCGAGGAGGCGATCGGGGACCGGACGGGCGCGGCCGTCGCGATGGACGTGCGCACCGGCGAGGTGCTCGTGATGGCGAGCCGTCCCGGCTACGACCTCAACACGTTCTCGCCGCACCTGAGCACGGCCGCCGCCGCGGATATCGAGACCCGCAAGGCATGGACTAACAGCGCCCTGAACGGCGTCTACGCCCCGGGATCCATGTTCAAGATCGTCGTCTCGACGGCCGCGCTCATCAGCGGCGCCATCACGCCCGAGGACGAGCCCTCGGACTGCGAGGGCGTGATGATGGTGGGCAACCGGCGATTCGTCTGCGAGAACGGCGACGCGCGGCACGGGAGGCTGAAGCTTCCCGAGGCGATTGCGGTCAGCTGCGATATCTATTTCTACACCGTCGGGCTCAGGACCACGGTCGACGTGATCGCCGACGAGGCGCGCCGCTTCCATCTGGGGCGCCCCACGGGAATCGAGCTTCCCGGCGAGACCCACCGCATGCTCGTTCCTGACCCGGCATGGAAGCAGCGCACGCAGGGCGAGGCCTGGTCCCTGGGCGACACCGCCAACATGTCGATCGGCCAGGGGTACGTCGGCGTGACTCCACTGGTGATGGCCTGCTTCGCGGCTTCGTTCGCCCGGAATGAGGTCTGGACGCAGCCCACCCTCCTGCACGACCCGAACCGGCCGACGCAGCACACGGACCCGATTGGGCTTTCGGCCTCTCAGCGGGCGGCCATCCTCGATGGCATGGAGAAGTGCACGGAGGAGGGGGGGACGGCGCATATCCTGACCACGGTGGCCTCGGAGCGCGTCCCGGGCGTGCGCATCGCGGGCAAGACCGGAACCGCCCAGATCATGAGGCCGGAGGGCAAGGTGGACGAGGCGTGGTTCATCTGCTTCGCCCCGATCGAGGATCCCGAGATCGCCGTCGCGGTGGCCATCGACGGCGCGACAGGCGAGAATTTTGGCGGCGGGATCGAGGCGGCGCCCGTCGCCTCGGAGATCCTCAAGAAATACTTCGAGAAGAAGCGCGCCGGGGTCGCGGCGAACTAGAGTGGGCCCGCCTCGCCCTCCTGAAGACCTCCGAGGGCCTCGGCCACGTCGGGGCGGGACCGTAGCGGAGGCGCTGCAGGTCCGCGACCAGCGCCTCGGGCTCGTCGACCCGCGCGAGCCAGCGGCCGGCCTCGTGCCTGACGGGGTCAAACCCCCGGCCGCGGCCGACAAACTTCAGGCGCCAGCGCCCGGCGACGAAGAGCCACGAGGCCCCCGCGGCCGCAGCTGCGGCCCCGAGGAGTCCCGCGACCCTCGCCCGGTTCCACGGACCCCCGAACCAGGCCTTGATCCGGAGCGCCGCGCCGGACACCGCGGCGCGCAGCCACTTGCCGGAGTCGTCCGCCGTGGACCTGACAGACTTGAGCGTGTCCATCTGCGACTGCTGGTCGAAGTTCACGATGCGGCGGTACCAGAACACGCGCAGGCTGCTGAGACGGGCGGACCAGCTTCGGTCCATGAGGCTCGCGAGGGCGGCATCGCCCTTTTCCCTGGACTCGTCGACCGAGCCCGGGGCCTCGAGCGGGTCCTCCCTCAGCCATGCGCCCTTTCTCTCGTCCCAGATCTCGGTCCATGCGTGGGCGTCCGAATTGCGGACGGTGTAATTGCCCGAGTAGGCGTTCCATGTCCCTCCCTTGAAACCCGTGACCACCCGTGCCGGGAAGCCCTCCGACCTGGCCATGAGGACGAGGGCGCCGGCAAACAGCTCGCAGTGGCCGGACTCCTTCGAGGCCATCCACCTGACGAGGGGATCGCCGGGGCCCCCCGGGATGTGCGGCGAGAGCGAGTACCCGTGGTTGCCCCTGAGCCAGGCGATCGCGCGCCCCGCAAAGCCCGCGGCCCCGTCGCCCCCGAGAGGACCCATCGCGGCCTTGATGCGGTCGAGCGCGGCCCTGTCCGCCTCGGAAAGGGAGGGGATGCCGAGCTGGAGGAATCCCGCCTGGCCGCGGCGCGCCCAGCGCGCGGCGAACGCCCTGTCGCGCAGCTCCGATGAATCGGCCGCCATGCCCTCGACCCTGTAGGCGGTCATCGCCGCCGGCTCGTCGCGCAGGGCGATGATCCCCAGGTCGGCGGAGTACCGGTAGTTCTGGGCCTCGCGGAAACGAAGCGCCCAGAAATTCCCGAGGACGGGAAGGTAGCGGCTCACGCCCGACTCCACGTAAAAGGTCCAGGTCGGCGAACCCGACGGGCCGCCGTGCTGCGAATAGACATTCGCCGACGTGCGCTCCCGGTCGAAGGCCCCCCTGAGGTTCGACGAGAGCTTGAACCCCCCGTTCTTGTATTCGTCGAGGACGACCATCCTCCAGTACGGGATCGCGGGCGCCTGGCTCGGATCGGAAAGGTCCACGTCAAACGCGATGCTGTCGTCCTGCGTGATGTCGGTGATGTCGCCGAACTTGATCGTGTCGTTGAAGCCCGTCATCGCCTTCTTCACGACGAAGCGCTCGAGGAAGAGGCTGTTCTCGAGCTGGAAGCGCGGGATCGCCATGAAGAGGAACCCCGAGACCGCGACAACACCCAGGAAGAGCGCGCCACCCGAAGCCAGGAGCCGCCAGTCGGAGACCTCCCGCAGCCTTCTGAAGAGGCGGCGCCAGCTCGCGTGCTGCGCCCACGGGGGCGCCACGCCGCGGGGGGCGAGCACCGGGGCCTGGCCGCCCTCCGCCGCTGCAGCGATCGTGACCACCATCATGAGACCCAGCGCGCACGCCGTGAACAGCAGGATCTGCGCGGCGAAGAGGAGCGACACGGTGAGGACCCCGGCGACAACGATCAGGAAAAGGCCGAGGACCACGATCTGCATGTCGTCGCGGCGGGCACGGTGGCTGATCCCGCGGTAGAGGAGCAGCAGCAGGTCCAGCCTGACAATGGCCGGCAGGAGCTGCCCCGTGTACCAGAGGTCCCCCGCGAAGAAGGCCGCGATCGCGGGGAAGGCGAGCCGGTGCGCAAGAATGGGGACACGCGCGGGGCTCGCCGGCCTCACCAGCGCGAAGAGGACCCCGGCGGTCGCCACCGCGGCCAGCACGCCGGAGTCGATGTCGAGGTAGAACACCGTCGCTATCGACATGAGCATGAGCAGGCCGCCGAGGAGCCACCTCAGCAGGTGGAGCTCGTCGAGGCTAAGTCGCTGCGATCTTGTTTCCATTGATGAAGGCCGCGATGCCGCGGGTGCCGTCGGGCTCGAAGGTGATGAGGTTTGAGCGCGGGTGCGCGGGATGCGGCGCGGCCGCGGGCGGGTCGAGCGGGGCGCCCT
>Ga0302325_10030728_pt1 | contig 11072 bp, 7 predicted proteins | sample Palsa_T0_2_FD_201948 | JGI IMG/M metagenome (GOLD analysis project Ga0302325, IMG submission 201948) | Peat permafrost microbial communities from Stordalen Mire near Abisko, Sweden - Palsa_T0_2 | ecosystem: Environmental > Terrestrial > Soil > Palsa > Peat permafrost | place: Sweden: Abisko...
GATGTCGGGGAAGGCGGAGAGCGCGTTGAGGGATCGCATCTCCTCCTGCGGTGTCGAGGCGGCGCGGTAGCGCGCCAAGAGCGCGTCATAGTCACCGGGTCGGACGAGTTGGGCCACCACGGCCAAGGTGGCCGCCTCCACGTCGGCCGGGATCGGGTCGCCGTCGCCGCCCCCGAGGGGTGATGCGTCGAATAGGCGGGCCGCCTCGGCGCGCACGCCGGCGTCCTCGCCGACCGTGCCCATCAGGTTGATGGCGAGGGAGCGCAAGGTCGGTGTGCGCTCGGGCTCCCCGGGTTGCGCCTCGAAGCCGAGGCGGTCGAATTGGGCGCCGACGAGCGCCGCCACCGTCTGGCGCAGCGCAGGGAGGTCACCCTCGGTGACGATGCGCCGGACCAGGTGGAGAGCTGCCGAGACGGGTGACCACGGCGTCGGGTCCGGCTCGAGCCCCAGCTTGGCCGCCAGGAGCAGGAACTCCTGCAGCGTCGAATGCCCGGCCAACGTGGTGGCCCAGGTGTCGGCCACGAGGTTGGCCCGCTCCAGTGGGGTCAGCTCCGCCAGGTGGTCGGCCAGGGCCAGGCGGTGCTCGACTTCATACCCCACCCGGAACACTCCCCACCCTCCGGCATTGACCACCGTGAGGCCGGTCGCCGGTTCGTCGAGACGGACCGGGGTGGTGCGGAGCACGAGCTTGGTCGCCGGGGCCGGCTGGGACCCGTCGAGCGGCAGCGTCCGCACGGCCACCGGGACGTTCCAGTCGTGGCCGATGGCCGATTCGACACCGTCGGGGACCGGGCCGTAGGAGAAGGGTTGCTGCTCGAGCGTCTCGCCGCGCAGCGAGACCAGGGGGTGCCCGCCCTGGAGGATGAACGTGTTCATGACGTCGCGCACCGGCTCACCGCTCGCCTCTTCCAGGGCGTCCCAAAGGTCGGTGGTGACGGTGTTGGCATAGGCGTGGGCCTTGAGATACGTGCGCACGCCGTCGCGAAAGACCTCGGGCCCGATGTACTGCTCGAGCATCCGCAGGACGGCGCAGCCCTTCTCGTAGGTCAAGAGGTCGAACATCCCCTCGGCCTCCTTGGGCGGGCCGACCGGGTACTCGATGGGCCGGGTGGCGTGGACGCCGTCGATGGCCAGCGCCGCCTCGCGGGAGGGAGCGAACCCGACCCAGCGGTCCCACGACGGCCGGAAGGCGTCGACGCAGAGGGTCTCCATGAACGTGGCGAAGGCCTCGTTGAGCCAGATGCCCTCCCACCACCCCATGGTCACCAGGTCCCCGAACCACATGTGCGCCAGCTCGTGGGCCACGACGTCGGCCACCCGCTCGAGCTCGGCCCGGGCCGCGCTGGACGGATCGATGAGCAGTGCGGTGTCCCGGAAGGTGATGCAACCCAGGTTCTCCATGGCACCGGCCGCAAAGTCCGGAATGGCCACCAGGTCCACCTTCTCCCCTGGGTAGGGGATGTCGAAGTACTCCGAGAAGAAGCGGAGCGCGAAGGCGCCGATGGCCAGGGCGAAATCGGCCAGCTGGCGCTTGCCCGGGGTGAACACGACGCGCAGTGGGACCCCGTTGACGTCGACCGTGTCGGTCGCCTCCATCTCGCCCACAATGAAGGCGACCAGGTAGGTCGACATCTTCATGGTGGGCGAGAAGCGCACGACGTTCTTGTCGCCCACCCGTTTGATGTCGACGATCGGTGAGTTCGAGTACGCGTCGACGTCGCGGTCGATCGTGAGGGTCACTTCGAAGACCGCCTTGCGGTCGGGCTCGTCCCAGCACGGAAAGGCCCGGCGGGCGTCGACCGATTCGAACTGCGTGGTGGCGATGGTGTGGGTCGCCCCCGCATCGTCGGTGAAGGTGGAGCGGTAGAAGCCGCGCAGCTTGTCATTCAGCGTGCCGGTGAACCGGCAGGTCAGGGTGCAGGGACCGGGGGTCAGGGTCGAGCTGGGATGGAAGATCACCTGCTCCAGCTCGTCGGCGAACGAGACGGTGCAGCCGATGACCTCGCCGCTCGCCGTGCGCACCTCCACGTCGCTGATGGCGAGCTCCGCCGCGTTGAGGACGATCTGATCCACCGCCTCGTGCACGGTGACGTCGATCCCCACCGTCCCCGAGAAGGTGGCCGATCCCACGTCAGGCTCGATCTCTATGCGGTAGACCTGGGGCTCCACGGTCCGGGGGAGGCGGAACGCGTCCGAGGAGGTCGATGTCGTGGGGGAGGGGGAAGAGGGCATCAGCGGGAAGGCTACCCGGCTCGCTCCGAGTAGGTTCTCGCTCCGTGCAGGCAAACGAATCGGCTGAAACCCCCGTGAACGATAACGGGGCGGCTTCGGGATTGGACCTCGTGGCCATCGGATCTCCTCTGCTGGACGTGCTCGAGGTCGTCTCCGACGAGGTGCTCGACCAGGTGGGGTTGGCAAAGGGGTCGATGACCCTGATCGACCTGGCGCAGGCCACCGCGGTCCAGCGGGTCATGCAGTCCCCACGCTTCGTCTCCGGCGGATCCGTGGCCAACACGGCGGTGGGGCTGTCCGCGCTCGGCGGGCGGGCCGGGTTCATCGGCGCCGTGGCCGACGACGAGGTCGGGGACACCTACGCCGAGAACCTGAGGGCCGCCGGCGTCGTGTTCGAGCCGGCCGTCGGCGGCGCCACCGGAGTCGACGCACCGGGCACGGGCCGCTGCATGGTGCTCATCTCCCACGACGCCGACCGGACCATGGGGACGTATCTAGGGGCGGCGTCGAACCTGACCGCAGCGGGCGTGCCGACGGACCTAGTGGCGCGTGCCGCGGTCGTCTTGCTGGAGGGCTACCTGTGGGACGTGGACGCGGCCAAGGAGGCCATGCGCCACGCCGCAACCATTGCGCACGACGCGAACGGGTCGGTCGCCCTCTCCCTGTCGGATCCGTTCTGCGTCTCCCGGCACCAGCGCGACTTTCTCGACCTGCTGGTGGACGACGTCGACATCCTGCTGGGCAACGAGGAGGAGATCACCATGCTCTTCGGCGCCACCTCGCACACCGCAGCCCTCGAGGCGGCCGAGGAGACCGGTCTCCTGGTGGTCATGACGAGGGGCGCCCAGGGCTCGGTCGTCTTGACCGCACACGGTCCCGAAGCGGTGCCGGCGGCGGCCGTGGACACGGTGGTCGACACGACAGGGGCCGGAGATCTCTTTGCCGCCGGCCTCCTCTACGGCCTGACCCACGGCATGAACCCCGTCGAGAGCGCGCGCCTCGGCGGTCTTTGTGCCGCCGAGGTGATCTCCCACACGGGCGCGCGCCCCGAATCGGACTTGCGGGCCCTCGCCACGGCGGCGGGCCTGCTGCTGTCGTAGCGAGCGGAGCACAATGGCCCTCTCCATCGGCATCGTCGGATTGCCCAACGTCGGGAAGTCGACCCTCTTCAACGCGCTCACCAACAACGAGGTCCTGGCGGCCAACTACCCCTTCGCCACCATCGACCCCAACGTGGGCGTGGTGGCGGTACCCGACCCCCGCCTGGCCAAGCTCGCCGCGCTCTACGGCGACGCGCCGATCGTGCCGGCTTCGGTGACGTTCGTCGACATTGCGGGGATCGTGCGCGGCGCGTCGCAGGGGGAGGGCCTGGGGAACCAGTTCCTGGCCGCCATCCGCGAGAGCGACGCCATCTGCCAGGTGGTCCGGGTCTTCCACGACGACGATGTGATCCACGTCGACGGCCGGGTCGATCCCGAATCCGACATCGCCACCGTGAACACCGAGCTGATCCTGGCCGACCTGCAGACCGTCGAGAACCGCCTGCCCAAACTGGCCAAGGAAGCCCGGGCCCGCCCCGAGCTGAAGTCCACGGCCGAGGCCGTGGCGGTGGCCGAACGGGTACTCAACGAGGGCCGCACCATTTCGAGCGCGGCGGCCCAAGGCGACGTCGATCCCCATCTGCTCTACGACCTCCACCTGCTCACGGCGAAGCCCTTCATCTACGTGTTCAACGTCGACGAGGATGCACTGGGGGACGAGGAGTTGGAGAAGCGGTTGGCCCAGGTCGTGGCGCCGGCGAGCTCCATCGTGCTGTGCGCCCAAATTGAGGCGGAGCTGGCCCGGATGTCCCCCGACGATGCGCGGGAGCTCCTGGAAAGCTACGGCCAGCATGAATCGGGACTGGAGCGACTGGTGCACGTCGGCTTCGCCACGCTCGGCCTGCAGACGTTCCTCACGGCGGGCCCGAAGGAAGCGCGGGCGTGGACCATCCACGTGGGTGACACGGCTCCCAGGGCGGCGGGCGTGATCCACACCGATTTCGAGAAGGGGTTCATCAAGGCGGAAGTGGTGAGCTTCGACGACCTGATCGCCACCGGGTCGGTGGTGGCGGCACGGGCGGCGGGCCGGGCCCGCATGGAAGGGAAGGACTACGTCATGCGGGACGGCGACGTCGTGGAGTTCCGCTTCAACAACTGAAACTGCGGCAGCCGTCAGCGATGAGGCCAGTGGCGTAGAAATCGCCTGGGCCTACCCACTGGCGACGAAGTCTCAGGCGGAAGAGGCGGCCCGAGCCCATCGGAAGAGCACGAAAGCGGCCTGGCGGAAGTTCGTGGACAATGGGTGATGAGACAATGGGTGATGAAACGAACCATCATCACCGCTGGTGTGTTGGCGACCCTTCTCACTTCGGCGGCCACAAGTGTGGCCTCGCCAGCCGGCGCCAAGGGGATAACGAAAAAGGCGGCCGGGAAGCAATACCAGGCGCTCGCCAATGCAGCCAACGCCGCGACGAATAAGTTCGGCGCCGAAGCCAGCAAGTGGAACAACTCGACGACCAATGCTCAGTTTGTTGCGGATGCCAAGCCGCTCATAGCCAAGTTCAATAAGTTCGATGCGGGCTTGATTGACGATCGCTGGCCGCCGGCAGCCCGAGCTGACGTGAGGTCGCTTGTGACCTCTATCGCTCCGGTGATCGGTGATCTGCAGTCCCTGTCGACGGTCACCCTCCCGAGCGCGCCGACGTGGGTCACGACCTTCGAGCGTGACGTCGATGGGGTCAAGACGGCCGTCGCACACGTCCGGCACGATCTCGGGCTGCCGCCGGCAAAGGATTGAGCGGGTGCATGATCGCGGGGGAGGGTGATCGCCCTCGGCTACCCGGATTGCTTGACACCATCTCTCGTCGGAGTAGACCTCCACAGGGATGACCATCAAGGGGAACGTGATGCTGTGCGATACGTGTGGTCGGCAAGTCAGCATGCCGATGGAACGCGGTGTCGGGCACAAGCAATCCCTCGACGAGCGAGTACGGTCCTACGCCCAAGAACAGGGGTGGGAGCACACGGAACAGGGGGACCGTTGTTGCACGGAACTCAGGTCTCGGCCGCCGGCCTGACAACGACGAGTGCCCCAGTCCCTCGCGAACGCTCGCGAGAGGCTGGGGCACTGTCATATCGGAAGCGAAGCCGACTTCGGCATCACCTTAGCGAGCCGCACTGTGACCGGCCTGAGGACACGCACGGTTGCAGTGCAGTCGCAACCTTCTTGCAACCAGCGCCGTCGACGAGCGCAACTCGGGACGCTCCGTGGAGGGGTCAGAAGTGAAGCACCCCCGCAACCGTGGAAGCGGTCCGGGGGCATGTTCGGCGCCCGATCTGGGGGGAAAGCGCCGACAAGGACAACGTACCGAGCGCCGCTTGCGGACCGGTCGCGGACCGGGTGCGGCGTGGTTGCCACCGAATGCCAAGATGACGCCGTGCCGACCATCCCGGGTGAGCGCCGCGCCGCGTCCCGTCGCGTCCGCGGTGCCGCCGTGCTGGCTCTCCTCGCCGTCGGTCTGACCAGTTGCACCCCGGCCGGCGGGTCGTCGTGGACGTGGTCGGCGCGCCGGACCGTCCCGGGCGGCGGCGACCTCAGCGCGGTGGTGTGCCCGAGCCCCACGGCATGTGTCGCGCTCGTCGGGTCGGCCCAGTCGGCCCGACTCGACGGGTCCACGTGGTCGGCGCCGGTGCCCCTCGAGCAGGTAGGGCAGGCCAACGCGCCCTCGGTCCTGACGTGCGTGCGCCCGACGTGGTGCGCCACCTTCGACGGACTGGGACGAGTCCTCACCTACGACGGGCAGCGCTGGTCCCGACCGGTGCAGGTCGATCCCGCCGGAGGGGGGATCACCGGCATCTCCTGTGCCAGTCCGGACTTCTGCGCCGTCGTCGATGCCGACGGCGATGCGGCGATCTACGACGGCGCGCAGTGGACGACTCCTGCGCCGGTGGCCGATTCGAGCGGCCTGGTGGCGGTCTCGTGCCCCTCGACCGGGCTGTGCTTTGCCATCGACGTGGAGAGCGACGAGGTCTTCCGCTACCTCGACAGGCGGTGGGGGATTTCGGCGGACCTCGGCGTCTCGACGCCCCAGGGAGGCTCGGAGCCGAACACCCTTTCGGCGATCTCCTGTGGGAGCGCGCACTTCTGCGTCGTCCTCGACGATTTCGGCGAGGCCTTTACCTACGACGGGAAGTGGTCGGGGCCCCACACCTTCGACACCATTGCGGACGGCGACGACGCGCTCTCGTGCACGGCGGGGCTGGTGTGCGTGCTCGTCGACGACAACAACAACGCCATCGTGGACGAGAACGGCGGCTGGGGTGCACCGCACCACCTCGAGGCAGCGGAGGCGACGCTGGTCGGCGTCTCCTGCGCAGAGCAGGCGCGTTGCGTCGCCTACGACGGGCGGGGCCGCTACTTCATCGGCCAGACCACGAAGAAGGGCTGACGGGGGGGCCGAATGCCCCCTGTAGCATCCGCAGGTGAGTTGTGGCAGCGCCCCGAACCCAGGTCATCCCAGTCGTCCCGGGGCACGCCATGGCCGGCGGGTCCGGTGAGGGGACGAGCGGTGCGACGAGGCGGCATCGGTGCGGTGGTGCGTGCCTGCGCCGCCATCGTCGTGGTGGGTGGTGCCACCACGGTCGTACTGGGCCGGGGTCCGTCCGCCGCTGCGACGCGTCGCCCGGGCCGCGCCGGCAGCCCCGGCGTCCTGCTCGGACCGGCCCACGCGAAGTCGGTGTCCTTCTTGGTCCTGCTCCGTGCCGCGGCACAACCCACCTGCCTCACCGACTGGGCCCGCGGGTCGGGTCTCTCGGTGCGATGGTCTCCCGGGCAACGTTGGGTGACCGTTTCCGGCGCTCCCCGCGACGTCGATCGCAGCTTCCACCTTTCGATCGACGACTACCGGACCTCCGCCGGGCAGGTGGTCTTCGCCGCCGACCATCCAGCCGCCGTACCGACGGGCGTCTGTGGTGAGGTCGCCGGCGTCGGCACCATCCACTCGTTCGTCCAGCCCACCTCCTTCGCCGTCCCCACGGGCGGGCTGAGCGATACCGAGCTGCTGCAGGCCTATGACGCACTCCCGTTGACCAAGAAGGGCTACAACGGCCAGGGGGAGACGGTGGTCCTCATGGAAGGCGGCGGGTTCCTGAGCAGCGACCTCAGCAGCTTCGATTCCGACGAGAACCTGCCGCCGTTCAAGATGACGCTCGTCGGGAAGAACCCCGGATTCGACGACGAGACGACGATGGACCTCGAGACCGTGCACGAGATCGCCCCGCAGGCGCATCTGGTCTTCTTCAACCTGAACTCCATCACCGACGCCACGTCCGATGCGGACCTCTTCGCGCAGGCCTTCCTGGAGGCCGAGGCGAAGTTTCAGGGCGCCATCATGAGCCTGAGCCTGGGGTTGTGCGAGACCGACACCCAAGTCTTCGATCGCGCCGACCTGGTGGCACTCAACTCGACGGTGGCGTCGATCGAGGCGAAGGGATCGACCGTGTTCGCGGCGAGTGGCGACGCTGGGGGACTGGATTGCACGCCGCCCTCCGACTACGGGCAACCGCCGAAGAGCTCCTTCGAAGGGGTGTCGGTACCGGCGTCCCTCCCGGCGGTGACGGGCACCGGGGGGACCACCCTGACGACGGACGCGGCGGGCAACTACGCCGGCGAGACCACGTGGTCCGAGCCGCTTTTGTCCCAGGGGACCGGTGGCGGCGTCTCGGCCGTGTTCTCGCGCCCGTCGTGGCAGACGGGAGTGGGCACCGGCGGGCAGGCCGACGCCGGCAACGGGCGCCAGGTGCCCGACGTGAGTGCCGACTCGGATCCGACCACCGGCAATCTCATCATTGAGAAGGGGAAGAAGGACGTCGGCGGTGGGACGTCGCTGGCCGCGCCCACCTGGGCCGGGTTCACGGCGATCATGGACCAGTACCTCAAGGCGAACCACGATCCGGCCGTGGGATTCTTCAACCCGATCCTGTACCGCCTGGCCAACTCACCGGTGCCCTATCCCCCCTTTCATGACATCACGGTCGGCGGGAACGACTTCTACGCCGCCACGCCCGGTTACGACATGGCGACGGGCCTGGGCTCTCCCAACGTCTACAACCTCGCCCGGGACCTGAAAGCCGGAGGTTTCTGACATGAGCGAGATGACCTCGGAGCCGGGGGACCTTCCGGTCCTGGCGACGGTGGCGTGCCCGTGCTGCGGCGTGGTGGTCCCCGACGCGCGGTTCTGTGGTGCCTGCGGCGCGCACCTCGTGCACGGCGGACTGCGGGCCTCGCAACGGCTGCACTGTTTCGCCGCCTTTCCCGACGAGCCGGTCTTTCGGCTCTCGGTGGTGACGTCGCTGTTCCCCCATCTCTCGCACCGGGCGAAGGCCCCGTTTCGCATCGCCTTTGCCGTCTTCGTGCTGCTCCTGTTGATCTTCGCCCTCGCCGGCGCCACTGCCCCGTTGATCGCGGTCAGCGCACTCGGCGTGCCCAGCCTCTTCTTGGTGTACATCTGGGAGGTCGACCCCTACGAAGGCAGCTTCCTTCCCCCCACGGTGCTCTGCCTCCTGCTCGGCGCGGGGCTCGGCGCCGGGTGGGCCATCGTCGGCGGCATCTACGTCGACCAGGCACTCGTGCCCTCCTTGAACCCGAGCCTCACCGGCCATTCGGCCCTTGTGGCGGCGCTCGCGGTGCCGGCCATCGGGCAGCTCCTGGCGTGTGTGCCGATGGTCGTGGTACGGGCGCTGCAGCGCGGGCGGATCGAGTCGCTGGACGGCTTCGTGGCCGGGGCGACCGGTGCGCTGGGCTTCACCCTGGCCGCCACCATCGACCTCATGTCGCCCTGGCTGAGCAACGGCCAGCTGACGCACGAGTCGTTCCTCTCCAACACCACGCAGGTGATCGTGCGGGGGGTGACCGTGCCCCTGGTCACCGCGCTGGCGACGGGCTTCGTCGGCATGGCGTTCTGGTCGAAGTCCGGTGGGCGGGCCACCTCGGCCCGGGGCGTGTGGCTGACCTCGCCGGTCTTGGCGTTGACCCTGGCCCTTCTCGTGCAGGTGGGCCTGGGTTTCACGGACATCGCCGTGCTGTCCGATGCCGTGCTGATCGGTGTCCATGTCGCCGCTCTGGGCGTGTTGACCCTCGCCATGAGGGTGGGCCTGCACTATGTGCTGCTGCACGAGGCGCTGGACGTGACGACCGGAGCCCCCCGAGTCTGCGCCAACTGCTCCCATCTGGTGCCGACCATGGCATTCTGCCCGCAGTGCGGGGTCGCCGATCGGGCCGTGGCGCGCCCGCACCGCCTCGGGGCGACATGGCCTCTGATCAACGGCGTCACCACACCACCCCCGGGCGCGGCGGACCCCGACGAGCCGTCGCCGGACACCCAATGGCCCACGGCGCCACCGGGGTCTCCCGGTTTGAAGATCGGCTTTCCCGGCGCGCACGAGCTGGCCTCGCCGACGCATCGCGTCAGCCATCGCGCCAAGGTGCTTGTGCTGGTGGGGACCCTCGGCCTGCTCACGGTGGCGCTGATCGTCGTGGCACTCCTCGCCACCCCCGGACCCGCCCCCGCGTGCAGACCGCTCACCTGTCAGGGACCGCCGATAGGCCATCCCGGTGAGCAGCAGGGCGCGGTCGGATCCTCGGGGACCGCCGGCGTCCTCTACAAGAACGCCAGCGGATTCTCTCTGCGCTACCCCTCCCAGCCGCAGATCCACACCGATTCGGGGGGTATCGACCTCACCTATGACTACGTCAAGGGCGGCGCCTCCTCCCTCGACGTGGTCGGTGGGCCGGCAGACGGGGCCACGGCGGAGACGGCGGTGCAGAGCGTGGCCGCCAACGAGTTCCCCGACACCCAGCCGACCTACGAGCTCCCTGATCCGTGGGTCGGCTACCAACCGGCCTACGGGGCGGCCTACAGCGTGCAGCCGGCCAGCGCCGACGGGAGCACCCAGACCGACCAGGTCGTCGTGGTCGCCTCGGTCAAGAACGGGTTCGCCATTGTGGTCCTGGAGGAAGGAGCGCTCCTCCCGAGGGTCACCTCCAACTCACCGTTCTTCAACGGCCACCCCTCCCCAGCGCGGGTCAACATGGCCTACGGCTTCGGCGATTTCATCGTCAATCGGATTCGCTTTCCTACCCGTTCACGGTGAACGGCGAGTGGATGGCGTTTCCTCCCGGCCCCAGCACGTACCACGGGCCGCCGTCCTGGTCGATGGCCTGACCGGTGACCATCCCCGGCCTCACGTCGCGGACGTAGGTGTAGAGGGGATGGCCGCCGTAGGTGAGCTGGGTCGACCCGTCGGCCCGTGTCACCCGGCCCACCAGGGATCCCTTGACACCCGGGCCGACCCTGACCGCACCGCTGACCTCGAGCGGCGGCCATTGAAAGACGCACCCGGCATTGAGGCACGTGCTGTGGGTGGGTGAGTCGGGGCCGAAGTCATAGAGCGTGGCGCCCTCGCCGGTGGCCAGGATCGGCCCGACCGGCGAGCGCTGGATGGTGAGGGTCAGCCCCGGATCGGTGGTGGGCGGCGTGGCGAGGGTGGACACCGATCCGCCGACGCAGGCGGACAGGAGGAAGCCAAGGCCGAGGGAGAGCGCGACCGCGACGGCGGCCCGCGCCCGGCTCTGGAGGGCGGACGGGCGCGGTGCCGGCGTGACGAGCCTCAGCCTTCGTCCTCGTCGGGTGGCAAGAAGGCGAAGGGCAGGTCGGCCAGCTGGATCAGCGTCGAGGAGATCCAGCGGGTGAGCCCCGAGACCACGGGGTCGATCTCACCGGGCGACTCCAGCTGTGCTTC
>Ga0302325_10030732_pt1 | contig 11071 bp, 18 predicted proteins | sample Palsa_T0_2_FD_201948 | JGI IMG/M metagenome (GOLD analysis project Ga0302325, IMG submission 201948) | Peat permafrost microbial communities from Stordalen Mire near Abisko, Sweden - Palsa_T0_2 | ecosystem: Environmental > Terrestrial > Soil > Palsa > Peat permafrost | place: Sweden: Abisko...
TATATCCTTAACTGATCAGCGCTGATCAGCTAATTTATATCAGTGAGTCAGTTGGTAAGCCACGCCTTAATCAGTCAGTCAGGCTTATTGATCACCCTGGCTACGCAGGAATGCAGCGATGCCAGTTATACAGCATCAATTCTAGGTATAAGTCATCTAGGCACCTGCTTAGGAACCGTATCACACAAGCTCCTGTAGCAACAGCTCGATATATCTCCCGAGCATATGAAATCATTGGATCTTCTTCAACAACAGCAGCACCTCTGCCTCATCCTCCGGTCGCCCTGATGGATCACAATCATGACCAGACCTTGCCCCATCCACCCAATACTACCTTGGATCCAACGAGTCATAATATGCAATATGTGCTTCCTATCACTGATTGTCGACTCACGAGCGACGGCAATAGTAAGTCACCCTACATCTACGATTAGCTGAGCTCCCTAAGTAGCATCCAAAGATCGTTTTAACAATATTATCATTCATGAATAACTTGAATCAGTCTTGTCTATCGACCCATGCACCCCGATCCCGAATCAGCCCAAGTCAACCCAGTCCTTATGCTGCGTATGCCAGGGGATTTTCCAAGAGCATGTCTGGCATGACCAATAAACAACCAGGATTGGAAGTGGGGGAACAGTGGATCATCATCCAACATATGACAGCTTCATCAACGCGGTTCTCAAGGGCTGCTACATCTGCGTGCTTTTGTGGGAGCGCATTCCGCAAGACGCCAAGAGTGCATTGCCTAAATTGCGCAGTGATTGTGCGCTGTTGAGATGCAAGTACTTCATGCAGCAGGACGACAAGTCGCAGTTGAAAATTGTTGAAGTATACACAAGCCCAGCACATGACTTAACTTTGCGTCCATCGGGAACTGATGCTATTCTGGTTTCGTTGGAGGGTTTATCCACCAATGGTGCGTTGAGATCTCGTTCAGGCGTTGTTTTATGTATTCTGCTGAAGAACTGTTACTAATTTGGTGCTATAAGACTTCCGCGAATATAAACCGACAGTTGATGCAGGCACGGTTACCGATTCAAGCACGGCCTGGGCTTGTGTCGATGGGTGGCTTAACAGCTGCTCCAAACATCATACTTGTGGGCATCCAGATCAGTCCCCGAACGCATCACAATATCCTACGAGACTCCTGGATGTTGGTGCCCACGATAGCGGCAACAATAATATCAAGCTCGTTGAGGCCAATGCCGTAGTTCTTAAAGGACCGTATGTTACTCTCAGTCACTGCTGGGGCCCTAGCGAGGCTAGCCCTGTTATCAAACTCACTAAGGCAACCAAAGACGAATTTTTGGTCAAACTGCCTGCTGTTCCAAAGACCTACGAGGATGCTATGTGGATCGACAGTTTGTGCATAATCCAAGATGACGAAAAAGACTGGGGAACTGAGTCTCTGCTGATGGATCAAGTCTACAAGAATGCTCTTTTGAATATCGCCGCTACTGCAGCGTCTGATAGTCGTGGGGGATTGTTTCATTCCAGACCTCACTTAGTTTGTTGGTGCGAAGTCCAACTTGGAGAAGAAAACGTTCGCTTTATCGACGCATCTATGTTCACTGCTGAAGTAGAAAATTCTCCGCTCCTGCAGGTGAGAGACTCTCAGATATCTGTAACTTACTTAAGTTGATTATATAGAGAGCCTGGGTGCTCTAAGAACATCTCCTCGCGCTGAGGGTCTTGCGCTTTGGCCGCAAGCAGCTGTTCTGGGAGTGTAACGAGCTGTGCGCCTCCGAGACATTCCCAGATGGACAACCACCTGGGGGAACCCAATATGACACACAAAAGATCCGCGCTAGAATCCATGCAATAGTACCTGAGTCGGAATCGATAACGAAAGGACACGAACAAGAAGCACTTGAAATTTGGCGCTCTATTTTATCGTTGTACACAAGCTCGAACCTAACCTTCAAAACTGACAAACTGCCCGCCTTGGCAGGAATTGTAAAACATATCCAGCACCTCTTTGGAAACACCTACCATGTAGGAATTTGGAAGGATAGCATCATACTCCTCCTTGGGTGGTATTGCTTCAGTGGGAGCGAGCGTGAAATCCTACCAAGACCAGTAGAATATCGTGCTCCAACTTGGTCCTGGGCGTCAACAGACAAACCCATCACCTTTTGGCTCCCGTTTCCCCGTTCTGAGACTGTCTTTGATTTGAAAGTACTAGCGTTCGAGACCACCGCAATAGGAGACGACACTGCCATCCGTGGCGCTAGTGGTTACCTGCTTGTAGAAGGATCGAGTGACTCAACTTGGTCACAATTGACAATAACTGGATGTATTTTCTCGTTGATAGGAGACGGGTCACCATAAGTAGAGGTGGCCGTGACGCGCCTTGGCTCGACGAAGACACAGAACTGGCGATGAATCTTTACTGTCTGCCTCTCCACCATACCATTATACCAAAAAACAGGGATGCTGGTGAATACGACGATGTGGACTCATTTTCATCACAAGATGGAAACATCTACGTCGTTAGCTTTCTGCTACTTAAGCCAATAAGTGGTCTCCCTGGTTCTTGTACCCGTTGTGGAGTTTGGCGTTCACAAGATACGGAGAAATTGTTGCGTGTTCAAACTAGACATGAAGCTCTATGCGAGGAATTCATCGGACTAGAGAGGGGCCATAGAATTAGGATTTACTAATAGAACTGAGCCGAGACTGAGCAAAGGAGGCGCTGCTCACGTGGGGCATAGGGTTGGGAAGAGGAAACATTCAGGTGTGAGAATAGACATTTCGTTCATGCGGCTGAGGTTCGAGTTACGATGTTGAAAACTACATTTCCTATGTCATTTCAGTCTATGATGTCTGGCATTTCAGCTCATAAGTTTACAATATCGGTACCTAATTTAGTGTGGGATCTAGGCTTTAGTTTAGGTACCACACTTGTCACACACTGGGTTATGATGCATATTGCATCACTAAAAGTTATTCAGTTGGAACACTAATTTGGCTCCTGCAAATTCTGCAGCAAAAGTATAAATAGGGCCTTAAGCTCCCACGGATCCTGATTCTTTCAACAATTCAGAACAATCATTCATTCAATAAAATATCATTCATTTACACCTTCACTGATTATTTATTCATCCATTTCAAGTCCTACACTCACCAATTCCATCAATTATAGCTCCTACTACCCCACCACTCGAGGTAGCGTGGTGCAGGGTGATATGAACCATAAATGGTCAGGAATACATATTCTAGGCATTACTGGGCTTTTTGGAAATCGGCCCTCTTATACAGCTCTTGAAAAAAAAACTAAAAGTGTTGTCGCCTAGGCGCTTGCGACCCCTGAATCCACTCAACTTCGATAGGAAAGCCCGGATTTCTTTGTTGGGTTTGCCTGGGATATCTTCTAGAGTATCTTTCCTAATAAATCTATCCGGCAACCGCTTGCCGAAGTTATATTATACAATCCTAGTACTAATAATAACATCGTCGAGTAAGAATCTAAGATTCCTCGCTATCGATTCCGATTGGCACTTTACTGCAAATACTGTCAATTGGTTGAGCAGAGCTCCTGATTCATCGGGTAAAGTGTAGATTGAGTGCAGAAGATTAATATTAAAGTTGTCTAAAGTTCTAAGTGTTAAGGAAGGGTCCTTATATGCCACCAAGTTAGATACTAATCCTCATACAAAAATGGTATAATAAATGTGATATTTAACTAAGAAACCCCCTTAAGTTTTAATGCTTGTAATAAGACCTAGAGCCTAATAACTTGGTAATATTACAATTAATTAGAAAAACCACTTAGTATTTTAAAAACAATATATATAGAGGCTCTACTGTATAGCATAATCCGACGACAGCCCGTCGGAAAGACTCAGGAAGCTGTGCCCAAAAAATATATCATACCATAATACTCCTTGTTTAGTGAAGTGAAGGGTGCTATCAAATGAGAAATAAAAGTACTTTGTTATAGTATGAGATAATTTCCGTTTTTTTAACACCAGCCTGCTCTCTTTGTGGTCAAGGCGCAGTAGCAGTAACAACTGTGCTAGTATACTGTGCACATGTCTTTCCCATCAAATCCACCGTTAACTGTGCCGCGCCATCATGTCCACTCGCGCACACAGTGCCAGCCTTCAGTTCACCTCCACTGAACGTCACTGGTATGATTCCCGCTGCACCAGCAGGCTCAGCCTTGAAATCCGTCCCATTGAACCCAACAATAGCATCCACCCCCACGAGATCGGGACGGAAACTGGCATCGAACGAGCGCTGGACGAGCAGAACAGAAGCACCGTTGAGGGTGGAGGGTGTAATTTGTCTGTCCGCGGATGTGTCAACGCAGGCCGCATCAACAATTTCACCTAATTTTGTTAGCATGAGAAGGTATGATATGGAGTTGGAAAAGAGGGTAGGAAAGAAATAGGGTAGGTACCGTTGTTGCGGAATGTGAGGCATTCGTTATTCTGAACTCCATGAATTTCGAAGAGGACTTCAGTTGTTGAGCCTCGGGTGACGGCCTCAGAGGCTGCTGCGACCGATGTTGCCAGACTGACAGGGGAAGTAGTTGAGGCTACGGCTGTTGCACCTGAAGATGAGGCCGCCACAGTTCCAGCTCCCGCGGCGACGGCACATGCGCCAGTCGCACCAGCTGCGTTGTGGTGACTTCCTTTTGGAATGGCAAAGACCTCTGCTGTGAGTGCGCAGGCAACTACTACTAGAAAGGTAAAACTCCACATTTCGAAACAGTTTTTGACGGAAGATTGGAGGCAGGTGGGAAATGGGTTATGATAGTCGAATACTAAATTGAAACAATACAGAGCAAAAGTGCCAACCGGGGCCTGAAGAAACAATCGAGAGCAAAAACAGGAGATGTAAGAATTGCGAAGAATCAACCTTAGTTCATTGAAATCTGTGGGCATTAAGTTAGCTTTATAGAAGGTTACGACTCCCGAGATCTCCTTGTAATTATATTTCTGTGGCGTAGCGAATCCCTTAAAACTAGATTAGATGAGAGATAAGATCAACATAAGACGACATCCGTGTGGCGTAGTGAATCCCTTGAAACTAGATTAGATGAGAAATAAGATCAACATAAGACGATATCCCTGTGACGAGCTTGATGTCGATCGGAGTTTCGTGAAATTCGCCAAAGTCGAAACTGAAGCGAGGAGACAAAAAAACAGACTTGCAAGGTGGTGATGCTCGCTTAATTTGGACGAGGAGGATGAAACGTGAGAGAAATAAGGCTATATGAGACTGGATACGAGAGAGCGAGGCAGGCAAAGCCCACCAATTAGGTAATAGTGGGAGTTAACCTTCGCAGTAAAGGGGCCCTACCCTTTTGTGGGCCAAAGCGAGTTGTCGCGTTTCTGAATTAAAGCATCACAGATACCTGATTTTAACGTAATCAATAAGCAGGACTTATCGTAGGGTCGTTTAGCCGAGTAATTTCCGGTAATCACGTGCAATTACCGACTTACCACCTGATAAGTGGGACGCGTTTTTACGCCTTTAGATCTCAACGATAACGCGCCTAAATCATATCTAGCTAGAACTAGAGTGTACAAATGAGAAGAAGTAGCTAGTATAGGCGCGGCCTCACAGAGCTAAGCGAAGACGTATCCCTTCGTTCGGTGAGACATTGCCACGTTAGCGGCCGCATATAAATATTCCCTGTTCGGTCAAAATACAATAGTCTCCTCCAATCAGGCCATCCGCATTGTATGCGGCCGGTAACGTGGCAATATCTCACCGGACGAAGGGATAAGAGGAATAACAGCGCTCTAGCGAGCCTATATAAAGGCAGAGATAGTTAAGAGGCTTAAAATAGCGATCTAATACCCTCCGTTAAAATTTGGAATGGAAAAGGAGGATCATAATGTCATTTTTGCCTATTTTAAAGTAAGGTATAAAGGTAATTAGGGGTAAAGACTAAAGTATTTGATTATTCTAGCAAAACCTATACAATTTTACTATTATTTTTACTAATAATAATCTTATCCTTATTATCGTCATCTTCTAATATCCCTTGGCTTTATAAACAAAGGATATAGCGCACGTTCTCACTTGATATTCATATCTGCTTCTTTGATGTTAAATTGCTAGCTATATTAAATACTTGTTTAGAAGGAGTAAAGGTTACTAATTATATTAAAGCATCTTTAATTATAGTAATATATATAAGTAATAGTAGAAGAGTATATTATTTAATGGTTTTTTAAATTTAAGCTTAAAATGTGCGACTATATACTGTTTAGCGCCTAGAATAGAGCTCTCTAATTGGCCCAATATAGTTATATGACTCTCTATCCGGGTAATCCACCTATCCAGACAGAAACCTGGGTATCTATCCATCCATAATTAGGTTCGGATTATTACCCTCCATTAAAAGCTCTGGATACGTCCTTTTTTACCCATGGCCAAGTCTGGCTTTCGAGGGAATTGTCGCTGGCGACAGAGCAGTATTAATGGATCAAATGGTTGTTGGACACTCAACAAGCTGTTCTGATCACCACTCTTGGCTGCACAAGGACCATGAGCAGCATTTGAGAGATTCTCAAGTATTCAATCAAGATATAAATATCTTTGGACATGTTAGCGGACGCAGGTCGAGGAGAGAAGCCGTGACACGCGCTGCTGACACTGTAGAAGATTTCACGGGCCAACCCCCCCACACCCCTCAACCACCCGCCAAAAAATTATGTATTTTTTGAAGTGCTCAGAAAACTCCAAAAATTCTGGATTACTATCATTGAGTCAGAAACCACAAATATCGACCTGTTTCTCGTATATTATGTCGTTGCTGTAGTGAAATTTGATTTTGGGCGGTTGAGGGATGTGGGTAGTTGGCCTGTGGACTCTTCGCTCACCGTTTGAAACCGCAGATAACGTTCCTTATCTAATATGATGCTCAAAATAGATCACTCAATAGGACCAAACCATAACTCAGAATAAATAGAAGGGTGTCTAGGCAATCCGGCCCGACCAAACTGACGGATTTCATCGGCACTTGCCTCAAATCCAACTCCCCGGTTGAAACTATCCCTTCCTAATGTCCCCATCGAAAATAGAAATACATCACAACTCTAACCTAACACCTGATATAAACGCAACTAAAAATGCTCAACCGGTGTCATCCATCCTCATGCAACAAAAGAGCCGTCGTGCACATAAAGTATCAACTTCAGGCTGAGTCAGTAACCCCACAGTCAGCCTCCCCGCCACACAAACCGCATGGCTGTGCCCGTCAGCGACGACAATCAGGATGGATTTCTCTGCCTTGCCGCAGCAGCGATCGCTGACTGCTTCTATTTTTGTGTCGTTTGACGGCACGTCAAGATTCCACACTCTAGCAAGCATCCAAACTTAGAGAGAGATATAAGGTCGCCATGTCGCAATCATTCGCCATTGCGATGAAGCTGCTTCTACATCCGCGCAACTTCCCTGCACCTTGAAGATCTCTAATTTTATCAATCAAGTCTTTTGAAACGCAAGGAAGATAAGCATAATGGGCAACCTCTACGCCTACGACGAGAAAGCCAGCTACGAGCAACGCTACCACTCCAAGCAGAGCAAGCACACCTCCTACTCCTCATCCAGCTCCTCCTCAAGCTCCTGCGACAACGAAAAATGCGACGACTGCAATATTAATGCGCCTGCGTATACATATACGTTCTATAACACAATTGAGGAGAAGCCGTTGCCGCCGCTGCTAGACAATGGGGATGGGGATAGAAGAGTGAGATTTATGGTTGAGGAGCCGCTGCCGTCTTTGTGAGTGTCACTTGGTAATCGGACATTAAAGATGGAGCTGATTGTATTTTATAGGCCGAAAAACAGAAGATCGAGTAGAGAGGCGGAGGAGGCTTGGTGGGCGAATGGTGGGCAGGGTGTTTATGAGAGTGATGAGGAAGAGGAAGAAGATCATATGGAGGACAAGGAGAAAGAGGAATCATAAGCGAATGAGACATTGATATATAGGTACAAGAAAAAGAGGAAAAGGCTTCACAGCTCTGGCGTTTTGGGTTAGGACCGGGAAACACGGTTAAGGTTGGAGTTAGATATACCCAACAGTCAGTCAGTGCAAGATAGAGGGACATTGGGATTGCCATCAATCATTTCCAAAAGGCACTTACTCATCACCTAGATGTCCTGCTCAAGAGAAAACCATAGCCCCAAACCCCCTCGTCCCCTTCTGCTGAATCGGCAAGAAAGCGTCACTTCCCTAATTCTCGTTTCCCACAACTCAAAAATCCCCACATCATCATCACCTCTACACTCCCTGCTCCCCCACTGTCTCCAAATCGCACTTAACCCCAGATACAACTCCACGTGCGCCAAGTTAATCCCAAGGCACCGCCTACTTCCCGCCGTGAAGCTAACCATGTACTTTTCTATCGCCTTATTCTTACCATCTAGCCAGCGCTGCGGCTCAAATTTCTTGGAGTTCGGGGAGATGGCTTCGTTGTAGTGGATCTGAACACTTGTCATGCCGACAAACGTCCTTGTGGGTATGATATATTGTTTTGTGCCAGAAGAGAAGATAATTTCGTTGTCAGGGGCGATGCGTGCTAGACGGAAACTCACACCTTACATTAAACGGAAGCCCTCTTTCATGACAGCATTCAGGTATGGTAATTGCTCAAGCACAGGCAGAGGGAGAGTTCCAATTATATCGAGGCTCGGAATTCCTGCCGTGAGCTCGTCTTTCAGCTTACAGAGAGTCTCGGGTTGGCGGAGGAGCCAGAACATAACGACTTCTAGGACTCAGGCGGTGGTCAGCGTCCCTGCCATTGTGAACACTTGTGCTTCATCTGAGAGCCGGACGTCACCTTTTTCGTGCTCTGGAAGTTTGCTGTCGAGGATTGAGACAAAGATTGTGGGGTGAGCATGGTCTTTGTGTGCATCGTTGAGTCCAGCTCGTATGGACTTGATTTGTGCGAGGTTGCCCTATACTTGGGTTAACATGTAACTGGAGATTATGAAAGTGAGGAGAACTTGCTCTTTTTTGAACTACGAATGAAGCTATTCTGGATGGATTGATTCCGCTATCCACATTGGGAGGGCGTGTATCATGTTGTTCACCCACGGTGCGTGCTTCAGAAAACTCCCTGCTGTTGATCCGAAAAGGAGGCATCTCGGTACGAAGGGTCGAATTCTTTCGCCACTGAAAGCTTGCCAAATTAATCCTCCCGTACATCCAAACATGGTGTCCACTTACCATGACGTTTGTCACACCGCCCAAAGCAATACATCATCACAATATCTACCTCGTAAGTACTGTAGTCTCATGAGTTACCTTTCGAAGTCTACTCACCATTCGTAAACGTGGCAAAAGCCTAACTCGCCATCAAAACTTCCCCAGAGTCTCTAAATCCCTTCAGCCTTTCCAACAAGTCAACCCTCTCTTGGATCACTGGCTGCAGCCTCATCACACTAGCCATGCTAAAGTATGGACTCAGCGCGGCCCTTCTCATCTTATGTAAGTCATGCTGTGGAGTTCCAAACTCGCCGTGATCCAAGCCAAACGACTTCGTGAATCAGTCATACTTGTCTTGTCTATTGCACGACGCGGAAGAAGCATAGATTGTATCATAGAAATCAGGGTCTGAGATGTGGAGCTCCCATGGAGAGATCTGAACAATGGGTCTGTATTGGTTGTGCAACTTGATTATCTTGAAAGTATATTGACCTCCATGGTAAAGATCATAGTATGCTTCATACCTGGAGTTTTATCAGAGGATTTCTTATGAGTTGGGATTGCTCATAAAATATTGTCAGGACTGCTAGCTTTGGACCTGGGATATGAGCAATTGGGCTGAAGTAAAGGCGATATACAGCCCCATACACTGTACAATCGAGGATGGCTAAGGAGACGAGGACTATCAATCCCATCCTGAGCATTCAACGCCTTGCGTGCAGAGCCACCATGATATTTTTAACTGTTTAAATTGAGGGCAAGGACGAACTTATCATAATAGAGAAGAATTCTAGCTCTATGGAGTGGATACAGGTGTGTAACCTTTTATAGGAGTGGTACGGGGGAGCAATGCGTTTCATTGGTCTTCGCAACGCCGTCGCCCGATTGAATGGGGCTTCTTGCAACTTCGTGGAATGTAATTGAGAATGCTGCATGAATATGCACTGCTCCGATTATTGAGGTGAAAATGAAACCCTAAGGGTCTTCGATTTATTATAGTTGGATACGATAAAACTGAAAATTCAAAGCTCCTCTACCCCCGGACACTGCTTCTGATTGCGCGATTGCAAAGTCGGCCTAAGAATCTGAGCATAATTGCAGGTCTACTTCTGACAAGAGGTTGGTAGAGTAATCCAAACCCTCTGGATCTGTCTTGTAGTGTGAATGATCCTAAATCGTTCTCACTGGTCCTCCTTTGGCGCAGGAAAAGACCGTTCCAGTTCTATTCAGCTGCAGGTCCAGCCTTCTCTGCTAGCAGCAACCCTAAAACCTTCGATTCCCGAGTATTGAGAACAAGATTGAGAAATCCTTGATCTTACTCATTATTGCTCGAGGTTTGAGAGAGTCTACTGTATCATAAATGTCTCGACTTGCCGGGTTCCATTTCGACAGTCGTCGATGGCTTCCCCATGCATGTATCCGTCGACATAGGTGTCCCCGATAAACGTATATCCATCGCCTCGTTTCCTAAGTATGACAGGAGTAGAGCAGCCCAGTGGAACACAAACAAGGTCTTCCACTTGCAGTGCCCCAGAACCAAGACACAAGAGGCCTGAAGAGGTTATGGCAAAGCAGCGTCCTGTCATCGCGTTCGTGAAGTTTTCAGAGAGTGTTTGCCTTTGCTGGCCCCAGGGGATTGGGGTGAAATTCTGAGTAAACGACACTAGTTGAGGATCTAGTGTCAAGGCGGGAAATCGTCCAAGGAGTCCAAGTGCAAATGTACGATATGTCCATTGGAACCATTCTTGTGGTGTCCACGTGTCTGGTAGTCGACCGCAAGAGAGTGTCCTGCAGAATGCTTCGTGATCGGCCTGGTTATAACCCTTAGATTCGATGAGTTTCAAACGCCACTCGAAGAACGACATGTATAGCGCCCCGTTGCAAATCGGGGGACTG
>Ga0302325_10030733_pt1 | contig 11071 bp, 10 predicted proteins | sample Palsa_T0_2_FD_201948 | JGI IMG/M metagenome (GOLD analysis project Ga0302325, IMG submission 201948) | Peat permafrost microbial communities from Stordalen Mire near Abisko, Sweden - Palsa_T0_2 | ecosystem: Environmental > Terrestrial > Soil > Palsa > Peat permafrost | place: Sweden: Abisko...
AATTCAGGAGTACCTCGCTTAAATTAGGGGGAGTTTTACATATCCCTTCGACCGTAGTTATCCACCTGCCGCTCTAAGTGGTACCTGCAATTTAGCGAGGGCCCGTGCAAGGAAAAGAGCATACTCTACGAAGCGTTTAACTATTAAAAAGAAAAGCTTTTATCTCACAAGTTAAGTAAAGTATATAAGTCCAAAAGTAGAGTATAGACAAGCTTTTAGACAACGTTTTGCGTTACTAAACGATTTTTAACTTACGCAAATTTTGGCGTAAAGTGGTTTTTTGGAGGCGGTGCCACTTCCTTGTACGTATTTCGACAGGGACAAGTAGACAACTACGGTCGAAAGGATAGAAGTCATACGGCCTTCATCAGTCTAGGCACCCTAGCATTCCATTTTCAATACTGATCATAAGGGTATAACTCCGCAGTAGTTTCGATTTTAGATTGTCAATCTAAATTTTCACGTGTCTCGGGCTCTGCTCAAGTCTCTCGGCTTTCTGTTCTTCTCACGAAACAGCTTCTCTCAAACTAGACTTGGTCGAACATAAATAGTGTAAAATCTTCAAAAGCTCCTCCAAAGACGATATATCATCTCGCAATGAGAGAAAGTCTTCGTCCCATTTTCAACACAAAACGTTAGACGTCAAGTTACGCGAAGAGTCCTGTATTTATTCGCAACTTCCATGCATCCTTTCTCCACTTAATATTACAACTTAGGGCCAGAAACTATCTCGAGCATTCTGAAAGCAACAACCACTAATTCTCCCCATGTCAGCCTCCAACAGTAGTCCCCTAGTACAGCGCGTTGTCGACTTCCCCTTTGGTGTTGAAAGATAACTAGGATGACGGTAGGGGTAGAACTTGGGGCTTGTAGGACGTAGAAAGTTGTTAATGAACATGGGTAAGAAAATCTTCCACCACCTCCTTATCGGTCTCAACAACAGGACGAGGGAAAGAATTTTGCTGATAAAGGAGCAGGAAGAGAGTAGCATGGGGGCGGCCTCGGTATCCCGGTACCTCGGACGGAAGAACAGCAGAAGGCTAGGAAAGGAGGCATGCCTGAGCTACCACCGGATTCCAACATGGAGCCGGCGAAGTGGTTGATGTTTCATAAGGATATTTTCAATAAGTGTTTGCAGAAGCATGGGTATCATCCTGTGAAGCATTTTACTGTAGTGCATTTATCTCTTCCTTAAATCACCCCAAGGAAAAGCAAACTGAACGCAGTGGTTTAGTGAGATAAGACATGATGGTAGACACGCCATACCAGTGTAAAAGAATCAGAAGGATGATTATGAGGAAGTGTAATTAGCTTGTTGATGCAGCTAGTGCTGCGATTTTTGAGAGTGCGACCAACGAGCAAGAGTTAGTTCGAGTCTGAGGGATAAAGAGTTTTGGAGGCGATTCCGATGAATTATAAAGACTTTGGATTTCCTGGGAAGTCGGCAGTTCAATAACCGGTTAGCCTTCTACTATACCTTCGCTTGTACGGAGGTCCCGGCACTATGTAACGAGCCTAACAACATAAGTCTGGGTTTCAGGCTATTTTTAAGCGGTTTTCAGGCTTCGCGACTCCGCCTTTAGGCTTTCGAACACCAAGGTTTTCGCAATCAATTAAAAAATAAAAAATTAATTAGAAAGAATAATAGTATAAGATTTAGTAATTACGAGTTATAAAAGGTAAAGAAAGTTTCTATTAAAAGATTTTGTGTTTTAGAACTTTAATTACTAGTGAAATGCCCTAAAACCCAGACTTATGTTGGTAGGCTCGTAAGGAGAATATAGGCTTCAAAGCCTGTAGAGCCTATAGATGATCAATCACTGGAACCGCTTAAAGTTTAGGCGTAAGCCACCTAGCTGACAGGGCAACGATAGCGCCCCGAGCGCTGTAACCGAGAACTTTTACAGGGCTTTACAGGGCCGGCTACCCGAGCGCAGAGCCATAGGGCCTTACAGGGTAGCTACAGGCTCTAAACTCTATATTCTCCTTACATAGTGCCGGAACCTCCGTAGTCGGAGCAAGCAAGTGTCCCGCCGAGAATGCTCCAAACACCAAAAAAACACACCAAAAAAGCATGTCTTTTAGTATCGACTTTAGGATAACGAGCTACAAGTAACACGCGTCGCAAAATAAATATAATAAATCCCTTTAATTATATTATTTCCTTTATATTATTAAGCAATATTATAATTACGCTTTTAATATAGCGTGTTATAAGGCCCTTAAATACCCTAAACTGCTTCCCGCTATAGCTACTAAGGCATATTACAACAAAGATAAAAGTCTCTTATGCCGTTTTACCCGTTCTAATAAATAGCTCTAATATAGAATCTAATATAGGGTTAATTGACTTGATTTAAAGAAATATAGATTTTATACCCTTTTAACCTTGTACCCTATTGTAATTATTTTATAATATATATATTTTTTGTATTTTTTGGGTGTTTGGGGTATTCTCGGCGGGACACTTGCTTGCTCCGACTACAAGCGAAGGCGCAGCAGAAGGCTAACTGACTATTATGTTATGAAGAGGGAGTCTAGCGGAAAGTAGGAGCCTAGCGAGAGCGAGATGTTACTGAATGTAAATGCTAGATGGCCGCAAGCATTAAGACGGGGTGTAGTATATGAGACTTGAGTCGGCTCTATGCAATTTACTTAACTTCTCTGAGCACTTGCGCTATACTACACTAACGCTCGCTGGTAAGCAATTAAGAAGTTGGTGTATCCTAGGCCTCACCAGTGACTAGTCCGTTTATAGAAATCTTTAAAGCTTGATATAGCAGATCATTACTTGAAGATTGTGCAGGTCAAGGTGACATGGGGGCCATTTCATTTGTAGATAGGCTAGCTTCAACCAGCAGCAATCTCCTCTTCTTCATCCTCCCACTCTCCTCTCTCCTCCATCTCCTCGTTCAACTCCAATTCCCCATCTCCTTCAAGACCCTCTGAGTCCCACTCGTCGATATCCATTTCATCATCGTCTTCCTCCTCGCCATCCTTCGCCCCCAATCCCTTAGCTTTCTTCTTCCTCTCAACGTTCTCCCTCTGGATCTTCTTCCTTGCTTCTTTTTCTTGCCTTTTCTTCTCCCACTTTTTATCCAACTCTCTGATCTCTTCTTTGCTCTTATGGATATACTCATGCCACATGACTTTTCCGGTACAAACTCCTTCCTCCACCTTGGTCATACGCAGCTTCATTCTTGGCCCCAGTTCCACAAGCTTGACAGCACGCTTCTCCACGCCATTTCGTGCGCCCTTGCTTTTACCATCTGTCCGGGGGCGCTCCCTTTGTCGTTTTGACAATATCTTTTTTGTTCGTGTCTCAACAACTTCGACTTCCGCATCTGTATCCACCTCACTGCCACTCGTAGCATCTGTCATGTAGTCCTCTCCATCATTTCCAATCATGTAATCGGCAACATCTTCAAGCTTTCCAAGATTTGGGAGCCCGCCCTTCTTGCTCATTCCAATTTTCTGAGAGTGTAAAAGCTTCTCGGCGGCTTTCAATCTTCGGAGAGGCCTCGACACGCCGGTAGCTTTAGTTGTAATGGCATAGTGACGTAAGTTAAGTGTGTATGTGCCATCATTTTCCTTAGCAGGTTCACGATTTAAGAGCATAACTCTTTTGATCGAAGAAAGTGGTGTGGTTTGTGGTGAAATCGGGGGGAACAGGGATTGGAATATGGTGGTAACCAGAGATTCGAGGTGTTTGGGCACCTTGTTTTCGGAATCTGATTCGGAGGGAGGCGAAGTAAAATTATTCATAACAAGCTAGAAAAATCAGCAGATATCCGTGCATTGTTGCGAGAAGCCCTACCAGCGGAGCTGTCAAGTATTCTTTCCCGCCACCTTTGGGGTGCTTCAATGCTTTCCTAACATCTTTGCAGAGCGAATACTTCTCCACCTGGAAGTGTAGCGTCGGCCCCCTTGGCGTAATGGCCAATCTCATGTTCGTATTGCCAGTCTCCGACCTCGAGAACAGCATAAGATGGCTCACACCGAGAGGCCCCGCCATTGTAAGGTAGTCTCTCAGTCTGTTACCTCTTCTCTCCTTCAATCTCGCAGCCGTACCAGGCTCCATCATGTGCCGTACATCTTTCACAAGCTGGCTCACACTGGGTCCGACTTCTCCAGCTCCAATTCGAATGACCATGCTTTTAGGTGAATTCGAGGCTCTGTTTGCTAGGACCGCCTTGCCAGGAGGGCCACTGGTAGCGCCAATATGGGTACGCTTTTTTGTCCGTCTTCGTGCCATTGTTGAGGTTTCTTGTGGTGTGATGTGGTTTGGGAGAATTTGAGGGCAGAAATATTTCTACAGTGCAGCTTTGCAGCTTTTGCGCAGCCAATCAGAAGCGAGAATTCGATAAGCTGATAAAAGAAAATATTTTTAACCTCCCACAACTTCGTACTGACCCCCATCCAAACCCCACGAACAACTTCGCGATGTCCTCAGTCAAGAGAAGAAAAGTCGATGGCGATGTTCCTTCTGGCTTGCTCAAGAAAAAGGAAAATCCAGCCAAAGAGCAAGCGCCTGCGTCAGCCTCGGCATCATCAGAGCCAGCAGCAGCACCAGAAGAACAGCAAGAGAACGTAGAGGAGGCGACAAAGACCTTCAAAGATCTCGTATGTATCGTGAAGGCTAATGTTAGATCAAGTAACTTACAATATCTAGGGAATCATCGATTCGTTATGCGACGCCTGTGCAGCTCTAGGTTACAAAGCTCCGACTCCAATCCAGACTCAATCGATACCCCTCGCCCTCGAAGGTCGAGATCTGATCGGCCTAGCAGAGACAGGTAGTGGAAAGACCGCAGCTTTTGCGCTCCCGATTCTCCAAGCATTGCTGGACAAGCCACAACCCCTCTTCGGTCTCGTCATGGCGCCAACCCGCGAGTTGGCATATCAAATATCAAAAGCATTTGAGGCACTGGGATCTCTAATATCAGTACGATGTGCGGTGATTGTGGGAGGCATGGATATGGTTCCTCAAGCTATCGCACTGGGCAAGAAACCTCATATTATCGTGGCCACACCTGGACGGTTGCTGGATCATTTGGAAAACACCAAAGGATTTTCTCTGCGATCATTGAAATATCTAGTGATGGATGAAGCAGACAGACTTCTTGATCTCGATTTCGGCCCCATTCTCGATAAGATCCTAAAAGTACTTCCCCGAGAACGGAGAACATATCTGTTCTCTGCCACGATGAGCTCGAAAGTTGAGAGTCTCCAAAGAGCAAGTTTGAAGGATCCACTTCGAGTCAGCATCAGTAGCAACAAATACCAGACTGTTTCCACCCTTTTTCAAAGCTATATTTTCATCCCGCACCAACACAAAGATACTTATCTAGTCTACCTCATCAACGAATTCGCGGGTCAGTCTGCGATAGTCTTCACAAGAACAGTCAACGAGACGCAACGGATAGCTATTCTGCTCCGAACTCTAGGCTTCGGCGCAATTCCTCTCCATGGCCAGCTGTCGCAGTCAGCTCGTTTGGGAGCATTGAACAAATTCCGGGCTGGATCACGAGAGATTTTGGTTGCTACAGACGTCGCTGCACGTGGTCTTGATATTCCATCTGTGGATGTGGTTCTCAACTACGATTTACCTCCCGATAGTAAAACTTACATCCATCGCGTGGGACGTACTGCACGAGCAGGAAAATCAGGATATGCTATCAGTGTAGTGACGCAGTACGATGTTGAGATTTGGCTGCGGATTGAGGCGGCGTTAGGAAAGAAGCTGAAAGAATATGATGCGGAGAAGGATGAAGTAATGGTCTTCAAAGCACGTGTTGAAGAGGCCCAACGACATGCAAAGAACGAGATGAAGAACTTGCATGAGGACAGGGGCAAGAAAGGCTCTGTTCTGAAGGGTCGTAGACCGAAGGGTGGAGACAAGAAGCGGGGTAGGGACGAGATGGATAGAGAAGAGGGATAATTTCTCCAGTGCTTAGAATCCCAGTTTTACACATCTTAGAGCTGCCCCCACCTCACTTTCCCTCACTGTTGTATACTTCTGAGTTGTCTAATTTCAGTCAGCACCGTCACACATTGCCAGCCTGTCCTGATATTGTGCCCTCCGAAGCATTTGTGGATATCACCCTAGTGGGTCGCTCTCATCTTTCATAAACCAGCTCGGCCCTTTGTAACGTCTATTGTTTCGCCAATCTCCTACTCCAATCCTCCTTGTACATCCCATACGTCACTTTTCCATCTCTAAGCCTAAGCCCTCCAACTTGATATTTTACTGGCGTCATTGACTTCAAATTATGAGGCTCCTCACTCAGTCTCGTTAATACTTTCAGAACGTTGTTCCTCCCCGTGTTCACCAAATCATGCTGGTTCACAGACAAATTTACATCCCACTACGTACAGGCATTCGGTATGCTCTCGAACGGATAGTCAATGGAAAACATAATTGATTGAACACCGATTTGTCCAATTGCACAGATCAAGGCTGGGGTTGAGAAATGGCCACTTGTTGTGACGAACACTTTGTCCCCGAAATAGTCCCGGACGAGCTTACCTTTCCGCATAGGCATCTTGGGGAAATGGGCTCGATCAAGCTTATGATCGATCTGATATATATCATAGGGTCTGTAACAAGAGTCAATATTCGGTAATTCAATCGAATATCCAGAACTCGCATGTGTTCCACCATGTGACCAAAAATCAGCTTCACACCAGGAAATCAGTCAAGGATGCTGTTGGTGATGATACCCAATATATGCATATTCAAACGATCCGCATATCCCAGTGCCGAGAAGTCTACCCACGATCTACCCTTCCACATCTGGTCATGAATAAGCCTCGATGATATCCTCGGATGTAAGTACACTGGCGCCTTAAGATCATTTGCAGCCTTCCAAAACGGATTGTACTCCGGCTGATCATAAAAATACATTGTATTTCCACCAGGCCCGCTACTCTGGAGATCATTCAGAAGAACTCCCACGAAGCCCCTTTTCTTCGTCATACAGCGAGTCAACTCTTCCGCTGCTTGCTTCGGATCATGCCTGCTAACCGCCGCAAAAGCAATGAATCTCGTGGGATTCTTCATCACTTCTTGCTCGAGTCTGTCGTTTGCTAGTATAACTTGTGCTTCTACTTTGGCTGGATCGGAGATCCCTTGGCAGCCGACCGAGATGAAAGAGAGGACTATGAAATCGACGCCATTCTCATCCATTTGTCGAAGCCGCATGTCGTGGATGTCGAGGAGTACTCTTGTCAACCGGTTACCCGTCTCAGAAGCCACAAACTTCCCAGGGTTATTGTTTGCCAGTTCTTCTGGAATTATCCACCATTCTTCGAGAGCAATTTTGCCAAGCATTGTGACTTTGTTATTCTACTGAAGAAAAAGTTTTGATGTGCGACCGAGGCAATTTCACTGCAACCATGGTTCTCCGCCGAGCAAATGTTCTACCAACCATTAAGAAGGCGTCGTCAAGAATATCCTTCCAGATATCGGGAGGAACCTCCCCGGCCCTGCGGGGTGTTGCGTACGGGGGTCTAACTCCTGTGTGCGGGGCACCACTACCCCGAGCTTCTCATAGGGCCAATTACTTACAATTATTCCTAAAGGAGTGGCAGGACATCATTTCAGCAGTGCAAATATGGAGTTCGTGTTCATGAGATGAAGTATTTGATCTTCTAAAGCCTCTGTTTAATAATGATACATCCAATCCCCAAGTAATAATTGAACCGCCCCAGTCTCTTTCCCCTCTAGAATTTCCTCCAAAACTATTGTAAGGGAGAGATATTGTATCCAAATTCCCAATAGGTAAGCAGTTCGTGCATTCTGTTGTCGGTGTGTGCCATCATTGCGCCGAATAATTTCCTTCCTTGTGTTGTTGGCCCTACTGACCAGATAAGTGCTTCCCGATAACCCTCGTTCCTTTCTGCAGTCAGCATCGTATATCTCCTTTCTTCCCAAATCAACAGTCGGCACTTTCTGATGAGGGGAGAATCTTCGTAGAGTGTATATTCAGTAAAATACCTCAAAAGCCACTTGTCACCATGGATCCAACTCTCGAAAAGAAACAAGTGAGTCAGACGGATAGTGCGCTGAGAAACACAAGTAGCAACAATGATGCAGGAATCTATCTGAGCGACCCTCAAATGCTCAGTGGAGATGATAAAAGCAATATTAGGTTAGATAATCATAAATTCTCACTTGTTCCGCAACCAACACAACACAAAGATGATCCACTAGTAAGTCAGACTTCAATACACCCTCACAGACTGAAGTAATGATTTGTGTAAGAATTGATCCCCATCACTCGAGCTCTTCATTGCTCTCTAAATCAGCTGGTTGACATGTATGGGACCGATGAGCGCAGCAGTCATCAATGCTGCCTTCGTACTTCTGGGGAAAGCATTCAAGATCACAACTGTGGAAGCTTCTTATGAACTCACTGTCTACATCATTTCCGCCGGCGTAGGGCCACTCTTGATCTCGCCTCTAGCAAATTTATATGTTCGTCGTCCCGTCTATCTCCTAGGTAATCTTCTGGCCGGTGTCACGAATATCATCGCAGGACACTGTACCACCTGGAATGGGATCCTCGTAACCAGAGTCTTCAATGGCGTTAGTGCAGGCTTTAATATGGCAATTAGTGGAGCTAAGATTTGTGATCTTTATTTCATGCATGAGAGGGGACTCTACATGGGCATCCACACTTTCTTCCTTACCAATGGTCCACATTTGGCGCCGCTGATTGGAGGATATATTGCTCACAATTTTGGTTGGTTGCAGTGCTTTGACATTCCTGTGAGTCTTTAGTCAATTTGTAAATTCTAAAAGGCATATACTGATACCCAAAAGGGCTATATCAGACTAGGAACCTTCATCTTCACTCTCCACTTCCGCAAAACCCGTTCCACCACCTACCATCCAGTCTCCTACACCGACCTCCTCCTATTCAGACGCGGCCTCTCACCGATCGCAATCCCCGCGCCACAGACTTCCTGGAACCCTTCTACATGCTAAAATACATCTCCATCATAATCCCCGAGATCTACTACCTGATTTCCTTCGGGTACGACACCGTCCTCTTCGCAAAACTCTACCACTTTAACGTTGCGCAGACTGGCCTCTTACTCTCTATCCCCCTTCTCATCGGCTGTCTCGTCGGAAAATTCAATGCCGTTGTATAACTGATTATATGGTCTATCGATACGCGAAACGGAATGATGAAGTGAGTCTGTGAGAAACCCGGAGGCGAGATTGGATGCTATTTGGCTGGCGTTTTTATTGCCGATCGGAGTTATTATTTGTGGGATTTGTTTGACGCATCATGAGACTGTCAGTTGGGTGGTGCGGCATTTAAGATGGAGATTGCGTGTTTGGGGCTGCAGGTTGCTACGACGGTTGTTTATGCTACGGAGGCGAGTCCGCAAACTTTCTTCGATATTACAATTTAACTCAAGGGATGAAAACTGATATAATTCAGTGCTATAAACCCGAAAGCGCAGAAATCTCAACAGTCCTCAACACATTTCGCTCCATCTTCTCAGCACTCATCTCCTTCTATGCGTGAGCCAGCTTTCCTCCCCCTCCTTTTCCCCTTACCCCCCTAAACTCAATCATCGACAGAATCCCTCCAGACAACAGAATAAAATTCGAATACGCCTGGCTCGTCTTTGCATTCTTGTCCCCAAGTTCTTACTTCGACTCTACGGCTCGAAATGAAAATAATACTGTTGGCAGTCGCTGCAAAAATTTCACAATGACACCTAATCCTCGATTACCCTGCTATTTTCTTTTTAAATTTTTTTTTTTTTTTTTTTGGTTTAGTGCGGGGAGGAAAGGGGGAAGGAAATGTCTTAGTGTGGGGTTAGTGTGGGGTTGCTGCAGGTACAGCGGAGCGAAGGATTTTGAAAGGTTCAGCTCATGCAGCCACAACGCGCTTGGGAACGTCGCTTAGGCTGCTTTGGTACGGGATAGACACGAGAGGGGTGCATCAGGGGTTGGGATGCGCGGTGAGAGATGGGAATTGCTTATTGATGTATTATAGCTAGTGGATATTTCCCCTTAGCCTGCTGCCTCAGTTCTGAACCTATGTCCAGCACAAAGACAGTTTGATTAGTGGCTGTTTGATACCAATCTACAAGATATCAACCAACTTCTCCGAAGCATAATGGATATTTGTTCCCCATTTATTGGGCATAGTCTGCAACCAGCACATTAGCAAAACAATTCCCAGCAATTATATATTCAACTCACCTGCATGCTCAAAGCCCCCTCATCCAACACAATCTCATTATACCCCCCACTCTTCAAAACATCCACAAGCTTCAACTTCACAACTCCCTTCGGCACCCCCTCCTCCAACCCCTCCCTTAACATCTCATCCTCCCCAAACTTCTCTCTCTCAAGCACATCCACAAACCCCTCGTAATACTGCAGCGCGAAACTCCCCAGATTAGCCTCCCAATCATCCCTCACATCTTTCCCGCTCTTCAACTTTTTACCAAGGTCATCAAACCCGGGCTGGAATTCCAATTTCGGGTTTTGGAGAAGAGTTTGGGCTTTGGTTAGTACGGGGATGATTTGGCTGGTGTAGTCAGTCTTGATGGAGTGACGGGCTGCGTAACTGAGAGAGGGGGCGCCTTCGGGTTGAGGGGCCGTAGACAATGCGTCGGCGAGTTTCTGGGCGACGTCGTTGATGTTTGTTGCGAGTTTGTTGGGGTGGAAGAGGAGGCGGAGTTGGCCATCAGCGACATCGCAGCCGCAGTAGCTGAATTTTGTGGAGGGGATGAGGGTCACAGTGTGCGTTGGGCAGACGGTGTTGAGTTCTTCTTTGCCAGTGTCGCCGTGGTACTCGAGGAAGCTGTTCTTTAGGGTGTAGATGAAGCCGTCGAAGTAGCTGGCTTTGGGTGTTAGATGAATAGCAGAGGAGGAGTGGAAACTCACGAGTAGATGCAGTCACCGAGGGAGTTGCGTCCGTAGGAATCTTCTTCGGCATACACATAGATTAAGTTTGGATTGACCTCGAACTTCCACGGGACACCGAGGAGAGTCTGAACCTGAGCCTCAAGGTCTCCTTTTTTGTTCTCCCACCCATCT
>Ga0302325_10030734_pt1 | contig 11070 bp, 10 predicted proteins | sample Palsa_T0_2_FD_201948 | JGI IMG/M metagenome (GOLD analysis project Ga0302325, IMG submission 201948) | Peat permafrost microbial communities from Stordalen Mire near Abisko, Sweden - Palsa_T0_2 | ecosystem: Environmental > Terrestrial > Soil > Palsa > Peat permafrost | place: Sweden: Abisko...
GGAAAATGTGGCATTTCCGCTCGTCAGCAGGGGCGGTCACGTCGACGATGACGCCGTCGATCGCCGCGTGAAAGAGCTGCTCGATATGCTGGAAGTGGCGCAATTTGCAGATCGCCTGCCAGCGGACCTCAGCACCGGAACCAAGCGCGCGGTGGCAATCGCGAGGGCGCTGGCGGAGAATCCCGATGCCATTCTCTACGACGAGCCGACAACCATGGTTGATCCGCTGATGGCCACGCATGTGAGCGATTTGATCGTGAAGCTGAAGGAAACCCTGCACAAGACGGCCATCGTGGTGACGCACGATACGCATCTGGCGAAGAAGCTTGCCGACAAGGTTATTTTTCTGCAGGAAGGGAAGGTAGAGTTTTTCGGTACCTGGAAAGAGCTGGAAGCCACGCAAGACGCCTTTCTCCGCAATTTTCTGGCGCAGGACGAACTCATTCCCGAGCTGGACGCCACCGCGTGAGCGAGCAGGGCGCGCCAGATCCCAAAAGCCAGCTGCGGCGGGCGATGGGGTTCTGGGACCTGCTGCTCTTCAACGTTGCTTCCGTGGTGGGGCCGCGATGGATCGCGGCCGCGGCGCACAACGGCACTTCCTCGATGAGCCTCTGGGTGCTCGCGGCAACATTATTTTTTCTGCCGAGCTCGTATATTCTCGCGGAACTGTCGGCGCGATATCCGAGCGAGGGCGGCCTATATGCGTGGTCGAAAGAGGCCTTCGGGGAATTCCACGGTTTTGTGGCCGGCTGGACTTACTGGATTTATACCTTCTTCTATTTCCCTGGTTTGCTCATGGCCAGCGCCGCGATGATGGCGTACGTGGGCGGGCAGGGCCACGCGTATCTGGCGCAAAATCGATCGTTCCTAATGGCCGGATCGTTTTTCCTGCTGTTTCTCGCGGTGTTCCTGAACATCATCGGCTTGAACATCGGCAAATGGTTGCAGAACGCGGGTGGCATCGGGACGTACATACCGCCGCTGATGCTGGCGGCGCTGGCGATTTTTCTGTGGCACCGGCACGGCTCGGTGACGCATTTCACGGTGTCGAACATGAAGCCCGTATGGAACTGGGGCACCGTGAACTTCTGGCCGCAGATCGCATTCGCATTCGGCGGGCTCGAACTCGCGTCGGCGATGAGCGAGGAGGTGCGGGACCCGAACAAGACTTTTCCGCGAGCGATATTGGGTTCGGGAGTGTCCATCCTGTTTCTCTACCTGATTGGCACGGTGGCGATCCTTACGGTTTTGCCCGCGGCGTCCGTCGATCCGAAAAGCGGAATGTTTCAGGCGCTGACGTCGGGATCGACCCTTCTGGGTATTGGTTTGTTTGCGGTTGTTGCCTCGACCTTCAACGTATTCGGCAGCGCGGGGGGCATCGGGACGACGGTGGCGGGCGTATCGCGGATACCGTTCGTGGTAGGAATCGACCGCTATCTTCCCAGCGCGTTCGGGAAAATCCATCCGAAATGGAAAACACCCTGGGTTTCGATTTTGGTTCAGGCGGGCATTTCTTGTGTGATTTTGCTGCTGATTCAAGTGAACGAATCGGCAAATTCCGCGTACCAGATTCTGGTGGATGCCGGAACGATTCTGTATTTCATTCCATTCGTGTACATCTATGCGGCGTTCATCAAGCTGTCTTATCGTCCCGATCGCGAAAGCAACAAGAATGCCGTGCTGGTGCCGGGAGGGAAGCCCGGCGTATGGATCGCGGCCGGCCTCGGCTTTCTGGTCGTGTTTCTTGGAATCACGCTGTCGTTTGTCCCGCCTGCGGAATCGGCGAACAAGTGGATTTTCGAAGCGAAGCTGGTGGCGGGAACTTTCGGCGGGATATTGCTGGGCCTGATCCTATATTTCCGCGGGGTGCAGCAGAAGAAGCGAGAAGCGCTGCGGGGATAATTTTACCGTGAGCCGATAGAAAGCGGGAGCCCTTCGGCAGGCTCAGGATAAACTCGCCCCGCACTCCACAAAAGGCAAAGGCGCCCGCCTAAAAAGCGAGGCGGCCGCTACGAGAACCAGCAAAGGCGCTCGCCTGAAGGCGGCCGCTACAAAACCTTTCGTCATCGTTCAAGCTATCGCGGCGCTGCATAACCGATCGCAAACACAGCGAAGGCTGCCGGGCTCCCTCGGCTGTGCTCGGGACAAGTTCCGGCCCCGGGGCTACGTTAAACCTTTTCGAGGTGATGGGCGAGGTGGCTCATTCGATTTCCACGATTGAAGCCGCAGTCGCGAGTAACGCATCCAATCCGATTCAGCAACCTAACGCGCGGGCGAGGCTGCGGAGCAAAGGAGACTAAGCCATGGCGAAGATGAAAGCTGTGCAAGTTCCGAAAGCAGGAGGGGACTTCGAGGTTGTGGAGCGCGAAATTCCGCAGCCCGGGCCGGGGCATGTGAGGATTCGCGTTCAGGCGTGCGGTGTTTGTCATAGCGATGTCCTCACCAAGGAAGGCGGCTGGCCGGGCCTGACGTATCCGCGCGTGCCGGGGCACGATGCAGGGCGTCGGCGGGCTGGGGCACCTCGGGATTCAGTTTGCGCAGAAATTCGGGTACCGCGTCGCGGCGATCGGGCGCGGAGCGGCGAACGCGGCCCTGGCGAAAAAGCTGGGCGCGCATATTTACATCGACAGCGCCGCAACCGATGCCGCAGCCGAGCTACAGAAATTGAGCGGCGCGCGCGCGATTGTCGCTACCGCGCCAAGCTCGAAAGCGATGTCTGCACTTGTCGACGGCTTGGGAGCGAACGGCAGGTTGGTGGTGGGCGCGACGATGGATCCATCGAGGTGACCCCGGTTCAGTTGATTGTCAACATGCGAAGCCTGCAGGGTTGGGCCTCGGGCCTCCCCACGGACTCCGAGGACACGCTGCGTTTTGCGGAAATGACCGGGGTGCGTCCGATGATCGAGAAGTATCCGCTGGCGCAAGCCGCGGAAGCCTACGCCCGAATGATGAGCGGCAAGGCGGAGTTCCGCGTTGTGCTGACGATGTAGTTTCCCGCGATTTCGTAAGGCACATTCTGTGACAAACTCGTTGTCTCGAAGGGTGGGAGAGGCGTACGATGCGGCAGAAGGCAGCCGAATCGGAAGCCCGACTAGGAGCCTTCATTATTAAGCCATGCTGATAGAAATTACCGAGAAAGACGGCATTTGCCTGGTGCGTTTCGAAGGGCGTTTCATCAGCGGCCCGGAACCGGAATATATACGGGCCAGAGATGAAATCGCGCAGCGCCGCAGCGAGAAAGTGCTGGCCGATTTCCGCGAGGTATCGCAGATCGGTTCCACCGGCGTCGGCTTCGTCGTGGGCATCTACGCTTCCGTCCGCAAGAATCCCAGGGGTCGTTTTGTACTAGTGGGCTTACAACGACGTGTGCGCGAGGTGTTCGACATCACGCGTCTGAGCGCGGTGATCCCTTTGGCGGAAGATATGGCGTCCGGTTTGGCCGCGCTGCACTCCGGGAGTTCAGCGGCGGCCGGGTGATATTTTAGGTTCTGAACAGAAATCAAGAACCGCACCCTTGAAAGGCGAAGGGTGCGGCACCCGCGCAAGTCCCCAATTTTCCCGTTGCGTTCGGAATAAATTACACCGGGAAAAATCAAGAATTGCACCCTTGGAATGCGAAGGGGCAGCGCGTTTCTGTAGCGGCGGGTTTCAAACCCGCCCTCACGTGCTCGCCTCTCTATGGGTTGTCCCGGCGCAATGGAGCGAAAGGCGCCCGCCATAAAGGCGGCCGCGACAACACCTGCGCGGCACCCGTACTGCCTCCGTTTTCACTTACGTTTTGCTCTCCTGTAACATCGCACCCGTGAAGACTTTGGAGTTGCTCGGGCAGGCGCTTTCTCGAGACGGCACGGTCCTAAAGCTGGTCCGTCGCAGCGACGAATTCATCATCCTCGCCAATGGCAAGAGCCTTATGTCGAGCCGGATGCACGGCTCGGAGGAGGCGCTGGCGGCGTTCGGCTGCCGAAAGGCGCAGACGCTGGAGCAACCCAACGTGCTCATAGGCGGGCTCGGGATGGGCTTCACGCTGCGCGCGACGCTCGACCTCCTGCCGCCGGACGCGACAGTTGTGGTGGCCGAGATTGTGCCCGCGGTAGTCGAGTGGAATCGCGGCCCGCTCGGGCCTCTGGCTGGCGAGCCGCTGAACGATGCGCGGGTGCGAGTCGAGATCGATGACGTCGCCGTCACACTCGGTTCACGCGCCGGGCAGTTCGATGCCGTGCTGCTTGACGTCGACAACGGACCGAGCGGTTTTGCCGCTTCGAATAATGACTGGCTCTATGATGACCGCGGAATCGCGGCGGCCTTCGCGGCTCTCAAGATGAACGGCGTGCTGGCGGTGTGGTCGGCGCGGGAGGACCGGAAATTCGAGCAACGTTTGCGCCATGGGAGGTTCGACGTCGAGGTAGAGCGCCTGCGGGGGCGGCTGAAGGGAGGCGGTCCGCGGCACACGATCTTTCTGGGTCACAAGAATCCCGGGAGGTGAGAGCGCTTGGCGATTGCAACTCGGGCGAGGGCAAATTGAGGAAGCCTTAGCGTCCCCTGTCTTCCAGGTTACAAATGGAGCGAATTTGAAAGTGTCATTTTCCGAACGACTTTCTTAGACCTCTCAAGGGGTGGTCGGGGTCACAATCGGCGGCATGTGGGCTTCACCCAACGCAGCCCCTAATTGTAGAAGTATTCTGTATTCTTCGATGCTCGTCGGTGCGACGCTTATGTAGATATTGGCTGGAGTACCGTGGACGCCCCACCACGATCGTCCGTCTATTACTTCGGGGTGCTGCGGGATCACCACAATCTGAGTCTCGTCCGTAGCCAAGGAAATCATGTGCAATTGGAACTCGCAGAGATATGGCAGAGGACCTTCGGTCGAATAATAAATCAAGGATGGTCCAATTGGGCTATGGAAGTTGTGGATGTACACATCGTTCTCATTGCCGGGTAAATCTAGAATCGAACTGGAAAGAGGTGCAGCATCCTTGAATTCAAGCACTCCACAGCAGTTCACGGCTCCGTTTCTAAGAACTGCATGAATCTGGTCTACGGACGCTTTGAAAACGAATGATGTTGGATTCGGCTTGGATAGTGCTTTCGTTCTAATAGAACGATGAAACGGCGGATCCGATCCAATGATTAATATGAAGAAAGCTACCAGTGGAAGGGAGGCTCCAACCAGACAACCAGAACCAAAGAGTTTAATTGGCGAGCGGTACCAGGGCATGGAGGTTTTGGATCTTAACCCCTTTCCGTGCCGACAAACAACGTAACTCCTGACAAGTCGGATACCCGGACAAGTCGGTATTAAAAGCCTTCGTCGATTAGTTTGCTCACGGTGAGGCGCGAGGCGGCGGACGCTTTGCGTGCGTCGAGCAGGCTTTCTACATACTTGGCGAGGATGTCGATTTCGAAGTTTATGGCTGCGCCGGGGGCCATGGTGCGGACGCTTGTGTGCGCGTAGGTGAAGGGAATGACGGCGATGTCGGCGACGCCGTCCTGCCAGCGAGCCACAGTGAGGCTGATGCCATCGATGGCGAGCGAAGCTTTCTCGGCGACGTAGCGGCGAAGATCTTCGGGCACGCGCACGGAGAGCCACCAGTTATCGCCTTCGGGAGCGAGGCTCGTGACGCGGCCTGTGCCATCGACGTGTCCCTGCACGAAATGTCCGCCGAGGCGGGCTCCGACGGCGAGCGGGCGTTCAAGATTGACGAGGTCGCCGGTTTTCTTTTCGCCGAGCGAGGTGCGGCGCAACGTCTCGCCGGAAAGATCGGCGGAAAAATGCGCGGGCGAAAAATCCACAACGGTTAGGCAGCAGCCGCTGACGGAGATGCTGTCGCCCAGTTTCATCTGCGCGGAGAGTTCCCCGGCGCCAGCCAGACTGACGCGAAGGCGGCCGCCGGCAGCGCCGTCGTCCGAGAGGGCCAGCGATTCAATTTTTCCGACGTGCTCGGTGATGCCCGTAAACATCGTGGAGGTATCCTTCGACAACGAAATCCGATCCGCACGGCCGCAATGACACATTCGAGAGGGCTGGAATAAGCTGGGCGCGCTTGAGAAGCGCCATGGGCACTCCCGCCGGGCCCAGCAGCTTCGGAGCATAGAAGAGAATCATTTTGTCGACAACATCGAGTTCCAGCGCGGCACCGTTCAGCTCCGCGCCGGCTTCGAGCAGGACGTTGAGCATCTGGCGGCGGCCGAGTTCGACGAGCACTTTTCGGAGATCGACGCGTCCGCGGCGCGCGGGAACGCGGAACACTTCAACGCCGCGCGCGGCCAGGGCGCGAGCCTGGCGCGAGTCGGATGGCTCGGCGGTAAAAACGATTACATCGTCTTTTGCGGATTTCACCAGCCGCGAACTTAGCGGAATGCGCAGATTCGAATCGACCACAGCTCGCAGCAGGCGGCTCCGACGCGGCATGCCGGTGCGGTCGGTAAGGCGGGGATCGTCCGCGAGCACGGTGCCGATGCCGGTGAGTAATGCGTCGGCGCGATGGCGTAGCAGTTGCACCTCTTCGCGAGAAGCGGCGCCGGTGATGGAGGTGCAGCGGCCTGGACGTTCGGCGATACGGCCGTCGAGCGAAAGGGCTGTCTTGAGAGTGACAAAGGGCAGGCCGGTTTGAATCCAGCGCGCGAAGTCTTCATTCAGTTTGCGGGCTTCTTTTTCGAGCGCAGCCGTGGCGACATGAATCCCGGCGCGGCGCAGTTGCGAGAAACCCTTGCCGGCGACCAAGGGATTGGGATCGGCCGTGGCGGCGACTATCCGTTTTATCCCTGCGTCGATGATGGCTTTCGTGCACGGGCCAGTTCGTCCGGAGTGGCAGCAGGGTTCGAGCGTCACATAGAGAGTGGCGCCCTTGGTGTGAGGGCCCGCGGCGCGGAGAGCGACGACTTCGGCGTGATCGCGACGATCGTACTGATGGAAACCTTCACCGATTTTGCGACCGTCTTTTACGACGACTGCGCCGACGCGCGGGTTGGGATGCGCTAGCGCCATCCCTTTGTTGGCCAAAGCCAGAGCCTGCGCCATCCAGAGGCGGGCATCCTTGGGCGAATCAGTCGAAGAGGGAATTGACATAGGTTTGCGCGTCGAAGGGCACAAGGTCGTTGATCTGCTCGCCGGTGCCGACGAAGCGAATGGGAAGATTCAGTTCGCGGGCGATGGCTACGACGATGCCGCCCTTGGCGGTGCCGTCGAGTTTCGTGAGCACGATGCCGGTGACGCCCGCGTGGCTCCAGAATTCGCGCGCCTGATTTAGGCCGTTCTGGCCGGTGGTGGCGTCGAGGACGAGAAAGACGTCGTGAGGCGCGCCGGGAACGACTTTCGCGGCGGTGCGCTTCATTTTGTCGAGCTCGGCCATGAGATTCGATTTCGTGTGCAGGCGTCCGGCGGTGTCGACGATGACGATGTCGGCCGAGCGGGCGGTGGCGGCGGAAAGCGCGTCGAAAATAACGGCGGAGGGATCGGCGCCGGATTTCTGCTTGATGATTTCGACGCCCGAGCGGCGGGCCCAGACTTCGAGCTGCTCGATGGCCGCGGCGCGAAACGTGTCGGCGGCGCAGAGGACGACGGTGGCGCCGTCGTTCTTCAGGCGGTTGGCGAGCTTGCCGATGGTGGTGGTCTTGCCGGTGCCGTTCACGCCCACGACGAAGAGCACGCGGGGCGCCGCGGATTTCGAGGCCGCTGCGAGGGCGGCCTGGCCGTTCGAACCGGTCGCGGGGGCGGTGAGGATTTTTAAGATTTCGTTTTTCAGCGATTCTTTCAGCGCGACGGCGCCGACGAGTTTGTGCTCATTTACTTGCTGGCGGAGGGCGGCGAGCACTTCGCGCGTGGTGCGTACGCCCATATCCGCGCTGAGAAGGGCGGATTCGAGCTGCTTGAGCACCTCGGGATCAACGGGGCGGTCGCCGGTGAGGATTTGCTCGACGCGCGCGGCGAGTTCGGTGCGCGTCTTGGTCACCGATTGCTTGAGGCGATCGAGGAGCGTGGGCTCGGATTTTCCGAAGAGTGAAATCATGGGTTCGCTGAGTGGCTGCGAAGGTAGATATTCTAGCAGAGGGAGGCGAAGAGACGGGATTTGCGAGGAGAAAGGTCAAGAGCCAAAAACTAAAAGCCACGAGAAAGCAAAGGCGCCCGCCTGGAAAGCGAGGCGGCCGCTACGAAACCAGCGTCGAGTTTCACCGCACTCAAGGCGGGTACGGAGAAAGGCTAAGAGTGCCGCGCTCCCTCGGCATGCTCGGGACAAGTTCAGACCGCGGCGCTACGTTTAGACCTTTGACCCCTAACCCGCATCGAAAAACAAAAGCGCCCGCCTAGAAAGCGAGGCGGCCGCTACGAACTCAGACGTCCACGGAAACCTTACTCTGAGCGGAGTTTCCAGAGAATTTGGCGAAACATGCCGGTCCAAATCGTGGCGTCGCGTGCTGGTAGACGCAGGCGTCGCACCAGGCGGCGGATCCTTTCCTCGGATGTTTTCACGCGGCGGCGGTCGAGGAAGCCGCTGGCGTCGAGCGCCTCGAGCAATACTGTCGTCAATCGCTCCATCTCTCCGGCTTCCGCGAGCGGGAGCTTTTCCGGGAGCCGCGGCGTTTTGGCGTCACGAACCAGCTCGTACAGGCACACGGCCACGGCCTGGCCGACGTTCATCGAAATATTCGCTTCCGCGGTGGGAATGCGCATCAGCCAGTCGCAGTGGCTCAAATCCTTGTTGGAGATACCGACTTTTTCGGAACCGAAAAGCAACGCCACGCGACCGGACGCGATCCGGCGGCGGATGACGCGCGCGCCGTCTTCGAGGCGGCGCAGCGGCTGCTGGAATTCGCGGCGGCCCGCGGTGGTGCCCACAACCAGCGCGCAGTCGGAGACGGCTTCAGCGACAGTCGTATAGTGCTCGGCTGCTTTGAGCAGCGCTGAGGCACCCACGGCGGAACGCGCCTCTCGAAATGCCGGCTCAAAGACGTTCACGACGCGCAGATGGCGGAAACCGAAGTTGCTCATGGCGCGAGCCGCGGCGCCGATATTGAGGGGGTTCCGTGTGGCAACGAGCACGACGGCGAGGCGATCGAGTTCAGCTTGAGTGAGCAATGCGGGATATTCTAGCAGTTGTGAATTGGAACGCTGCGATCTGCCTTTTTTTAAGGGGGCTCTTAGTGGGGCGTCGAGACTTCGATGAGCGTGGCGCTGAGGCGCAGGCGTCCATCGCGGACGGCGGTCGCCAGGGCGTCGACTACGGCTGGATCGAAGCGCGAGACGGCGAGCGACTGGATGCGCTCCACGGCGTAGGTGAGGTCCATGGCCGACTGGTAAGGCCGGTTGGTAGTGATGGCGTCAAGAGTATCGGCGACGGCTATGACGCGGGCCATGAGCGGAATCTGCGGGCCTTGCAGGCCGTAGGGATAGCCTTCACCGTCCATGCGCTCATGGTGCAACTCGATGCCGGGTAGCATGTCCTTCAACTGCGCGACCCCGCGCATGATGTTGGCGCCCTTCACGGTATGCTGCTTCATCAAGTCGAATTCCTCATCGGTAAGCTTGCCGGGCTTCTTAAGGACGCGGTCGTCCACGCCGATCTTACCCACATCGTGCAGGAGCGCCGAGATGCGCAGCCGGTCGAGTTCTTCGGCCGTCATTCCCAGGGAATCGCCGATGATCAGGGCGTACTTAGCCACGCGGCCGGAGTGACCTCGCGTGTAGGGATCTTTTTCGTCGATGGCTGCGGCGAGCATGCGGATGGAACCGAGGAACAGCTCGCGGTTTTCCTCGGCGGCGAGCTTCAAGCGCTCGACGTATTCCTCGATGTGGCCGGCCATCTGGTTGAAGGTTTCGGCAAGCTCGCTGATTTCAGCGGCGCCGCGCACCTCCACGCGTTCGTGAAATTCCGCGCGGCTGATGGCGCGCGTAGACTCGACCAGGCGGCGAATGGGACCGGTGATGCCCACCGCGAAAAGATATCCCAGGAAGAGCGCGACGGCTGTGACGCCCACTACGAAACGCAGAGCCTGGGCGGTTAGTTCTGTGACGCCAGCGTCCACCCGCGCGTATGCCAGGCTGCGTTGCGCGATGACCGCCCAGCGAAGCTCCGGAATGGTGCTGTAGGTGCCGAGCATTTCGACGGTATGGCGGCCGTCCTTACTGGGCAGAGAGAAATTGGTGGTTGTAGTGGCGCGCAACTCCTGCGGCAGCTCAGTGACCGTCTTGGCAATTGGGGACGTGGAGGTAACGTCGCGGCCGGGAACCAACTCGCCGGTATCGGGATAGGCCACGATATGGCCGTGCACGTCCACGATGTAGACGGTGCGGTCTCGCACGCTCACGTCGCGCAGGCGGGCCTGCAGCGGATCAAGCGATACGACGGCTGCAAACATTCCGGCGAACTGTCCGTCCGCCAGCAGCGGCACAGACATCACCAGCGCCGAACGATTGTCCCGCCCCAGCGCGAACGGCTCACTGACGGAATCGAAACCTTGGATACTGGAGGTGAACGCGCGCTTTAAGGCGGCTTCGACGAAGGGGTCATGGTCGGCGCTGAAGCTGCCGGCCGATTGTCCCTTGGCTTGTTTGTTAACGGCGGTTACGTAAAGGATGTTGGAGTTATTCTCGATGAAAGTTTGCAGAAGCCGGGAAATCTGCGGCGAATGGACGGGATCATCCACGTCATCGATCCATCCCGTGAGCGCTAGGACTTGCCGCTGGCTCAAGAGCGCCTCGCGCAGGCTTTCCTCAAATTGCAAAGTTTCATTGGCCAGCGAGCGGGTGATAGAGGTCTGCTGAATGCGCTCCGTGTCTTGCAATTTCGCATCGCTTAGCCCGAGCACCTGGCGGTGGTAGAGCCAAAGGGGCGTGACGCTAAGCAGCAACAACGCGGCCAGCATGATCCATAGGATCTTCGGCCGTCGCGTGAAGACTCGTAGGAACATTGGATGGAGTGAAGTAGGCATAGAAGGCCGTGGAAAAAGCGTACTCAAATGGAGTAGGTAAAGACAACCGGCCGGAAGTACAGGTGGTGCCTATCAAGCTACACAGATGCAATTACTTAACCGACAGGTACTTTCGAGGTAAGGGTACCGCGGTACAGGTTA
>Ga0302325_10030735_pt1 | contig 11070 bp, 10 predicted proteins | sample Palsa_T0_2_FD_201948 | JGI IMG/M metagenome (GOLD analysis project Ga0302325, IMG submission 201948) | Peat permafrost microbial communities from Stordalen Mire near Abisko, Sweden - Palsa_T0_2 | ecosystem: Environmental > Terrestrial > Soil > Palsa > Peat permafrost | place: Sweden: Abisko...
TTGCGCAGGCTTGTCTTTGGTGAAGAGACGCCACACGATTCCGGCGGCTACGAGGGCGAAGATGGCTTCGCCGAAGTAGAGCCAGCAGCCAAGGGCCACGGCCAGCAACGCTGCGCGCCCTACCGATCCTAGAGGATTGGCGGCCTTTCCGCCATCCAGTATCCAGATGGGGATGAGGTTGAGCACATTGATGACTGCGCCGGTGCGCGCGAGCGAGGCCCACAGCGGGTCATGCGTGTAGGTGTAAATCACGTAGCAGGCAGCGGCGGCGAGCCAGCCGGCGAGCGGTCCAGCGAGGCTGATTTGCGCTACCTGGCGGCGAGTCACTCCGAGTGCGTTCCACTTTACGTATGCACCAAGGCCGGGAAGAAATACGGGCATCTCGGCGGGAAGGCCGCGGCGCTTGATGTCAACGAAGTGGCCCAGCTCGTGAATCAGAATGGATACCGCGAAGCCGACGCCGAAGCGCCAGCCGAACATGGCGACGTACAACGCGAGGTACGCAAAAAAGCTGAAGAGAAACTTTAGCTTGAAGACGGCCAGCAGCAGTCCCTTGCTTTTGGCTAGCACGATGGCGATGGGGCCGAGCGGGCCCAGCTTCTTGGCCCACGCGTGGTCGGGTTTGGCTTGCGGATCGGGCGCGGTGTTGATCCTTGTGCCTAAGGCGCGCAGCTTGTCATTCACCCAGACGGTTTGCGTCGAGTCTGGAGGCAGCAGGGCTAATGTGCGGTTCCACACTTCGCGCGCTTGAGCCAGATCGCCTTTTGCTTCCAGGGCTCGCGCCTCGCGTGACAGCTTGTCCAACTCCGCGGCATAAACCAGCGTGTGACAATCCGGACAGGCTACCGCGCCCAGCGGCAACGCGCTGTTGCAGTTGGAACACTCGCGGATTACATCGTGGCTGATGGATGACAAGCTTCTATTTTACTCAGCTATTTTGCTTAGCTTGTCTGCCTAGCTCGTCACGGGGTACGGGCCGTCGACCGCGAAGGGTTTGGCGGCTGTGAGCCGGGAGGCGATGCTTAGGCCGACGAAGAGGATCACGAGTCCGATGATTCCGCTGAAACCGCGCTCCAATTTGAGGAAAGGTGAGGCAATGCCCCATTTCACCAGCACCGGGACCACTCTGCCCCAGTCGATGTTTCCCGCTTGTGGGCTTTTCAGAATGGTGGCAACGATAATCGGCACCGAGGAGCCGGAGATGGCGAGGTAGGTGAGCACCACGGCAGCAATCTGGTACCGGCGTCCGCCCACGCCATTTGAGCCCTTCATGATTGCCTTGCCCACCAGCCAGCCGACAGCCAATCCAAGATAGCCGATCGACCAGCCCGTGGCGATGACGACGGTCGAGTAAAGAATCAGGCCCAGTATTGCGCCGCCAATTCCTAGCAACAAGCCACGGGCAAAGGCTGAGTGGCTATCGGTGGGCTGGCCGTCGCGGGCCTCGAGGGCGCATTTGGCGCAGGCCATCTGATTGTTGACGCGGTAATACTCGCCGGAGACGAAGTTGTTGCAGATGCGGCAGCGCTCCGTTCCGGGGATGTGCGAATATTCCGCCGTGGCAAACTGCGGAGCTTCAGAGACCTGTGCCGTGCCGGTGGTTCCGGTGGTCAATTCTTCGTTGTCTGGCATGATGCTGGCCAGATTAGCACAGTTCGTGATCCGGCAGGAGCACTAAAGGCAATACGTGTCCGAGCGGATCAATTGTTACTATAGTAATTTTGTTTGGTTACCAGTCATAAGAGGGGGGTGGGGGTCGGGCGCGGGTGGTTTCCTGTCTTTGGGCTCGAGACGGAGGGCGCTGATCGCTACCTGGGCGGCGTAGAGCAGACCGGGACTTTCGATGGGACTGATGAAGCCGGCGAGGACGCCGAAGGAGACGCAGGCGATGTAGTCGCGAATGTTTTCGTAGCCGGCGAGGTCGGGCATGGCCAGGCGATAGGCGTTGTCCGCTTGATCTTTGGTTTTGTAATCGCCGAGTTTTTGGGCGCTGCTTTCTTGCAGAGAGCGCTCGCGGGCGGCGCTGCAGCGGAGGATGGCGGGGCTGCGCTGGGGTGATTCCTCGGCAGCATCCTGGGAAGAAATGAGGGATGTTTGGCTCATTTTTGGCACCTCTGAAAATAATTGTGCGCGTTCGGCGGGTAATTATCTGCAATTGCAGGAGGCCAAATTTGAGTTTTTTTTGCGGGCCATCATAATCGTAGGGACGATTGGCCTTGCCGGGGCGGATGGAGGCTTACACTGCTCTGCGGCTGGGTTGTGAGAGGACTTGTCTGCCGACGTTCAAGCGGAATCGGACTTTGCTTTCTTCCTTGATCGAAGCCAGGCGATCAGCCCGAAGAGTCCTCCGCTGGGAACGATATAGCTCAGGAGCGTTGTCCAGTTATTGGCGACGAAGCTTGAAACGCGCTGAAGGACGGACTGGGACTGGACGGGAACCTGGACGGTGTAGGACTTGACCTGGCGGGTTACGGCCTGACCGTCTGGAAGTTTTTCGTTCAGAACCATATAGGCGTCGATTTGAAGGCTCTCCGGTTGCTGGCGGGCTTGCAGCGGAGTCACGGTCCAAACCCAGTCAACCTTGCCGTCGTCGGGAACCATTTGCTGGCCCGATTGCACTGGATCTGGATCAAACTTGAACACGCCGGGGCTATTGGGCGCACTCAAGTCCAGTTGCATGAGGGGAGTGACTTTGAGATTGCCGGAGCCGGTGGCCTGAAAATCTTTCGTCGATTGGGGCTGGGCATTGGCGCCATAAACTTCGACCTGCACGGTCACCGGCTGGCCCAGGGTCATGGAAGGCGGGACGTTGTACTGAATGGCGCCATTGCCAGATCGCTTGACGATCTGGTCGAACTCCTGGTCGATTTGTGAATCGGTGAGATTGGCATACGCTGTGGACGGGGTGGGGTGATGGGGTGGTGTCGGTGCTTCTTGGATTGGCGCTGGGGGCCCGGCTGTGGGCGCTGGGTGCGGTGAGCCTGGAGCCGGCGCACCTGGAGCCGGCGTGGTTGGGGCGGGCGCATGGATGACAGGCATCTCGGGTGGCGGGGCATGGTCTTTGGATTCGTGGTGCTTCAAGGCTACGACGGTTCCACGGCTTCCGCGCTGGTCTTCGCAGAGCGCTCCTAACTTTAGATCGTGAGGGGAGACATAATCTCCGGTGGTTCCGGCCAGGGGACCGGTGGTGAAATGGCATGCGGTGCTGGTTGGGGCAAATGCAGCATGCAAGGCAAGTGCTGGAGAGGGGCTGGCAGCAAGAAGCGCTATCGGCAGCCAGAGGAGCCCTAGATGCGCGAGGGGATTTTGGGCCAGTCTTGCTAACCGCTTCTTCCTGGAGGGGGGAATCTGCATGGTCTGGCTCGCAGTTCAGGTTCGCGATGATTATGCATGTTCCCGGATGGTGCGCGGCAAAATATTTTGAGGGTGGGATTTTTGGGGATCTTGCATGGCCCGTACTTTCGCCCAATCTTCGCTTCTGCGGTATAATCTTACGCATGGACTTTCAGTTGGTGACTACATACAAGCCGCGGGGCGATCAGCCGCGGGCTATTGCGGAATTGATGGAGGGATTGGCGGCGGGTGAGAAGCACCAGGTGCTGCTGGGCGTTACCGGGTCGGGCAAGACTTTTACGATGGCCAAGGTGATTGAGCAATCGCAGAGGCCGGCGCTGATTCTGGCGCATAACAAGACGCTGGCGGCGCAGCTTTATCACGAGTTCAAGCAGTTTTTTCCTGGCAACGCGGTTGAATATTTTGTGAGCTACTACGACTATTACCAGCCGGAAGCTTATATTCCTGCGGGCGATCTATATATCGAGAAGGAAGCGACGATCAACGAGGAGTTGGACAAGCTGCGGCTGTCTGCGACGCGCAGCCTGTTTGAGCGGCGCGACTCGATCATCGTCAGCTCGGTCAGTTGTATTTATGGCCTGGGCTCGCCGGAGGCTTACTACGGGATGTTGCTGCTGCTGGAGAAAGGGCAGCGCATCAGCCGGCAAGACATTACGCGGCGGCTGGTGGAGATTCTTTACGAACGCAACGATCACGACTTCAGGCGCGGAACTTTTCGCGTGCGCGGCGATGTGATCGAGGTGTTTCCTACTTACGATGAGACGGCTTATCGTATTGAACTTTTTGGCGACGAGATTGAATCGCTGTCGCAGATCGATCCGCTGTTTGGAACGGTGAAGCAGAAGTATTCGCGGCTGCCGATTTATCCCAAGAGCCACTACGTGGTGCAGCCGGAGCGCAAGGCTTCTGCGATCGACTCCATTGTGGCGGAGTTGAACGAGTGGGTGCCGCAGCTTGAGGCGGAAGGGCGCATGGTGGAGGCGCAGCGCGTGCATCAGCGCACTCGATTCGATTTGGAGATGATCAAGTCGATGGGCTATTGCCATGGGATTGAGAATTACTCGCGGCATTTTTCGGGACGTTTGCCGGGTGAGGCTCCGCCGACGCTGCTGGATTATTTTCCGCGTGATTTCCTACTGTTTGTGGACGAGAGCCACGCCACCATTCCGCAGGTACACGGCATGTGGTACGGGGATCAGAGCCGCAAGCAAAATCTTGTTGACTATGGGTTCAGGCTGCCATCGGCGCGTGACAATCGGCCGCTGAAATTTGAGGAGTTTGAGAATCGCATTCATCAGACGATTTATGTCTCGGCGACGCCGGGGCCGTATGAGCTGACGCGCGCGGCGGGCGTGGTGGTGGAGCAGGTGATTCGGCCAACGGGATTGATCGATCCTGAGGTGGAGATTCGCCCGGTGAAGGGGCAGATAGACGATCTGCTGGCGGAGATTCGCGACCGCGCAAAACGCAATGAGCGCGTGCTGGTGACTACGCTCACCAAGCGCATGTCTGAGGACCTGGCCGGCTACTACACCGAGGTGGGCGTGAAGTGCCGTTACATGCACTCGGAGATTGAGACGCTGGAGCGCGTGAAGCTGCTGGCCGGGCTGCGCAAGGGCGAGTTCGATGTGCTGATCGGCATTAATCTGCTGCGTGAAGGGCTCGACTTGCCGGAGGTTTCGCTGGTTGCGATTCTGGATGCGGATAAGGAAGGCTTTCTCCGTTCATCGGGGTCGCTGATTCAGACCATGGGCCGGGCGGCGCGGCATCTTGAAGGGAAGGCGATTCTCTACGCGGACAAGATGACGGACTCGATGCGGCGCGCGATCGATGAGACGGATCGACGGCGCACGATTCAGCGGGACTACAACGAGGAGCACGGAATCACGCCGCAATCGATCATCAACAAAATGGATATGGGGCTGGCGCAGATTCTCAAGGCCGAGTATGGCGATGTGGAAGTGGAAGCAGCGGAGGGTTTGCCGGAGTTTGCCACGAAGGCTGAGCTTGATGCGTTCATTGCGAAGTTGGAGGCGGATATGCGGGAGGCGGCCAAGAAGTTTGAGTTTGAGAGGGCGGCGCGGTTGCGCGACACAATTAAAGAGCTCAAAGAGAAGGAATTTCTGATCGGCTGATCCGGTTCTCTCCGCACGGGGGGTGTGTATTTGCTGGTACGCACAAGCAACTGGATTGAGCATTACGACATCAAAGTTATTCAGCTAGAAGGTGTTTTTAATACGCCTCACGATTGGGCAGAATTCCGGGCTTATGACTACAATTTTATTGGTGGACGACAACCCGCTCCAGGCGGGTTTGCGCAAGTCATTCCTGGAACGCCGTTATCTTAAAGTCGAACGAGTAGCCGGCCCGGCGGAGGCGCTTTGCCTGGTGGCGCAGCCGCAGTTTGCCAACCAGCTTGGACTGGTGATTAGCGGGCTGAACATGCCGGGCATTGGCGGTCCGGCATTTGTTGCGGAGCTGCATGAGCGGCTGCCGGGGCTCCCGGTGCTGGTGTTGGACGGCGGCAAAGAGCACGCAGAGGATTACAAGGGTGGATGGGTGAGGTTTCTGCCGCGTCCTTGTGCCGGCGAAGAGATTTTGGCCGCGGCGGATGCGTTGCTGGCGCGGCACGCTCAAGAGACGCACTGGAACGCGCCGTCTGTTTCGTTGCCTTCAAATAACGCCCGGGCCTAAAGGCCAGCCTAGATGTCGTGCTTTTCAGGGGCATGAATGCCCCTGCTCCCTCCGGTTGCCGTTCCCTTTGAGTCCCTGCTCTCTCCGGTTGGCGTTCCCTTCGAGTCCCTGCTCCTTCCGATAATAGGGATCACCGCCAGAATCGAGCCACAAATTCCCGACGAGGCGAATTTTGGGTTCGCTGGCTTCCGGCCTCCACCTTTGGAGTGACCCAGATCACATGCTGGCGGCCTATCATGATTAGAGAATGGCCTTGCGGGGCCACGCCACTTGTCTTCCCCCTGCGCCTTCCCCTGCGTGCGAGAATCAATAGTGGAGCCTTAATTCATGGCAGCATTTGGTACTGTTGCACTTTACGTTGCTTTCGCGCTTGCCGCCTACAATTTGCTGGCGGGAATATTGGCGTTACGGTTGATTGCCACCGGGCAGCAAATATCGATTTCGCCCGAGCGGCTGGCAGACACGGCGCGGCGGGCGGGCATTGCGGTTTTTCTGGCGGTCACGGCGGCTGCGCTGGCGCTTATCTGGTCAGTGTTTGCGAACGACTTTTCGATTAGCTACATCATGGAGCACTCCAACCGCGCGCTGCCCGGCCCCTACAAGTTTTCGGCCATGTGGAGCGGGCAGGAGGGATCGCTGCTGCTGTGGGCGTGGCTGCTGGGAACTTACGGCTTCGTTCTTCGCCTGACCCACAAGAAAGACGTAAAGCTCTACGCGTATGCAGGCACGATTCTCGCCGGCGTGCAGGTTTTCTTTCTCTCGATTCTCTGTTTCGCCGCACCGCCGTTCGCGCTCTACCAGGGCGTGACGCCGGACGATGGAAACGGCTTGAATCCGCTGCTGCAATATCCGGAGATGGTGATTCATCCGCCCATGCTTTACCTGGGCTATGTGGGCTTCTCGATTCCATTCTGCTTTGCGCTCGGCGCGCTCATGATGCGCTATCCCGGTGAGAAGTGGATCAGGATCACGCGCATCTGGACCATGGTTACGTGGCTGTTTCTTACTGTCGGCATTTTTCTCGGCATGCACTGGGCCTATGCGGTGCTGGGCTGGGGCGGCTATTGGGGCTGGGACCCGGTGGAGAATGCAAGCTTTATGCCGTGGCTGACGGGCACGGCGTTTCTGCACTCGGTGATGATGCAAGAGAAGCGCGGCATGATGAAGAGCTGGAACGTGTGGCTCATCTTCTCCACGTTTCTGCTTACGCTGCTGGGCACGCTGCTTACGCGCGCGGGGCTGGTGAGCTCTGTGCATGCGTTTGCGCAGTCTTCGATTGGCACATGGTTTGTGATCTTCATGGGAATCGTGCTGGCCGTGTGCATTTTTACTTACATTGTGCAGCGCAGCCATTTGCAGAGCGAGCATCACATTGAATCGCTGGTGAGCCGCGAATCGAGTTTTCTGTTTAACAATCTTGTGCTGCTGACGGCTTGCTTTGTGATTCTTTGGGGAACGCTCTTCCCGGTGATCAGCGAATACGTGGTCGGCAACAAGGTTACGGTGGGCGCGCCGTTCTATAACCGCGTGGCCATTCCGATTGGCATTTTTCTGCTGCTGTTGACGGGCGTGGGTCCGCTGCTGCCGTGGCGTGCGGCTTCGTTCAAGAGCATTCGCCGCAACTTTGTGCTTCCAGTCAGCACCTTCTGGGTGATGTTTATTGTGTGCCTGGCAGTTGGCGTTCGGCCCTGGAAAGATGGAGCGCTGGACGCGGGGAACTTTTACGCGCTGGTGGCTTTTTCGGTATCGACCGCGGTGATGACTGCGATTCTTAGCGAGTTTTTGCGCGGCGCTCAGGTGATTTCAAAACAGACTGGCAAAAATCTGTTCGCCTCTACATGGCTGCTGACACGGCGCAACACGCGACGCTATGGCGGCTACATTATTCATATCGGCGTGGTGATTGTGGTGATCGGCCTGTCCGGCTCGGCGTTTAACCGCAACATTGAAAGCGAAATGGCGCTGCACGACAAGCTCACCATTGGCCCGTACACGCTGGAGTGCGTGGGTTTCACGCAGGATTCAAATCTGAATTACAACTCGGAGTATGCGCTGCTTGATGTATCGAGCAAGGGCAAGCCGGTGAAGACGCTGGCGCTGGATGGCCTGCGCCCCCATTTGGTCTCTCTGCAGATGGCTCCTGAAAAGCGCGTCTATTTGGCGAGCGGCCAGCCGCAGACCATGGTGGCCATCCACTCGGTGCCCAGCTGGGACCTCTATGTAGTGTACGAGGGCGCCAACCCGGACACCGGCCAGCCGATCATCAAGGCATTCCTCAATCCGCTGGTGGGATGGATTTGGGCAGGCTTGGTGATCCTGGTGTTCGGTACGGTGATCGCGCTTGTGCCGAGCCTTAGCCCCTCGACGGCGTCTGTGCGCGTGCCGGCAAGATCGGCTCCGACAGAACCGGCGCTGCGGGGAGGCAATCTGTAATGGCCCGCAGGCGATTTACCTTTTTGATAAAGGCGCTGCAAGCTGGAACGCTGGCGATTGCGGTCTGCTTCTCGCTGGGCGCAACCGATGCTGGGTCACGCTTCAACAAGCTGAACCACCAGTTGATGTGCACGTGCGGATGCGCGCAGATTTTGGGCGAATGCAACCATGTGGGCTGCCCCAACTCCAGCGGCGAATTGAGTGAGTTGCGCGATGGCATAGCAGGGGACGCCAGCGATCAGGTGATTTTGGATTCATTCGTCGCGAAATACGGAGCGGTGGTGCTGGCCGCGCCGACGACGCATGGTTTTGACCTGGTGGCGTGGATTGCGCCCTTTGCGGTGTTTGCCGCCGCGTCATTGGGAACGTTTCTGCTGCTCTTCAGATGGTCGGCGAGCAAGACGCAGGCTGTGGCCGCAGATGCGGCGACGATGGATCCCGCTGAACGCGAGCGCAGGGAACAGATTCGCCGCGACACCGGCGATGGAGGGTTTTGAGCAATGACTACCTTGCAGGGTGAGTTGGCCGGAATCGCGCTGGCTGTTGCGCTGTTGATTTATACGTTCTGGCCGGAGAATGTTTTTGCCAGCCAGAGGGAGAAGACGCGGCTGGACTTTTTGCTGGAACGCAAGGAGCAGCTGTATGAGAATTTGCGCGATTTGAATTTTGAGTACAAGGCAGGGAAATATCCGGAAGAAGATTTCGCGGTGCAGCGGGCGCAGCTCGAGGATGAAGCGGCAGTGCTGCTGGCGGAGATTGAGCATTTGCAGGGGGCTTGAAAACCGACAAGCAAATGCAGGTCCCCATTCGACTACGCTCAGGGCAGGCTTTCGGCTCCGCTGAAGTGCGCTTCGCTCAGGATGACAAGGGTTTTGGTGGGGAAAGAACGACAGGCATAAATCCAAGCGAGACAGGCAGGAAGTTTTCACGACAATGAATTTGATCAAATTTTTCATTCGCACTTTCGCTTTGAGCCTGCTGCTCACGGCCGGTCTCGCGCATGCTGCCAATGTCTCCGGCACGGTGACTAACAAGACTACGGGCAAGCCCGCCGCTGGCGACACCGTGGTGCTGGTCGATGTGCAGGCGGGTATGGGCGAGGTATCCCACGCTACTACGGATGCGAACGGACGCTACTCGCTCAACTTGCCGGGCAGCGGGCCTTACTTGATTCGCGCAACGCACCAGGGCGCGCCTTATTTTATTGCTGCTCCTGAAGGCCCGGCGCCGGCGAACATTACTGTTTATGACGTCGCTCCCAAAGTGCAAGGTGTGTTTATTGAAGCCGACGTGCTGGAAGTGGAGACGGACAATGGCCAGCTGAAAGTGACGGAGCGTTTTTTCGTACACAACACCAGTTCTCCGCCGACTACGCAGTGGAGCGCCAAGTCTTTCGAGGTGGTTCTTCCTGCGGAGGCGGTGGTGGAAGGCGTGGGCGGTCAGCGGCCGAATGGACTGCCGACTAACGTCAAGCTCGATCCGGATGGGCCCAAGGGACACTACGCTTTCAACTTCCCGATTCAGCCCGATGACGGCGAGAAGGACACGCTGTTTCAGCTGACTTATCACATAAATTACAGCGGGACATTTACATTCCACACGCAGCTCACTCTGCCGGCCGACAACGTAGCGGTGCTGCTGCCCAAGGCGATGACGTTTACACACGCGTCGGGCGACGCGTTCAATAGCGTTCCGGAAGACGCTAACGTGCAGACATTCGTGTTGAAGAATGGGAGTCCGAGCAAGGCGATTGAGTTCACGGTTGCGGGGAACGGTTCGATCCCGCGCGAGCAGCAGGGAGCGCCCTCGGGTCAACAGCCTGCGGGCATGGGCCAGAGTGCCGCGGGTGGTGCGCCCGACGCGAGCGCAGCTGGACCGGGCGGCGGAATTGGACCGCCAGTGAAAGGGTCAAGTCCGTTGCCTGCGGGAGCGGGGTGGTGGATTCTTGGCGGCATTGCGATTCTGCTGATTGCGGCGGCCGGTTTTCTGCTGCGCAAGCCGGCGGGCGGACCTGTTGGCGGTGGAGCGCTGCCAGAGACGGCTGCGGCTTATCCTGCTTTTAGTTCGCCGGCCGCAAAACATTCGCAGCTTTTGAACGCGCTCAAAGAAGAGATGTTCGCGTTGGAGAGCGAGCGGATCAATGGCACAATCGCAGCGGATGAATATGCGAAGGTGAAAGACGCGCTGGAGACGGTGTTGAAGCGGGCGCTGATTCGGAAGTAGCTATTCAGTGGTCAGCGGTCAGTGATCTCTCAGGCTGTTCATTTCTTTTGACGTGAAGAGACCATTTGAAGGGTTGAGGTCAGATACTCACCTTCATCGCTGTCAAGCGGAAACAGAGTTGCGTCGTGCTCTCCGCTTTGAGGCCACGACACATTTTTTATTTCAAAATAATAGATGCGTCCGGCCTCGGCGGTGAAATGCGCCACCGCTGTCAGGCTATCGCGCGACGAACCGCCGAACTGCGTACTCGCGCAAAGATGATGAACGCCAGGCTCGACCGAAAAATAGAAATAGGAATTTCCGTATGTGGCTCCCATTGAAGAGCCGTCGATATCAGCCCTGCTGGTATGCGTGACGATGGCTAGA
>Ga0302325_10030738_pt1 | contig 11069 bp, 12 predicted proteins | sample Palsa_T0_2_FD_201948 | JGI IMG/M metagenome (GOLD analysis project Ga0302325, IMG submission 201948) | Peat permafrost microbial communities from Stordalen Mire near Abisko, Sweden - Palsa_T0_2 | ecosystem: Environmental > Terrestrial > Soil > Palsa > Peat permafrost | place: Sweden: Abisko...
GTTACCGTTGAGAGCAACGGCGACCGGAGCTTTGAAGTTCGCGATCCCGAGGGAAACAAGGTCGGGTTCACGCAGGCAAGCAATCATCCCCCAGCGATGCCGAAGAATCCGTCCCTAAGGCTGAGTTCGCACATCATGCATGCGGGCTATGTGGTGCGGAATCGCGCGGCGCTCGACCACTTTTACAAAGACCTGCTCGGCTTCCACCTTTACTGGCAGGGCGGGAATCCTGCAGACCAGGTTGACTGGGTGATGATGCAGGTCCCGGATGGCACCGACTGGATCGAGTACATGCTGTATCTACCCGCCAATCCTTCCCTCGCCCAGCTCGGCAGCGCAAACCATATGGCGCCGGGAGTCGTGAGCGTAGCGGAGCTGCAAAAACAATTGGAAGCGCGCGGCTGGAAACCGGCTCCGGGAAAGAATCCACAGGTCCTGGGCGTCGATGGAAAGATGCAGCTCGATTTGACCGATCCGGATGGAACCAGGGTAGAGTTCATGGAGTTTCTGCCTGTGGCGGCGCCTTGCTGTTCTCCTTACACAGGAAAGCAGCCTATGGCTTCCTCATCCTGGTAGAGAAGGAGAGTGTGTATGAGCACCTTGGGTGGGATTCATTGGGCGCGGGCTTTGATCGGCGGATTGTTGGCGGAGGTGGCCGTTTTTGCGGTCGTCGTTCCCATCTCTTTGGCGCTTGGGCAGCAGTCCCTGCTTTATTCGGCGCCTGTGGCATCCCTGGTGGCGTGCTTTCTGCTCGCGCTCTGGGTTGGGCGCGGGGTTAGTTCCCGTTTCGTTTTGCATGGAGTGCTGGTTGGAGTTGTGGCTGCGCTGCTGTATGTCGGCCTGACTCGGGCCCAGCCTGAGCCGTTTGCCTATGTAGTGGCCCATGTTCTGAAGATTCTGGGCGGCGCGGCAGGCGGTTTCGTCGCGGGGCGACGGGCCGCTTTATCCAGTTGAATTTCCGGGGCGCTTCGAAAGGTGCCGATCTTTCCAAAGAAAGCCATTCTACCAACGGATACCAGAGGAAGCATAATTGCAAGTCGGACTTACAATATTTCCATGGAACCTTTGGTCATCGCAGGAAAAGCATTTCAATCGCGCCTGATCGTCGGCACCGGCAAATACAAGGACGGCCACGAAACCCAGGCCGCCATCGAAGCCTCCGGTGCGGAGATGGTCACCGTCGCCGTGCGTCGCATCAATCTTGATCGCTCCAGGGAATCGCTGCTCGACTTCATCGATCCGCAACGCTATTTTCTCCTCCCCAACACCGCTGGCTGCTACACCGCCGACGAAGCCATCCGCGCCGCTCGCCTCGGCCGCGAGGTCGGCCTCTCCGATTGGGTCAAGATTGAAGTCATCGGCGACCAGGCGACCCTCTATCCCGACATTCAAGCAACACTTGAAGCCACCCGCGTCCTGGTCAAGGAAGGCTTCACCGTACTGCCGTACACTTCGGATGACATTGTCTTTGCTAGAAGACTCATCGACGCCGGCGCCGCCGCCGTCATGCCACTCGGCGCGCCCATCGGCAGCGGCTTAGGCATCCAGAACACCGCCAATCTCCAGATTCTCCGCGAACGCATCACCGAAGTCCCACTCATCATCGACGCCGGAGTAGGTACCGCCTCCGATGCAGCTATCGCCATGGAACTCGGCGCCGATGCGGTCCTCATGAACACCGGCATCGCCGCCGCCCGCGAGCCCGTCCTGATGGCCGAGGCCATGATGCACGCCGTGCTCGCTGGTCGCCAGGCATACGTCGCCGGCCGCATGCCAAGAAAGCTCTATGCCACCGCGAGTTCGCCGCTGGAGGGGATTTCGCGGTAGGGCCTGAGTGGTTGCGAGAACCCCAGGTCTCAGGAACGAAACTTGGGGTATCCAATTTGTGGAATCCGCCCCAAGGTTGCTGGGAAAGAAAGAAGATGTCTAACCCGGGCCTATTTTTGGGGACGCTGACCCCACCCGGGGCGGCGCGTGATTTACTTCGGCTGAAAGATGGCGATGGTGCAGCCGGTTGGATCGGCCATGATCGTCATCCACCCGACGTCGGGGATCTCTTGCGGACCCATGTGAATGGTTGCGCCGAGTGAGCGCGCCTTCTCCGTCGCAGCCTGAATGTCGTCGACGCCGACATAGGAGAGCCAGCCGGGATTTCCACCGGGCATTGCGGTCATGCCGCCGCCGGGCCCGGTGTCGGGCTTGAAGGTGCTGTAGATGCCCATCGGTCCCATGTCATTGTCCTGGAACTGCCAGCCGAAGAGGGCGCCATAGAATTCTTTTGCCTTGACCAGATCGGGGGTGTTGAGTTCGAGGTGCACGAACGGGTTTGCCATATTCTGCTTCCTTTCAGCTTGACGGTTGTGGACTCTGGAGCGAGAGAAGAGTAGTGGAACCGCGCTCTCGACAGGCCTTTTGCAAGAAAGCCTACATGACAAAATCCAGTTGGAGCAAGTCGTCGTAAAGGCGCTGGCGAAGGGGCCGGAAGAACGCCACCAGTCCGCCGCCGAGATACGCACGACCTGAAACACCTGCGCCCCTGGGTCCCGCCCGTAGTCCTGCCCTGACAGGGCGTTGCGGTGTAATCTATTCGCGGCGGGGTGTTTTGCGCCGCGGAAGAGTTCGAAACAGAGTCAACTGCCTTATGCCATTTCCGGTCAAAGTCTGTGCCATTTGCTCCGAAGAGTTCGAGTTGAAACCCGATAAACCCGGCTTTGCCAACCGCTGCCCGGAGTGTAGCGCCGACGACCAAGCCGACGCCACCACCGCCAGCCGCAAGGACGCCGCCGAACGCAAAGCGGAAAGCGAGCTGAACGAAGCCAGACGGCAGACGATCAGAGAAATGCTGTATCGCAAAGACAGCTGATCGCTGGTGCGGCTTATCCGGTTCGGCGGACCCGGCGAGCCTCGCTGGTTCGATGAAGTCGTGTGCCGGGGCGTACTCATTTAAACCATTGCCATCCCGCCATTGCGTGATCGCACGAGCAGGGTCGGCGCAACGTTAAGCCACAGTGCCGGGCGAGCTTTTTTGCCGAGAAAAAGCCTGCATCACCATCGTCGAACACCTCACATAAATCCTGTTTTTGCTTTAGACTCAGATTCGAATGAGAGTCTTCGGCATCGATTGCGGAACCGACTGCACCGGCTACGGCGTCGTCGAGTGGTCGGAGTTCGGGCACGCCGGCAGCCGGGAGCCATGCCTCGTCGCCTTGGCTTCCGGAGGCATTCGATTGCCCAAGAGCGACACCATGTCGCAGAAGCTCGGCTTCGTCTATCGCGAACTGATGCTGCTGCTGACCGCGCATGAGCCGGAGGTCGTCGCCATCGAGGAAGTCTTCTACTCCGCCAACGTAAAATCCGCGCTCAAGCTTGGTCAGGTTCGTGGAGTGGCCCTGCTCGCGGCGGCCAACTGCGGCCTGCCCGTCGCCGAGTATGCTCCCCTCAAAATCAAATCCTCAGTAGTCGGCTACGGCCTGGCCCAAAAAGAGCAGGTGCAATACATGGTGACCCGTCTGCTTCGTCTCGAATGCGTTCCGGAGCCGGCGGATGCCGCCGATGCGCTCGCCGTCGCTATATGCCACATGCATACCGCTCAAACGCTCGCCGCGCAGATTCCGGCCGGTCGAGCCGGTGCGAAACATTGAGGTGTATGTTGCGGTGGCTTCCAGTTTTACTGTTACTTCTCGCTTCGAGCGACCCTCATGTGCAAGCGCAGATCGACTCGCCGTCCGCCCCCCCTGCAACGGCTGAGCATGGAGCCCGGGTCACGTTCAACTATGAAAACCAGCAGCTGCAGCCTGCGAAGTACACCATGGTGATCTTTGAGAATGGGACTGGCGAGTTCCACTCCGAACCAGGCTCGACCCCGCTGGAAGTGACGGCTGCGTATCAACCCTTGGGCCAACCGCTCGATCGGACGATCCAACTGTCCCGCGTGACGACAGACAAAGTATTTGCCACCGCCAAGGGGCAAAAATTTTTCGCCATTGCCTGCCAGGACGATAAGGACAAGATCGCGTTTCAGGGGACCAAACAACTCAGCTACAAAGGTTCCGACGGCAGCGGCTCTTGCACTTATAACTGGTCTAAGATCGTCGCGATTCAAAGGATTACCGAGCTTCTCGAATCCATTGCATTCACTCTGGAAGAGGGTCGCCGCCTGGAACTGGAGCATAAACACGACCGGCTTGCTCTCGACGCCGAACTGGACGTTCTGCTCAGCACAGTGAAAGACGGGCGCGCATCCGAGATCCAAAACATCCAGCCGACATTGCAGGCGATCGCCGACGACGAGGAAATTCTGGATCGCGCCCGATCTCGTGCCCGGAAGCTGCTCGACGAAGCGGGCGGCGTCCGCGCGGCACTCCCTTAAATCCTTCCAACACAACCCCCTGGCGATCGAAATGCTTTGTCACCTGGCCATGAATCCACGCGGCGCAATAATCGCTGGAGCCACACACGTTTGCGCAAAATACTTACATGACCCGAAGACCTTTGCCCTATGCTTTCGCCTGCCAAATTGTCTGGCTGAATTTCCTGTACAAACCCATCAAATAGGCCGAAACTTTCTCAGTAGGCTGGAGTTTATATGTCAGGGCTGATCCAGATAATATCTCCGCTGGAAAGTCCGATACGGAGGTACGACAATGCGCAGCCAGGGCGTCCGTAATTTCGCGGCTCCTTCCTTCAAGGCACCTTCGATCGGCGGTTCTCGCTACCTCCTCGGCGCGGCAGGCACAATGTTTGCTATAGCCGTTCTGGCCGCCTCCAGCCTGACCGCTCGCGCCGACGACAATGCAGTCCGCGCCGTTCGACTGAGTAATGTGGTCGGCGCCGTGCAGATTCTCAGCGGCACTGAGACCCAATTCACTCAGGCGTATCCGAACATGCCGCTCATGCAGGGCGCCAAAGTCCAGACCGGCGAGGATGGCCGTGCGGAAATCCAGTTTGAAGACGGAAGCGTGGTTCGCCTCACCCCCAATTCCTCAGCTCAAATGAGCGTGCTCAGCCGCACTTCCGACGGCAATACCAATACTCAGGTTGATCTGCTTACCGGCCTGTCCTACATCGCGATGAGCGGAGCCGCAGGCCAGCGCTTCGTCGTCGATTTCGCCGGTAACGAAGTCATTTCGCCCGCACCCGTCAGGTTCCGCGTCAACCTCGACGCCAGTCCGGTGCAGTTCGCAGTCATCGACGGCAGCGCCCACGTCAGCAAGGGCAGCGCCTACGCGGTCGATGTGAAGATGGGCGAAACCGTCCGGTTCGACGCCGCCGATAGCACTCGTTATTTCCTTGCGCAAGGCATCGATCCCGATTCGTGGGACCAGTGGAACGCCGACCGCGATCAAGCGCTGGCCCAGATGGCCGGCCAGGAAACTCAGGAGGCCCGCAACAACGGCAATCCGAACGACCCCGCGTGGAACGACCTCGACTACTACGGCAACTGGTATGCCTCGGGTGACGGCAGCCAGTTCTGGGTCCCCGACGGCGCCGGCGCTGGATGGGACCCCTACGGCCTCGGCTATTGGGGATTCTACGGTGGCATTGGTGGGTATGCTTGGATCTCCGGCTACCCGTGGGGATGGTATCCCTATCACTGCGGCACCTGGAGAATTGCCAGCAGCTTGGCCCTGTCTTCTGGTACCGCCTGGGGTTGGTTCCCGATCAACTGCAGAAATGGTTGGTATCCCTACTCGGGGGTACGCTCCGGTACGTACAAATTTCGCGTACCGAAGTCGATCGGCCACGTTCCTGTTCACGGTCCGGTAATCGTTAAGGTCGATCGTGGTATCGACGCTACCAGACTGGCGCCGCGCATCACCCCCGCGCCCAAATCGATCGCAGTCGACGGCGGACCAGCCCGGCTGCTTCCAAAGGCGGCGAATCCACATAACACTTTCGCCAACCGGTCCGTTGCGACCGCCCCCGGACGGATAGCGTTCAATCCCGCTGGCAGTCAACTCGGCAATGTCCCCGTGTACCGGCCAGCCACACCCGGTAGCGGCTATCGCGCACCGTCGTCCTCGTTCGCTTCCGGAGCGGGCGCATCAGCTCCGCACTACAGTGCACCTTCAGTTGCGTCTGCGCCTGCATCGCATGCCAGCGCGCCTGCGCCCAGCAGTGGGGGATCAAGCGGCGGAGGCCATGTAAAGTAACCCGTCGATTCAACCTCAAAAGGCCGTTCCAGTCGGAACGGCCTTCTTATTTTTCCCTTTGGTCAAGATTCGTCCTTCAATGCCAAAAATAGTCGAGCTGCATCCGCTAAAGGCAGAGCTTCGGCTCGAATTCCCGCCGCAATCCCAGTCTTCGCAAAAGCCGCCGCCAACCGGTCCGCGACAAATCCCGCAAAGCGAAGATTGTTCGCCAGCGTCTTTCGTTTCTGCGCGAAAGATTGCTTCAGGAAGGCAATGAATTCAATCGCCTCGACGCCCAATTCCCGGAATCGTGGTTCAAAGGTCAACCGGAGTACGGTCGAATGCACGTCCGGCGGAGGAGAAAACGACTCCGGCGATAGCGTGAACAAATTATCTGCGCGAGCATAGAGTTGAGTCGTCGCGGTCAGCAGACCATAGTCGCGATGTCCAGGCTGTGCGGCAATACGGTCGGCGACTTCGCGTTGCACCATGATGACCGCTCGATCGACGACTCGGTAATATTCGAAAAGATGCAGCAGAATCTGCGAGGTAATGTAGTAAGGCAGATTGCCAACCACCACCAGTTTTTCGGCCGGAGACAAAAGCAGACTCGTCAGATCGACAGTTAAGATGTCCTTCTGAACGATCTCCACACGCTCGTTGGAAGCATATTCCCGCGAAAGTTCCGCTGCCAGGGAATCATCAAGTTCCACCGCCACGAGCCGATCTGCCCGGGCTGCAAGCAGTTTCGTAATCGCACCTCGCCCCGGCCCTACCTCGACCACGGTCGTCGCGGAGATATATCCCAAAGCATCCACAATGGCCTGTGCCGCCGAGGGATCGGCGAGAAAGTTCTGTCCGAGTTTAGGTTTGTGGGTCATTCTCGCTGCGGCGGGTGCGCGCCTCATCTTGGCGCCGAATTGCTCCCCTAACCGCTGAAGTTTAGACTACGCAAGTCGCGAGACTTTCGACATGCCGCAGTCGAGTCGCCGCTCGGAATGGGAGTTCATCTATGCGTATCGTTTTCGCCGCCTCGGAGTGTGTCCCGTATGTCCATACTGGCGGCCTCGCCGACGTCATCGGCGCATTGCCAAAGGAAGTTGCCGCGCAGGGCCACGAAGTCACCGTCTATCTGCCCTTCTACCGCCAGATCAGCACCAAAATGAAGGAGCGGACGATTGCCATCCGCAGCCTCACCATTCCGTTCCAATACTACAACCGCTTCGCCACCGTGCTGAACGGGGGCATCCATGATGGAGTCCAGTTCTACTTCATCGACTGCCCCGAACTCTTCGACCGCGAATACATCTACGCCACCCCCGCCGGAGACTACCAGGACAACTGGGAACGTTTCGGCCTCTTCTGCCGCGCCGTCATCGAAAGCGCCAAAGTCCTCGGCGTCCCCGACGTCTTCCACGTCCACGATTGGGAGGCGGCTCTACTCCCCATCTTCCTGCGCACCAGCTACTACTTTGACCCCCTGCTGCGAGCCGCCGGCGCTGTGCTGACCGTACACAACGCCGGCTACCAGGGCCTCTTTCCGGCCGTCACTGTAGAAAAGCTCCTACTGCCATGGGAAATCTATACTTCCGAGCGCGCCGAACATTACGGCAGCCTCAACCTGCTCAAAGGCGGCATCGTCTATTCGGACCTCGTCACCACTGTCAGCCGAAAATACGCCGAGGAAATCCAGACCCCCGAATTCGGCAATAGCCTCGAAGAAATATTTCATCACCGTGCTGCCGATCTCCACGGCATCCTCAATGGCATCGACACCGTCGTTTGGAACCCCGCCACCGACGGCAACATCGCTGCCCACTACAGCGCCGAGAACCTCGAAGGCAAGGCAACCTGCCGCCGCGACCTCCTTCACGCCTTCGGCCTCGAACAAGCTGGCGAAGGCGCCCCGGTCCTCGGTGTCGTTTCCCGCTTCACCACCCAAAAAGGCTTCGACCTTATCGCCAAAGTCGCCGAGCAACTCGCGGCGGACGATCTCTATCTCGCCGTCCAGGGCGACGGGGAACCCTACTACGAAAACCTCTTTCGCACCCTCCAGGAGAAGAATCCCGGCCGCGTTGCGGTGCGCATTCCTTACGACCGCGCCCTCGCCCACAAAGTCGAAGCCGGAGCCGACATCTTCCTCATGCCCTCCCACTACGAACCCTGCGGACTCGGCCAGCTCTACGCGCTCCGCTACGGCACCGTTCCGGTAGTACGCGCTACCGGAGGCCTCGACGAAGCCGTCGCCGAATGGAATCCCACCACCGAAGAAGGAACCGGTTTCAAGTTCCAGGGCTACGATGCCGAAGACTTCTTCGTCGCCATCCGCCGCGCCACCGACCTCTTTCGAACCAGCAAAGAAGCCTGGAAAAAACTCCTCCGCAACGGCATGACCCAGGACCATTCCTGGACCAAACCAGCCAGCGAATACATCAAGCTCTACGAGGAAGCCGCCAGCCGCAGGAGCTAGGTCGGTGGACGGCACGAGGATTCTTGCTATTCCGCAACAACTTGGTTAAGCTAAGTTAGCAGGAGAAATCGACATGACCACCGCGACGATTTTTGAGACAAAGACAAAGCTTTCTGAGCTGGTTAAGAAAGTGCAGAAGGGCGAAACCGTGATCATCACTTCGGGGCGCGAGAAGACTCCGGTGGCTAAGCTGGTGGCGATCGAGCCGGTGAAGAAGAAACGAATAGGATTTCTAGAAATGCCGGGATTCGAACTGGGTGATGCTTTCTGGGAGCCGCTGCCTGAAGAGGAGTTGCGCCTCTGGAATGGAGAGGGCGATGAGGATTTTGGTTGATACTCACGTTCTCATCTGGGCCGCTATATCTTCACCGCGACTGAGCGGCACGGCCAAGGCCGTCATCGACAACGAGGAATCTGAGCTGCTGGTTTCGGCAGCGACAGCTTGGGAAATCGGGACGAAAGTGCGCCTTGGTCGATTGCCGCAGGCCAAGGAACTGGAGGCCGATTTCCTGGAAAAGATCGAGGCGGCGGGATACGAACTGCTTCCCATCGGCGCCGCATTGGCATTGCGCGCCGCCAGAATGCCCGGAGACCACGGCGATCCCTTCGACCGCATCATCGCCGCCCACGCCATAGCCGAAGATATCCCGGTGATCAGCGCCGACCGCAAGTTGGATATGTTTGGTGTGCGACGGATTTGGTGATAGCCCAATCGCTTCAAGTCCTAGGGATTACCGAAGCCAAGACAAATTTCGCGAAGCTTGTCGAGCATGCACGGAAGGGTGAGACGGTTACGATCACCTTTGGTCAATCCAAGGTTCCAGTCGCCCAACTGTTGCCGATTGAGCCGGTCAAGAAAAAGCGGCTTGGCGTCATGTACGATCCGAATTTTGTAATGGGCGACGCCTTCTGGGAGCCGTTGCCTGAAGAGGAACTTAAGATCTGGAACTGCGAAGGCGAGGAATAGCGCAGATTAGTGGAATCTTTAGTGTCGAATTCAACCTTGAGAGCCTAATTTTATCTATGGGAAAGCAAATTCGGATATTTCACAAGCCACATAGAAATCAACTCCGCGAAAATGAATTTGCTGAATTTCTAGCCGACCGTCTAAGCGGGACTCTTGTGAACGAGCGGTTCACGCTCGATCCGAAAGCATTGGATTGCGTCATCGACACCCGGGCGCTGCTTGCCTGCCTGAATGCCGACTGCTGCCTACCAACGGCAAAGCGTCAAGAATGCATAGAGCTAGTGAAAGAATTCGACTCCGCCTAGATTCGGGTTGCAATGGACTTGCTTCGCATATCGTTTGATCTCGTGGTCGAGCAGGATCACCGCGCCTATTATTGGGAGTTTCATGAGGAGCAACATCGCAGCCTAAGCGTGGAACGACCGAGTCTTGTGTATGGGCAGAACGGCGAAGAGCTGCGCGTTCCAAGGTTTTCTTAGCGACTTCTTCGCGACGTTTGGCGAGTTCAGGCCACTTCTGACTTCACGATAATGTGGTCCGATTGGTTCGAGACTTACAAGCAGTCCTACAAGCCTGTCATCTTTCCTGGCTTCCGGGAGTATCACCTGCCTAACCGGTTTTCTCTCAAAGCGTTTTGCGCCCCTTACGCAACACCCCGAACAAAGGGACCCCCAACAAAATAATCCCCGTCCCAATCAACGAATTCTTCAAATTCTCTGCATAAGAATAGAACAGCAAAATCCCCGCCGCCCCCACAAACAGCGCCGGCAACACCGGATATCCCCAAACCCGATAAGGCCGCACCGCATCCGGCAGCTTCCTGCGGTAAACAAAGACCGTCGTCGCCGTCAGCATATAAAACAGCCACTCCGCAAAGATAGCCAGTTCAAAGAGCTGCTGAAATCGCCCCACGGCCAGCAGCAGCAATGTCGACAACAATCCCTGCACCACCAGCGAAGTCGAAGGACTCTGAAATCGCGGATGAATATGCGCCATCTGCTTAAAGAAAAGCTTGTCCCGAGCTGCCGCAAAGGGAATCCGCGCCCCCGACATGATCGTCCCATTCAGCGTCACCAGGATGCTCACTGCCATCGCTACCGAAACGAAAGCCGCACCCCATCCACCCGCCACGAGTGCCATCGCCGTGACGGCAGGCCGCGGCGAAGCGGCAATCTGCGACGCGGGCAAAATATATTGGATCGCCGCATTGGTCGCCATATAAAGCGCGCCAACGATGAACAGTCCAAGAATCAGAGCAATGGGCAAACTCCGCTCCGGGCGTCGCACCTCGCCCGCGACCATCGTGAGGTCGTTCCAGCCGTCATAAGCCCACAGCGCGGCGATCAGCGCGATCATGAACCCGCCAACACCGCCATGCGCTCCGGGAAAGAAAGTCTGAAAATTCAGCAAATGTCCCTGGCTCGCCGTAAAGCAGAAGCCTGCGATCACCAGGATCAGCGCGCCCTTGAGCCAGGTAAAGAACAGCTGAAAGTCGGCGGCC
>Ga0302325_10030739_pt1 | contig 11069 bp, 12 predicted proteins | sample Palsa_T0_2_FD_201948 | JGI IMG/M metagenome (GOLD analysis project Ga0302325, IMG submission 201948) | Peat permafrost microbial communities from Stordalen Mire near Abisko, Sweden - Palsa_T0_2 | ecosystem: Environmental > Terrestrial > Soil > Palsa > Peat permafrost | place: Sweden: Abisko...
TTGCGTGCCATGGCGGGAGCGAAACGATGGTTCCAAGCCGGAGCTTCCTCCGGCTTGGACCCACAGCCATCATCTGGTCAGCTTGAAACGCTTACGCGCACCGTTCACTTGGCGTAGCTGATCCGGTAAATCGCGCTGTTGTAATCGTCGGCAACCAACAGCGAACCGTCTTTTGCTACGATCACGTCATTGGGCCTGCCGAGATACTTGCCATCGGCACCGATCCAGCCGGAGGCGAGCTCCACTTCCTTGGCGTTCTTGCCGTCGGGATCGACGGTGACGCGCATGAGCCTTCCACCCTGGTACTTAAGCCGGTTCCAAGAGCCGTGCTCGGCGACGATGATGTTGTTCTTGTAATCCGCCGGGAATTGATTCCCGGCGTAGAACTTCATGCCGAGCGGGGCCATGTGCGCGCCGAGGTTAAGGGCCGGCGGAGAGAATTCGGAGCACTTGTGACCCATGGCGAATTTCGGATCCGGAATGTCACCTTGGTGGCAGTGGGGATAGCCGAAATTCTCCCCGAGCTTGGCAACGTGATTGAGCTTGTCGCCGGGGGTGTCCTCGCCGAGCCAATCGCGCGCATTCTCGGTGAACCAGTAGTCGCCGGTGCGCGGATCGACGTCGCCGCCGACGCTGTTGCGGATACCGAGCGCGACGATTTCCGCCGTGCCGTTCGCCGGATTGATGTGCCTGACCTGAGCCGTCGACGTCGGTGGCAGGCAGATATTGCAGGGCGGACCGAAGGCGACGTAGAGCCAGCCGTCCTTGTCGAACGCCAGGTATTTCCAGCCGTGCGGCACGTAAGGCGGCATGTCGTCATAAACGACCTGCGGCGCCGGCATGTTGTCGAGATTCGCTTCGGCATTATCGAATTTGTAGATCTTATCAATGTCGGCGACATAGAGCGCGCCATCGCGGAAGGCGATCCCGCTCGGCATTCGCAATCCCTTGCTTATGACGGTCTTGACCGTCGTCTTGCCGCCCTCATTGACAACGGCCTGGACGGTACCTTTGCCCAAGAACAGTGAGCCGACGAACAGCGTGCCCTTGTCGCCCCACGCCATCTGCCGCGCGTCGGCGACGCCGCTTGCGTAGAGCTCAATCTTGAAGCCGGGCGGCAGCTTGATGTTCTTCAGCTTGGCTTCGACCTCGTCTTTGGTGAAGCCGGTCGCCGGCGGCAGGGTATTCAGGTAGTTGGTGCCCTTCAGCTCCTGGGTCTCATCGCCCATGAACCAATCATCCGGCGGGTGGGTCCAGAACTGCTTGTTAGTGGAATCGTAGTGCTTGAGTTCCTCGGCGCGAGCGCCCGATGCGAACAGGGACGCGACGACGGCAACAGCAGCCGACGCGGCGAACATGGCACGTGTGCGCATGATCAAATCTCCCTAAGAAGTTTTTTGTGGCCCGGTAGCACGGAGATGTTGGCACTGAGCAAAGGCGATAGCAAGGCGCACGACTTGGGCAATCGCCCGCAACGACCGGCCAGCCAAACGGCGGAATTTGCCGCCTGCGGTTGCTGCGCCGCGGCGGTTTCGGTGTTTTTGCAGGATGGTGCGGTCGAGAGGACTCGAACCTCCACGGGTTGCCCCGCTAGCACCTCAAGCTAGTGCGTCTACCAATTCCGCCACGACCGCATGTGGGGTGGACGCGCGCTGGAACCGGCACGCGACCGCGCGGATGTAACAGCTAGGCTCCGGGCGGACAAGGCCCGGCAGAGCCTAGCGCGCCTTTGTCGACGTGACTTCCGTAGGGTATTGTTTCGCCACGGCGTGGTTACGAGGTGGCTAGCACGCGCACCGATCTGAAGACCGGGCTTGTTCCCGCTGCCGGCTCGCCGCCGGCGGAATGGCGCGTCAGCGACGGCGCCGTCGACTACGACGGTGCGCTGGCCGAAATGGCGGCGCGGGCCGCCGCGATTGCGCAGGGCGAGGCGAGCGAACTCGTTTGGCTGCTCGAGCACGCTGCCCTCTACACCGCCGGCACCTCGTCGCGGCCGCAGGAGCTGATCGAGGCGCGCTTTCCCGTGCACGTGACCGGCCGCGGCGGCCAATTCACCTATCACGGTCCCGGCCAGCGCGTCGGTTACGTGATGCTCGATCTCAAGCGCCGCGCGCCGGACGTGCGCCGCTTCGTCGCCACGATCGAGGAATGGATCATCCGCACGCTGGCCGCGTTCGCCGTGCGTGGCGAGCGCCGCGAGGATCGCATCGGCGTATGGGTGCGGCGGCCCGACAAAGAAGCGACTTTGAGCGAAGGCGCCGAGGACAAGATCGCCGCCATCGGCATCCGCGTGCAGCGTTGGGTGACCCTGCACGGATTTTCGCTCAACGTCGCACCCGATCTGTCGCATTTCTCCGGCATCGTACCGTGCGGCGTTTCCGATCGGCGCTACGGCGTCACCTCGCTCGCCAATCTTGGGCGGAAGGTCTCGATGCAAGAGGTCGATAACGTGCTGCGGGACGAATTTGAGGAGCTGTTCGGCGCCACCGCCGACGCTCAAAAGCTGGTCAGCACCGAGAAAAGGTCGCCGGGACGGCGCAGCGCCAAGTCGGCGGAGCCCGCCTCGCGCTGATCGACCGCATCCACGCGGGCGCCGGGCGGGCCATCCCGGCATAATTCGATCATCGTCAACACGACTTCTTCGGAACCGGAGAGCAGCGCCTCTATCGAGCCGTCGCGGCAGTTGCGGATCCAGCCTTCGACGCCGAGTTCGAGCGCGGTCAGCTCGGCCCAGGCGCGAAAGCCGACGCCCTGCACCTGTCCGCGGATGACGACCAGAAAGATCACGTCCATCCGAATTCCTCGAGTCTGCGCTGGCCGGCGCCGGCAGGACCACGCGGCAGCCAGCGCTTCAAGGAGCGAATGTAGGCTTGCGGCAATTGCCACTCCAGCGCCGCCGCGATCACAAGTTCCATGTAGCCGGTCTTCGATCGTCCAAGCGGAAGCGGCCGCCCCACGTAGGTCAGCGCCATCAGGCGACGGCCGGCCGCCAGAACCGGCAAGGTTTCCGCGGTGTAGAGCCCACCAGCGATATTCTCCCAGCCGTCGAGCGTCGCGCGGTCGCGCGGGGTGAGCCGCCACAGCACGCCATACACGGTCTGCCTGCGCTTGCGCTCGATCGAGGCATAGCCGTCGGCAGTAATGACGAAGCGATAGTTGCTCAGCGCCGCGACACCGACCGGCTCCGCCAGCGGCGCGTGCTTGCCCATGACGGCACGGTTCATGTTGGAGCCATAGGCGAAGTGCAGGATCACGCCTGTTCCTCTTCGATGCCGGGCCGCGCCGCCGCCCACAGCGTGACGGCAGGCGCCAGCACGATCGGCACGAAAGCAATCAACAGCAAGATCGCCACCATCAGCCACGCCAAATCGTAATGCGGCGAGCCGAGCAGGATGGCGACGATCGAAACCAGGAGGATCAGGCCAAGCACGCTCGCGGTATTCGCGTCCGGCGCCTGCCCGGCCAACGGGTTGTAGAACGACGCGGTAATAATGATCAGCAACGCGATCGACAGCGCGTAGAGGACGCTTACGCCCGCCGCGAGGCCGACGCTCCGGCCGGAGTCGCGTAGACGCTTGGCGTGCAGCGTAAACCAGATCCAGATGAGCAGCGCTTGCGCCGCGATGAAGGGCCACAGTCCGGCCCGCGCGATGACGTCCGGCATCGTCAGCAAGTGCGATGCCGCGCCGGCGAGATAGACGAAGACGGCGAACAATATGAAAGTCTGCGGCGGCAGCCGCCCTGCCGGCGAAAAAAGAAGGCGCAGCGCTTGCATGCCGGTCACCGTCATTCCGGGGCGCCGCCAACGGGTCCGGCCCTAAGTGGCCGGCCCGATGACAAGCTCAGCGGCGATCCCGGAATCCATAGCCACAGTATTACAGGATTCTCGCAGGAGCGCTTTCTGCAACGACCGTGAATATGGATTCCGGGCTCCGGGGCTAAAGCCCGCGCCCCGGAATGACGATTAAGCAAACTCCAGGATCGCCGCATCGACGGCGACACTTTCGCCTGGCTTGACGTGGACCTTCTTGATGGTGCCGTCACGCTCCGCGCGTAGAATGTTCTCCATCTTCATCGCCTCGATCACGGCCAATGTCTCGCCGGCCTTGACCTCCTGCCCCTCGGCGACGGCAAGCGAAACGACGAGACCGGGCATCGGGCAGCGCACGGATTTTTCGCTGCCGGAAAGCTTCTTCGCCGGCATCAGCCGCGCATAACGCGCTTCGCGCTCGGTATAGACGAAGGCCTTGGCCTCGATGCCGCGATAGGCGAGCTCGAAACCGTTCGGGATCGTACGCACGTGCACGGCGATTGCGCCGCCGTCGAGCGTGCCGGTCCACACCGGCATGCCCGGAATCCAGCCGGAGGAAAGAACGTGGCTGTTGCCGTCCTCGAACGACACCGTGATCGCTTCGCCTTCGTGCGCCACGTCGGCGTGAAGCTCCTCGCCGCTCAGCCAGATGGCGCGCCGGCGCTCGCGAGTGACCGCACTATTGAGTTGCCCCGAAATACGGCGCTTGCGCTCGCCTAGCATGTGGTCGATGGCGGCGGCGACACCGGCGATGGCGCGCGCCACCGCCCCGCTTGGCGGCGTGCGCTCGAAACCCTTGGGGAACTCCTCGGCGATGAAAGCGGTCGAGAGCTTGCCCGCGCGCCAGCGCGGATGCTGCATGATCGCGGCGAGGAACGGAATGTTGTGGCGGATGCCCTCGATGGTGAAAGCATCGAGCGCGTCGGCTTGCGCATCGATCGCCTCGACGCGGGTTTTGGCGTGAGTGACGAGCTTGGCGATCATCGGATCGTAATAGAGCGAGATTTCGCCGCCCTCGAAAACGCCAGTATCGTTGCGCACCGTTACGCCGTCGTGCTCGCCTTCAGCCGGCGGACGAAAGCGAATGAGCCGCCCGATCGACGGCGCGAAATTGCGATAAGGATCCTCGGCATAGATGCGGCTCTCGACCGCCCAGCCGGAAAGCTTGATGTCGCTCTGCTTGAGCTTGAGGGGCTCGCCGGCGGCGACGCGGATCATCTGCTCGACGAGATCGATGCCGGTGACCAGCTCGGTCACCGGATGCTCGACCTGAAGCCGCGTGTTCATCTCCAGGAAGAAAAAACTTTTGTCCTGTGCGGCGACGAACTCCACCGTGCCGGCGCTGTCGTAACCGACAGCCTTGGCGAGCGCGACCGCCTGCTCGCCCATTTTCGCCCGCGTTTTGGCGTCAAGCAGCGGACTAGGCGACTCCTCGATGACTTTTTGGTTGCGGCGCTGGATCGAGCACTCGCGCTCGCCGAGATAGATGACGTTGCCGTGCTTGTCGCCCAAAACCTGGATTTCGATATGGCGCGGATCGGTGATGAATTTTTCCAGAAAGATTCGGTCGTCGCCGAAACTCGATTTCGCCTCCGAGCGCGCGCGGGCGAAATTTTCCGCGACCTCGGCCTTGCTGAAGGCGATGCGCATGCCCTTGCCGCCGCCGCCGGCGGATGCCTTGATCATCACCGGGTAACCGATCTGCTCGGCGATCACGATCGCCTGCTTGTCATCCTCGATCACGCCAAGATGACCCGGGACGGTGGAAACGTTGGCGCGGGCGGCGGCCTTCTTCGACTCGATCTTGTCGCCCATGGCGGCGATGGCCTTCGGGTTCGGCCCGATGAAAACGATTCCGGCTTTGGCGAGCGCCTCGGCAAAGGCTGCGCGCTCGGACAAAAAACCGTAGCCCGGATGCACCGCCTCGGCGCCACTCTCTTTGCAGGCGGCGATGATCTTCTCGATGACCAGATAGCTTTGCGCCGCCGGCGGCGGCCCGATCGGGATGGCCGTGTCGGCCATTTCCACATGCAACGCGTCGCGGTCGGCCTCGGAATAGACCGCGACGGTAGCAATCCCCATCCGGCGGGCGGTCTTGATGATCCGGCAGGCGATCTCGCCGCGGTTGGCAATCAGGATTCGCTTGAACATTGCGTGCTTTAACACTCGCGAACCGGCCCTCTGGCTTTGCGGCGGCGCCGCGAAAATGTCAATGATGCCCGCGCACAGGCGGGAGCGGCCGGCAGCTCAATTAGCCGCGCTTGGCGTGGATATCCTTCCAGCCCAGCCCGGTCTTCATCAGTTCATTGAGCAGCATGGTCTTGTCGATCCACGGTCCGGGAACATCCTCGCCGAAGGGCCCGGAACTGTGCTCGCGAAAATCGAATTTCGTCCGCTCGCCGTCGACGCGGGTGATCGGATGATCGTGGAATTTGACGTGGACCGTCTCGCCATCGACAAGCTTGAACTTCTCGTAGCCAATGCAGACGAGAAAGCAATAGACGTCGATCAGGTGCGCTTCGGCGGAAATATACGGCGGCTTGATCGCATGCATCAGAAGATCGCGCAGCACGACGTGGTCGACGAACTCGACGTCGATTTTGACGAAAAGCGGTTCACCGTATTCACGGATAATCGAGCTTGCCCGCCGTGCCGGGACGGAAATGCGGTTCCAGCACATTTCGATATCCGTACGATGGGCGGCCGCGGGCGCTAACGTGCTGAGAATGTCCAATTGACTGTGAATAAAAAAATCCGCCACCCCGTAGCGATCAAGCACGGCGCAATTGAAGATCGTCGGCGTACCTTCGGCGACGTTTTTAGAAAACCGCTTTGCGGCCGCTTCACACAACGCCGGATTGGCGTCGACGCCGACCACCCGACAACCTTTTGCCAAGTAGTATTCGACGTCGTCACCCGCGACGGCTCCCGTCGCGGCGAGGTAAACGCAAAGCCGCTTGCGCAGCGAGATTGGCACGACGAGACGCCTATCCAAACAGAACGGCGCAACCAAGAGATGGCAATGAAATGAACATTGGCAGCACCTCACTCTGCCTTTTGTCCTAATACACGCAGATTGCGATTAAAAGGGCGGCGCGGAGCTCACATCAAAGCAAAGCCGCGGCCGATGCGCCGGCCCTCGGCGACGATCCAGTCGAGAATCGCCACGTCCACCTCGTCAAATCCGGCCGGGAAGCGCGCAGCCGGGCGCGCCATCACGATCGGCGAACGCGCGATCACCGCAGCGAACGTTTCGATGCTGATACGGTCTCGATCCATCGCGTCTTTCACCCGCGCCTTGCTCGCAATCTGCCAACGGCGGCGCCCGCGCATGGTTCCAGCAGTCAGCGCCCTTCACGAACATCTACAATGCGACACTGGCTGCCGAAGGGCGGCGATGCGGCAAACTCGGGGCACGCGCTTTGCTAACGCTTGAGCTCGCGTGATCAAGAGAACGTTGTAGATGCTTGGCAATCAGGCTTTGTGCACCGCGCAAAGCCGTCAGAAATATTTTCCATCTGTGAAAGGGGCGGCTATTCAATTCTTCTCCGTTCAGCGGCCAATTCGAACGTACAATCCTCAGTAAAGGGCCTAGTATTGCCGCCGCCTGAACGCTATGTAATACGCCCAATTCCCGAACATCATCTCGGATCAGACCAGAGTACGGAGGTTTCCATGGCGCTCCAGATTGGCGATATCGCCCCGGATTTCGAAGCCGAAACGACGGAAGGCAAAATCAACTTCCACGACTGGATCGGCAACAATTGGGGCGTGCTGTTCTCGCACCCCAAAGATTTCACGCCGGTCTGCACCACCGAGCTGGGCACCATGGCGCGACTCAAGCCCGAATTCGACAAGCGCGGCGTAAAGATCATCGGACTGTCGGTCGATCCAGTCGAGAACCACAAAAAGTGGGCGGCCGACATCAAGGACGTGGTTGGCTTCGCGCCCAATTATCCGATGATCGGCGACACCGACCTGAAGATTTCCAAGGCCTACGGCATGCTGCCGGCAAGTACATCCGGCACCTCGGAAGGGCGCACGCCGGCCGACAATCAAACCGTGCGCAACGTGTTCATCATCGGCCCCGACAAGAAGATCAAGCTCGTCCTCGTCTATCCAATGACGACGGGTCGCAATTTCGACGAGGTGCTGCGCGTGGTCGACTCGCTGCAACTCACCGCCAAGCATCGCGTGGCGACGCCGGCGAACTGGAAGCAGGGCGAAGACGTCATCATCACCGGTGCCGTCACCGACGACGAGGCGAAGAAGCTTTACCCGCAAGGCTGGAAGACGCCGAAGCCCTATATCCGCATCGTGACGCAGCCGCGCTCGTAAAACTGAAATCAAGCCACACTGCGCTTTGACGATAAGAGCGCGGCTTCGGCCGCGCTCTTTTCTTTAAGGCACTAGCAGCACTTTGCCGATATTGCGCCGATCCTGAATAAAGTGGTGCGCTTGCGGAGCCTCGTCGAACCGGAAGCTGCGCGCCACCCTCGGCCTGATCGCACCCTTCGCCGACAATTCCAATAATCCGTCGCCCCATTCCCGCATGCGATCGATCTCGCTCCACATGTGGCCGAGGTTGACGCCGAACACACCCTTATTTGCGCTCATCAGCGACAACGGATTGAACTGAAGCCACGGCGTGCTCGCGAGCATCGAAAGCATCGCCAGCACGTTGCGCTCCTTGCGGTCCGCCAGCGAGGAAACGCCGAACATCCCGAGCCGTCCCGTGGGCGCGAGAAGGCGATATCCTTTCTTGAACGATTCACCGCCGACGGCATCGAGGATAAGTTCAACGCCGCGGCCATTGGTGATTTCGCGCGTCCGCGTCTCGAAATCATCGGTCCGGTAATCGATGAGGTGATCGACTCCCAGCGCGCGTAATTCGCCGTGCTTTGCCACAGATGCCGTGCCGATGACCTGGGCGCCGATATGCTTGGCGATCTGCGTCGCGGCAATGCCGACGCCGCCGCCCGCTGAATGGATGAGAACGGTCTCGTTCGCTTTCAAGCCGCCCATGACGACGACAAGTTGCCAAGCCGTGAAATAATTGACCGGAATGGCGGCGCCTTCCAATGCGGACATGCCCGCTGGCCGCGTGAAGACCTGTTTTGCCGGGACGCAGACGGTGTCCGAATAGCCGCCAAATCGCGTCAACGCGATAACGTCGCGTCCGACCCAATTTCCCTCGACGCCCGTGCCTATGGCGTCGACGCGGCCGCTGACCTCGTAACCGGGAACGACGGGGATTGGCGGCAGGTCGGGATAAATGCCCATGCGGCCCATGATGTCGGCGAAATTGACGCCGGTCGCTTCAACACGAACGCGAATCTCGCCGGCTTTGGGTTGCGGATCGGGCGCCTCTCTGACCTGGAGAACCTCAGGCGGTCCGGCGCGCGTGATCCAAATCTGCCGCATGGCTATAATCTCCCTTTCGCGCCGCGGCGCGCTCAATCTAAACCAAAGCTTCGATCATATAAGTCTTCGGCCGCGCTCTTGCTTTTGGGGCAGACGCATGCAGACCTTAGCGCCCCGTTGCACCCAAAGGCATCGCACACGCGAGGAATTCCATGGAAGTGCGCGCTGCCGTGGCGTTCGCGCCCGGCAAAAAGCTGGAAGTAACGAACGTAAAACTCGACGGCCCGCGCGCCGGTGAGGTTTTGGTTGAAATCAAGGCGAGCGGCATCTGCCATACCGACGAGTTCACGTTGTCGGGCGCTGACCCGGAAGGTTTGTTTCCCGCGATCCTCGGCCACGAGGGCGCGGGCATTGTCGCCGACGTCGGCCCGGGCGTGGCGTCGGTCAAGAAGGGCGACCACGTCATTCCGCTCTACACGCCGGAATGCCGGACGTGCCCGTCCTGCCTGTCGCGCAAGACCAATCTGTGCACCGCGATCCGCGCCACGCAAGGCGCCCGGCGTGATGCCCGACAGCACCTCGCGCTTCTCCATCGACGGCAAGAAAATACATCACTACATGGGCTGTTCCACGTTCTCCAATTTCACCGTGCTGCCGGAAATCGCGGTGGCGAAGATCCGCGAGGACGCCCCTTTCGACAAGGTCTGCTACATCGGCTGCGGCGTGACCACCGGCGTCGGCGCGGTCATCAACACCGCCAAGGTCGAGCCGGGAGCGAAAGCAATCGTCTTCGGTCTCGGCGGCATCGGGCTCAACGTCATCCAGGGGCTCCGCCTCGTCGGCGCCGACATGATCATCGGCGTCGATCACAATCCGGACAAGAAGGCCTGGGGCGAACGCTTCGGCATGACGCATTTCGTCAACCCGAAGGACGTCGGCGGTGATCTCGTCGCCCATCTCGTCAACATGACCAAGAGCGGCGCCGATCAGATTGGCGGCGCCGACTACACCTTCGAATGCGTCGGCAATGTCGACCTCATGCGCGCGGCGCTGGAAAGCTGCCATCGCGGCTGGGGCCAGAGCATCATCATCGGCGTCGCCGGCTCGGGCCAGGAGATCGCGACACGGCCGTTTCAGCTGGTCACCGGCCGGGTGTGGCGCGGGACTGCTTTCGGCGGCGCCCGTGGCCGCACCGACGTGCCGAAAATCGTCGATTGGTACATGCAGGGCAAGATCGAGATCGATCCGATGATCACTCACACGATGCCGCTGTCCGACATCAACAAGGCGTTCGACTTGATGCACGAAGGCAAGAGTATCCGCAGCGTCGTCGTCTATTAGCGTCCGAGCGAGGAAGCCGTCATGAGTCCTGTCGCCGAATCCAAGCAGCCGCCCTTCGCCGATTACCTGGGCATCAAGATCACGCACATTTCGCCGGAGCGCGTCACCGGCGAGCTCGCGGTGCGCGGCGAACTCGCGACCATGCCCGACATCATTCACGGCGGCGCCATCATGGCGCTCGCCGACAATATCGGCGCGGTGGCGACGGTGGCGAACCTGCCGGACGGCGCGCACACCACGACGATCGAGAGCAAGACCAACTTCTTCGCCGCCATTCCGGTCGGCGATACGGCGCGCGCCGAGTGCACGCCGCTGCATCGCGGCCGCACCACGATGGTGTGGCAAACCAAGATCACGCGCAACGACGGCAGGCTGTGCGCAATGGTGACGCAGACGCAACTCGTGCTGTTGCCGAAGAAAGCTTAAGTGCAGCCGCCGCGCGTTATTTTCCGACAAGTCGTTCCGTGGCCGTCCGGAGTCGCAGCGCAATCCCCGGATCTATGCGCTTCGCTAACTCACCATGCGCATCCTGCCAGACCGGGATGGCGGCTTG
>Ga0302325_10030741_pt1 | contig 11068 bp, 7 predicted proteins | sample Palsa_T0_2_FD_201948 | JGI IMG/M metagenome (GOLD analysis project Ga0302325, IMG submission 201948) | Peat permafrost microbial communities from Stordalen Mire near Abisko, Sweden - Palsa_T0_2 | ecosystem: Environmental > Terrestrial > Soil > Palsa > Peat permafrost | place: Sweden: Abisko...
CGTTGCTCAAGGCGGTAAGGCCGATTGCTCCGGGGGACGTCGTGCGCGGCCAGTACAACGGTTATCGGGCAGTGCCGGGCGTAGACGCGGCCTCCACGGTCGAGACTTTCATTGCCCTCAAGCTGTTCATTGAAACGTGGCGATGGGCCGGCGTGCCCATCTATATCCGTGCAGGAAAAATGCTGCCGGTTACCGCGACCGAGGTGTTCGTTGAATTCAAACGCCCGCCGATGGAAACCTTTGGCGAGATCGTGCCCGGCACGTCCGCACATCTGCGCATGCGTATCAGTCCAGACATCGCCATCGGAATGGGGGTGCGGGTGAAGACGCCAGGTGAGCAAATGACCGGCAGCGACGTGGAACTCACACTCACCGAGCAGGCCGCCGCCGACACGCCGCCGTACGAACGGCTGCTGGGCGACGCTATGCGCGGACTGACTGAACTCTTTACCCGTCAAGACGTGGTGGAAGCGCAATGGCGCGCGGTCGATCCGATCCTGGGCAATGTTACGCCGGTGCATCCCTATGAGCCGGGGACGTGGGGGCCCGACGAGGCTGACCATCTCATCGCCAGCGATGGACCATGGGTTAATCCTTCGGTGCAAGAAGAAAACGAGAAAGAGTCAGAAAAATGAACCAGCGATTGACGGAAGCGCCTTCGTGGCATGCGCTGCAAGCTCACTACGAGAAGGTTAAGGATGTCCAACTGAGACAGTTGTTTGCCGGCGATCCCAGGCGCGGCGAGCGATTGGCTGCTGAGGCCGCCGGCCTTTACCTCGACTACTCGAAGAACCGAGTTACCGATGAAACCGTTCGGCTGCTGGTACAGCTGGCCAACGAGCGAGGCGTCGCTGACCGTCGCGACGCAATGTTTCGCGGCGAGAAGATCAACATCACGGAAGGCCGCGCAGTGCTGCACGTTGCATTGCGGGCTCCACGAGGCACGCAGATCAAGGTGGACGGCGTAGATGTTGTCCCCGAAGTTCACGCGGTGCTGGATAAGATGGCCGCGTTCTCCGACCGCGTGCGCAGCGGAGAATGGAAGGGGCACACCGGCAAAAGCATCAAGAACGTGATCAACGTCGGTATCGGCGGCTCATACCTGGGTCCCGAGATGGCTTATGACGCGCTCCGTACGTTTACCGACCGCGCGATGAAGTTCCGTTTTGTGGCGAACGTCGACGGCGCCGCCTTTGCCGAGGCCACCCACGACCTGGATCCCGCGGAGACGTTATTCATTCTCTCCTCGAAGACGTTCACAACGCTGGAAACCATGACGAACGCCACGACCGCCCGCCGGTGGGTCGTGAATGCGCTCAAGAGTGATGCTGCCGTAGCGAAGCACTTCGTGGCAGTCTCGACCAACGCACAGGGAGTCAGCAAGTTTGGAATCGACACCGCCAACATGTTCGGATTCTGGGACTGGGTCGGCGGCCGCTACTCGATGGATTCCGCGATCGGACTTTCCACCATGATCGCGATCGGCCCACAGGGATTCGTAGATCTACTCGCCGGATTTCACGACATGGACGAGCACTTCCGGACCGCGCCGCTGGAGAAGAATCTTCCTATCCTGATGGGCTTGCTGACCGTCTGGTACAACAACTTTTTCGGTGCACAGACGATCGGCATCATGCCGTACGCTGATAATCTCAAGCGCTTTCCGGCCTACCTGCAACAACTCCAGATGGAAAGCAACGGCAAGCACGTGTCCCTCGACCGCCAGCAGGTGAACTATCAGACTGGGCCGATCATCTGGGGCGAACCGGGCACCGACGGACAGCACTCGTTTTACCAGCTTATTCATCAAGGAACCAAGTTGATCCCGTGCGATCTGATTGGATTCTGCAAACCACTTAGCGAGTTTACTGACCATCATGATTTACTGATGGCAAATCTGTTTGCGCAAGCTGAGGCGCTGGCTTTCGGCAAGACCGCTGAAGAGTTGAAGGCCGAAGGCTCTCCCGACTTTCAAACACCATTCCGCGTTTGTGAGGGAAACCGACCGACCAATGTGATTCTGGCGGAAAAGCTGACTCCACGAGCAGTAGGGTCTCTCGTGGCTCTCTACGAACATAGCGTCTTCACGCAGGGCGCGATTTGGGACATCGACTCCTTCGATCAGTGGGGCGTGGAACTGGGCAAAGTTCTCGCCACGCGCATCATTCCTGAATTACAGAGTTCCGCTGAACCTAAACTTAAGCACGACACCTCGACCAACACGCTGATCGGGCGCTATCGCAGTTTGCGTGGCTGAACCTGGCGATTTTCATGGTCCCGATATTTCGGTGATCAGCGGGCAACCGTCGCCATATCTGTGTTTGACCGGAGAAGACCGCCGTGACAAAACTCTGCCCATCCGCTCCTCAGAGCCGGAGAACCGTGACCGGTTTGACCAAGAGCATGATGAAGCAGATCCTTCTTCTCGCAGTGCTGTCTTCCGCTTCTTTAGCTCAACAGGACGCCGACACTATCATCCAACGCTCAGTCGCCGCCAATGAGGCGGACTGGAAGGCCGCACATGAATACGATTACGTCGAACGTGACCGGCAAAAAGGTGGAGGAACCAAGACATCAGAAGAGCTCATGATCTTGGGCTCTCCCTATGAGCGACTGGTGGCCGTGAACGGGAAACCGCTGCCCCCAGAACAGCAGGCACGCGAACAACAAGAGCTCGAAACAACCTTGGTTGAACGCCGGAAGGAATCTCGGCAGCAGCGCGGCGAGCGAATCGCGAAATACGAAAAAGAGCGCGAAAGCGATCACCTGCTGATGGAGCAATTAACAAAAGCCCTCGACTTCAAGCTGGTGGGGGAACAAAAACTGGGGCCGTATGAGGTTTATGTGCTCAAAGCGACACCTCGTCCCGGCTATGAGCCTCCCAATAACGAGGCCAAGGTGTTGACGGGCATGGAAGGCAAGCTCTGGATCGATGAAAAGACGTTCCAGTGGGTAAAGGTCGAAGCCACGGTCATACGACCGGTTTCGATTGAAGGTTTTCTGGCTGAAGTCGAACCGGGTACACACTTCGAACTCGAGAAGGCGCCTGTAACGGACAGCATCTGGCTCCCGAGGCATTTTGCGATGAAATCGCAGGCAAAAGTCCTGTTCTTGTTCACACGGAAATCGCAAGCAGATGAAGTCTATTACGGCTATCACAAACCTACGCCAATTACTGCAGTCGGCTCCAAAAGATGAGCTAGCTGCCAAGTCCTCACCCAGCACACGCCCAGGCCAAATCCTGCTGGAGTGTTCCATTCTGACCAGACAGGCGTTCCTTGGTTACTCAATACTTTGTAAATCACAGCCGGAGCGTTGCAGAGGTCTGTGAGTACACAGGAGGATTTATGTCTCGACTTCGGATGTTGCAAGTTTTGGTGGCGACGGTGGTTCTGAGCGCCGGATTGGCCGTTGTGCCCATTATGGCCGCGGGCACGACCCAGACCTTTACCGGAAAAGTCAGCGACGCCATGTGTGGCGCCAAGCACACAGAGGGGCTTGCCCCGCAGCCTGCGTTCGTGCCTGCGTGCAGAAGGGCGCCAAGTATGCCTTAGTTGTCGGCGACAAGGTCTATACGCTTGACACTTCGGATCAAGGGACGCTTGACACTCTCAACAAGTTGGCTTGGGAGCAGGCTAAAGTCACAGGCACGGCCGACGGGACCACCATTTCGGTGAAGACGGTCACTGCTGCCAAGTAGGTCGCGGACGGAGGCGCCGAGGGCAATGTTTCTCGCGCTCACGTGTTGCGGAGGCGGCTCTGATGACAACTGATCTGGATACAAGGGCGACTGAAGAACGAAGGTCCATCTGGTTGGGGATTGGAAAGTTCCTGTTTATCGTTGTCTTGGCAGTCCTCTTTTTTCTGCTTGCGCACAACATGGTGCGTCACCGCTTCTTTAGAGGAGGCTGGCGCAACCAGCATGGCTCCATCTCGCCATGAAACACTCGCGAGCTCTTCGAATAATGGGACGAGCGGATGATTGCCGACCAGTTTCTGGTCATCGTCCGGGCTGAGATTATGGAGTCACAAACCAAAAGGAAATCGGCATGGCCTAAAGGCACGCATTGATGCGATATTTCGCGGGCACAGAATTAAGGTCACGGAAAAGCGGGTCGTCCTGCACGTGGCATGGCAACGACAGAAAGGATTATCCATTATGAAGGCCAACGTCGATCAGCCGAGGGCTCCCGAATCGAAGGCCAAGAATGCCGAACCTAGCTTGGTGTCCAAGCCCGATTCCAAGGACGATCTGAAGTCCCTGCCGATGCCGGAAGTCGAAAAAAGATTGGGATCCTCCCCGAAAGGACTGACCCAAGCCGAGGCGCAGAAACGGCTAGCGCAATATGGTCCGAATGAGATCAAGGAAAAGAAAGACAATCTATTCCTTAAGTTCCTGAGCTATTTCTGGGGTCCGATTCCATGGATGATCGAAGGGGCAGTGATTCTGTCGGGGGTGGTTAGACACTGGGTGGATTTCTTCATCATTCTGTTTCTGCTCTTTTCCAACGCTGTAGTTGCATTTTGGGAGGAACATCAGGCGGGCAACGAAATTGCCGCGTTGCGTGCGAAGCTGGCGACCGAGGCCCGCGCCCTGCGAGATGGAAAATGGGCGACTCCCATGGTAGCGGAACTGGTGCCGGGTGATGTCATCCGGTTGCTATTGGGGGACATCGTGCCCGCAGACGCACGCTTGTTGGCCGGCGACCCAGTGCAAGTCGATCAGTCTGCGCTGACCGGAGAATCCTTGCCCGCGACGCGGAACCCCGGTGAAGCAGTCTTTTCGGGTTCGATTATCAAGCGCGGCGAAACCGACGCGATGGTGTACGCCACCGGTACCAACACCTATTTCGGCAAGACTGCGGAATTGGTGCAGGATGCTCATACCGTCAGCCATTTCCAGCGTGCTGTGCTCAAAATTGGCAATTACCTGATCGTTCTTGCCGTGGGTCTGGTGGCGGTAATCGTCACTCTGGCACTCTTCCGTCATGACCCGATCCTGAGCACCTTGGAATTCGCCTTGGTGCTTCTGGTGGCCGCAATCCCGGTAGCCATGCCCACAGTGCTGTCCGTCACCATGGCGGTCGGTGCGCGTTTGCTGGCAAGAAAGCAAGCGATTGTGACCAAGTTGTCGGCGATCGAGGAACTCGCGGGGGTGGATGTGCTGTGCTCGGACAAGACCGGCACCTTGACCCAGAACAAGCTGACGCTGGGCGATCCATTCTGTGTCAATGGTATTACTGCCGATCAAATCATCCTCGACGCCGCCCTCGCTTCGCGCGCGGAAGACAAGGACACTATCGATCTGGCCGTGATCGGCGGCGTGAAGGACGATAAAGAATTGAAGAGATATAAGGTCCTTCATTTCCAGCCATTCGATCCGGTGCATAAGCGCACTGAAGCCACCGTAAAGGACTCCGACGGAAAGCAGTTCAAGGTGGCGAAGGGAGCGCCGCAGGTCATTCTGCAGATGGCGACCAACCTCGCGGACGTAAAACCCGCAGTTGAGAAAGCCGTCAATGAATTTGCGGCACGAGGCTTCCGCTCCTTGGGTGTGGCCCGCGCGGATCAGGACAACAAGTGGCAGTTCGTTGGGGTGTTGCCCATGTCCGATCCGCCGCGTGAACAGGCCAAAGCGACCATCGCGAGCGCGGTGCAGATGGGCGTGAAAGTCAAAATGGTCACCGGCGACCAATTGGCCATCGCCAAGGAAATGTCTCGTCAACTGGGCATGGGCACGAACATCCTGGACGCCACTGTATTGCGGGACAAACAAAAGAAGGCGGAAACTGCGGCGTCCATCGAAAAAGCGGACGGATTCGCGCAGGTATTCCCCGAAGACAAATACAACATTGTCGACGTCCTGCAGAAGCACGGCCATATTGTCGGTATGACTGGTGACGGGGTGAACGACGCTCCCGCGCTCAAGCAAGCGAACTGCGGCATCGCGGTTTCCGGCGCGACCGACGCGGCCCGCGCGGCGGCGGACATCGTGCTGCTCGCATCGGGCCTCTCGGTGATCATCGATGCGATAAAGGAGAGCCGCCGCATCTTCCAACGGATGAACAGCTACGCGATCTACCGCATCGCCGAAACCCTACGCGTGCTGTTCTTCATGACGCTGGCGATCCTCGTATTTAATTTCTACCCCGTGACCGCAGTGATGATCGTGATGATCGCGGTACTCAACGACGGAGCCATCCTCTCCATCGCCTATGACAATGTTCATTACAGCGATAGGCCCGAGAAATGGAATATGCGCCTGGTCCTCGGGATATCGACCGTGCTGGGCGTTATCGGAGTCGTGGCCGCGTTCGGCCTCTTTTATCTTGCCGAGCGCGTATTTCATCTCGACCGCGCGCACGCTCAAACGCTGATGTACCTGAAGCTGTCCGTAGCCGGGCATTTGACGATTTTCCTAACCCGAACACGGGGCCCATTCTGGTCGATACGCCCGGCTCGAATTCTCTGGGTAGCGGTGCTCGGCACACAAATTGTCGCGACGCTAATTGCCGTCTACGGCGTGTTTATGACGCCGCTTGGCTGGCGGTGGGCAGGGTTCGTTTGGGTCTACGCTCTGGCGTGGTTCCTGCTCAATGACCGCGTGAAACTGCTCGCCTATCGGATTTTTGATCCGGTTGCACCGTCGTCAACCAAGCACGCAGTGGATCTTACACCGCAGATTGCTACGCGGGCCTATGAACTCTATCAGCAGCGAGGTAGGGGAGACGGCCAAGCGAATCAAGACTGGCTTGAGGCGGAGCGAGAGACCCGGACGGATCACGTGGGAAAGAAAGATGTTGCCTAACCGTCGTACCGAGCACTCGGAGTCGCTAAAGCGCGCCTTGTGCAGTTAATGATTACTAGTCGAGAGGAAGAATTTGTATGCCTACGAAAGAACAAACGATAGAGGTTGACCAGGATAGAAGCTCGAAATCGCGGGCAAAGAATTTAGATCGGACTCCTAAGCCCTCTAAGTTTATCTTCGATGCGGCTTTGTCTACTGCTGTCGCGGCCAGCGGCCAACGGCCAACCAAAGCGCCGAAGCCCGACGGTCCGCTGACGCCCGAAATGCTCGGCAAGATGAACCGCTACTGGCGAGCCGCGAATTATCTCTGCATCGGTCAGATCTACCTCTTCGAGAATCCCCTGTTGCGAGAGCCTCTTAAGGCAGAGCAGATCAAACCAAGGCTCCTCGGGCACTGGGGAACTTCGCCGGGACAAAACCTCATTTACATTCATCTGAATCGGCTGATCAAAAAACACGATACGAATATCATTTATATTGCCGGTCCCGGACACGGCGGTCCATCGCTCAATGCGTGCTCATATCTCGAGGGTACTTATACCGAAGTACATCCGGAGATCACGCCAGATGAGAACGGCCTACGACTTCTTTTCCGGAAGTTCTCGACCCCAGGCGGCGTGCCCAGTCATTGCGGACCTCACGTCCCAAATTCCATGCACGAGGGCGGGGAGCTCGGCTATTCGATGGTTCACGCATTCGGAGCCGCTTTCGACAATCCCGACCTGATCGTTGCCTGCATCATCGGCGACGGAGAATCCGAGACTTGCCCACTGGAAGGAAGCTGGAAGTCCGTTAACTTTCTGAATCCCGTGCGGGATGGCGCTGTTCTTCCGATTCTGCACCTCAACGGCTACAAGATTTCTGGACCAACCGTTCAAGGACGGACCAGCGACGAAGACTTAAGAGCTCTGTACATAGGACGCGGCTACAAGCCCTATTTTGTAGAAGGCGACGATCCTGAAGTCGTACATCAACTCCTGGCTAGAACGCTGGATGATTGCTATGCCGGGATTCGAGTCATCCAGCAGGAGGCGCGTCGGAGCGGGTTCAAGACGCAGCCAATCTGGCCCATGATCGTCCTGCGCACTCCGAAGGGATGGACCTGTCCGAAAGAAGTGGATGGAATCCCGATTGAAGGCACCTTTCGTGCTCATCAGGTTCCTCTCGCCACGGTCCGCGAAAACCCGGAACATCTAAAGATCCTTGAAGCCTGGATGAGAAGCTACAAGCCGGAGGAGCTCTTCGATCAAAAGGGGAGATTGATTGCCGAGCTAGCGGAGCTCGCGCCGCTTGGCGATCGTCGGATGGGAGGAAATCCTCACGTGAATGGCGGGCGACTGCTGACCGCGCTCGACATACCGGACTTTACAGGGTATGCACTGGAGATCCCAGGACCGGGTCAAGTGGTCGCGGAAGCCCCACGAAAGCTCGGAGATTTCTTCAGAGACATCTTCAAGCTGAATCCGACAAACTTTCGCATATTCTGCCCGGATGAAACGGACTCCAATCGCCTAAACTCCGTCCTCGAAGCTACCAAACGGTGCTTTATGGCGGAGACTGTTTCGATCGATGACGAACTGAGCCCCGATGGCCGCGTCATGGAAGTATTGAGCGAACATTGCTGCCAGGGATGGCTCGAAGGCTACTTGCTGACCGGGCGGCACGGCATGTGGTCCTCCTACGAAGCTTTCGCGCAAGTCGTGGATTCAATGTTGACGCAACATGCCAAGTGGCTGGAGCAATGCTGCGATTTTCCCTGGCGCAGGCCGCTCGCATCGTTAAATGTTCTACTGACAAGTCATGCCTGGCGAAACGATCACAACGGCTTCAGCCATCAGGCAACGGGATTTGTAGACAACGCGCTGGCGCGCAGAGCCGAAACCATTCGGGTCTACTATCCGCCGGACAGCAATTGCCTCCTAAGCGTCTTCGACCATTGTTTGCGGAGCCGCAACTACGTCAACATCGTTACGTGCGGAAAGCAGCCGCAGCTTCAGTGGCTGAACATGGACGAAGCTCTCGAACATTGCTCGCGAGGGGCATCGACTTGGAAATTTGCCACCAACGACGGAGGTGGAGAACCGGACGTTGTATTGGCCTGCGCGGGAGATGTTCCCACCATCGAGACGTGCGCGACCTCTTGGCTTCTGCAGAAGTATGTCCCCGGCATCAAGGTACGGGTTGTCAATGTGGTGGATTTGAGCATTTTGATGAGCCCGGATGATCATCCGCATGGCATGGATAACATGTCTTTCGACGCTCTATTCACCAAAGACGCACCAGTCATCTTCGCCTTCCATAACAATCGCTGGCTCATTCACACCATGGTTCATGGACGCTCCAATGAAAGCCGCTTCCATGTGCGCGGCTATATGGATCAGGGCACGACCACCACGCCGTTCGACATGGTAGTGCTGAACAAGATGAGCCGTTTTCATCTCGCTATCGATGCACTGAAGTACGTCTCAAGACTGCGCTCAGAGGTTTCGGATGTAGTCGACACGTTTAACCGGAAGCTGTACGAGCACCACGACTACATTCGACAACATTTGGAAGACATGCCCGAGATCAGGAACTGGCACTGGACAGCTGATTTCAACGAGCCGACCGCACCTCCGCCACTGGCCAAGGGACATCCCCGCGCAGGTTTGTTCAGCGATAGCTAAATGAAGCGAAGTGGGCAAACGGCGTTGAGGGAGGCGAGTCGTCCGTGAAACCAATTCTCGAACTTGCACCATCCAAACCACCCGCAAAGCCAATTCAGAGGATCGACTCGAAAGGACTCACGAGCGATGAAGCACATAGCCGTCTGCAAAAAGACGGGCCCAATGCAATGCCCGATGTGTCCGCCCATCCACTTCGCAATGCATTGGCCAAGTTCTGGGCACCCGTCCCATGGTTGCTCGAAGCGTCGATTGTGCTTGAGGTCGTACTGCACAAATACTTTGAGGCCTCGATTATTGCGGGCCTGCTAGTCTTCAACGCAGCACTAGCCTATTTTCAGGAGGGTCGCGCCCAGGCTACCTTAAAAGCTTTGAATTCGCGTCTCGCCTTGAGCGCCTCCGTTGAGCGTGATGATGTCTGGAAGACGGTGCCGGCCGCGGAGTTGGTGCGCGGCGATCTCGTGAAGTTGTCACTTGGCGGAGTCGTGCCCGCAGATGTGCATTTGATCGGGGGATCGATCTTGCTCGACCAATCCATGCTTACAGGCGAATCTCTGCCCATTGAGGCTGGTCCAGGCGTTGATACCTTTGCGGGAGCACTCGTACGACGGGGTGAAGCAACTGCAGAAGTTACAGCCACCGGTGTTCATACCAAATTTGGCCGTACTGCGGAACTCGTGCGCACTGCGCACGCTGGAAGTTCGCAGCAAAGAGCTGTGCTGCGCATCGTGCGTAATCTGGCTATTTTCAACGGCGTCGTCATCCTTATTATCGGAGCGTATGCCTATTTTCATGCGCTGCCGTGGAGCGAGATTATTCCTCTGCTGCTCACGTCGGTTCTTGCTGCAATACCCGTGGCATTACCAGCAACGTTCACGCTGGCGGCGGCTCTAGGAGCGCGATCTCTGGCGAAGCTGGGCGTCCTGCCGACGCGGTTATCGGCCGTGGATGAGGCTGCAACAATTGATGTGTTGTGCTCGGACAAAACTGGAACGCTCACCCGTAATGAACTTTCCGTCACCAGCGTTAAGCCGATGCCCGGCTTCGACGAAGCCCACGTTCTCGGCATGGCAGCCCTCGCAAGTTCGGAGGGCGGAGATGATGCTGTGGATGCGGCGATTCGCTCTGCGTCCAAAGAGAAGCCAACGTCGGACATGCCAAAGCTAATCACGTTTGTGCCATTCGACCCTGCCAAGAAAACTTCCGAAGCAACGGCAACCGATGCAAAGGGGGGAGTAGAGCGCATCGTGAAGGGAGCCTTCACGGTCGTCGCGGGCCTCACCGCCGCATCACCCACTTCCGCCGGCTTAGCAAATGAACTGGAAAAGCAAGGCTTCAGAGTATTAGCGGTAGCTGTGGGCACCGCAACAGCTCTGAAGCTTATGGGTCTTATTGCACTCAGTGACCCGCCCCGTAAGGACTCGACATCTCTGATCTCCGAGCTTAAGACCCTGGGCGTGCGCACGGTCATGGTAACGGGTGACGCTCCGGCTACGGCGGCAATCGTTGCCCACGCGGTGGGATTGAATGGTGCTGTCTGCCCGCCCGGAGCCATACCCGACGGCGTAAAACCCGAGGATTTTGCGGTATTCGCAAG
>Ga0302325_10030743_pt1 | contig 11068 bp, 5 predicted proteins | sample Palsa_T0_2_FD_201948 | JGI IMG/M metagenome (GOLD analysis project Ga0302325, IMG submission 201948) | Peat permafrost microbial communities from Stordalen Mire near Abisko, Sweden - Palsa_T0_2 | ecosystem: Environmental > Terrestrial > Soil > Palsa > Peat permafrost | place: Sweden: Abisko...
GTTCTCGCAGAGAATTTTCCGGGCCACCTCAGTAGTGATGTGCGGATCCCCGATGAGGTTGTCGACGTGTTCACCGGTCCCGGGGAAGATGGACTCGAAATGCGGGTAGTCGACGCCGAACATCGCGTTGTCGCATCCGATGGCGAAGTCGTCATACTCGGCGCTCGGACGGGCCAACTCCTCGAGCGGAACCTGATCGATCGTAAAAGGCGAAATACCAGAGGAACAGTTGGCAGCCCAGTACTCGCGCGCCGGGCGGCCGAAGGTTCGCTGGCGCTGAAGGACCTTGGCCCACCCGGTCCAGTCGTCGCCCCAGGCCAGGCGGCGGTCCAGCTTGCGGATGGCCGGGGCGATCCAATCGGCCTCCGTCTCGACGAAGGCAACCCTCAGGGCGGGAAAACGCTCGAAGACGCCACCGAGGATGAGCTGCCACAGGGAACGTCCCGAATAGAACGAGTGCTCCAGCGCCAGCGTCATGATCGCCGCGAAACCCGGCGGGCCGTAGGTCGGGGCCCCGGACCCACCATGCTGGCTTATCGGCAGATCGACATCCACGCAGGCCGCCCACACCGGATCGAGGCCCGGATCGAAGAAGAAGGTTCCGCCAGGCCGAAGGGCCGGCATCATGATGCCACCGAGCCCTTGCTCACGGGCCCAGTGGATGTCGCGCACGGCCTGCTCGACATCATCGAACGAGATCAGCGCCTGGCCGGCCCGGCGGCCCGGCGCCAGCGCGCAGAAATCGGCCAGCCATCGGTTGTAGGCCATGCGGGCGGCGCGTTCGAGCTCGGGGCTCGAAAATGCCGCCGCGTCCTGGCCCGGGGGCACGTCAAAGGGAATGCCATTGGGAAACAGCACCTCGGCCACGACACCTTGGCTCTCCATGTCCTTCATGCGGAGCTCGGAGTCCCATTGAGACGCCGCGTCCAGCCCGGGCTGGACCCCGCCCTGGTCCGGTACTCCTGACACCTCCTGCGATCTGAGCCACTCGTCGAAGACGTCGAGGTGGTGACTCTCGACGTAGTCCCTGTAGTTGCGGCGCGGTGCCCTGACGTGGCCATCAACCGAGATGATCGCAGCTCGTTCCATCTATTCCCCTTTTCGGTCGGAAATCGGCTACAGCAACACCGCTGGACCGGCATTCTCTACCTGCTCCGCACCCGTACCATCCGATGCGGTGACCCCGCTCCGGTTGATGGCGCGCTCGTCCGTGCCCAGGTAGCTGGCGATCACGCGAGGATCGTCCCTCACGTCGTTGGGTGCTCCTTCGGCGATCACAGAGCCCGCTTCGAGGCAGTACACCCGATCACTGATGCGCATGATGAGCGGCATGTCGTGCTCAATGAGCAGGACCGACGCACCGAGTTGACGCTGGACATTGACGATGAGGGGTGCGAAGGCCTCCGTCTCGCGTTGCGCCAGACCGGCCGTGGGCTCGTCCAGGCACAGAACCTTGGCCTTGAGCGCCAGCAGCCCGGCCAGCTCCACCACGCGACGGGTACCGGTCGAGAGATCGCCGATGTGGTGGTCCCGCCAGTGCTCCAGCCCGAGCAACTCGACCAGATCGGCCACCTCCGCCCGCTCACGGCGGCTTCGCCGGGTGGCGCGGGGCAGCGCCAGGGCGGTGGACAACGCACCCGTACCCTGCCCCCCCAGAGCGACCAGAAGGGTCTCGGTCACCGTCAACTCGGGAAAGAGAGTGGCTGACTGGAACGTGCGACCGAGGCCCAGCGCGGCCCGGCGGGCTGGTGCCTTGTCACCCACCTCCTCGTTGCCGAGTCGAACCGATCCCGAGGCCGCCACGAAGCCACCGACGGCGTTCATGAGCGTCGACTTGCCGGCCCCGTTGCTGCCGATCAACCCGACGATCTCCCTCTGGCGCACCGTCAAGGAGACGTCGTTCACGGCCGTGTTCCCACCAAAGGCGACCCGCAGGTCCGACACCGCCAGCGAGGTCGTGCCCGTTTCTGCGAGCTCGGGCTCCGGTCGGATCGCCACCGCCGGCCGCCGCGCTTGTCGGGCCGGCGCATCCTTGCCGAATCGCCGGTCGGCCCAGGCCAGGACGGCATCACGCACGTCGTAGCTGATCTGATTGAGCCCACGCGGGAAGTAGAGGAGAATCGCCAAGAGGCCGATGCTCGAGGACAGGAGTCCGAGCACCTCGTTGTTCGGCGCCAGGGCAGGAATGCCGATGACCCAGATGGCCCCGATGACGGCCGCGGTGACCGAGCCCATCCCACCGATGACCACCATGGCCACCAGGCCCAGAGACCCGTCGACCAAAAAGAAGCTCCCCGGACCCGAGAATTCGACATTGGCGTAGGCGCCGGCGAGCAGCGCGCCACCCAAGCCGGCCAGCGCACCGGCTATGGAGAAGGCCCGGATCTTCTCCCACGCTGGTCGCACCATGAAGGCGGACGCGGCATTCTCGTTGTCGCGCACGGACATGATGGACCGGCCCACGCCGCTGTCCCGAAACCGGCTGATCACCAGGAGCACTCCGCCGAGGACCACGAGTACCACGTAGTAGTAGGTACGCTGGCCCGGGAAGGACAGGGAGAACAGCTTCCCCGGAACGAACGGCAGGTTGGCCCCGTCCGTCGATTGACCGCTCAGAATGGGCAGGTTGAAGAAGTACTGCTGCGCGGCCAACGCGAAGACGAAGGTGACGACGGCCAGGTAGAGGCCCCTGACGCGCAGCGAACCCAGACCGAGGACCGCAGCCAGCAGGGCGGATGCCACCGTGGTGACCGCGATGGCCACCCAGAACGGCAACCCCACTTCCACCATCCGGGCCGCGAACAGCGCGCCGAGGCCGGCGATCGCCATCTGGCCCAGGGACAGCTGCCCGAGCCATCCCGTGAGCACCGTGAGCGACGTGGCGCAGATGGCGAACGCGACAACTTCGGTGAAGGTCTGCTGCGTCGAGGGCTCGGTGAAGATCAGGGGGAGAACGATGGCGATCACTCCGAGGAGGATCAGCCCGCTCTTGTTCGCGTTGCGCGCCCACCGGAAGTTCTGGAGGCGGGCCGGAATGGGACGCGCTCGCGGCGTGAAGGCGAAGACCTCGTGATCGTCGCCCTTCTCCCGGTTGAATCCCACCGCGACCAGGACTGCGATGAGCAGCAACAGGTTGATCAGCCCGGGCGTGTTGATGAAGTTGAACGAGATCAGGCTCTGCGCCAGCCCGATGACGATGCTGGCGATGATGGCCCGCCGGAACGAGGTCATGCCCCCGATGACGGCCGCGACAAGCGCCAGTGACAGTGTCTGGTCGCCCAGTGTGGTCACGTCCCCGGCCGAACCCGACTGGCCCGCGATCAGGACGATCGAAAGAGTGGAGAGCGCGGCGGCCAGCGCCCAGACCAGGGTCGAGACAGTTTTCGGGCTGATGCCGGACAGCCGGGCCAGCTGAGGATTGCTGGCGCAGGCCTTGACGGTCCGACCGATGGTGGTCCGGTCGAGGAACCAGGTCAGGGCGACGAGGGCCACGGGGACGATAATCAGGATCGAAAGGTCCGATCCTCGCACCTGCACCCCGGCCACCGTCCAGGTTCCGTTGATGGCGCTGGGGTAGTGCAGGCTGAGATTCGTGGGCTGCGGGAGCTTGTAGGCGATCGCTTCAGCAATCTGCGCAATGCCGATGGTGGCGACCAGGACGACCACACGCGGCGACTTGCGCAACCGGCGGATCACCGTGGCGTCGACAATGGCGCCGAGCACGAGGCCGGTCACCAACGCCACCGGTAGGGCCACCCAGAAGGGGACGTGATACTGCACCACCAGCAAAGAGAGGAGGGTGGCGCCGATGACGCCCATGTTGCCAACGGCGAAATTGATGATCCGCGAAGCGCGGTAGATCAGAATGATCCCGACCGTGATCACGGAGAGGGCCAGTCCCTGAATGAGCCCGTCGAACACGACCTGGCTGTTGATCCAGGTGACGCCGAGCATCATTGGCCCTCGCTGCCGCCGAGGAAGACGGCACGGGCCAGATCGTCCCGTTCGATCAGGTCCCGAATCGGACCTTCGAAACGCACCCGGCCCTTTTCCAGGAACACCGCTCTGTCCGCGATGGCCGCCGCCACGTTGAGCGACTGCTCGACAATGATCAGCGTCACCCCTTCCGCTTTCAAGCGCTCCACCACCCCGATCAGCTCCTGGACCACGATGGGAGCCAGGCCCAGGGAGAGCTCGTCAATGATGAGCACCTGGGGATCGTGGAGCATGGCGATCGCCAGCGCCAGCATCTGCTGGGTCCCGCCGGACAACGAGTCCGCCCGTTGCTTGCGGCGCATCGCCAGGGCCGGGAACAACGTATAGACGCGCTCGGTGCGGCGGTGGAGCTCGGCCTTGTCGGAACGGTAGACGAATCCTCCCATTTCCAGATTCTCGGCGATGGTCATCTCTCCGAAGACGCCCTTGCCGCCGGGGAGCAGGTGAATGCCCAGCCGCGAACGCTGCTCGGGTGTCGTGTAGGTGATGTCGTGGCCATTGAGCCTCACCACGCCGCGGCTGGGAGTCTCCAGGCCGGAGGCCACCCGGAGTGCAGTCGACTTGCCTGCTCCGTTGGTCCCGAGCAGGGCCAGGACCTCGCCGCGTTGCACCTCGAAGGTGACCCCGAAGAGGATCTGGACGTGTCCGTAACTGAAGTCGATCCCGCTCAGCTGCAAGACGGGAATATCGTCCGGATTGGCCTGCTGGCGTTTGTGCTCCTCCATCTCCTCCTGGAGCTCCACCACCACCAAGGAGAGGTCGTTCTTGATGAAGTGGGCGCTGCGGACGATCAAGAGGGCCCCGATCAGCGTGGAGGGGATCATGATGATCAGGACGGCGGTACGCACATCGAACAAGCTGTCGAGGATGGCGGCCAGCACGGCTCCGCCGAACGCCCCGACGAAGAAGACGTAGAGGCCTCCCACCGCGGTGACCATTCCCCGCAGCCGGTAGGGGGCGACCGACATCAGGATGGGGCCGATCATGGAGAAGGCCGTCAACAAGAGCATCGAGACCGGCACCCCGACGACCGCCCACAGGGCGGCGTTCGGCATGGCGTATTGGATCGGGACCAGGACGGCGACCGGCAGGACCACCTTGCCGATGAGAGACAGTGCCTTTTGCGGGTCTATACGAAAGAGCTTGTCGTAGTACCGACCGACAAACGGCAGGGTCACCAGCACGCCGGCACTCCCGATGGAGTAGATGAGCCCGCGCTCGAAGGCGTCGAGGCCGAACCGTTGCTTCAGGTAGAGATTGCCGAGCACCGGCACGGTGAACAACCCGAAGCCGATGGCCGAGAAGGCGATGAGCACAGACTTGATCGTGCGAATGCGCATGATCCGCTCGAAGGCCGCCTCCATCGACGGCGCGGCCGGCGGGGTGTCGGTGATGACCTCACCCAGTACGCCTTGTTTCTCGAATTGCCCGCGTGGGGGCTCCTTCATGCGGATGGCGACGAAGGCCACGAGGACGATGGGGACAGCAAGGATGTAGAAAGCCCAACGCCAGCCGTTCGGTCCGCCCACCTGGTCGGCGATGACACCGGCGAGAACGGGGCTGAGGGCGGTGGCCGTTCCGGTGCACATCCCCACGGCGGCCCCGATGCGTCCTCGCAGGGTGATGGGGTAGGTGTCGGCCAACAGCGAGCCGTGCACCACCGTGGTGCTGGCTTGGGAGACACCCGCGCCGAGCCGGGCGAGGAAGAAGACGAAGATATTGATGGCGAATCCCGTAAATGCCACCATGAGGCCGAAGACAAAGGTGGCCCAGGCCACAATGGGTGGTCGCCGGTAGCGGTCGGCCAGCCAGCCCATGGGCACGATGCCCAATACCAAGAAGCCACCGGAGATTCCCGCCACGAACGTGATGGCACCAGTACTGACGTGGAACGAGGACTGGATATTGGGCGCCAGGACGGCCAGTCCGCCACTCTGCAAGTAATCCAGGCTGGTGATGACGGCCAGAACGATGAAGGTCCGCGAGCCCGCCTTGCGCAACCCCTCGCGCAGCGACATCGCCTCTTCCTGAGATCCCGGCAGCATGTCCTGGGGTAGCAGGACATCCTGCGCTGATCCGGCCGCCTGCTCTCGCCCGGCTACCGGATCAGCGACCAGATGGGCCAGGTCGGCCGAAAGGATGGTATCGGTGGGCACCGCCGGAGGGTTCCCGGGCACCGTCGGCTCGTTCAATCCAGCCCCCATCTCCGCGTCGGGATCCACCCGACCACATTGTCGTCGTCAACGTAGTTGGGCCTGATGAAGCGTGCCCGGGTCACTTCGCCGTGGCTGAAGCAGGCACCAGCGTCTTCGACGTCGGGTTGTAGGTCACCACGGTTATGGGACCGATGGCGTACGGCTGGTTGTTGGCGAATGAGATGAGGCCGCCCCCAGTTCCCGGGAGGGACGCGTTCTTCAATGCGTAGCCCGCCTTGGTGAAGCTGGCGACCGTCAACTTCTTCCCGGCCGCGTCGGCGATCTTCTGGAAGAGGGTGAGTTCCTGGCAAGCCTGAACCACGGATACGTTGGTGGCCGGCACCGAGGACGCGGCGGGATTGGTGGGATTCAGCGGTGCATTGATCGTATCCGACGGGTATGCCTTCCTGACGATGGCCACGCACTTTTGGATTCCCGGATCCTTCCACTGCACGTAGGTGAACGGCGTCGGGGTGGCCGTCAGCACATTGTCCAGGTACGGATTGCCGCCCTTGGCTGACTCGACATACGACAGGAGGGACGACTCACTGGTGGGAATGTACAGAGGCTTGTACGTGCTCTGGTTGTCCAACTGGGCGCGGGGCCATGTGGTCGATCCCGAACCGCCGACGCCGATGACGACGCTCACGCCGGCCGACTGGAATCGTTCGGCGATGCTGCCGGTCTCCTGATCGGAGGCCACGACATCGGTTGCCACCGCGCTGTCCTCCGCGGTCAGGGTCAAGGGGATGTGGAGCTTCTTCAGGTCCGCCTGTACGGCCGTCACCTCGGGTTTGTCCGAGTCGGCACCGTAGAAAATGGCGACTTTCTTGCCCTTGAAGACGCCCCGCTTTTGGAAGTTGGCCAGCATGATGGCATCGAACGGGGCATCAGGCGCCGCCAGACTGAAGTCGGGCGCGGAGCTGGCGGTCACGGTGCCGGGGAGCGATCCACCCTCGACAATCGTGTCGTGCGTCGTCTGGTAGCAAGCCGGGAACACCGGTGCGAAGACGACGAAGACGTGGTCGTCCTCGGTCAGCGTGGTGCACGACGACGTGGCATCCGCGGCCACCGCCGGATTCATCTCGGCGTAGTTCATGACCAGCTTGCGGCCGTCGAAGCCGCCGTGCGCGTTCATGTAGGCGGCGATGGAGCTGTACGCATCGGGAAAACTGCCCTCGTTGATGTCCACCCCGACTGCCTTCAGCGCAGTGAAGTTCACGTAGGGGTTGCCGGCCTGAATGGTCGTCGCCGTCACGCCCTGGTCCGCTGGGCTGCTGGCCGCACCCGCCGGCGCGGGACCGGTGACGAGCATCGTCCCCAGCGCCGTGACCAGTGCCGCTGCAGCCGGTAGTGCCCTCTTGATTCCCATGGTTCCTCCCCTGGACGCACGGCGCCCTTTTCGATGCTCCCGGTCAACCCCTACCTCGGGGCCACGTCCACTGCACTTCATCTTCACAATCGCCCATTTGCTTCGGCGGACACTTCGACACTGCAACTGGCCACGATGTCGCGGGACGAGCGTCCGATGAGAACGTCGTAGCGTCCGGCATCGACCTGCCAGCCCCGTGTCCTGCGCTCCGCACCTGGCGTCAACACGTTGAACATGTCCGGCGACATCGACGTGATCTCTTCCCAATCGTCCTGACCGGGATCCCAGTAGGCGAAGGAGCGAGCATCGAGCACCAGGTCCACCCTCTTCATCTCGCCTGGCTCCAGCCAGACCTTGGCAAAGGCTTTGAGCTCTTTGGGCGGGCGGGCCAGTCGAGTCGATTCAGGAGCCACATAGGCCTGCACCACTTCACTCCCCCCCCGGGCCCCGGTATTGACCACCGGCACGGATACGGTAATCGGCGCACCGGGCACGAGGGCGGCGGCCGAGAGCGTCGGCTCCCCGATCTCACACGTGGTGTAGCTCAGCCCGTGGCCGAACGCGTACCGGGGCAACCGGTCGCTGTGCTCGTACCCCCGGTACCCCATGAACACACCCTCGCCGTAGCGAAGCGCCCCGTTCTCCCCCGGAAAGTTGGCGTGCGACGGACTGTGCTCGAGGCGAATGGGAATGGTGGTCGGCAAGCGACCGCCCGGCTCGGCCAGGCCCACGAGGACATCCGCCAACGCCCCGCCCATCTCCTGTCCCCCGAACCAGCACTGCAGGACGGACGCGACGTCGTCGGCCCACGGCATGGCGATCGGAGCCCCTGCGTTGACCACGACGACGGTCCGGTCGTTCACCGCGGCCACGCGGCGAATCAGCTGTTCCTGGCGGCCCGGCAGATCGAGGTCCTTGCGGTCGTGACCTTCGCTCTCCGTCTCACCCATCGTCCCGATGCACACGATCGCCACGTCGGCGACCGACGCCGCCACGACGGCCCGCTCGAGCAGCGCGTCCTGGTCGGCCGAGCGGAATCCGACCCGGAACCCGGACAGGGCATGCCCTGCTCGGACGAACTCGACGATCAGCTCCACCGGTTCGCCCCGTTCGAAGAGAACATCCGCCACGAGGTCCTGGCTGATCTGCCCGAAGAAATCGCTGCCGCCCCGAGGAGGTGGGTTGGTGAAGCCGTCCAGAAGCAACTCGCCGTTGACGAAGAGTCGGGCCGCGCCGGCCTGGGCCAGGGCGAGTTGGAACGTGCCGGTCTCCTCGGGGATCACGACGCCGGCGACGCGCACGGACCAGTCTCCGGTCACGCTCTCCGGCGCCAGGCTGCCGAACGACACCATGCGCAGGCCGGACATTTCCAGCGTCTCGACACTCGGCCCTTCGAACTCTGTTCCGGCAAACTTCTCGCCCCGGAAGCCGTCCGGCGCCCGTAGCACGGCCTCGCCCACCACTGTCGGTGCCGACGAGACTTCGCACCCCCGCTCGAACACGACCTCCACGCTGCCGCATTGCTCCGAAAGTGCTTCGAGCGGCGTGGTCATGTGGTACGGCGTCACCTGAGCCGACCCGCCACCCATGGCCGATGGAGCGATGGCGTGCGGGCCGATCACCGCGATCCGGGTCAGCGATGCGAGAGCCAGGGGAAGCACCCCGTCGTTCGTGAGCAGGACCATTGATTCGGCCGCGGCCTCCCGCAGCAGGTGCAGGGACTCGGCACTGGGGGCCTTGAGATCCTGTGCCGGCTCGGGCACGTCGAGCACCCCGATCCGGTCCAGGCCGGAGAGAAGTCGAAAGACGGCGGCGTCGAGGTCCGCCTCGGCCAGCACACCGTCGCGCACGGAGGCGACCACGTTGGGTCCGAGGGCGCGGCCCGGTCCCGGCATTTCGAGGTCCAGACCGGCACCGAGTGACGTTGCCGTCTCGGCCACCGCGAACCAGTCGGTCATGACCAGTCCCTCGAAACCCCATTCGTCGCGCAGGATGTCGAGGAGGAACTCGGGCTGCTGGGTCAGCCAGCGCCCGTTGAGCCGGTTGTAGGCCGTCATGACGCCCAGCGCGCCGCCCTCGCGAATGGCGATCTCGAAGGGCAGAAGGTACAGCTCGCGAAGGGCCCGCTCGTCAATGACCGAGTTGATGGTGCCGCGTTCGAATTCGGCGTCGTTGCCCACAAAGTGCTTGACCGTGGCGAAGACGCCTTTCGATTGGACCCCCCGCACGTAGCCGGCCGCCAAGCGACCCGAGAGCAGTGGATCCTCGGAGTAGCACTCGAAGTTGCGGCCGGCCAATGGCGACCGGTGGAGGTTGACCGTCGGCGCCAACAAGCCCCGACATCCGCGATCGAGCGCCTCCTGGCCCACCAGCGCCCCCAGACGCTCGGCGGTCGCCGGGTTCCAGGTGGCGCCGATGGCCGTCCCGCAGGGTATGCAGATTGAGGGTGGTCCCCCGCCTCCGGGTAGACCGCTGCCTCGTGCCCCCGATGGCCCGTCGGTCACGTGCACCTTCGGGATGTTCAGGCGGGCGACGGCCCGGGTGGAGAAAAGATCCTCTCCCGCGGTGAGAGCAGCCTTCTCTTCAAGAGTCAACGCATCGACAAGTGCCTTGACATCTGCCAATTCGTCACCCCCTACGCACTTCACGATGCCCGTGAACGGTATTCGCACGACTATAAGAACAATTCTGCGACCCTGCAAGAGCCTCCTCTTCGGGCTGGCGGTACACCGATCAGCCCGATCGAGAACGCATGTCTCTCATCTTTGAGAAGCATATTCTTTTTTTACCGCCAGCGCCAGTTCCAATCGATTCCGCCGTTCGCCGGGACCCGAGCAGCTTTTGACGCCGAAAGGGGAATGTGATTCCAATGACCACATGGACGAGCTCGGCGAAAGTCGGCAGGGGCGGGGCGCTGAGCACGTTCGCACCACGCGAGGAGCGCGTGCCGCAGGAGCTGATCGACGCAATCGCCAACCACGTGGGGATCTTCGCCGTCGGCAAATCCTGGACGCGGCGGTCGAGCTTTTCGCCGCGAAGGGATACCGCGGTACGGGGTTGGCTGCGCTCGGTGACCGCGTGGGAATGACGGCGACAGGTTTGTTGTACTACTTCGGCTCGAAGGAGCGCCTGCTCCACGAGGTGGTGGCGGAGAGGGACCGAGCGGATGCGCTCGATCACCATGAGCCCATGGCACCCGGTTTGACGCTTTCGAGCCTGAGAAACCTCGGCCGACACAACGTCGAAACGGCCACGCTGACCCGGTTGTACGTCGTACTGGGCGCGGAGAGCATCGATTCCGACGAACCTCTCCATGACTTCTTCGTCGACCGGTATGAGATGGCACGGACATTCGTCCGCGCCATCCTCGAGTCCGAAAAACGGCAGGGGACGATCCGGGCGGAGGTGGACATTGACGAGAGGGCCCGGGAGGTCATCGCGATGGCGATGGGCCTCGAGGTCCAATGGCTCGCCGATCCGCAACGGGTCGACCTGGCCACGGCGT
>Ga0302325_10030750_pt1 | contig 11066 bp, 9 predicted proteins | sample Palsa_T0_2_FD_201948 | JGI IMG/M metagenome (GOLD analysis project Ga0302325, IMG submission 201948) | Peat permafrost microbial communities from Stordalen Mire near Abisko, Sweden - Palsa_T0_2 | ecosystem: Environmental > Terrestrial > Soil > Palsa > Peat permafrost | place: Sweden: Abisko...
TGGTGTTTGCCAAAGTAGGACAGGTCTTTCTATAGACCGTCCAACACTGACCAATACTGCACTACATTATCTAGAATCATAGGCTTACGAGAGCCTTGGTTCTGTCCCAGATTGGCCAACATTGGCGCGCCCAATGTGGGACAGAATCGTGTCCAATGTTGGTCAATGTTGGACGTGATAGAGACGCTTGTAAGTTATTGATTATATATAATGTAGTTCAATGTTGTGCAATGTTGTGTGTGTGGTACGCGCGCGAGTACCGATCGGTAACGTGACAGGTTGTGTCAGTCCAGCCGATCAAAGTGGATGTTACTGGTAACGTGTTGACGTATCGGTTAAAGCCATGCAGGTATCGATTATCGATACGACTGCTCGGTATCTAGCCGCCAGCGGCTCCTTACGTCCTCCGATCCGAACCAGCCTGTCCCGGCCGCTTGTTCAGTGCGCGCTCGACGGCTGTCTACTTCGCATAATATCCAGTATGTTAAATCGTAAGTCATTGATGGGTAACGAATGCAGCCTGTCAGCACGTTATTGAGTCGCTATAGTGCAAGCAGTCAGGTGGATATCCACAGCTTATCCACAGCCCCTCGAGCCCCGATTTTAGAATCGTTCCAGGCGCGATCCGGACTGTGCGATGGGGCCCGGCGATTGCGATTCTCTGCGCACCACGTCGTCCCCGGTGGCGTAAAAATCCGGTAAAATCGCTTTGGAGGTGGACCATGGAACAGTTGAAAGGTCAGCGTTGCAGATGCGGTGCCTGTGGGGAGTTGTTCAATTCGACTTGGGCCTTTGACCGCCATCGGCAGGGTGAATATTCGCTAGATGCCAACACGCGAAAGTGTCTGGCGCCTATGGAGATGGAAAGGGCAGGCTGGAATCTGGCAGCGGGCAAGTTTTGGATGACCCCCAAAAGGAGTGATTCCACATTGACGCATCTTCGAAACAGCGGCGATGAGGAAAATTCCAAGCAAGTGGCTTGACCCAGCCAGATAGCAGTCTGCTGCTCCAGTGCTCTCGGTGTGGTCGAGACCGCCCTCGTGGCTGGTTTCGCAGGTCAGGGGAAGGCCGGCGCTCGAGCTGGTGCCGGCACTGTCGCTCGGGCCTCGACAGTGCCGATGCCGCCCGCCGTCGTGGAGCCGGTGTCATGCCCTCATCCCGTGTAACCCGAGAGGCGCTGTACCGGCGTCAGCGCGGGATCTGCCCGCTGTGCGGCCGGCACCTGTTTGGCATCTCGGGCACGCATATCGACCACTGGGTACCGGTGGCCAAAGGCGGGCAGCACACGGATGAAAATCTCCGATTGACTCACTCACGCTGCAACCTGGTTTCAGGCGCCAGGATAAAAACCGCTCGCCAAGGGGGCCCGTAGCCGTGTAACGATGGCCGCTCCCGATCTTTTCAAGGCAGCCTTCGTGTGGCCGACCAGGACGACAATGCGATTGCCCGCCAGCAGGCCGAGGCGGCCCTGGCGATCGTCAATGAGTATCTAGTGGCCAATCAGGACTGGAAGGTCACCCCGCAGGCCAATGGGCAGTTGGAGTGGGGCTTTCCGAATGCTCCCCCTCCTCCGCCCAATCCGGTCATCGCGACGATTCCCAGTTTCCTGAACGAGAACGTCGGTTTCAGCGTCGATCTGGCGCAATACGTCAGCGGGGGGCCGTACACCAATCCGCAGATCCTGCTGGCGCTCCCCTCTGGCTGGTCCTTGACCGGCACCGTACTGTCTTATGCCGGCCCCGGCATCGCCACCGCGGTGGTGAAGCTACAGGTGAGCTGGTCCGGGGGCACGGTGCTCTCCAATGCGTTCACGATTTCCGGGGTTTCAAGTCCCGCCGCTGACACGGTGGCCCCTACCATTCCTCTTGAGCCGGCGATCAGTCTCAATGCCAGCTTTCAGCCGGTGCTCACCTGGCTCCCCGGTAACGATCCGGCCCCGCCCGGGCAATTGCGCTCCGGCAACGCCGGCTATCCGATCACTCGGGGCACTTCAGTGCTGAGCACGGTGCCGGTCCCAACGAGCGGCTTTGCCGCCGTTCTTGCAGCGGCCGATATCGGCGCTCCCACCACGGCGGGCGGCACCACCCAGACCGGCTCTGCCCTCACCATTGTTTCCTACGGGCAGGATTTCTACGGCGTGAGCGATGCCGGGCAGTTCAGTGGCGTTGAGGTCACGGGGGATTTCAGCGTGGCCTGCGTGGTGCAGTCCCTGAGCGGCTCGGCGGGGCAGGAATTTGCCAAGACCGGGATCTGCGCCCGCAATGCCATCGGGGGCACCGGCACCAATGGGCCGGGCAGCCCCAATGTGTCTGTGGTGGCTTGCCCGCCTTCTTTGGGCGGCGGCACGCTCATGACCGGGCGCACCTCCCAGGGCGGCACCAGCCTCACCTACGCGGCCAACGATGTGGTCTACGCGACCCCCTTGTGGCTGCTGCTCACTCGTGTCGGGAATCTCTTCACCGGCTACACCAGTCCCGATGGCATCAATTTCACGCCGCTCTCGCAGGCCACCGTGGCACTGGCCGCGACGGTGTATGTGGGATTTTTCGCCACCACCCATGATGCGAGCGGGGCAAGCTTCATCACCGCGCAGTTGACGCAGACTTTTATCTCCCAGGATGCCGCGCTCACCTACACCGACACCAGCGTGAGTCGGGCCGGCAGCCCCCAGACTCTGACCTACGCGGTGAATGAGGCGGATCGGGCCGGCAATGTGAGCACCGGGGCCCCGACCTTGAGTATTGTGATTCCGGCCAGCGGCGGGGGCGGCGGATCAGGCGCTGGCATCATGAACAGTAGTGGGGTGTTCACGACCCTCGCCGGGGTCAAGACCCCCTTGGGTATCGTGTGCGTGTCGGGACTTGAGACCATGCACGGGGGTGGGGCTCGCGTGGCAGGATTCCCGGCCGCAACCCAAGCGCAGTGGGCAGCGGCACTGAGCACGTGGGGCCCTTCCAAAGGACGCAATATCCAGGCACAGCCCAACACGCTGCGCTTTCAGCTGATCTCGAGCTATTGGAATGGGGATACCGGGACCGATGGGCCGCTCACCGATAGCAGCGGTTGGTACACCGGCGGGAAGCCTGGCTTAAGCGCGGCCACCTATCAGGCCGCGGTTATTCAGACCGTCACCCGTGCCACCGCGGCCGGCTGGTACGTGATCCTGTGCCTGTGTATCGATTCGATCACCGATTCCAGTGGCATCCTTCATTTGGGACTCGGACAGCCGACCGGTCCCGGGCCCACCGCGGTGAAATTCTGGGGCAGTGTCGCGCAGGCCTTCAAGGGCAATCGCATGGTGGGGTTAGAGCTCTTCAACGAGCCGATTCTGTCCACCAAAAACTACGACAACGGCGCGGGTTTCGGCACCTACAACGCCACTGCCGGGGGCAATCCCTTCACGGCGAATCCGGCAGGCCCGGTCTCCCCCGGGCCCGATATGTTCACGTACCTGAACGCGCTATCGGCGAGCACGCTCTTCAGCCCGCCGGCCGGTAACTCTGCGGCCGGCTGCCTGATGATGAACAACTCCGCGAACTCCTCCGCGCTGCAGTTCTGCGCCACCACGATGAAACTCGCCGGCATCCAGGAGATGATCAGCGCGATCACCAACACGGGCGCGCCGAACCTGATATTCGTGAGCGTGCCCTCCTTTGCCGGCGGTATCGATGCCTGGAGCAAAGTCGGCATCACCGATCCTCGTGGCACCAATCAGGTCTGTCCCGCCTATCACTGCTACGGGCAGGGGCATATGGCAAGCCTCTTGGCGCTCCAGGCCGCAGGCTACGCGACCGCCATGACGGAAGCCTCGTGGAATAACTTCTCACTCGCCAACGGGGGATTCTCGTACAACAAACTCTACAACGCAGGTCTGAGCTACAGTTTTGGTTCCAACGGCTGGAACAACTGGGGGGCGGGCGCGAACATCATGACCGGTGGCGCTTCGCCCTTGACGACCGTGCCCGAGAATCAGGGCATGCTCACGCCCAACGGCAGTAACTGATGGCGATTCTGAAAGTCCAGAGCGCGCAGGGTAGCGGCGCAAACCCTTCCTTCGGTGGCGTACTGGTCGGGGATCTGCTCACCTTGTCTGTCCCCTACATCATTTTCGCCGGTTCCGGATCGGCCACCCCGAGTGTGGCGGACAGCAGCGGGCAGAGCTGGCTGGCCGACAATGTCCCCAGCCCCCAGGGCACGATGGGCGCCGGCTGGGTGGGCGTCGCGAATTTCTCCCTCCCCAATGCCAATGCGGGTGCGCACAATCTGACGGTGAGCCTGGCAGGCTCGACCTCGCTGGCTTACGCGACCGCTGAGTGGTCGGGTCTGCTGACCAGTTCCGTGCTCGATCAGACCGGCGTTACCGCCGGCAGTACGTTCGGGACACAGACCATGACGGTGACGGCCGCCGGCGCGACCACTACGGCGAGTGAACTGGTCATTGTCGCGATGGCCATTGAGACCAATTCAGGCGCTTCGGCCGCGATCAGCGATCCGCCCTCCGGCTACGCCGGCAGTCTCGCGCTCAACAACACCTGGCAGAGCAGTAACTTCGGCTACGAGTCAGCCTATGAGTTGCTCTCCACCACGGGCACGCCGAGTGCGACCTGGAACTGGACGGGAACCGGCACCACGCGCTACCAGAGCGTCATGAGCACCTATAAGGCGGTTGTGGCCGGGGGCGGTGGCAGCCGCGGCGGCAGTGGACTGGACGGCGGATTGAACGGAGGCTTTCAGTGAGCTATGCATTCAAGAATGGCGCTGTCAGCGCCATGTTCGAGGTCCAACTTTACGATGCGACTAAGACCGCGACCAATGGTGGTCTCACCGGACTGACCAACGCATCCGCGGGCCTGATCATTGGCACGCGCTGTGATGTGGAATCGGCTGTCACGGCCTACACGCAGGCGGGCGGCACCATCCAGACCATCGCGACTATCGGCACGTATGTCGCCCCTTCGGCCGGCAACATCCGATTCGCGCAGGTCGATGCGACCAACGCGCCCGGTCTCTATCAGGTGCAGATCCTCAACGCGCGCCTCGCCGTCGCGGGGGCGAAGTACATCACGATCACGATTCCCGCCGTGGCCGGATTGAATCTGCTGCAGATGGCCCCCCTGGTGATTCCGCTCACCGCGATCGATCCCTATAACGCCGCTTCCGCTTTGCAGGCGCAGTCGAGTGAGAACTACACCACCGCGGGCTCTCAGGGGACCTATGAGGGGATACTCAACGATATCCATCAGTTCCTGCTGCAGTCGACCATTACCGGCACCGCTTGGCAGGTGTACAAGCAGAATGGTTCCACCGCAGCGATTGGACTCACGATCAATAACGCGGCCACTCCGACATCCATCGCGCGTACGAGTTGATCGATGACCTACCCGCTCTCCTACGGGTATGGCCAGAGTACCGGCGCCACAGGACTCATCCTGCGTGGCTTTGCTATCGGAGCGGCCCCTGCTTCTGCCCTGACGTTGATTACGGGGGGGTTGCGAGGGCGCCCCTCGAGCATGATCAAGCGCGGGTTTTCCAGTTACGTGGGATTGCCTGAGCCGCCCATCACCGGTAAGCAGTATCAGAACGTGCAGAGCCTCACCTACCAGGGCTACTCGCTTCTGCTGGGAGACCCGAGCGCGGTGCTCAACGATGTGTTCGTGGTGGATGTGGCCACCCAGGGCACCAACTACGCGATTTCGGTCAATGTCGATGGCACCGGTGCGGTCAATGCCTTCGGCGATACCACTCGACAGACCTTCAACGCCGATATTTTCGATGTCAGCGCTGAAGGCAATTTGGGCGCCTTCGTGGTGGAGATCAATGACAGTCCGCCGCAGATTCTCACCCCCCTGCCAAGCCAGTTTAATTACCCGCTTGGGGCTACGGTGGATCTGGATTTCGTGCTCGGCACCCCTCAATACGTGATCGATCTGAATGGTAGCCCTCTGACGATGAGCGTGACCGGCACACTGCCACCGGGGCTTTCGATTTCGGGGACCGCCCTGGTAGGTAATGTCATCACGGCCGGCACCTACCCCTTCATCCTCACCTTCTCAGATCCGGTGGGCGAGAGTCTTGCCGTGCCGGTGGTGCTTTACGTCTATGGCGTGATCCTCATGCCGAATTTGATAGGTCTTACCTACGCCGCCGGTGCCGCTCAGTTGACGGCCTTGGGACTTTTTCTGCGCGGTCCCGCGGACGCGGTGTACAGCGGCACGATCCCGAGTGGAGATATCGCAGGCCAGTCTGTGGCCGCGGGCACGAGTGTCGCTTTCGCTACCGTCGTTTTATTCACCTCCTCGCTCGGTCCCTCATTCGTACCGTATCCGACTATTCAGGCCACCATCGAGGCCCTCAGCGCCGCGGGCTTTATCGCAAGTCCTGTGTTCGTTTACGCCTACTCCGCAACCGTGCCCGATGGCTATGTGATTTCGCTCAATCCCATTCCCGGTAGCGATGTCCCGGTCAATACCGCGGTCCAACTGACGGTGAGTTTGGGACCGGCGAATCCCGCTCTTACTACGAGCGTGCCGAATGTGCTGGGGATGCAGTTTCTATTCGCGCAGGAAGCCCTGCTGGCCGCCTCGTTGGAAGTGGGGACCCTCACCTGGGAATACAGCACCGGTCAGGTCAATGCGGTGCTCTCCCAATCGGTGCCCCCCGGTTCTGTGGTGTCGCTATTCACGCAGGTGAATCTGCTTTTCAATGCCGGCCCCCCGATCACCTATCCGGGCACCGGGGATGAAATCGTGCCCCCATTGCCCACGCCATGAGTAGCTTATTCAATCGAGGCGAATTCATGCGCTTCGCCAAGGCGCTGCGAATCGATAGCAAAGAACTCGGGATGCTCCCGTTGGGGGATAATCTGATCGGCACGCAGACCCGCTTGCTCGATGAACTGGACAAGGGCTTTGAGGACGGCGTGCATCAGTTTGTGTGCTTGAAGTCCCGTCAGGTCGGTATCAGCACGATCTTTCAGGCGATTGATCTGTACTGGATCAATAAATACACCGGACTGAATGCCGCGATCATCACTCATGATGATGCGACTCGTGATCAGTTTCGCACCACGCTGCAACTGTTTCGTGACAGCCTCGATGAGCAGTGGCAGCGCGATGTCATGGACGACAATCGCAATCAATTGGTGCTCAAAAATGGCAGTAAATTGGCCTTTCGCGTCGCCGGTACGACGGTGAAAAGTGGCGGCAGTAAACTCGGCCGCTCGGGCGCGCTCGCATTGTGCCACTCCACCGAGACCGCTTTTTATGGGGATTTCAGCGGTATCGATTCATTGCGAGCTTCCTTTGCACAACACAACCCACGTCGCTTGTTTGTGTTCGAGTCTACCGCCAATGGCACGGGCGGATTCGAGGACATGTGGAACGAGGCTGAAAAAGCCACGACCATGCGGCAGATTTTTATCTCATGGTGGAGCAATAACTTCTATCGCTGCGAGAAAGGTTCGGACCTGTATAAAAGATATTGGGGCTACAAGGGCCGCATGAGCAAAGAGGAGTATGCGGTCGCGCGTGAAGTGGAGAAGACTTACGGCATCGTGATCGATGGAGAGATGTGGGCCTGGTATCGCTACTACTCAAGCGAGGTGACCACCGATGAGCTGAAAATGCGGCAGGAATTCCCGCATTTGCCGGAACATGCTTTCATCGATACGGGATCTACTTTCTTTCGCGGCGCGGATATCAGTAGCGCGCTCAAGCAGACTAAAAAGATCAAGGATGCGCAGACGTTTAGATTCGAGACCGGGCATGAATTCTGGAACACCAAGATCACGGAAGTGGCGGAAAAGCACGCGCGCCTGACGATTTATCACGAGCCGGTGGACGGCGCGCACTATGTTTTAGGCTGCGATCCGGCTTTCTCCAGTTCAGATGAAGCCGACAATAATGTGATCTCGGTCTGGCGCTGCTGGTACAACCGGATTGAGCAGGTCGCGGAATTCGCCGATCACAATATTTCAACCCATGCGGTCGCCTGGGTGCTGTGCTATCTGGCTGGTTACTATGGTCGCACTACCACGAATCTTGAAGTGAATGGTCCGGGTCAGCAGGTGCTATCGGAAATACAAAACCTGCGCCGGCAGGCTTCCTCCAAGATGGAAGAAGCCGAGAGCGTGCGCAAGGTGCTGCAGTACATGCGCCAGTATCTGTATCGCAAGATGGATACGTTTAATTCCTCCAACGCGTTGCACACCAAAACCAATCACGAGATTAAAGAACGCTTCATCAACGCGCTCAGGGATTATTTCGAGCGCGGCATTCTCGTGGTGCGATCCAAAGAATTGGTGCAGGAGATGAAGACTATTGTGCGCGATGGAGGTGCGGCACCATCGGCCAAAAAAGGCTACAAGGATGATCGAGTCGTGGCGGCGGGCTTGGCCTGCATGTGCTGGAACGATCAGATGCGGCAGAATCTTCTATCCTCGCAAATCATCTGGGCCGAGGATGAAAAGACAGGGGAAGCGGTTGAGCAGCCGCGCAATCCAGTGGAAAAGCTGGTGCAAGGGTACTTCGCCAGTATCGGACTTGGGCCGGCTGGTGCTGTGCCGGCGCCTAAAAGGCAAGCTTATCGGGGTAGGCCCACATGGCGAGAGAAAACAGCGATTCAACGGGCGAGAGGGATTTAGACATGGGAACACTCCGTGAGTGGTCGTGCAGCTGGCATGGTGAATTTGATAACGCCACGGGTGTTTGCGAGGCTTGCGGTGATAGCAAGTTTGTGCGTCAGGAAATCCGCACGGCACCTGCGTTGAAAGGCCGTAGTACCAAATTCATCGATGGTCAACTGCGTGAGATCGCGGACGATAACGGACTGACTGATCTGCGCAATGATCCGAAAGCCGGAGTCTCAGTGCTGCAATCGATGATCGACAGGAAGAATCTGGCCAACATAGAAAAGCCTCGTTGGGGCACGATTGAACACGCAGCTCCCGGGTTCTCGCGCGATCAGAATGCCAAGGTGCCCTCTATTACGGCTGAATCCATGGGATTTGTACCGACTCCGGCAGCGAAGATGAATTTCCCGCCGCCACCCACCAAGATCGTCGGTCGTTACTCAGGGGATTGAAGTGAAAATACCCGAGAAGCCCCAAGAGCGTGCCGACTTTGTCGAAGACGTGGTCGGGCGTTGTCTTGCTTCACGCGAGGAACGTGTGGCCTCCTATCGCACGCTCAAGCAGTACTACATGTACGGGCGCGAGACCAGTGCGTCCATGAGTGAGAATTCATTCGGCACGGTCAACAAGATCTATTCGCACATTGAGCAGGTGGTGAGCTTTTTATATTCGCAGGATACGACTCGTTTTTCGGTTGAGATCGGAAAATCAGTCAGTGAAATGGAATTGCTCAAGTTGCCTGCGCTGAACGAAGCCATCAATGATGTCTGGCATTCGAGCAATACCGATATCCGTTTTGGGGATGCGCTTACCTGGAGTCTGGTCTACAGCTCCATGTTCTTAAAACCCCGCTGGCATGTGGACCGCATCATTCCCGATGTGGTCGAGCCGCATAACATCGGGGTGTGGCGGGAAGATATCAACGGCATGGAGAATCAGGAAGCGATCGTTCATTGCTACCTGATCCCCAAATCGCAACTCGAATACGAACTCAAAGTTGCCAACTTCAAGGACTGGCAGCGCGTGCTCGATGAGGCGGTTGAAGCCTACGAGAGTCCGGAGACATCGGTCAGTCAGCCGATCGATAACATCACGACCTCATCCGCCTTCCCCCAGGTACAGGGCGAGGGGAATATCAGCGCCGGCCCGCGTATGACCTACACGCCCAAATACGCCGGTCCCATGGTCAAGATGAATGAGCTCTACGTCTACGACGATCAGCTCGAGGACTATCGGGTCTTCACCATCGCGAATCCCTTTGTCTCGATCTACGACCGTCCGATGGATCGGATTTTTCTCCCCAACGAGCAGCCGTTACGGCAGATCTGTCCCTACCCGCTCCATGATTACTTTTGGGGCATCTCGCTGGTGGAGCGATTGATACCGCTGCAGGCGATGCGCAACGAGCGCTGGGATCAGGTGCAGCACATGATGGAGATGCAGGCCCGGCCCTCCTCTGTCGTCATGGGCGAGACCATCGGCGCGGTCGATGAATTCCAGGATGCGCTGGACTCCCCCGGTGGCTTGGGCCAGATCGGTCAGGGCTCGAAAGTCGATAAGCAGCAGGTGGTGGTCCCGGATGATCTTTTTGCGGAGATCACCTATCTCGACAGTCAGTTCGATGAGATCGACGGCACCACCCCGGTGATGAGCGGCAAGGGCGAGCAGGGCGTTCGTAGCGAAGGCCACGCCTCTCAATTGCTGCGCGCGGGTTCCAGTCGCGCCAAGCGTCGCGCTCTGGTGGTAGAAGACTCGCTCGAGGAAGTCGCGACCCTCTACATGCGCATCCTGCAGAAGTATTCGGATGCGGAATATCGTGGCGAGCCTGAAGAACCTGGCATCCCCGGGGCTATCTTCATCCCCAAGCAGTTCACCGAGAACTTTGTGGTGAAAGTGGATGCCCACAGCAACTCGCCCTTGTTCATGCAGGATCAGACACAGATGATTTTCGCGATGTTCAAGGCCAAGATGATCGACCGAGACACCGCCATTGAGATGCTACCGATTCCGATGAAGGACTTGCTCCGCTATCGGCTCAAGCATAGGATAGAACCTGCCGAAGCCAAGGCGGCCTCTGAGCAACGGAAACTCGAATTGGTGACCGGCAAACTCAGTAGCGCCAAGAAGTGACACGGGTCTGACCACTCCCCGAACAGAGCGGTTGCCGAGTCAAGGAGATCACTATGCGACGCAAGCATCGCCGTGGCCGGAAGTAATTCCCGGTCTCCCTAGAGCATCGAGTCTTGCCTTTCCCTGCAAGACCCACTGAAGCCTCCGCCTCCGGGGGCTTTTTTGTTGGGTGTAGACAACCGGGGCCGTAGCCGTGTAACTATCCGTGCCCATGGCATTACCGGCCCCACCGGGGCAGCCCGCTCAACCCCCGCAAGCCGCCGCCCCGCAGACCGGCGGTCCGAGCGCTTCCCCGATGCTGACTCCG
>Ga0302325_10030751_pt1 | contig 11066 bp, 8 predicted proteins | sample Palsa_T0_2_FD_201948 | JGI IMG/M metagenome (GOLD analysis project Ga0302325, IMG submission 201948) | Peat permafrost microbial communities from Stordalen Mire near Abisko, Sweden - Palsa_T0_2 | ecosystem: Environmental > Terrestrial > Soil > Palsa > Peat permafrost | place: Sweden: Abisko...
GAAGCCGCGCGACGGGGGCCCCAAGAGGGTCCTGAGCGCCGAAGTCGTGTCGCTCATACGGGGAGTGTGCACACCGGCGCCCTCGGCCGGCAACACTTTCGTGGAGCTAGGCCGGGAGGGGGGGACGACGCGCTACGCCACGAACGGAAGGGCGCACCAGCCCGGACACCTTGCGGATGGGCTCCCGGCGCATGCCCTCCAGGGTAAAGCCCATCTCCGCAATGACGTCCGCGGTACTCCGGGTGAGATGGCAGTTTCCGGTAAAGCAGCGCCAGGCCGGCTCCATCACCCGCTGCCAGCGAAGGAAGCCGGGGCGTCCCTCGGCGGCCACGTGCTCGAGGAAGAGGAGGCGCCCGCCGGGCCGAAGGATGCGCCAGACCTCGGCCAGAGAGCGCCCAGGGGAGTCGACGGAGCACAGCACCAGCGTCGAGACGACGTAGTCAAAGGCGCGGTCCGGAAGCGGGATGACTTCCGCGGTGGCGTCGATGACGGTCACCTCGGGACGTTCTCCCACCTTCCGCCGAAGGCGCGCGCGCATGCCGGCGTTGGGCTCGGCGAGGACGAGTCGACGGACGGCCGTCGGGTAGTGCGCGACGTTGGCGCCGGTCCCGGCCCCAATCTCCAGGACGTCCCCGTGGGCCTCCTTGAGGAGCTCCCGCCGCCAGTCGGCAAGGCAATCCGCCTCGGCACCGGACATAGAGCGGTCATACACCCAGGCGCCGAGCTGTCCCCACATACGTAGAAAGACAGCCTAACCCCCCAACCGTTGCCTCGCCTTCCAACCGCACGGGGGCACACGGCCCCCTTTTTCCAAATCCACGACGTGGCCCCACGTCTCGTTATAGGAACGTCCCTCAAGCATGGCGAAACCCATTGTCATCTGGCCGGACAAAGTCCTTCAGCGGCCCACTTCTCCGGTGACGGACTTCGGGCCGGCGTTGGAACGCTTGCTCGTCGAGATGATGGAGTCGTTGAAAGAGGCCGAGGGCATCGGCGTCGCCGCGAACCAGATTGGCGTCGGGCTGCGCGTGGCGTGGGTGGGCCGGCCGGACGGGACGTTTTTCGAGATTGTGAACCCCTCCCTCCTCGAGACGTCCGAGCCCGTGATGTACGAGGAGGGCTGTCTCAGCGTCCCGGGCGAATTCGACCAAACGCCACGCTTTCGCAAAGTGAAGGTGCGCTTCCAGGACAAGAGCGGCGCCTGGCAAACGCTGGAGGCGGAGGACCGGCTGGCGCACGTGCTCCAGCACGAAATCGACCACCTGGACGGCACCGTCTTCGTGAATCACCTCTCCTCACTGAAGCGAGACCTCATCCGGAAGAAGATGCTGAAAGTGCAGAAGACGCGCAGCGAGGAGCACGCCCATCCCCACCGGGGGCATGACCACGACCACGACCACGAGGGCCACGTCCATGGACACCACCACGAGGACCACGGGCGCGAGGACGACTGACACCGGCCTGCGTTCGCCCCTCTCGTCTTGAGGCGCGTACGCCTCGCCGCTGAAGTCACAGCCGCCCAGAAAACGCCCCCTCGGAGACGTCTGCAGGTCGCCCGGCTCGCAACCAGGCCTCGGAGGCCTGCGCTTTCTGACGCCTGGCGCATTGACTTTGCGCCGCAGTGCGTCCAAAGGGCAGCGGATTCATCCTTGCGTGAAGGCCGGGGCCGGGGGAAAACCGCCGACCCTTTGCGGCCGGCATCGGTGGCACCCGCTTAAAGGACAGCATCGAAACGTACGGCCTCCCGCAGGTGAGGCCGTCCCATGGGAGAGAGACTGCATGCTTCGAAACCTTCGCGTCGTCCTTATTTCCACCAGCGCGCTCGCGCTTGGTGCCTGCAGCAGCAGCAACACCAACCCCACGCCCGACTCCGGGCCCCCAGCCGTGACCTGCGCGGGCTCACCCCCGACTTGCAACATCCCGGCTGGAGCGACGGAGTCTGCCATCGACTCTGCCGTCGCGAGTGCCGTGGCTGGCACCACCTTTGTCTTCGCCGAGACGGACGCTCCCTTCACCTTCACCAACACCCTCGCCATCCCGGGTGTGGCGAACCTCACCTTCACCGGAGCGGGCATCGGTAAGACGGTCCTCGATTTCTCCAACCAGACGAGCGGCTCGGGCGGCATCAGCGCCGTCCTCGGTAACAGCAACCTCCGCTTCAACAACTTCACCGTCCAGAACACCTCCGGAGACGGCATCAAGGTGATGTCCGCAACCGGTGTCCTCTTCGAGAAGGTGCAAGTGACGTGGCAGGCCGCGGATGGCGGCGCACTCCCTACCCTCTTGCACGGCGGCTATGGCATCTACCCGGTGCAGAGCCAGGGCGTCGTCATTGACAACTGCCAGATCAGCGGCGCCCGCGACACCGGCGCGTACGTCGGCCAATCGAACGACATCATCGTGAGCAACAACCTCGTCTCCCAGAACGTGGCCGGCATCGAGATTGAGTCCTCGTTGAATGCGGACGTTTACGGGAACGAGTCCACGCAGAACAGCGGCGGCATCCTCGTCTTCGCGCTCCCAAACCTCCAGCCGCCCCCCGGCACGCCGCCCGGGACGACTGACGCCTGCGCCAACGTGCGGGTGTTCAACAACAACATCCACGACAACAACACGGTGAACTTCGCGGACCCCTCGGGCACCGTTGCACAGGTTCCTGCCGGGACGGCGCTGGTGGTCCTTGCCGCGCAGAACGTCGAGATCTTCAACAACACCATCACCAACAACGACACCGCCGGCGTCGGTGTCGTCAACTACTTCCTCATCAACCCGGACTTCAACCCGTTGCCCGCCGGAAACCCGACCGGGCTCTACCCGTTCCCGAACAACGTCTACATCCACGACAACACCTTCACCAACAACGGGACGGCACCCATTTCCTACAACGTCTACGCTTCAGATGGTGGAACGAACTCGAACGAACTGGGTGAGCTGCTGCTCGTTCTCGGCCCGTTCCTGTACACCGCGTGGCCCGCGAATACTCCGGACCTGGCCTGGGACGGCATCGCTCCGCCGAGTTTCTTTCCCGACTACACCCCCCCGTCGGGGAGGAACGACATGGGCGTCCCGCCGAATCCCATCAACATGTGGTTGCAGAACAACCACGACGCGAACGGAACCAATGGCGCGGCCAGCTTCGTCAACTTGAACCTCACCGTGGTGACCGGGGGCACGAGCAATATTTCGGACCCCGGCGCGGTGAACTTCAACAGCGTGGGCTTCGACATCACCGACGGCGGTCCGGCGGGCTTCCCGCTTCCGCCCGTGGACGCCGGCATCTCTCCGTGAGACGTGGGGGTTTGCGGGACTCCGGGCTTCTGCTTGCAGCTGCGGTCGCCCTGAGCTGTGGCAGCAAGACGTCAACCTGCACCCCGGTCTCGGGTGGCGCGACACCATTCGCCACCCTGGACCAGTGGTGCCAGGTGTCGCTCGTCAACGACGACATCTCGCCCATGGCTGGCGTCACGCCCTACACCCTCAACACCCCGCTCTTCTCGGACTATGCGGTGAAGCGCCGGACGGTCTACGTACCGTCCGGCGGCTCCGCCACCTACGACGCCACCAACGTCTTCGACTTTCCCGATGGGACGGTGCTCACCAAGTCCTTCGGCTTCGCCGATGACATGCGCAAGGCGCAGCCCATTCTCACCTGGGTGGAGACGCGCGTCATCTGGAAGAACGCCGGAACCTGGCAGGGCGTCAGCTACACCTGGGACGCCGCGCAGAAGGTGGCCAGCGTCAACCCCGGGGGAGAAGTCGTCCCGCTGACGTGGATTGATGCGAATGGCCAGACGGTGAATACCAACTACCTCGTGCCCTCCGAGCCCCAGTGCGCTCAGTGTCATGACAGTAGCCTGACCTTCGAGCCCATCGGCCCCAAGGCGAGAAACCTCAATGGCAACGAGACGTACCCCGATGGCACCACGCAGAACCAGCTGACATACTGGAGCGCCATCGGCCTGCTCACCGGCGCGCCGGACCCGTCGGTGGCCCCCAAGCTCGCGGTGTGGAACGACCCCACCACTGGCACGCTGGACCAGCGCGCGCGCGCCTACCTCGAGTCCAACTGCGCGCATTGCCACAGCCTCACCGGCGAATCGGGCTACACCGGGCTCTTGCTCTCCACCAGCATCACCGACCCCATCAGCTACGGCGTCTGCAAGAAGCCGGTCGCGGCCGGAGCGGGCGGCGGCGGATTCACCTACGACATCGTCCCCGGTGCACCGGGCAGCTCCATCATCCCCTTCCGGATGAATTCCACCGAGCCCTCCATCGCCATGCCGCAGATTGAGCGGAGCGTGGTGGACGTCGAGGGGCTGCAGCTCATTACGGACTGGATTGCGTCGCTCCCGGGGACCTGCACGTAGCCCGCGAGTCAAGCGCCAAGAGTCACAGGCGAAGCGGCTTTTCCTTCCGGAACCGGGCCACTCCCAAGCTACAGTCGGCGCCCCCGAATGGCCAACCGCCCCGACGACAGGAACTTCCGGCTCTCCCGCGACGTCCTTCCCCGGCGGTACGAGGCCCACCTCGCGGTGGACATCGCCGAGAAGTCCTTCCGCGGCTCGGAGCGGATGGCGCTCTCCATCGCCAAACCGTTGCGGGAATTCTCCCTGCACGCGCTCGAGCTGGACATCACCCGGGTGGAGCTGCGCTGCAGCGAGACGGTGCACAAGCCCAAGGTGAGCGTCCTGCCGCTGAGCGAGACGGTGCTGCTCGCCTTCGACACCGAGCTCCCGAGCGGCGAGGCCACGCTGCATGTCGACTGGACGGGCCACTTCTCCGACGGCCTGCGGGGGCTGTACCTGGCCGGGGACGTCGCGGCCACCCAGTTCGAGGCGGCCGATGCCAGGCGCGTCTTCCCGTGCTTCGACGAGCCGGCCTTCAAGGCCCGCTGGGCCCTCAGCGTCGAGGTGCCGGAGGGCCTCTGCGTCCTCTCCAACGGGGCCATGGCCGACAGCTCGCCCAGCGGAAGCGGACAGAAGCGCATCCGCTTCGCCGAGACAGAACTCTTGCCGAGCTACCTCGTGGCGCTGGTGGCTGGTCCCCTGGTGGGCAGCGCCGAGGAGCTGGCCGGGACAGTGCCGGTGCGCACCTGGGCGCTGAAGGAGAAGGCCCACCTCACCCAATTCGGCCAGGAGGCGGCTCTCGCCGCGTTGCCTCGCCTGCAGGCGTACTTCGGGCTTCCCTACGCCTTCGGGAAGCTGGACCAGGTGGCCATCCCGGACTTCGAGGCCGGGGCCATGGAGAATGCCGGCCTCATCACCTACCGCGAGCTCGCGCTCCTGCTCGACCCTCTCACCGCTCCCCTCTCGGTACAGAAGCGGATTGCGGAAGTCGTCACCCACGAGCTGGCCCACCAGTGGTTCGGCAACTGGGTAACCATGGTGTGGTGGGACGACCTCTGGCTCAACGAGGCCTTCGCCACCTGGATGGCCTACAAGATGGTGCACGCCTGGAAGCCCGGCTGGCGGGTGTGGCTGGACTTCGACGCCGGCAAGTCCGTGGCCCTGCACCTCGACGCGCTTCGTTCCACGCACCCCATCCGCGGCACGGTGCGCAACGCCGGCGAGGCCGGCGAGGCCTTCGATGCCATTACGTACGAGAAGGGCGGCGCCGTCCTGCGGATGATTGAAGGCTTTCTCGGCGAGGAGCCCTTTCGCGCCGGCATCCAGGCCTACATGCGCAAGCACGCGCGGGCCAATGCCGTGGCGGATGACCTCTGGGGCGCGCTGGCCGAGGCCAGTAGCCAGCCGGTGCTGGAGGTGGCCAACGCGTGGATACGACAGCCGGGCTACCCGGTGGTGTCGGTGGCGCTGGCCGGCAACCGCCTGTCACTCGCTCAGGAGCGCTTCTTCTCGGACCCGGCGGCCAAGGGGGAGGAGCGCTGGCCCGTTCCCCTCGTCCTCCGCTGGGCGGACGCGGCCGGAGAGCACGAGACACGGGCGCTCCTCAAAGAGAAGTCGCTCGTCCTCGAGCTTGGCGTTTCGGGCTCGGTGAAGTGGCTGTGCGCCAATGCCGGCTCGACGGGCTTCTACCGCGTGGCCTACGACGCCGCCGCGCTGCTTGCGCTCCGCCACAACCTCGGCGCCCTCGCACCCTCGGAGCGAATTGGCCTTCTGGCAGACCAGTGGGCCCTGGTCCGGGCCGGACGGGCCCGCATTGCCGACTTCCTGGACCTCGCGCTCGGCTTCTCCGACGAGCGGGATGATGCGGTGCTCGACGAGCTGGTGGGGAAGCTGGGCTACGTCGACGCGCGGCTTCTGGAAGGCGAGGCCACCGGACGGTACCGACGCGTGGTGGAAGGCCTCTTTTCCCCGGCCTTCCAGGCCATGGGGTGGCAGCCCCGTCCCGAGGAGAGCGACCTCGAGCGGTTGCGGCGAGCCTCGCTGCTTCGCGCCGTGGGCGGCCTGGCCCGCAGCCCGGACGTCCTCCAGGAAGCCCGCCGGCGCGTGGCGCACATGCTGGAGCAAACGCCGAATGCCCTCGATGCAAACCTCCTCGATGGCGCGGTGGCCATCTCGGCGCGCAGCGGGGACGCCCGCCTCTTCGCGCAGCTGAAAGCGGCCTTCCCGAATGAGCCGGACCCGGCCACCAAGCGCCGCTACCTCATGGCCCTCACCGCCTTCGAGGACGCGGCGCTCTCCGCCCAGGCCCGCGCACTCCTCCTGGAGGGGGGCGTCCCGATGCAGGACGTCTCCGGCTACGTCCACGGCCTTCTGGCCAACCGCGAGGCCCGGGACGAAGGCTGGCGCCTCCTGCAGGAACGCTGGGCCGACGTCATGGCCCGCACCGGTGGTGCGCCGATGCTTGTCCGGCGGGTGGTGGAGGCGCTGGGAAACCTGCACACCCGGGCCCACCTGGAGCAGGTGCGGCGCTTTCTCGCCAGCCACCCCGTGCCGGAGGCACAGCAGGCGGTCGCCCAGACGCTGGAACGCCTCGGCCAGGACGTGGCGCTGCGGGAGCGGCTGCTTCCCGAGGTGGCCGCCTGGTTGAAGGACCGCGGAAGCTGACGGCCGCTGTCCCCGGGGGCGACGGCGGCGGCCCTACGGCAGCGCGGCGCGGGCGGCGGCCGCCCCTTGCGCGAGCGCGTCGAGAAACCCCGGGGCCAACAGCTGCCGGCCGGCCTCGCCCTCGCCATGGGCGAGGTGCTCCCTCGTCTCGACGTAGCCGAGGTAGCCATTCACCAGGCTGACTGTCCGGCCAGCCCCGGCTGACGTCTCCAGGAGGCGCGCCGCGGCCGCGGAGGGTTCCCCGGGGACGCCCAAGAGGACGAAGGGGCCGACGCGCAGAAGGCCCACGGAGGCCTCGGCCGGAGCCGCCGCGCAGAGGACGTTGTCGGCCAGGGGCACGAGGGGCCAGGGCACGAGGCGCCGGGCGTCCGGCCCGGGCACCGTCACCCGGACGCGCGCCACCGAGAGGGCGGAGGGCACCGGCACCGGCATGAGGGCGTCCGCAGCCGAGGCGAGCTCCGCGACGAAGCGTCCGAGACGTCCGGCCATTGCCTCCGGGAGTGCCGGGGAGACGTTGCCCACTGCCCCCTGGAGGACAAGCGTCACTCCGTTGCCGCGCTCGGCCTCCAATTCGGCCAACCTCCCCGGCCAGTCCGCATCCAGCCCGTCGGGCGGCCTTGGGACAAGCGTCGGGTGGCAGGCGAAGACGAGCAGCTGAGCCACGGGCCCCGTCTGGCCCTCGAAGACGAGGCGGGAAAGCCGGGCGTCGACGTCCTGGGGAGGTTCCCGCGCGCCCACCAGGGCCGGGACATTGCCTTCGGCGAAGCGCAAGGAGACGGGACGCCGCGCGGCGTAGGCATCCAGGAGCGCTCCTGCGGCGGCCTGCACCACCGCTGCCCGGGCCGCCCCGCGCAGAAGCCCCGTGCCCGCCACCTGGGCCACGGGGTTACTCGCGTAGCCGCCCGGCCCGGAGTGGGTGTGGGTGACGGCCACCCAGGTGTCGGACAGCTGGAGGGTGCGCGTGGCCTCCTGAATGGCCGCGTCCAGCCCTGGGTCTCCCAGGAGGACGTCGAGTGAGACGAGTCCCAGCCGCACCCCGCCAGCCTCCAGAAACAGGGCCCGGGCCTTGACGGGAAAGGCGACGGTGCGCACGACGGCGCGGGGGACGCCATAGCCGGCCACCGTCGCCGGAAGCGGTACGGCGAGGACGCGGGTGGCGGCTCCGGCGAGCAACGGGCCTTCCCCGCGGGCGGACAGCTGCACGGTGGGCGCCGTTGGGCGCCGGCCAGCGCAGACGTCGTCGAGGCTGGCGACGAGAAGCAGGAGGACGAGGAGGCCGCCGAGGACGAGGGCGACACGCCGTGGACGACTCACGCCGCGGCATTCCCCACTGCGACGAAGCGCTCGCTGGCCGCCCACAGCTTCGCCGCCAGCTCCGGGTCCCTGGAGACGGGGCTCGAGCGCGCCTGGCGGGACTTGGCGAAGTACTTGCCGGTGACGCCTTCCACCTCGGGAGAGGTGGCCAGGTACACCAGCGTCTCCGCCCCCTTCTCCGGCGTCGTCATGAAGGGCGCGGCCAGCCGTACCAGGGACTTGAAGAGGCCCGGCGTGTTTTGCCCGAAGCCGGTGGCCACCACGCCCGGGTGCAGCGAGTTGACGGTGACGCCCGTCCCGGCAAGCCGGCGGGCGAGCTCCGTGGTGAAGAGGATGTTCATCAGCTTGGACTGCCCGTACACCCGAAGGCCGGAGTAGCGCTTCCGGTTTTCCAAGTCATCGAGGTCGAGCCGCATCCCCCGGTGGGCGTCCGAGGCGACATTCACCACCCGGGAGGGCGCGCTGGCCTTGAGGAGGTCGAGGAGCTCGAGGGTGAGGAGGAAGTAGCCGAGGTGGTTTAAGGCCAGCGTCTTCTCGATGCCCTCGGCCGTCTCCTCGCGCCGGGTGAAAATGGCACCGGCGTTGTTGATGAGGACGTCCAGGCGCGGGTAGCGGCCGCGGACCTCCTTCGCCAGCCGCCGCACCTCGCTGCGCAGGGAGAGGTCTGCCACCAGGCCCTCGACGTGGCCATTCCCGGTGGCGGAGCGCACGGCATGGACTGTCTCCTCCACCCGGGGCTTGTCCCTCCCCACCAGCACCAGCGTCAGCCCGGTGCGGGCCAGGGCATCCGCGGCGGCAAGCCCAATGCCGCGCGTGGCACCCGTGAGGAGGCACACCTTTCCGCGCACGTTGAGACTCGCCATGGCCCTTGGCACCCTACACCACTCCACAGCTTCGGTCCGTGCGTCCTCAGGTGCCCGAGGAAGAGCGCTCCCGCGTCCGTGCACGCGACAGCCGGCGGGTGTATGTCCCGTGGGCCATGTGCGGAATTTTTGGAATCTTCGGCAACTCCGAGGCCGCCAACCTCACCTACCTTGGGCTGCACGCGCTGCAGCACCGGGGGCAGGAGTCGGCGGGCATCGTCAGCGCCGACGGGCGTACCTTCCACGTCCGCCGCGAGATGGGACTCGTGCAGGACGTCTTCGGCGCACGCCACCTCGAGGCCCTCGCCGGACGGGCGGCCATCGGCCACGTCCGCTACTCCACCTCCGGTGTCAGCCAGCACAAGAATGCCCAGCCACTCACCGTCGAGTACTCGCTCGGGAAGCTGGCGGTCGCCCACAACGGGAACCTCACCAACGCCCCGCAGCTGCGCGCCGAGCTCGAGCAGCAGGGTGCCATCTTCGGAGGCGACTCGGACACCGAGGTGATTATTCACCTCATGGCCCGAAGCCGGGCTCCCACCCTGGCCAAGCAGATGGTGGAGGCCCTGGGCAAGGTGCAGGGCAGCTACTCGCTCCTCTTCCTCACCCCCACCGCCGTCATCGCCGTGCGCGACCCACGCGGGTTCCGGCCCCTGGTGCTGGGCAAGTTGCGCGACGCCACCGTCTTCGCCTCGGAAACCACCGCGCTGGACCTCGTCGGTGCGACGCTGGTCCGTGAAGTCGAGCCGGGGGAGATGGTGGTGGTGGACGACATGGGGACTCGCTCCACGCGGCCCTTCCCGCAGGAGCGCCCCACCCGCTGCGTCTTCGAGCACGTCTACTTCGCCAAGCCGGATTCGGACCTCTTTGGCTCCTCGGTGTACATGACGCGCCAGCGGCTGGGCATGCAACTGGCGCTGGAGCAACCGGCGGTGGCGGACCTCGTCATCGGCGTCCCGGACTCCGGCATCCCGGCGGCCATCGGCTATTCCAAGGCTTCGGGCATCCCCTACGACGTGGGGCTGATTCGTAGCCACTACGTCGGCCGCACCTTCATCGAGCCGCAGCAGTCCATCCGGCACTTCGGTGTGAAGCTGAAGCTGGCCGCGGTGCGCGAGGTGCTGAAGGGCAAGCGGGTGGTGGTGGTGGACGACTCCCTCATCCGCGGCACCACCTCGCGAAAAATCGTGACGATGATTAAGGCCGCCGGTGCCTCCGAGGTGCACCTGCGCATCTCCAGCCCTCCCAGCCGGTGGCCCTGCTACTACGGCATCGACACCCCGCGCCGCGCCGAGCTCATCGCCGCCACCCAGTCGGTGGAGGACATCGCCCAGTTCGTGACGGCGGACTCCCTCGGCTACCTCAGTGTGGAGGGGCTGGGCGCGGCGGTGGGCGACCCGGAGTCCAAGAGCTTCTGCATGGCTTGCTTCACCGGGAAGTACCCCACGCCCATCCGAATCGTCGAGGACGAGCCTCCCGCCCGAAGCGCGGCGCGCGGCTAGTCCCCTCAGAAGGGGGCCTCACTCGTGGAGGCTGCTCCTCAGCGCGTTGGAGCTCACGCCGTGGCGGACCGCCGCCTCGCGCGGCGTTTCCTCGTGGCCTTGGGCCTTTTGGCGTGCCTGGCCCTCCTGGTGCCGCTTCTCGGCTACCGCACCGACGTCGCCGAGGCGAAGAGGCTGTTGCACGCCCGCGTCACCCGCGAGGCTGCGGTGTATGCCGACGCGCTCGACACCCACGTCCGGGCGCTGGTGGCCGAGCTGGAGCGCCTTGCCTCCCGGCCCCAGGTGGACCTCCGGGACCAAACCACCGCGCCCGAGCAAGCGCTGCTCGACTTCGCGCACCACAACTCCGCCTTCTTCGCCGGGGTGGCAGTCCTCGA
>Ga0302325_10030754_pt1 | contig 11066 bp, 12 predicted proteins | sample Palsa_T0_2_FD_201948 | JGI IMG/M metagenome (GOLD analysis project Ga0302325, IMG submission 201948) | Peat permafrost microbial communities from Stordalen Mire near Abisko, Sweden - Palsa_T0_2 | ecosystem: Environmental > Terrestrial > Soil > Palsa > Peat permafrost | place: Sweden: Abisko...
TGGCGGCCGGTACTGGCAGGTGTGAAAACGAGGGGTTTGGCGTAGAATTGCTCTGATGCGCCGGTGAGTGTTGTGTACTTCCAGATCTGGCCGAAACTACCCCCAGAGATAACTGCAGGGTCCATATTATGATTAGGGAGATAGCCGGACTGACTGGAGTCTGCGAGGAGGTTAGCAGGTTCTTCCAAAGTTCCATTCCTAGAGTCACACGTACCTCCATCCATAAGACTATCTGTAGAGTCATAAGCAAATACATTAGAAACAAAACACGAGGATCCAAAAGCCGCAAACACCCATGAGAGCCTCATTTTTACAAGATGAAACGGCGGTGATGCCAAGAAAATGTCCAGAAACGAAAGTACAAAGGAGTGACTTGAACAAGGGGATTCAAAAAAGACCCCGAATTAATGACAGTGAGCATGGAAATCCACGAGAAGCATGACGGTACCTTCTCAAAAGTCAAAGGTATCTACACTAAAAATGCCTCGAAGGCTGCGCATCTCACTAGACGGCAGCAAACTTCCAAGCATCAGCCCACAACGGTGGATAACGGCATTGCGCGAGATGCATTGTGACGGAAACAAACTAGATCCATGACATATCGAAACGGGGAAATTTGTTATTGACTCAGACTCAAACCGTACCGCCCCAAAATCTCGTGGCGCACAATGTTGCTCAGCTGAAATATGTTGACGCGGTTAAGAGGGGTGGGTGTCGAAAAGGGGTTGTGATATCAATAGTCGGGTAAAGTTTGATGCTACAGGGTCCTTACAGCGGCACTGGATCTCAGCAGCCAATGCTGGAACAGTGCTCGAGAAGCTTTTCCAGGGCGCCTTGCCAGCGCCACATCGCGGGGGTGGTGAGACCCCAACGGGCGCTCCACTGAAGAAGACTCTCTGGTTCCGTTCCTGTGACCCGGGATGAAGACGCTATGGCCGCAGCTTGTGCCTCATGGTGGCTTGCTCGAGGATTTCGTACCTGCATTGGGTTGCTAAGTCGGGCACCCCCCCTTCACGTGCCGCATGAGAGAGGTAATTTGCATGCCCCAATCCAGCGCCCATGCTGCCGCTAGCCTATGTGTTGTTATTTGGAATGCCAGAAAAGGAAGTTGACGGGGAGGACGGGATTATTCAGGGTTGGCAATCGTGCAGGCAGAGCTTGCAGGCTACGGCTCAGCCCTGAGAGTGGACTAGGAAAAGCTCCGAGCGGCCCTTCTTCCGGTACCTCCAGCTCGGTATGAAAACGCGAGTGCTCGGATATACCTGGTGTTTTGAAATTTGGATGTTGGATGGGAAGAGAAGGATGAAGTCTGAGCGACTCTTTCCGCGCTAAGATGAAATTGGAGCCCTGCACGTGATCTGCATCGATGGACGAACCCTTCTAGATGAATCCCATGCCCTGACTCAGCATTCATATGGAATATCTCTTACCAAGCCGGTACAGGGTTTCTTTCGAGTCTGGAAGTGACATATTTGAAGAAACGAAGTTGTTGAACAAATTGAAATTTAAATATTAGCGCAATTTCATTGTCTTTCCGTCACATATCTGCATCAACTAATTATCTAAAGCCGGAACTGGTAAGCAAAGAGAAACGAAGCCTCAACCCAAATACACCATCCACACAGACCCCTCTCAAAATACCCAATCCTACACCATGAGCTCCGCCTCTACGTTTAAATGGAATCCAAAGAATAGATATAGCTGTGACCAATCGTGAAGTGATTTCCAGATCCATCATACTGTCCAAAATTCGTAGCTTGGGGAGGACCATAGATCGCAGTGTAGTAAGTACAAGTGAAAACTCCATTAACACCGTTCTTGTACAAAATGTATGCATCGAAGAAAACGCAGATACGCGCATCAGATTGAGGGGTTGTGTGACGGAGGTTATAAGCGCTCTTTTGTTCGCAAGCAGTCGCGCAGACACTTGGGTCGTATGGTTGGGTCATAGGGAAGGTTTGCACGCCCATGTAGGTGGTGGTTCCAGGTGGTGCGTTAATGGATGCGTTGTCCAGGAAGGTTGGGCCGGTCCAGCCTGGGATTGGTTGAGGTGTTGTGGTGTATGCGCTGGAGATCGACAGTTAGTATTTCCTGTTTGAGAAACTGGAGATCGAGAAGGTAACATACTTGGAACCAGCTTGAACGACATGGAACTGAGCTTGCCATTGCCCAACGTTGGTTGCATCGGCGAGGGTAAGGGCAGTACCAAAGAATGAACACTTTATGCGAGTAACGGAGGCAGGACATGGGCAGTTAACATCATCTGCATCCACAGACGGATCACGCTCGAAGACTGTATTGGCTTAGTCTGGTTTCCTGTAACTAGTTGAGAGACATACATATGTTGAAAGAAGAGCAGCCACTGATCCCATTGCACAGCGTAGCGCAGGCTGTGGGATCGTAGCTGGTAAGCTGGCTACTGACATACGTCAAATATGACGGATCGCTGGCGCTGGCTTGAAGATTCTGAAAGCCTTCCACCAGAAAGTATCCCGGAGGGTCAACAGCGCTCTCCGCAGCCGCTGCGAAAGCGGGGTTTGCAAGAAATGCTACATCTGTATTGGGAGAAACAGATGGATAGTTTCCTGCGGAATAAGGAAGACAGGTTCCACGCTTTGAAATTGAAGCGCCTGGTGCTCCTGTCGCTGCGGCGACGGCCTAGATAGCCAAGGGTTAGATATAATTTCTTAATGTTGCCAACCACAGTGTTCATTGGGTGGAGCCAAGAAGGATTAGACATATACATACAGAAGATGCAGCTTGAGAAGGATTGTAGCTAACGGCCGACGAAACGACTGCACCAACAGGAGCAGATACATCTTCCGCTATGGGAATTGCCTCATACGCAGCAAAGTCGATATCCTGAGGGACTGGAGAAGCAGCAGCCAGACCTAGGAGGGCAAAAGAAACTGCAGCTGAAGTCCTCATATTGCTTGGCGGATAGGTTCTCTGGAAGACGTGGTTGCAGATGAAAGGAAAAAGAGCGTTGTTCAAAAGAGTGTAGTAGTGACAGACAAATTAATGACGGTCAGAAGATATATGGAAGTAACGACTGAGTATCTTAGTGATTCAAATTAAGTATGGAAGAGGAAAGACTGTAGTGGGATGTGCAAAAGCATCGACAAGCAAAGATCAAGATGGGCTAGATCGGCCTGAGATGTAAGACACCGATGACTATCGACTTCCAGGGCCATCATGTTCGACTCGACCTGTTGGCAGGCGTCCCGCTCAAGGCCGTACCCCAATATTCGGCCAAGGACCAGGGTGGTCTGGAAGGGTTACCTTCGCAGAGACTGCAGCAGGAGAGGCTTTTGTGGCTGTGAAGCTTTGCAGAGGGCTCGATTAGCAACGAGGAGTGTGTTGATAGAAAGACAAATTAATAACAATAGGGTGCTCGAGCCACCTCGACGTGATCATGCGGCTCGTCCCAATCACAAGCGTACCAGGTGAAGGCGGTCCTGGGTTGTCTCCGAGCAGGTGCAAGCTTGGTCGAGCTAACCTTGCCTGTCAAAAAATGCCTCCGCATCGGTTAACTCCTCTAGCCGCTAAGACGGGTTGCCGGTTTAATGAACATCACTTGATGTGGTTGAGTGCAGAAAATTTTGATGAGGGGCAAAGTTATTTCGAGCTGAGGTTGTCCGAGGCATGAATGAACGCTGCCAAGTTACAGGCTAGTTTAGCGAGATTGTTTTCCCTGTAGTGGCACCCGAAATCAACGCCACACGTTTGCTTCCTCAACATCCTTCACAGTTTCACTAGGGAATGGAAGAGCCACCAGTCATAGACCACGAGCCCACAACTCGGAAGGCTGCCGCTATCGTATTTGCTGACCATGTCGGCGGATGTGATTTGATGAGATGCGCAGAGAGCCTTGGGGCTCAGTCCCGTCTGGATTTCCTAACGCCTTCTCACGAATCCCAGGACGTTCTTTTGGATCTCCTAGACGGCCGTCATTATTGAACTTTCTTATCGTATGTGCCTCTTCAGAAATTCCATGACTTCAATCTATCTTTTCTTGATCATCTGTTCTTGAATTTGTGTGTAGAACTGTCCTTCCCTGCACGTTCTAGTATATGAATCTTCAAGCATTCATTTGGCCATATCGTTCCCTCTCGAGGCCTGTTGTTCTCTAGTCTATCCACCTACTGGGCTCGAATATTTGGACAAAACTTTCACCCATCAACTTCAGCATGCACAAATTCGCCGTTGCCGATCATTCGAGAACAGACTCCGCCTTCAGCACAAACACTCATCGTTTTCCAAACCCTCCATCAACACCAGTAACTCCAGGTACCCCAAGAATACCAGGAGCACCAAATCCATTCTCAACACCTACACCATCGATATGGGGCGGGGCATCTGGGTATCAATTTTCAGAACCTGCTGGCGGTAGATATTTTCGGTCACGGCGGATTAAGAAAGTGGAAGGACAAACGCCACCCAAATTCAAGAAAGACCCCAAAGAGAAATTCTTATGGATTATTCCTCTCACAGGACTATTAGTTGGCCTTGCCATCACGGGCATCTTGATATATCTCAAGATTGGCCTGTTATCATCATTCAAGTATTGCGCTGTGCTTGACGATGACTTCTCTTCTGGGGTATTAAATCCAAGTATATGGACGGCCGAGAATGAAGTGGGAGGATATGGGTACGTCCATGCTCAGAATTCGAACTCAAAGCCAATATTAACATTGATCGACAGGAACCAGCAGTTCGAGCAGACCACCAGTGACCCTGAAAATGTGTTTATCAAGGATGGAATGCTTTACCTCAAGCCCACTTTGCAAGACGAGACGCTCATTACGACAAACAATGTCATTAATTTGACTGCAAGTGGGCTGTGTACTTCAGACTTATGGTCAAACTGCGTTACTTCCACGAACATCACCAACGGAACTATCATCCCACCAGTTAGGTCAGCACGACTAAATACAAAGATGGGTGCTACTATCAAATATGGAAGAGTCGAAGTCAAGGCCAAAATTCCCAAAGGAGACTGGCTATGGCCAGCTATTTGGATGATGCCAGTTGATTCGGTCTACGGAGCGTGGCCCGCAAGTGGTGAAATCGACATCATGGAATCGAGAGGCAACAATCACACTTACAGTCTCGGAGGAAATGATATGGTCTCGTCAGCGTTGCATTGGGGACCTGATCCCACCAATGACGCATATCTACACACCACAAATCACAAGAATGCGTTGCACTCCGAATATGGCGATGCATTCCATACTTACGGACTCGAATGGACCGAAAAATACCTCTTCACGTATGTGGACACTCGATTACTGCAAGTCATGTACAACACTTTCTCGAAACCATTTTGGCCACAAGGCGGCTTTCCATTCGCAACAGAGAACGGAACGCGACTCGTGGATCCATGGAGTCAGACAGGACGACCACAAACTCCATTCGATCAAGATTTCTATTTGATCATCAACGTTGCGGTGGGCGGTCAGAATGGATGGTTCCTCGATGGACATGATGGAAAGCCCTGGATCGATGCCAGTCCGACAGCACGGAACGATTTCTGGAATGCACGGGATAGGTGGTATCCCACATGGGAGCAGAATGGCCAAATGATTGTAGACCGTGTTCAAATGTGGCAGAAATGCTAATGTCTAAATGTCCGGAATGCAGGGGACATAGAATTTGGGTGTGCATGGTTTTTGGTAGTCCATAGATTTCCCTGCTCTCAAATACAATTAATTCGAGCTTATGTCGAATTTTCAGATCGTGGCTCTCTGTTTATTCTCCCTACTGGTTGACGAAAGCCGTCCGTCCCTGGCTGCTTACTCTCCTTTTTTGTCGCCCAATTGCTGCTTCGGGCATGGTCACTCCCATCTCAGCTGAACAACCTTCCCCAACATCCCGAATCTCCCGACCCCTTCGCCTTCACAGCACTACAGATTCTACGGCACAAACGACGTCAGGCTCTCCAGCGCCACCACATCACTTTTTCTTTCGTCACACCGTTAAGGCTTCGTTTCGTCCTAAGACATTCGGCACAACATCGTACCAGTATGGGGAATCTCCGAACACGTGCATGCGCCCACTCCGAATGCGGGCAATACGTTGAACCACGGGCGCTTCAACCCCCCGATCCAGGCATGAATAAACCCGAAATTGTACAAGCGAGCTGCGAGCGTGACCGTTGGGCTGAGCTATGAAAAGGAGACTAGTGGTGAAGCCACTTTTGAAGCCCCTGAAACACCAGGTAGGGGTGTCGTTTGTTTAAGCTCGGGGTTAGGGTGGTGCCTAATGCGACGTCGTTTTTGATCATCTTTGCGACATGGGCCTGGAAGGGGGTTTTGCGGTATTTTTCCGAGACCGCGATGGGTTTCTGTAATTCGTAAGGCTAAGCTAGTGCTGGAGCATACATCGATGATCGATCTCAGTGCAGTCCCTTTTCATGCTTTATATGTTTTGGCAAAAATCAGCTTCATTAGAAGGCAGTAGCGGGTCCAACGTCCAAACGGAGCGTAAGCATCGCTCCGCCCGATTGTCTGCAGCAGTGTTCTGGTTGGCTTGGTCATGCTCCTCCCATTGGAGAACGTGGCGACAATCTGACAGATCCCCACAGTTCCTTTCAGCAACGAGTGGCTGGAGCGGGAGACTCGGCTCATATTTCCCTCGCTGTTTTTATACGCTTGGCTGCGTCGTATGGTCTCGTAAGGTTACCTGCATCGCTACTATGTGCGGCATAGGGTCAAAGGCATCAGAGGGATCTAAACATCTGGGAGAGAACAAGGGACCTCGCTCTGCGATCCGCCTATGCCCTGCAAATCCCGCTAACCTAAGCTTTCATCTGATCCATTTTCAGGCAATGTCAGCCTTATTTGGTTTGCTTGACGGCTCGGGAAGTTCTTCCCTTGACCAGATGGTCAGACACATGCCTTTCATCCCAGCACATATCACGAGGTTGCCTGGATCTGTCCCAGTCAATATTTTGAAAAGATTAGGGCTCCAGGGTTCACGATCCTCGTGGCTCGCGCTTGGAGCACAATCAAACTCTGCATGGACGTCAGACTGAATCTATCCTCTTGTCTATTCTCACGTCTGCCTTGTTGCCGCCGGATATCCCGAGCCCGAGAGCCAAGAATCTCTTTTGGGACATGAATGCTCCCGTTTTGTATTGTTTCTTATTCGGGGTGCCAACACGGCTTGCTGATAGCAGAATGAGCCACTCCTCAGGAGCACAAGGGGATGTGGATTCAGGGGAGCACGCGTAGTCCGCAGCCAACAGGAACAAAGTCACTCATCCATGAACCGCGATACCAAGCCCTCATGCCCATTCCCTCATCCGGTGTGAGAGGGGAGTTCGTTATCCGAGGCTCAGCTCACTTCATCGCTCAATGTTCAAGATCCACTTGTACTTTCATTGATCATGGCAGAATAGTGACTTCGTTCCATCACCACATTCGTTTGCACGCTGAACTCAAGCACACACTCATTTGGACCTTTGGTCATTTACCTTCTTTTGGAAAGTTTCTTGTTTCTTTCTTTCATCCTTCGTTTTGCTTAATAGCGCCAAGATGGGATTCAAAAACTATTTTCAGACGACTGTCCCTACCCCGACCTCACATGCAATGGTAGAGACGGAGAAATTCCATGGAGCACTTCCAGGTAGACTCGCATCATCACCGTCAGACCCAGAAGTATATTCTCTTTCGCCTTCTCCGTCAGCACGCCCATCATCAAGTCGAGCAGCAGAAGAAGAGCGGCTAGTGGATGATATCAAGCACCAAGTCGTCCTCAACCATCTCTACCAGCACCAATGTAGTTCCCTTTGGATCCGCGATTATAGTGATAATATTGAGGGTACTATGGTACGGAGGAAACGAAATGATTACCTGTTCAAGCCGCAAGGATTGGAAACGTCAAGTTTTGCGAAAGCAATGACGGCGTTGAACGTCCAGGTAAGCATTTGTTTTCTTCAATGTCTAAAATTTGTGGATGATTGTCTTAGCCCAACAACCATTTTCACCACAATATCAGAATGATTGACTAACGCAGTGGAAATTCAAAGGCAGCAATGACCGTGTCATCTGGTGTCATTGAGCCATTTCTGAATTGGAACCTTAACGCTGTCGATGTGCCCTTACTCAATGGTCTGCGGATCCAGATCATCCCAACGTTCGAGGATCTGTACCGGGCACGACGCCACCAGTATGCAGCTTTCATTGCTTCGGAAGCACTTCTAGTAGTCTGGGACGATGAACCCACTCACTTATTGCAGCGAGCCAAGACCATTGAAGCTGAATTGTTGAACTTCGTTTGGAAGGCTGCAAACGATGGAGATGCACACACGGAAAAAGGTGCTCATGATTCTTCATCGTCCGAGTTCGAGCTTGATGAAGAGACTGGGCTTATGGGGAGCAAGGAGCGTCCAATTCTTCTGTACAACTGCTTTTTAGTTGCATGCAGTCTGTGCCTGTTAACAGTCTTGATCGGCCTAGGTTATGTGAAGATTGCCGATGAACTTGCAGAACTGCATAAGTGGACGTCACTGGTTTTCATAATCATGACACCTGTGAATGCTTTTTTGACATTGGTGAGCCACAACCTTCTTCTGAAAGTGTACCACTGCTGACATGAAACTCAGTTCTTCTCTTCAGTCATCATCAGCGCCATCGCCCAAATCATCGGACCCATCCAACATCTCACCAAAAACTCAAAATACTTCTCTGCAACACCTCCACCTCGCCTCTCAGCCGACAATCTCCCACACATCACCATCCAATGCCCCGTCTACAAAGAAGGCCTCGAATCAGTTATCATGCCCACAGTGCGCTCCATCAAAAAAGCAATCTCAACCTACGAGCTCCAAGGCGGCACAGCCAATATCTTCATCAACGATGACGGTCTCCAACTCATCTCCGGTGAAGACCGCCAAGCACGCACCGAGTTCTACGCCGACCACAACATCGGCTGGACCGCACGTCCAGGCCATAATGTCGATGGCTTTCAACGAAAGGGAAAGTTCAAGAAGGCATCCAACATGAACTACGGTCTCGCAATCTCTAACGCTGTCGAAGAAGCACTGCAGCAAATTGATCGACCCGCAGACTGGACGCAGGCTGATGAAGGACAAGCCTATGATCGATGCCTCAAAGCCGTTTTAGCAAAAGATGGCCGTGCTTGGGCTGATGGTAATATCCGCATCGGTGATTATATCCTCATTATTGACTCGGATACTCGTGTGCCTGAAGATTGTCTCTTGGATGCGGCGTCGGAAATGGAATTGAGCCCGAGGGTCGCGATTATACAGTTCAGCAGTGGCGTGATGCAGGTTGCGCACAACTACTTTGAAAACGGCATCACGTTCTTCACAAATCTCATTTACACCGCAATCAGGTTCGGAGTTGCATCGGGTGATGTGGCGCCATTTGTGGGGCACAATGCCATTTTGCGTTGGAGTGCGATCCAAGAGGTGTCATTCAGGGATGAAGATGGTGTTGAGAAGTACTGGAGCGAAGCTCATGTTTCCGAGGATTTCGACATGGCGTTGCGGCTTCAAGTCTGGGGGTATGTTGTACGAATGGCAGCATGGGCAGGCGATGGCTTCAAAGAGGGAGTGTCGTTGACTGTTTACGACGAGCTTACGAGATGGGAGAAATACGCTTATGGGTGTAATGAGCTGGTTTTTCATCCGATTAAGTATTGGTTCACCAAGGGACCTATCACTCCCCTCTTTCTCCGATTTCTGGTTTCCGGGATGCCGATAGGGAGTAAGATCAACATCATCTCGTATATTGGGACCTACTATGCCATTGGAGCAGCTTGGATCATGACGCTTTCCAATTACGTTGCTGTGGGTCTGTATAATGGGTTCTTGGATAAGTGGTATGTGGAAAGCTGGCAGATCTGGATTAGTATCATAATGGTGTTTACCGTGGCTGGGAACGTCTCCCTCGCAATCCAACGCCACCGTACCAGCGAAAAGAACTTCATCTACTCCCGTAGGTCCCCTCCACCCTCCCTCATTCCCACTATAGGCTAACCTCCCTCTTTACCTAGTCTTCGAAAATTTCAAATGGTGCCTAATGTTCGTCGTCTTCTTCGGCGGCATGTCCCTGCACATCTCACAAGCGCTCCTCTGCCACATGTTCAGCATCGACATGTCATGGGGCGCCACTGCTAAAGAAGTAGAATTCTCCAACTTCTTCATTGAGATCCCGAAAGTCGCGAAAACGTTCAAATATACCATTGCGTTGTCATTTTTGACGATTGCGACGATGGTTATTATGGCGAAGGGAGGGTTCATTCCTTGGAGTTGGAATATTAATCAGTTTGTGGCCATCTTTCCCCTGGCTATGCTTTGTGGATGTCATTTGTTGCTGCCGGTAGCGTTGAATCCGGGGTTGATGACTTTTTCGTGGTAGAGGGGGAGAGGTGAGATGGGTGAGGGACGGGATGGGGTTGGTTGCTTGGGTGGTTTTGTAAGGGCGTTGGTAGAATTGGTTTAGATAAATGGAGGATGTACTGTACGCACAAGTATATTTAATGCAATCGTAATGTCGTAAAGAGACAGACTGGGGAGGCACAATTTGTGCCTTTTGAGACTGCTCCTGTATTACTCGTACAAGCGGGGTCGTTCGTAAGTGAGCAGAAAGGGGGTGTGTGTGTACCGTTGTCATCAGCCCGACAGACCAGACATCACCTAGTTCGATAAGAACTTAATGGTCTAAGAACTCCATAATCTTCATCTAACAGTAAACAGATTGTGTATCCTAAGAGGGATTGACAGAAAAGGGTCGAAGCACGTGATCTCGGTGGATTTTTGTTGTTCTCGGCAATTCGAAAGACGTTTCGGTTCTCTCGATTTTGGATACAGTGATATTCAACTTATGCGATTATGGCCAAAAATTAGCCGATTTCAGCCTTTTCTGCAGCACCCCCACCAAAAAAAGCTGCAAAATAGCAAGAAACTGTCATTTTGCCCTGCACCACCACGCCATTAACTTTCCCTTCCTAAATAGGAAATATTGAAGCTAAAGATGCCACGAAAGCGCCGTCCTTCTACACCTCTTGCACCCCTTACACCCGCACCTCTTGCACCT
>Ga0302325_10030756_pt1 | contig 11065 bp, 8 predicted proteins | sample Palsa_T0_2_FD_201948 | JGI IMG/M metagenome (GOLD analysis project Ga0302325, IMG submission 201948) | Peat permafrost microbial communities from Stordalen Mire near Abisko, Sweden - Palsa_T0_2 | ecosystem: Environmental > Terrestrial > Soil > Palsa > Peat permafrost | place: Sweden: Abisko...
AGCGACAGCACGGCGTTCTTGAACTGGGTGGTGGTGGCGCCGCTGGAGGCGGATTCCTGATACGGAATCTCGACGCCCTGCATGATGCTCGCCTGCTTCTGGTTGGCCGTGATGACGCGCGGCGCCGAGATCGTTTCGCTCTTGCCCTCGTTCTGCGCGGCCGACAACGCCAGGTCGATGAGGTGCGTGCCGGAGAGCAACGACAAGCCGATGCTGCCGTTGACATTTGTTGCCGGCAGATTGACCAGGTATCGATTGGCGAGCGGTACCGCGGTGATCGGATTGGTGCCCACCGTGGGAGTCGCCCCATTGCTGGCGATCTGGTCGGAACCGGCGGCAGTACCCGAAATGGACACCAGACCGTTGGTGCCGTTGCTGCTCAACGTGCCGATTCCCAGCTGGGCTCCCAGATCGCGCTCGAAGGTGTCGCTGACGATCACTATCCGGGCCTCGATCAGCACCTGTTTGACCGGCACGTCCAGAGTCGCGACCATGCGGCGGATTTCCGCCAGCTTGTCGCTGGTGTCCTGCACCAACAAGGTATTGGTGCGCTCGTCGATGGAGATGCTGCCGCGCGGCGACAACATGGAGTTGGAGTTGCTGCCGCCGCCAGCCTGCGGCTTGATCAGCTTCAAGAGGTCCGCAACCTTCGCATAATTGACCTGCATGTACTCACTGCGCACCGGCGAGAGTTCCTGCACTTCCTTGCGGGCCGCCAGCTCGGCTTTCTCGCGCGAGGCAAGTTCCGCGGTCGGCCCGACGATGATCACATTGTCCTGACGGCGCTTATCGAGGCCCTTGGTGCGCAGCACGATGTCCAGTGCCTGATCCCAGGGCACATTCTGCAGGCGCAGAGTCAAATTTCCGGTGACCGAATCGCTGACCACGATGTTCTGCCCGCTGGTGTCGGCGAGCAGCTGCAGCACCGAGCGCACATCGATATCCTGGAAATTCAGGGTCAGGCGCTCACCGGTGTATTCGCGCTTCTCGTCGGCAGCGGTGTGCTTCAGCGACGGCTTGATCTCAACCGTGTATTCGTTGTCGGACTGGTAGGCCAATTGCTCGAAATCGCCCTGTGCGGTGATCACCAGGCGCGAACTGCCTTCCACCCGCACCGCATCCACGGTCTGCACCGGAGTGGCAAAGTCCATCACATCGTAACGGCGCATCAGATTCTTCGGCATCAGGGTGCCGGCAAAGTCCACCACGACCTGATTGCCCTCCTGGCGTACGTTCACGGGCGTGCGCGGATCGGTCAGCTGCACGATCACGCGGCCGGTGCCGTCGGAACCGCGGCGGAAGTCGATGGTGCGGATCGAGCGCTCGACCGGCGCAGCTGCCTGGCCGGAGCCCGCGCGCGCAAGCGCGACCGGCTTTGCCGCATCGCCCGGCTGAGCGCCGAGCGTCACTAGAATGTTATTGCCCTCGACCTGGGTGGTGTACGGGATCAGTGCGTCCACATTGATCACCACGCGCGTGCGCCCGTTGGCCTCGGCCGCCAGCACGGAGTCGACGCCGCCGGAGCGCACATCGATGCGCCGCGAAGTCAGCGCCACCGAGGTGTTCGGCAGGTCGAACGCGATACGCGCCGGCTTATCGATGGTGAACGGCTGCGGTTCGGGCGCGGGCCCGCTGAGATGCAGCTTCAGCTGCACCTGTTGGCCGGACAGGGTTTGAACGTCGATTGACTCGAGCTTGACGGGGTCCGCTGCCCGAGCTTCGAAAGCGGCGGCGGTCAATGCGACCAGCGCCACCATCCCAATCATTGCCGTTCGTATTTGAAATCTAATCATGCTCATATTCTCCCTGTGGCCTCAGTCGGTTAATGCCAACGAGGCCGGTCGCTCGATATAGCCGCCGAGACCGTCCGGGACGATTTCGACCAGGCTAATTTTGCTACCGGTGATATCGGTAACCTTGCCATCGTTCTGCCCGAGATAATTGCCCGGTTGCACCTTGTGCACCAGGCCGTCTTTGGATTGCACCAGCCCGTAAAAGCTGCCGCCAACCTTGAAAGTGCCGACCATCTTCAATGTGTCGAGCGAGAAACCCTCCAGAAATTCGCGGTTGCGCCGCGAGCTGGGCCGCAGGCTGGCCTGGGAATTCGAGTTCGGGCCCACCGGCTGGAAAGGCGAGCGCAGAGCGGCATCGTTATAAACGAAGGTTTCATACGGCTTGACCTCAGGCAAAGGCTGGATGCGCCCACCCGGCTTCTTGCGGGTGTCGGCTATCCACTTTTGCAGGTCCGACTGGCCGCCCGAACAACCGGCCGCGCTCAAGCCCGCGAGCACCGCGCAGATCAGCGTCACTTTCGCTGTCGAGTTCACGTGGCACCTCCTGGCTTCGGCTTCGCCGGATGCAAGGCGCTCTCATCCTCGATGTACCGGTAGGTCTTGGCGGTCACATCCATGGTCAAATTGTCATAGCCTTTTTCGCCGCTGGTCGGCGAGATCTCGATGTCGTGCAGCGTCACGATGCGCGGCAGCGCCGCGATTCCGCTGACGAAGGCGCCGAATTCATGATAGCTGCCGACCAGTTTGATCTTGATGGGCAATTCCGCGTAGAAGCCGTTGCTCTTCTCGCTGCCGGGCTGGAACAGCCTTTCCTGCAGGCCGGCGGCCAATCCCGACTGGGAAATATCCACCAGCAGGTTCGGCACCTCGGTCTTGCCGGGGAGCTGGCGCAACATGGTGCCGAAGCTACGCTCCATCTCGGCCAGCTGGCTCTTGTAGGCCTCGAGATTGGCTGCGCGCTGCTGCTTGTTCTCGAATTGCGACTTCAGATCCAATTCGTCGGCCTGAGCCTTTTGCAGGATCGGCCGGTCCTGGTTCCACACCAGCATGTACCAAGCCGCGGCCGCGCACAGCGCGAAAATGAGCGCGACGAAGAAGCCGCGAACCGGAAGCGGCCACCGGCCGGGATCGCGCGGATCGAGAGTACGAAGTTGATCGAAGAGTTTCATTTCGCCGCCACCTTCTTGACCGTGGTAGGCCCATTGTTGTCGAGATCCACACCGATCGTGTCGGTGATGAGGGTGAAGCTCGAGCCGCTGCCGGTGGGCGAGTCCTTGGTGGCCTCGACCACCTGCAGCACGGGGTTGGCCAGCCACGCCGAGCCATCGATGTTGCGCATGAAGGTCGAGACGCGGGTGCTCGACTGCGCGACGCCGTGAATCTCCAGCTTGGTTCCGTTCTGCTTGATCTGCGTGAGATAAATCCCGTCAGGGACCTGCTTCACCAGCTCGTCGAACAAATGCACCACCTTGGGCCGGCTGCTCTGCAGCTTCTCGATGATCTCCATGCGCGCGACCAGGCGCTGCTTGCGATTCTCGAGATCCTGAATGTCGGCGATTTGCGCGTCGAGCTTGACGATCTCCTTCTTCAAGAGATTGTTCTTCTCGTTCTGCGCATCGATCCAGCTCGAGTAAACGACCTTGCCGCCCAGGGCAAATATCACGGCGGCGAACACTGCCGCGCCTGCGGCGACGAGAAACTCCCGCCGCCGGACCTTGCGTTCTTGTTCGCGCCAGGGAAGTAGATTGATACGTGGCATGGCTGCTCTTTTAGTCGAAGCTGCGCAGCGCTAGGCCGCAGGCTGTCAGTAATGCGGTTGCGTCGCGCCCCACGGCTTGCGCCTTGGCCTTGGACGACACCTTCATGTTGCCGAGAGGATCCCCGCGCTCGGCCGCCACACCGACGCGGCTGGAAATCACTTCCGCCACGCCGGGGATGTTCGCGCAGCCGCCGCAGATCAGGATCTGGTCGGGCTGCGAGCGGCCGCTGCCGGACGCCAGATAGAATTGCAACGAACGGCTGACCTGCTGGGTCATGTCGTCGATGAACGGATCGAGCACCTCGGGCTGATAATTGCTCGGCAGGCCGCCTTCTTTCTTGGCGCGGCCCGCCTCCTCCATGCTCAACCCGTAGGTGCGCATGATCTCTTCGGTCAGCTGCTGCCCGCCGAATGCGAAATCGCGCGTGTAGATGACCTTCATGTCGCGCAGCACGCTGAATGTGGTGCTGCTGGCGCCGAAATCCACCACCGCGACCGTGCGGTCCAGGCCGCCATCCGGCATCTGGTGGCGCATCAAGACGCAGGCATTCTCGAGTGCAAAAGCCTCCACGTCGACCAGCTGCGGGGTCAGGCCCGAGGCTTGAACCGCGGCCTGGCGCTGCTCCACATTTTCCGTGCGCGTCGCGACCAGCAGCACGTCCATCATCTCGGGGTCCTTCTCCGAAGGGCCCACGACTTGAAAGTCGTAGCTGACCTCTTCCATGGGGAAGGGGATGTATTGGTCCGCCTGCATCTCGACCTGGCCCTCCAGCTCGCCCTCGCCCAGACTCTTGGGCATCTGAATGACCTTGGTGATCGCTGCATCGCCGCTGATGGCGATGGCGGCGAGGCGGCTCTTGGCGCCGGAGCGCTTCACCGCACGGCGAATAGCCTCGCCGACCGCTTCCGCGTCGACGATGGCCTTTTCGTTGATGGCGTTGTGCGGAGTCGGCTCCGCCGCATACGACTCAACCCGGTACTGGGATCCCGACATCGAGAGCTCGATTAGCTTCACCGATGAGGTGGTTATGTCAAGTCCCAGCAGCGGACGATATCTTTTGGCAAACGACCACACAGATTTTTCCTTTTTCGCTCAGTATCTTGGCAGCGAAACTGCTGCACGAGATTAACTTACGCTGCGCAAACTTAGCAAGAAACTGTTAAATAGAACGTGAAGCTACTCACGTAATCACCGCCAGGCCGGTCGGCCGTGCGCAAAATGGGACGTACGAAGGATTCGTAGGTAGCGAGGAAGGCGTTCATCCATTCAGACCTCTTCGCCTATGCGCTGTATAGGCGATTAGTTAAGCTTGGTCTGGCAACCCCGCTGTCCTAGGGAAATGCGCCCCTTAAGGACCGGTGGCTTTGCGTCCTCATCTTTCGATGAGTATGCCCATGTAACCGGCGGTAATATGCTTGCCCCACCGCCGATGTGCAATAAGTTAGAGCGGTTTTAAGTGTCCAAACGGTACCTAGTTCTCATATCCCGCATTTGTGTGGTCCTGGTGGGCACCGTGGCGCTGATCGTTTTCGCCAACGTCTGCGCTTATGTCTATTTGCGGCCGGCGCTCCCGGACGTTGACGCACTGCGGGACGTTCAGCTGCAGGTGCCGCTGCGCGTCTATACCCGGGACGGCAAGCTCATGGCCGCGATCGGCGAACAGCGCCGGATCCCGGTGCGCTACGAGCAGATCCCGAAGAAGCTGATCCAGGCATTTCTGGCGACCGAGGACGATCGTTTTTTCAGTCATCACGGCGTGGATTGGGAGGGCATCCTGCGCGCCGCCGTGGCCAACGCGCGCGCCGGAGGAATCCGCCAAGGAGCCAGCACCATCACCATGCAGGTGGCGCGCGACATGTTCTTGACGCCGCGGCGCGACATGAAGCGCAAGATGAGCGAGATCTATATTTCCCTGCTGATGGAGGCAGAGTTCACCAAGGAGGAGATTTTTTCCCTGTACGTGAACAAGATCTTCCTGGGTCAACGCGCCTACGGCGTAGGCGCCGCGGCGGAGGTTTACTTCGGAAAATCCCTGGACCAATTGAGCATCGCCGAGATGGCGACACTTGCCGGCATACCGACGGCCCCCTCGGTGGTCAACCCGGTCGCCAGCGCGCAGGCCGCCACCGTGCGGCGCAGCCACGTCCTGGGGCGCATGCTGGAGCTGAATTACATTACCCAGGCAGAGTACGACGAGGCCAAGAACAGCCCCATGGAATCGCGGCTGCACGGACCCTCAATCGAGGTGGACGCCCCCTACGTGGCCGAGATGGTGCGCAACGAAATGCAGGCCAAGTACGGCGATGCCGTCTACACCGCGGGCTACAAGGTATTCACCACCATTGATTCCCGCCTGCAGGCCGCCGCCACGGTGGCGCTGCGCACCGGCCTGCTGGAATACGACCGCAAGCACGGCTGGCGCGGCGCCTCCGCCAAGGTCGACCCCGCCAAAATCGCAACGCCGGCGGATCTGGCCGCGGCGCTCGATGAATTCCCCATCATCGGGGGCTTAAGGCCGGCCATCGTGCAAAAGGTCGAGGCGAGAAGCGCCACGATCTTCGTGCGCGACTTGGGCGAGGTCACGCTTCCCTGGGAGAAGCTGTCCTGGGCACGGCGCGAGCTTCCCGACGAAGAAACGGACCGGTATCCGACCCAGGCTGCCGAGATCTTCAGCCGTGGCGACGTGATCTACACCGTGGGCCGCACGCCCGAGAGCTTGTTGTTCGTGCAGGTGCCGGATGCGCAAAGCGCCCTGGTGGCGGTGGACCCGAAGGACGGCGCGCTGGTGGCGCTGGTCGGCGGCTTCGATTTCTTTCAGAGCAAGTACAACCGTGTCACCCAGGCGCGGCGCCAACCGGGCTCCTCCTTCAAGCCGTTCATCTGGTCCGCCGCCTTCAACAAGGGCTACACGCCGGCGAGCATTTTCCTGGATGCCCCGATCGTATTCGACCCGACTTCCGGCACGGAGCAGGCCTGGCGGCCCGGCGAGGACACCGGCAAGTTCGACGGCCCGATGCGGCTGCGCGACGCGCTGGTGTACTCGCGCAACCTGGTATCGATTCGCCTGATGCGCGAAATCGGCCCCGAATACACGTGGGACTACGTGACCCGCTTCGGCTTCGACAAATCACAATTGCCGAACAATCTGACCCTCGCGATCGGCACCGCCGAGCTCAGTCCCCTGCAGATGGCGATCGCGTATTCGACCTTTGCCAACGGCGGCTTCAAGGTCTCGCCCTATTACGTCGATCGGGTCGAAGACGGGGCCGGCAAGGTGCTGATGCAGGCCGAGCCCGCGATCGCCTGTTTCCAATGCGGCCGCGTGACTGACCCGCCAGCCGAGAAAGCCGGGCCCGCCGGCGCCGCGTCCCGCTTGGGCCAGCTCGATGAATCCGCGCACGACGGCAAGACGCTGATTGCGCCCAAGAATCTTGCGCCGCAGATCATCACCCCACAGGTCGCCTACCTCATGGCCGACATGATGGCGGACGTCATCAAGCGCGGCACCGGTGTGCGCGCCCGCGCGCTCAACCGCGACGATATCGCCGGCAAGACCGGCACCACCAACGATTGGCACGATGCCTGGTTCAATGGCTTCAACGGCGATATCGTCGCTTCCGTTTGGGTGGGATTCGATTCGGATCGCTCGCTCGGCCGCGGTGAAGAGGGCGCCCACGTGGCGGTGCCCATCTGGACCTATTTCATGCGCGAGGCGCTGGCCGGCGTTCCGCGCCACACCGTGCCGGTGCCGGACGGCATCGTGACCGCGCACATTGCGCCGGACTCAGGCCTGCTGGCGAGCGCCGACGATCCGAAGTGGATCCCGGAGAAGTTCGTCGAGGGCACGCTCCCCAAGGCCGAAGTTTACGAAGGCCCGAACAAGACCAACCCGAACGACAGCGACAAACCGCTATTCTAGACACCATGCCGAAGAAGTACTCGCAGCGATCCGAGGATCTACGCCGCGCGCTGGCGCAGGAGGCGGCGCGGATCATGGCCGAACACGGCATCGAGGACTTCTTGCAGGCCAAGCGCAAGGCGGCCGATCGCCTGGGGGTCAACGACGTGGCGGTGCTCCCCAAGAACATCGAGATCGAAGCCGCGTTGCGCGAGCATCAACGGCTGTTCGGGCGCGACACCCACGATCACAGCTTGAGGGAGCAGCGCCGCATTGCGCTCGACACCATGCGCATGCTGGGGGAATTCCAACCTCGCTTGGTGGGCTCCGTGCTCAACGGCACCGCGACCGATTACAGCGACATCAATCTGCACCTGTTCGCGGACCGCTCGGAATCCGTGGCGCTGCGCCTGCTGGAAATCGGCGTCCCCCATGAATTCTACGAACGCCGCGTCAAGATGGACGCCGAGCGCAGCATCAATTATCCGGCGCTGCGCTTCGAAGCCAGCGGCCGCACGGTCGACGCCACCGTGTTTCCCATCGACGGCATCCGCCAATCCCCGTATTCGCCGGTGGACGGACGCCCGATGAAGCGCGCGGACGCCCGCGAGGTTTCGGAGTTGGTCGGCTCGAATTGAAGCCTAAAGATCGACCGGTGACACCGCACGGAGTTGAGCGCTACGCCCGGCTACTCGAGGACCTCGAGGCCAAGCAGGCGCGGCGCGAGCTGCTCTCGAGCGTGGGGGTCGACTTCACTTCGAACGATTACCTAGGATTGGCTCGCTCCCCCCGCCTGACCGCGGCCATGATGCGTGCGCTGGAGCAGGGGGTTGCCTGCGGCTCGGGGGGCTCGCGGCTATTGCGCGGCAATCATCCGGAACACGAGCGCCTGGAGCATGAGGCGGCGCAATTCTTCAATGCCGAACGCGTGCTGCTGTTCGGCTCCGGTTATGCGGCCAATCTCGGCATCCTGTCGACGCTGCCGCAACGCGGCGATCTGGTCCTGCACGATGAGCACATTCATGCCAGCGCGCACGACGGCATCAAGTTAGGGCGTGCCGGCGCGGCCGCATTCGCACACAACGATGCAAGCGCGGCCGAGGATGCGATCAAGTCCTGGCGCGCCAGCGGGGGAGTCGGCACGCCGTGGATCGTGGTCGAAAGCCTGTACTCGATGGACGGCGACTTCGCTCCGCTCGCGGATCTGCGCGCGCTGGCCAAGGGCCAGGAAGCCATGCTGCTGATCGACGAAGCGCACGCCACCGGAGTGTTCGGAGTCGACGGGCGCGGGCTTGCGGCAGAGTACGAAGGATCTCCCGACATCCTGGTCGTGCACACCGGAGGCAAGGCGCTGGGCTCGAGCGGCGCGCTGGTCGCGGGAGCCGCGCTGCTGTGCGACTTCCTGGTGAACCGGGCGCGCCCCTTCATATTCGCGACCGCGCCGCCGCCGCTGATCGCGGCGGCTCTGTCGGAGTCGCTGCGCATCCTCAAGGACGAACCCGAACGCCGCGCGCGCTTAGGCGAGCTCAGCGACTACGCGGCCAGCCGCCTCTCGGCCGAACTCGGCCGCTCCTCCCCGGGCTCGCAGATTTTCCCGTTCATCGTCGGGGAGAGCGGGCCCACGCTCGAAATCGCTGCCAAGCTGCGCGCGGACGGTTTCGACGTGCGGGCGATTCGCCCTCCGACAGTCCCGCCCGGCACGGCTCGGCTGCGCATCTCGATCACGCTCAACGTCGATGAAGCGGCAATCGATGCGCTGCTCAGGGCGCTTAAAGAAGCGTTGGTTCGCGCATGACGAATCCCGGCTCGCATGTGTGGCTGCCGTATGCGCAGATGAAAACCGCGCCTGCGCCGCTCTGCGTCGAGCGCACTTCAGGGTCGCGCATCGTGCTCAGCGACGGCCGCGAACTGATCGACGGGATCGCTTCGTGGTGGAGCGCCTGCCACGGCTACAATCATCCGCACATTCGCGCGGCCGTGAACCGCCAGCTGGAGCGAATGCCGCATGTGATGCTCGGCGGCCTGGTGCACGAGCCGGTGCTTACCCTGTGCCGCCGTCTTGCGGCGCTGCTGCCCGGCGGCCTTACGCACGTGTTCCTCTCGGACTCCGGCTCCGTGGCCGTGGAAGTGGCCATGAAGATGGCGCTTCAGTACTGGCTCAACCGCGGGGTGCGCGACCGAAACAAGCTGCTGGCCTTCAAAGGCGGATATCACGGCGACACTTTCGCCGCCATGTCGGTGTGCGATCCCGAGGAGGGAATGCACGCGCTGTTCTCGGGCGCACTGCTGCCGCATCATGTGGTGGATCTGCCGCGCGATGCGCCATCCAGCGCGCAATTCGAGGCTTTCGTCGACGCGCATGCCGGCGAGATCGCCGCCATCCTGGTCGAGCCTTTGGTCCAGGGCGCAGGCGGCATGCTGTTTCACGAGGCCGATGTGCTGCTGCGACTGCGCCGCGCCGCCGATCGGCATGGAATCCTGCTCATTTACGATGAAATCTTCACCGGATTCGGCCGCACCGGCAGCCTATTCGCCTGCTCGGCCACCGCCGTCCCCGACATCATCACCCTCGGCAAGGCCTTAAGCGGCGGCACCCTGCCGCTGGCCGCCACCATCGCCAACCAGCGCGTGTTCGACGCCTTCTGGTCGGACGATCCGCTGCACGCGCTGATGCATGGCCCCACCTTCATGGGCAACGCCCTGGCCTGCGCCGCGGCCAATGCCTCGCTCGATCTGTTCGAGCGCGAGGATCGGCTCGCGCAGGTGGCCGGCATCGAGCGTGGACTCAGCGCAGGCTTAGCCGAGTGCCGCGGCATCGCGGGCGTCAAGGACGTGCGCGTGCGCGGCGCCATCGGTGTGGTCGAGTTGGCGCAGATCGGTGATCTGAATGACCTGCAGCGGCGCTTCATCGAGGCGGGCGTCTGGATCCGGCCGTTCCGCAACATCGTGTACCTCGCGCCGGCGCTGAACATCGCTCTCGAGGATCTTGCGCAACTCACGGCGGCCATCGTCGCCGTATTGAAGGCGCGGGGTTGACGAGGTCAACCGAGTGAACAGATCGCTCAGCTATTCCGGCAGGTTCATCTTGCGCAGCAACGCCTTATAGCGCGCATCACTGCGCAGCGGCGCCAGAATCGGGTTCGTCTTCATCGTCGTCAATCCACCGTCCCGCTGCACATAAGCGCGATCGAGCCAGCGAAAGGCCTGTTCCGTGTCGCCGCGCCAGGCATAGACCTCTGCTATTTGGAAGGCCGCGTCGGCGGAACGGGCGGCGATCAATCGATCAAGCGCGGCCTGCGACTCCCGAGCATGACCCATCGTGTATTCCGCCATGGCGACCCCCGAGCCGCCCAAACCGTCGCTTTCTATCCGATGGAATCCGTTCAGAGCATCCTGCACCCGACCTTCCGCAAGATAAATGCGTGCCAGGACGTACTGCGCGTGAACCGACTGGGGGTTCATCTCCAGCGCCCGCACGCCCGCCTGCTCTGCATCCGCGGGGTGACCGCTGTTCAACAGCCGCAAAGCAAGCGAGATCCACGCCAGCCGGTTTAGAGGGTCGATATCCAAGGCCTTTCTCTCCGCCGCGACCCCCTCGGTGATATTGCCGGAGC
>Ga0302325_10030757_pt1 | contig 11065 bp, 6 predicted proteins | sample Palsa_T0_2_FD_201948 | JGI IMG/M metagenome (GOLD analysis project Ga0302325, IMG submission 201948) | Peat permafrost microbial communities from Stordalen Mire near Abisko, Sweden - Palsa_T0_2 | ecosystem: Environmental > Terrestrial > Soil > Palsa > Peat permafrost | place: Sweden: Abisko...
CTGCCGCGCCGAGCCCGTGTTTTGGAGGGATTGATCTTAGGCAAAATTTTGGCGCGGCTAAGTTTAAGTGCTTGAAAAGAATTGGTCGGGGAGAGAGGATTTGAACCTCCGACCCCCTGGTCCCGAAGATTGGTCTCACGAAGAATCAACACTTTAGAGCGGTTTGGATGGATTCATATTCGATAGTAAAAGCGTGGCTTTTCGCGTTTCGCACTAACTTGCAACTCAACGCATCCAAACAGCCACTGGGCACAATTTTGGGCACAGTGTTGTAGGGTGATCCTTCAATCATGGTCTATGCGCCGCATTGTCGCATCGCAAGAAAATCACCTTACAAGCCCAAGATTGTCTGGTAGCTCTCCTGCCAGCCAGTGAAGAAAAATTGCAACGTTAAGGAATTCGAAAATGACGATCACTCGCGATGACCGCGAGTCGATCCCGTGACCCGACGCACTGCTAGATTTTGGACATGGCCCTTAGAATTAGGCCGACCGCCCGGGGACGCAATCGGCAAAGTTGTAGGCGGGAACGGCTCGACGAGATCCCGCGTCGACACAGCTAAAGGGAAGTTGTTGCTCAACCACAGCGCAGACGCGGCACTCGCATAAGAACCGGAGGCGCTGGAGTCAACAGTGACTCCGCGCGCGAAAGTGTTTGAGACTCTGAGGTTAGTGTACCCGCCCAAACCAAGGTACATTGGGGATTCGGTCGCGCCTTCACCGTGCGCCGGATGATCCCGTTCCGGCACGTCCGGTCGTTCGGGCAATTCCGGAACGGGATCAGCGGCCGCGACGAGGCTGTGTAGAGTCGGCTGGGCAGGCGTTGCCTGGCAGCCCACAAGCGGCAGAACGAACAACGCCTTGAAAAGGCTTGGGTCCATCAGCGGTACTCCTCTCCCATAGATTAAGGATATCCTGGCCCGCCCGCAGTCTCGCGGAAATAATCGCCCCGCCGGCACTCGAAATAATCAAACATCCAGGCACGCTTAATTCAGTGTGAGAGTGCCATCTTCACGATTTTCCCCGATCCAATACATTCAACAACTTAACGAGGCTACCGGGGACTGCCAAGTACCTGATACTACGTGGTAGCCGAAATGAGAACGGGGGCCACAACGGGGCTTCAAGTTGCGTCGAAGCAGCGATGTCGGAAAACCGCGCAGTCAACAGCGAGTAGACATCGACGTAGGTGACTGCCCCAGCGACGAAGCTTGACGGAGATGAGCGCGCGTTCGGTGTAGAGGGGGATTCGAACCTGCCGGGAAACGTAAATGTCGTTACTACGACGGAACCGCTGCCCGGGCCAAGCTCAGGATCAACTGCTTCTGCGGGGGCGAAACCGCCCAGGGCATGGCGCGCCCGAGATTGCCATGACGCACCCAGTCCAGGCTATCGGGCTGGTAGCGACGCTTGAGCCGCTGTACCTGACGCTCGCTCAAATGCCGCAGGCGGCATTCTCAATCACCTTCACTCGCTGAAACTCTTTCTGACTCATCGTCACCATCTTGGGAGGGTGACAGAATCCGCTTGCAGTTATGGGGTGACACTATCTTGCTGCATCTACACAATAGTCAGATCGAGGGTCTGACTAGCCTAAGAGAGATATATACTTGAAAACCGTCTCATCGGCCTGCACATGTTTCGGCGTGGCAAATCTGGGACAAAAACATGAGTGATAGGTTCCTTTTCGACGTCTTCATCAGCCACAGTTTCAAGGACAAGGCGGTCGTCCGACCGCTCGCTGAGCGGCTGCGCGCTGATGGCTTGCGCGTCTGGTTCGATGAGTGGGAGATTTCCCCTGGAGACAGCATCTCTTGGAGGATCGAAGATGGCCTTGAGCACTCCCGTGTACTCGTCTTCTGCATGTCAAAACACGCGTTCGGCTCCGATTGGTCTCAGTTGGAGGCTGGAACATTCCGCTTTCGCGATCCGCTAAACGAGGAACGCCTGTTCATTCCCCTAAGGCTAGATGACGCGCCCATCAGGAGTTCCCTGGCGAAATTTCTTTACATCGACTGGCAACCGACGAGTCGCGGGCAGGATTATGACAAACTTCTAGAGGCGTGCCGACCGTCAATGAGGTTTTCTGCCGCAGAAGCAGAAGTCCCCCGTGAGCAAACCGCAGAAAAGAACGTTCAGTTCGAGGGAAAAGGAAGTAGAGGCATCAAAGCCTACGCGATCAGTCAGGATGGGAGCCACGTGCTGACGTGCTCTGACGACAAGACGCTGCGGCTGTGGGACGTTGAGACGGAACGGTGCCTGCGGGTTCTCGAAGGCCACACGGAGGCGGTAAGCTGCGTCGCATGGAGCGCCGATCAACGTCGAGCCATTTCTGGCTCTGACGACAAGATGCTACGGCTGTGGGACGTTGAGACGGGACGGTGCCTGCGGGTTCTCGAAGGCCACGCAGAGGCAGTAAGCTGCGTGGCGTGGAGCGCCGATCAACGTCGAGCCATTTCTGGCTCTGACGACAAGACGCTACGGCTGTGGGACGTTGAGACGGGACGGTGCCTGCGGGTTCTCGAAGGCCACGCAGAGGCGGTAAGCAGCTTGGCGTGGAGCTCCGATCAGCATCGAACTCTTTCTGGTTCTGATGACAAGACGCTGCGGCTGTGGGACGTGGACATAGGACGGTGCCTCCGGGTTTTCGAAGGCCACACGGAGCCAGTGAGGAGCGTAGTGTGGAGCGCCGATCAACGTCGAGCTCTTTCTGGCTCTGACGACAAAACCCTGCGGCTGTGGGACGTCGAGACGGGACGCTGCCTCCGGACCCTTGAAGGCCACACGGAGGCGGTAAGCTGCGTGGCATGGAGCGCCGATCAGATGTTCGCTCTCTCCGGAGCCTGGGATGGAGCGGTGCGTCTTTGGAATGTAGAGATGGGCCGCTGTCTATACCTGCTCAAAGGCCAGGCTGGCGTCATCGTTAAGGTCGCGTGGAGTGCTGATCAGCGGTATTCCTTGTCCGGGAATGACAATGGCAGAATCGGCATATGGGATCTGACGAAATTTTTCGCTGAAACTCGCTCAGTTGAAACAGCAGAGCTTGTCATGTCCGAGACTCGTGATGAGGTTCGCTACACGAGCGCCAAAGTTCTCTTCGTCGGTGAAAGCGCCGCAGGTAAGACCTCACTTTCGAGGCGGCTTGCTCTGGGAACTTGGGAATCAACCGATTCGACCGTCGCGGCGTGGGCCACCCAATGGAAGCTGCCTATCGCCTCCGCAGATGACGTAGAGCGCGAGATATGGCTCTGGGACTTCGGCGGCCAGGCAGACTATCGGCTTATCCACCAGCTTTACATGGCCGATGCTGCTCTGGCCGTGCTGGTCTTCGATGGCCAGAGGGAAGATCTTTTCGAGACCATCGATGAGTGGGACCGTGACCTCACGCGCGCGTCGCGCCAAGCCTTCACGAAGTTGTTGGTCGCCGGCCGAGTCGATGTGGGGGGACTTTGCGTGAAACGCAGCGAGATTGAAGCGTTTGCGCGAGAACGCGGTTTTTCTCAATTCATCGAGACGAGCGCAAAGACTAACTTGGGGTGCCAAGAACTCAGCGATGCCATCTTAGCTGGAATCAATTGGTCAGAGATGCCTTGGAGGTCCTCACCCCGGCTGTTCAAGCGGCTTAGGCAGGAGATTATTCGGCTTAAGGACGAGGGTCGGGTGCTCATGCAGTTTAACGAGCTGAGTAATAGCTTACGTCTGCGAATGGCTGGAGAGGGGCGGCAGTTCAAAGACAAGGAGGTTAGAGCCGCAATAGGGTTGCTGGCGGGTGCGGGCATCGTGTGGGAGCTTGCGTTTGGAAGTTGGGTACTGTTCCAACCAGAGTGGATTAATTCTTATGCTCAAGCAGTGATTCGAACGCTGCGCGCTGACGAGGATGAACGTGGATGCATCTCCGAAGACCAGGTATTGAGTGGCACCTTGATCTACCCCTCTGCGATGCGACGCCTCGACGGCGACGATGAGAGGTTTGTTTTGCTAGCTATGCATCAAATGTTGGTGGACCGAGGCCTATGCCTGCGCGAGCAAACCGATCAAGGGGCGCTACTTATCTTTCCCCGTTATTACCGCCAAGAGCGACCATTGCTCGTTGCGCATCCGACGGTGCTTGTCAGCTTTCGGTTCACAGGGTTGCTAGATGATATTTTCGCCACCCTTGTTGTGCGGCTCCATTACACGAAGTCCTTCGAGCGGGACCAATTGTGGCGTTATGCCGCTGATTTCAAGACGTTGAAGGGAGAAAAACTGGGCGTGAAGTTGACGCATCTGGCCGGAGGCAGCGGGGAGCTGGACGTGTATTGCGATCCTGTCATTCCTGCAGAGGAGAAGATCATCTTCGGCCGGTACGTGCATGAGCACCTGCTACAGAAGGCAACTAGTGTGGAACGGTTGCGGCACTACGTATGTCCGCATTGCGGCACTCCAGTTGGCAACCGGGAAGTAGCTATGGAACGACTGAGGGTCTGGCTCGAGCACACGGCAATGGAAGGCGATCCTAAAGGACGCGTCAGGTCTAAACGGGGCACCACTAGTGCGCCGACCATTATCTGTTCAAACTGCGAGAAGCGAGTGCCGTTGTGGGATGAGATCGAGCGGTCATTCGCCAGCACTGAGACGAAACAAAAGGTGCAAGAACTGCAAGAGCAATCGGCTATCGTACTCGACAACGAGAGCAAACAGCTTCTGCTTGAGGGTGAGGTGATTTCTACTGTCACCCTCGCTGGACAGATCTGCCGAAAGTTTTCCTCCAGCGACCACGGTATTAACATGGAGATCGAGTTTAGAGACGATACTGGTCAAGCAACGGGGCGAAAACTCTACCTACAGGTCAAGTCCGGCGACTCTTACCTACTGAAGCGAAAACGAGACGGGGTAGAAGTATTCACGATCAGGAACGAGCGCCACGCCCGCTACTGGATGAGGCAGCCCTTTCCTGTGATGCTTGTGATCCGCAATTCGGACGGCGAAATTCGTTGGATGGAAGTGCGTGAGTGGTTGATACGTACCAGTAAAGGAGGCAAGGAGCCTATCAAGCAAGTTGTCTTCGATGGCGAGCGCTTCGACGTCATGAGTGTGCGCCGATGGCGCGAGCCATTGATCGAGGTCTCCAGGGAGTCGCTCACAATTGGCGCGGCGCAAAACCCCGATTGGAACGTGCGACTGTCTTCTCTCGAACGATTGGCTGCATCGTGGCCAGACGAGACTACAAGGGCCCTCTTGTTCCAGAGTATCCGCGAGGACTCCCATGAACCAATCCGACTGGTAGCAGTAAAGAAGTTGGTATCAGTCTGGCCCGACGAACGCACGCGCGACTTCCTGTTGGAAATTTGTAAGACGGATTTGTCTGCCGAAGTGCTGGTTCTTGCTTGCGAGACACTATCTAGTGCCTGGTGGAAGGACTTGGGGGTGAGGAACTGGTTGCGGTCACGAATGATCGCTGAGCCAGAAGATAACATCCGATCCCGTTTAGTTCAGGCCATACACAATGCTGGGCAGCAAGTATCAAGTTTTTGGGAGGCAAGACTGTCAGGCAAAGGCAACGCCGCTCAAGAACCAGAAACATTGCCAGGATACCCCGCGTTTCGCATTTCACACTTCAGGTTGCGTGATATCGGCCCCTTCCATGACACGCAACAGGTCTCATTGCATCCAGGCGTAAATGTATTTCTTGGTGACAACGCCGCAGGTAAAACGACCGTCTTGAGGTGCCTGGCGCTTGCCGCAATTGGGCCAATGGCTGCAAACGAGGTCGAGGACGCACCTGCCGCCTACGTCCGTAAAGGGGCCCAGCTAGGCACAATCGAAGTGCTTTTCGAACTCATTCCTGATCCATATGCGCTGCCTGCCGAAATAGGCCATTTCTCGGTTGGACTACAAATCACGGCTGGTTCATCTCGCTTTGCACCTACTCCGGATTCAGAAATGTCATTGCGTCGCCCTGGCCAGACTTTCGGCCCCCTGCCAAACAGTGCGGAATTCCTTGGAGCACTTCGCTCAGATAGGCCTCTACCATTCGGTTTCATAGCAGGGTACGGGGCCGTACGCACCTTCAGCGAGAGCCGGTTTTCGATTCAGACTGAGGCAAAGAAGCGTGAAAATGAATGGGTTCTTTCGCTGTTTAAGCCCGACGCGCCGCTTGTTAACCCTGAAGTGTTCAGCAAACTGATTCGAGGTGATACCTCCAACATCGAAGACGCCCCGTCCGGCCTTCCCAGCGATCTCGTCAAGACATTGGGCCGTAGCGTCAGGCACCTTTTTCCGGAGGTGGAAGCGTTCTTCACCGAGGGTGACAACGATGTACAACTCAACGGAACGTCCTTGCGGTTTGGAGAACTGAGCGATGGTTACCGCAGTTTGTTTGCGTTGCTGGGTCATCTGTTGCGCTGCTCGCTGAAAGTTCGGAGTTGGAACGATGATCCTTCTCTTATTGACGGTATTCTATTAGTCGATGAGTTAGATCTCCATCTACACCCCGAATGGCAGCATCATGTTGTGGGTGATTTTCGCAAGACGTTTTGCAACACTCAGCTAGTCGCTTCCAGTCATTCGCCCCTAATTGTTGGAGCGCTCAAGCAGGAGCATGTTCTGCTCTTCCGCCGTGAGGAGGATGACAGCATTTCGATTGACCACCCCGAGTACGATCCCCAAGGGCTTGGCGTCGCAGGGATTTTGACTAACATCTTCAATCTCAGTTCCACCATTGATCAACCTACACTCGACAAGATCAACCGTCGGCTAATGCTCCATTCTAAAGGTACTAGTCGGACGGTGGATGAAGGGCGAGAATATTCGGAGTTAGCCGACCAACTAGCCCAATTGGGGTTTAATCGCGAGTTTTGTGATCCGTACTTTGAGCGGTTCGCCACTGCAATGGCGAGACGCCACAAGATCGTTCTCGAAAAGCTGACTCCCAAGGAGAAGTTGGACATCGACGCATATGCGGATCAACTATTGGGTGATGTCACGAAGGAAGAAAGTAGATGATCCACATCAATTATCCAGGCGGTAAGAAGCCTCCAGCAGATTGGCTTGAAAAAGCCGAGGCTCTGACAAATACGCTCAAAGTGGCCCCAAACAAGGCCACACGTGACAAGATCATCGACGACAATGCGCACCTCTGGGGTGAGATCAAGGAATGGCTGGAAGGATTCAGCAATGGTAAGTGTTGGTTCTCTGAAGCTCGCGACACTTATTCCCACTGGCAAGTTGAGCACTTTCGGCCCAAAAAGCAAGCCAGAGAGCCTGACCGCGATGGTTATTGGTGGCGGGCGTTTGACTACCTCAACTATCGTCTGTGCGGTGGTGTCGGCAATGCGAAGAAGGGCTGTTACTTTCCGCTGCAAACCGGAACCTTACCTGCCAGTTGTCCCGAAGACAACTGTGATGATGAAGCTCATATCCTGATTGACCCAATCAGGAAAAGTGATGTTGACCTTATCACTTTCTCAAATGGTGGTGTGGCAGTCCCTGCCGCAGCGGATGGGTGGGATCGAGAACGGGCTGTGAAATCGATAGAGCGCTACAAGCTGAATGATTATCCCCCATTGCGCCGGGCGAGAGAAGACATATGGAATCGATGCAAGGTGCTCGTCGATGAACTGGAAAGACTGATCATCGACCGCAAGAGAGCTGAGGAGGCTGGAAAGCACTCGCCAACTCGGAATGAGAAAATCGAGAGTACAAAACTGGCCCTACACGACATGACTTTGCCAAGTGCACCATTCTCGTCCGTGGCTCGAGCCTTCTTGCTCCATGACAATCGGGCATGGGCAAGATACTGTGTTGCGTGAATCGAAAGCAATTAGTGAATCATGACCTCTCGCTCCTTTGGCGGAAACAAGTTGAGCAAGCCATGTCAGTGGGCATATCAGCGACGGGGGCCAGAAGTCGGCTTCGGGGATTACGACTGATCTCGTCCAAGTTCGATTCCGGCTTGCCGACCGTCCACCCAGAATTTTGTAGGCGCAATGAGGCGCAACGGAAGAACCGCTCTCATTTGCGAGTGGATTTCGGGAGATCTCTAAGCTCACGATAACCGTACAACCGTACTGTTTCGCAACGCTTATCTGTGACGGGCTGTCGATAGGAGACCTGATGTGAATTATTCGTATAAAATCAAGGGCTGGCGAGCCTAATCCATGTCTTTAACTGAATCGGAACGAACGGAAGTCACGTCCGCGGATCCTCAACCGCAAACTATTTCGACTTCCGACATTCAAGTAGATAATGTGTCCGCGCCCAAACCTCCCAACGGTGTGTTGAATTGCTTCGTTTTAATGCCATTTGGCTCAGGAAGCGAGTACACTCGGGGGAACAAGGAGTCGAATTACGTTTTTCACAATATCATTCAACCATCCCTAGATTTGGTTTCTCGTCGCTTGTCGCTGCCGATAGAGACGCTCCGAGAAGTTGACTCGGGCCAACCTGGTTCCATCACTCGGGCCATCCTGCAGAACGTAGCCGAGGCAGACATATGTATAGTAGATATCACTGGAAGAAACGCGAACGTCTTCTTCGAGCTTGGAATCAGGTACAGCCTGCGGCCGAGAATCACGCTTCTGCTGAGGCAGGAGTCAACCCCGATTCCGTTCGACATCTCTGGCTACAGATGTTTGAGTTATGACTGTTTAGAGCCTCAAGTGGCGATCGCAGCCATCTCAGACTCCCTTTACGCTGCTCTGAAGAATGCCTCGTCCGTAGATAGTCTCGTCTTTGAGGCGTTCCCAGACATGCGGATCAATATCCCAGGAATCATCGACAGTAACGCTTCCTCTAATATCCAGTCCTGGGATGAATGGTGGGAAGGAGTGAGAAGAACCATCAAGCTACTGGAGCCCGCGACTCACAATGGAAGGTTCGTTCCGAAGGCTGTGTTGGGAATCTCTAATGGCGGCTTGATAGCGGCCGAAATCATCGCCAGAGAATTGTACCGAGGGACTCCTCTTTTGGCTCTGTGGCAACATCGATGGCGCAAGGATAATGATGTGGGCGACAAGCGTTGCCTCTACTTCGATCACCCGACGAATGTCACCGTCGTGGAGGTCCTTAGAAACCTACATCCGCCCGATGCCCCTATCCTATTGATTGATGACGTCATTTACCGTGGCACTACAACATTACAGGCGATCTACTTCCTGGAGAAGCATCTAGGTCCACACGATCTGCTATTGACTCCGGTTTTCTGTCGGGATACGGCTTATTTGGGTCCTCTCATGCCGTTCTTGCCGCCAGGATACAAGGGAGGTAGCATATTCGGGATTACCGCGCAGACTTACTATTCTGTGATTCGCACACCGAAGTCCTTTCCGTACAAGGTCTTTTAGACATTGCGAGCCTCCGAGGATAATACGCCAGTATTTGACGAACTCTGCCGAAGGATGGAATTCACAACGCATGATAAAGCCAGGCTGCTGGAGTTCGTACAACCTGGGAAGATATTGGAATGCGGCTGCGGTTCGGGGACTGTATTGGCGCTTATCGCCGCGCAATTTCCGTCCTCTGAAGTAATTGGTGTCGACTACGACTCGAGCCTGTTGTTGGCAGCAGCCAAACGACTGATGGGGAGGAATGTGCTGCTAATCGATATGGACATGCGCCGCATGCACCTCGCGCCACACTGGCGCGAAACATTTTCCACTGTCGTCTTTTCAAGCTCACTTCATGAAGTTGAATCTAATTTTGGTCTGCCAACTGCCGAAGGAGTTCTTCGCCATGCTTGCGGCCTGTTGGACGGTGGAGGAGTCCTGATTTGGCGCGATGGCGTCAAGCCAGTCGGCGCGGACGTTGTCTTTCGAATCAAGACCGCCCCTATTCAGGCTAAATTCGAGCGGTTTGTCAATGAGTATTATCGGCAAGTCAACTATTCTTTGATTGACGGCGGATGGATCAGCATCTCTTCCTTCGATTTGCACAATTTCCTTTGCAAGTATTATTTCGAGGGAGAACTCTGGGCGAGAGATATGAGAGAGACATTTGGTGTGCGCACTCTTCGCGACTATGTCAACGGACTGCCGCCGTCGCTCACGGTGACGCATGCAGAGGCGTATACGCTCGACGTTCTAAGGGACATGTGGGCACGACATTTCGAATTCCGGGTAGCGGAGCCGATCGCTTCGCACATGTTAATTGTGGCAAGAAAAAACTGATGAGATCCGTTTTGAAACCGGGGCATTGAGGGCGATGAGTTGTTGGGCGAACCTGAGACTCCGTCCCGCATTCTTTCCCTCCACGGGCGCGTGCTCATCAGGCCAGCGGGGATGTGGACCACGCGTCACAGGATCATATGGAGAACGAACAGCTTCGACGGAGACATCAATGATCCCGATGAAGACATTCAATCGTGCTGTTTCGAAAGTAGGCAAGAAACGAGCCAATCCTGGTATCGAACCGAAGAGTTCCACTCATGTTACCGGGAAGACTCGGAAACTGAACAGCCACGATTCACATGAAAGACTGGCAGTATACTCGGTCAACTCGACATTGAGCTGGGGCTGCCCAAAATCCCTCCACGGTCGGGGTTTCCAACTGCCAGAATCTAAGACATCGAAAATGCGGCAATCTTCCTGCCCAGATATTGATGTTTCTGGGCCGTCCCTACTTGTGCATTCGAGAGAATGGCATATTTCACGCACAAGGAGTGGCCCAGTACCCAAGAATTTGGATTCTTGGTGCTGACCGACAGTCAGCCGGTGGTTGTTTGCCAGTCGTCTGTGCTGCCGGGATGAATCCTGCACACAGTTGGCACACTACGTTTGTTCGTGAACGTGATTTCGCGGTCGGACTGGGAATGCATTCTTTCACTTCCGAGAAGCACGTTTCCCGTTATTAATCCGTCTTTAGATTTTGTTCATCCTCTCCGCTAAATACACTGCGGTTCGGTCACACTGCCATATTTTTCAATAGGCCGTAGACCATGGGCCCTCGCCGCACTGCCTCTACTTGATTTCGCTATTCTGATTTGGCCCACGCGTGCTCATCACATTTGGCCCACCTTCACTCACTAATTGGCTACTCTGTCGGCTTAGCCGACAGGGAGGCCGATGGACAGGAGAACGAAGGTGGAACTG
>Ga0302325_10030760_pt1 | contig 11065 bp, 6 predicted proteins | sample Palsa_T0_2_FD_201948 | JGI IMG/M metagenome (GOLD analysis project Ga0302325, IMG submission 201948) | Peat permafrost microbial communities from Stordalen Mire near Abisko, Sweden - Palsa_T0_2 | ecosystem: Environmental > Terrestrial > Soil > Palsa > Peat permafrost | place: Sweden: Abisko...
CATCCATTACGGAACTCACGTTCGCACGTTTGTCGAGCTGAAAAGCGGCTTGAACTCATTCCGAATCGGCGGACCCCGGCCGATCGACGAGAAGAAGCTCGACTTTCAGGCCGCGTTTTTGGAAGTTGGCACTTCGTCCGCTAGGAATTCGTTCAGTTTTTTGGTCGGCAGGCAAGAATTGGAATACGGCTCGGGACGCTTGATCGACGTGCGCGAAGGTCCCAACGTCCGCCTCAGCTTCGACGGATTCAGGATCAAATCAAAACTGGACTGGTGGAACATAGACGCATTCGCCATGCGGCCGGATAAAGACAATCCCGGATTCTTCGACAACCCGCCCAACCCTCAAGTCGCGTTTTGGGGCATGTACGCCACAAAACCAATCGTCAAGAAGAATACCCTGGATGTCTACTATTTAGGCTTGACTCGCAGCGACGCGACATTCGAAAGAGGTGAGGCGCGCGAGCTGCGTCACAGTATCGGCGGAAGATTTTCACGTCCGATTCCTACGGACTTTCCCGGATGGGATTTTGATTATGAGGCTCTCTGGCAGTTTGGAAGCTTCGGTTCGGCGGGCATTCGAGCCTGGACGGCTGCCTCGGAGACCGGCTACCGCTTCGTGGACGCACCACTGAAACCGCACTTAACCGTAAAGGCGGACATCTCCAGTGGAGATAATCCACGAAGCGACGATCTGGGAACATTCAATCCGTTGTTTCCGAAAGGCAATTACTTTGGAGTGCTGGCCACCACGGGTCCCGGCCCCATCAATTTCATCGATGTTCATCCCGACCTCGAACTTTCCATTCCGCACAACCTGTTGCTATCCGCCGGTTGGATTTTCCAGTGGCGGGAGAGCTTGGAAGATGGAGTGTACGCCGTCCCGGGGTTTCTTATCACCGCGGCAAATGGGAGTCTCGCACGATACGTTGGAAATCGCCCTGGCACGCAGCTGCGCTGGCAAGCGAATCGGCACTTATGGTTTCAAGGTGACTACGGCATTTTTTTTGTGGGCCCGTTTCTCAAGCAAGCAGGACCCGGTCGCAACCTGAATTATTGGGCGTTATGGGCCGGATACAAGTTCTGAGCGCGTGCTCGGCGACCGCACTCCCGTGTCGTCAAGGAATATAGAAATAGGGAGCCAATCGAAATGGACGAATTCGAGGGCAAGAACTACCACGAGGTCAGTGCGAAATCGGCTTACGAGTTTTGGGAGCTGAGGAGGTGTTCTCTAGGATCACCTGAAGTTGATTGGCTTGCCGCCGAATAGGCCGTGCTGGCCTCCCACACCAATTCGAATGCGGCGACGAAGGCGCAACGAGAACGAAAGCTGGCGGCGAAATCGTAGGCGCTCAGGGCTCGCACGAATTGTAGTCATCCCTTGCTTGGGTCGGAGGCAAGTGTAAACCACAGGGTGAAATCATATGAAAAAGCACACAATCTATTCGAATAAGGATACTGTTCGGAGCGGCTTTCTCGATCCCGCCGCGCCGCCCGCCGCAATGGTGCAGAGCGGCGACTTTGTCAGCTTGCTGAACACGTGGACACATTGGGGCAATGAGGCGAAATTCGGAATGAGTTTCGCCGAACGGGAGCCGCTCCGGCATCGCTATCCGCACGGCCCGTATTCCCTGAATGGACCCATCGAGGTTGAGGGCGCCGTGCCGGGTGACGCACTCGAAATCACGGTCTTGGCACTCCGAACCATCGATTGGGGTTGGAACTCTTTTCCTCTCGGCGTCGGTGCCTTGCCGGCTGATTTCAAGCAGCCGTATCTGCACTATTTTCGCTTTGACCAAGCGCGCAGCGCAGCGCGCTTCGAGGACGGCATCGGCGTGCCGCTGCGCCCGCTCATCGGCGTCATGGCGGTCGAGCCAGCGGGCGATGCGCCCACCAGCGCGATCCTCGCCGGTGTCTACGGCGGAAATCTGGTGCTGCGCGACTTTGGCGTTGGCGCACATCTCTTCCTACCGGTGCTGAAGCAGGGTGCGCGCTTGTGGCTCGGCGATATCCATGCCGCGCAAGGCGACGGCGTGGTGGATCAAACAGGCATAGAAACCGCCGCCGAGGATATCGAATTGCGGCTGGAGACCCGCAAGCAACCGGGGCTTTCCTCGCCGCTACTTGAGACCGACGAGGCGTGGATCATTCCGGGCTTTAGCGGAAGCCTCGATGATGCGCTCGTTGCCAGCCTCCGGCAGACAATTAAGTGGCTCTTTTCCGCGGCTGGGATGAGCGAGAGCGAGGCATATGCGCTCTCAAGTATGGGAGTGAGCTTCCGGGTCACGCAGTATTCGCACCAAACTGGAAGCGCATACGACGCGACCCCACCCAAAGCGGTTCACGCGGTGATCCCGAAAACGTTGTTCCCCGAAGCAACCCGCGGGCGAATTGGTGCATGGTTGCGTCCCAACGGAATCTGAGTATGTTGAGCGTAGCTGATCGTCAAGCGATCGAGAACCTCGTGCGCAGTGCCGACGATGCCGCTACGCGGCGCGACGACGCAGGTTATGCAGCGCTGTACACAGAAGATGGGGTCATGGAAGGAAGCAAAGGGAATGCCGAAGGCCGCGCCGCGATACGCGCTGCGGTAAAAGCCGTGTGGGCACAAGAGCCGGCAGGATCTGAACATCTCACGCGCGACATCACGACTGCCGAAGAAGCGGGGCAAATCATTGCCCGTTCGAACCTGCTGATCGTCGCGCCGGGATTGGCGGCGCCTTTCGCTCAAGCGTCGGTAACGCAAACGGTTCGGCGCACCGATGATGGTTGGCGCATCGCGCGACGCCTCATTGCCGAGGCGACTTCTGGAACAGAAGCCATAGTCTCAGGAGGACAACGATGAGCGACGTAGCTGCTGCGATTCTTGAATTGATCAAACCAAATCTTAAGAAGCTTCATTTCGTGGCTATCAATTAGTCCGTCAAACCGGACGCGGAGATCGTCCCGTATGTCCTGAGCACCTGAAATATGTGGCCGCACATGAGGACAAGGTGTTCTCGTCGGGTCCGTTTATCGGGGATGGTCGAACCTGCGAGCATAGCTGCCGGGGCTTGAGTACGTTGGGCACATTTGAAGGGTTAGTCGCGCGAATCTCTCGGGGCGCGGAAAACATTCGATCTTCCTAAGCTTTTCCTAAGACTTCTGACGAAATCCCAGACCTCAGATTTTCCAATGACACTGGCAAAATGGTTTTTCGACAATTCGCTCATCGCTTAGGATGCTCGGGCAGAATCCCCCCTCCTCCGCAACGCAGTCGTCAATTATCATTCTCTTCACTCCCCTCAGCTAGAAAGTGCGCTTTCCCGGCCCAAAATGCGATGGTTTTGGAGGGCCAGAAGGACCCGGAGAATCTCTCGGTTGATTGAACTCGACCGCATTGCTCGGCTTTTCTCCCGTCGCCGGCCCGGCAGTTCCCTTTCGAGACGTGCTGCTTCGCTATTGTTTGCGCTGGGCAAACAGAACCAGTTGCTAATCGCGACGAGCAAAGCGAAGACGGCTCCAGTTCGATTCTCGCTTCCTATGCAAACAGCGCGTCGATTAGAAAATCAGCTTCAAGCCAAACTGGATGTGCCGCGCACCGCCCGCCCCGAGGACGGGATTAGGGTTCAGGATGGGAGCGTCCGGCGTGGTGCAAGAACAACCGAACTGCGAGCCGGGGCCGCTGGCCGGATTCGTGCCGGTGGGAGCTGCAATGTAGTCGGCACGGTTAAAGAGATTAAAGAACTCCGCCCGGAATTGGGCACTGTACCGTTCCTTGAACGTCCAAATCTTGGCTACTGACATGTCCACGTTGAAATAGCCTGGACCCCGGAAGAGGCTGTTTACCGCGTTGCCGAGAGTCCCATAAGCGGGAGCCGTCAGAACGCCGCCGCCCCGAGCCAGAGTCCCGCCCTTGGTCACGTAGCAGCCATATTTCGTAAAGGCAGCAAGAGCGAGCGTTTGAAGTGAGGCGGTTGTGCCCGGGAGGGTCGAGCCCGGGGCGTAAGGAGCGATGGCAGCGTTCTCGCATTCCGCCATGACCGAGGTCGGCGTGGCGCTAAAGGGTGTGCAGCCCGATATGGGGCCGTAGCAGGGAAATGGCGTGTTGCCGGTGGTGAAGGCGGATTTAGGCCCCTGGTAATTCCAGGTCTGCGTCGCGGTGTTGTTAAACTCACCCGTTCCGGTGAGGTCATCCGTGGTGTCGCTAGGGCTCCAGGGCAGTCCACCTTGCGCGGTAACCACCCCGCTCACCGACCAGCCTTGGAGCATTTGTCCCGGAGACTTGATTCCGGGGACTAGGTAGCTCGGCGAAACGCTGAGGCGATTCCGGATGTCGGAAAGGCCATTTCCGAGGTTCGCACGATAGTTCCCGAGGTTAGGACCATAAGAATCCGCGAGGCCGTGGGACCAAGTGTAGCCGACGAGAAAGGACAGGCCATGGGACATTCGCTGGTTCGCGATCACCTGCAGAGCATCGTAATAGGAAATGGCGCCGTTCGTCGTGTAGTTGATGTATTTGAGGTAGGGAAATTGGCTGCTGTAAAACCCTGTTTCGACCGCCGTATTGGAGGTGCAAGAAGCGGTCAGGGCGGTCAAGTTGAGGCTGGCTGCGCAAGGAACCGCACCCGCAGTCGCCGTACTTGTGGTCCAGCCAATCCCAAGCGTCGGCTGGTTCAGGTCATAAGTCGAGATTTCGTCAAAGCCATAGTTGCCGACGTAGGCCACGTCTAACGTCAGACTGTTGGTGATGGCCCGCTGGAGGTCCAGGCTCCATTCCGCGGCGTGAGGCTGACGGATGTTGGGATCCAGCGCAAAGGTGGTGCATTGCGCCCCGGTGCCTTCTCCGACGACGTTGCAAGTCGACCCACTGTAATTTACGCCATTGATCAGCTGGGTGGCGGCTATCGGGAAGATCGGTCCTGTTAAGTTCCACCCCGCGTTCAACGTTGCAGCAGCCACAGTGAGCTGGGCGGGGGTGTGAGCATTCAGCGCCGTACCACTGGTATTCACGCTATTCGCGCTGGAAGTGCATTGCGCCGCCGCCACCAGGCAGGGGAAATTTGCCCCGAACGGTACGGCCTTGCCGTTGCCCAACTGGAACAAGCTGATGTAGTCCGTCAGGAGGCTGATCGAGCCGCGGAGCACCGTCTTTCCATTGCCCGCGATATCCCAAGCCACGCCCAGCCGTGGAGAAAAGTTCGTCTTGCCCTCATGGAAGAGGGAAGGGATCGGTTCGCCCGGACCCACCTGCTGGATCGCTGGGGTCGTCGCGGGGTTTACATTGGGATTGAAGTTCCCCAAGTAATTGTTGCGTTCCGTCATCGGCATCTCTATTTCGTAGCGTATGCCCATGTTCAAGACGACTCTGGGCTTAATGCGAAAATCGTCCTGGAAGAAGCCGGCGTACCAGTGACTTCGGAATTCTGAAGTAGCGTCACCGAGCAGAACCGATCCGCCATTGGTCACGCCTTCGAGGAACTGCTCCAGAGGGGGTAGCGGGTTCGTCGCCGCGCCGAATTTAATCGCGCCTTCTTCGAGAGCCCCGCCGATATTCCCCCGCAGGCCTTCGTCGTCGACGATGTCGATATACTCAAAGCCAAACTTGAAGGCGTGTTTGCCGTGCAAGTACGAGATGTTGTCCACCAAATCCAGGTCGCCTTCCGGACCGCGTATGGACGCTCCCCCGAGAGAGTTGGCCCCCAAAGCGCCAGTGAAAGAAGTAAACGTGATCGTGGGAAGCCCGCCGTAGACCGGGTTCGTTACCCCCGTGGGCATGCCATAGCCGCTCGGCCACGGGTTCGACGGCAGCATGTTCACGTCTCCCGCGAACGTCGAATTGTCGTAGTAGTTGAGGCCGAGTATAAAGTTGTTCACCCAGGTGGAATTGGGGGCCCAGGTCCAGGTTCCCACGTACATTTTGGCGTCATCGTGAATATCGATCATCCATTGGGGTTCCAGCTGGGTATTGTTGTTGTTAGAGGTCTGCGTCCCCTCGGCGTCGAAAAACGTGAAACCGATATGGTGGTGGGGGCCGGGGATGTAGTCGGCTTTAAAGATTCCGTTGTCGAGCGGCCCGTTCGGGTTCAAAACAGGGTTATAGTTCGCCGACGTGGTCGCGTTAAAAGGGAACAGATTCTCAAAAGTGGACGACGCGGGCGAGACCACGCAGGTCGTGGGGTTCAGGCCCGCCAACTCCGCGCTGAGGGGATTGATATTTTTGGTACCCAAGGCCCTGCACGCATCCACCATGCTTGTGCCCACATTTCCAGCCGCGCCGTTACCCGCTATATTGGCCAACGAGATGTCTACCGGGATCGTGACCACCGCCGTGTCCGCCAGGGAGTCGCGCAGACCCTCATAACCCGCAAACCAGAAGAGTTTGTCCTTGAGAATAGGTCCACCCACCGTGCCCCCAAATTGCTGCACGGTAGCCGGTGTGATCGTTCGAGTGAAGGCATTCGCTGCATCGGTAGCCAAGGCATCTCGCCCAAAGGCAAAGGCTGTTCCATGAATGGCGTTGGTGCCCGACTTCAACCCAACGGAAACGAACGAGCCTTCCTTCCAGCCATCTTCCGCCTTGGGATTCTGCTCGGTGTTGAATTCCTGGATGGAATCGAGTGGAATCAGGGAGCCCGAGTCTCCACCCCGATAAGAGGAATTGATACAGTCTACCGGCATTTGGGTTTGGCAGATGGAGGCCATTCCTTCGAAGCGGTACAAATCGTCTCCGGCTACCCGCCCGTTGGTGTATTGAAAGACGCCCGTCGCGCCTCCCACCGAAGTCGCCACGATTCCGGGGCGCAGTTCCATCAAGCGCGAGAAGTTACGGCCATTCAGGGGTATCGCGGTCACGAGGTCGTTGCTGACCGTGCCGCCGAACTGGGCGTCGCTCGTATCCACCGCCGGCGCCTCAGAAGAAACGGTGACGGTCTGAGTCTGCTCGCCGGGCATCAAGGTGAGGTCGACACGAACGGTTTGGCCGACCTCCAGAAGCACGTTGGCCTGCTGTACCGTTTGGAAACCCTTGGCCGTCGCGCGGACCGTATACATGCCAGGAATCAGGTTGGTGGCCGTGTATTCTCCCGCGCTGTCGGTCATCAAGTCTCGCTGGGCGCCTCGCGCCACGTCGATCACCGTGACCGTGGCATTCGGAACGACGCCATGGCTCTGATCAAACACCGCGCCTTGAATCGCACTGCTACTGGCTTGCGAAAACAGGGGAGCCGAAAACGCGAACAAGACCATCGCCGCCGCCAGCACCGGCATAGCCTTTCTCGCGGCGCGTCTCACCGGGTTAACCACACCGCTAATGTCGGTACGCATGTGAGTAGATAGGATTTCCATGGGACCTCCCCCGCAATGCGCACCGTTATACACCCACTTCGCGTCGTGTCAACCAAATGTTTCCATCCTGAATGGCGTCAATGGGCAGCAACGAGGCTGTATTTCCGGATCGTAAGTGCCATCGAGGACGCCAGTCTGGCCGGCGGCCTGGGCGATTCCGACAACAGCTTCCACCCGATAGAAGTCCGCTCCCCTTTCGACCGCTGGTAACCTGGCCCACGCCGGTACCATCGCGATGCCGACACAAACTTGATCGGGCAGGGTAATACGTCGCTTCCGATTGCCGCCGCGACCGTTGGATCCAAGAAGTCTGTGACCTTCCTACGGTGTGATGGCGATACTTGACAGGCATAACTTCATTGTGGGATACAATGCCTGAGTCTCCAGGGGCCGTGAAATCCAGTCTACAGCGCTGCTGTACTACACCTTAGCAACAGACCAAGCCGGCCTGTTCTCCGCCTCTAGTGCTTGCGGCCCCATCCATAATCGATACGCACGGTGAAGGGAAATAATGATGAAGCTTCGATTGAGGCGAACGATCCTTGGCGGTCTGGCACTGGCGGTCGCATCCCTGCTGTGCGCTGCGTTTCTGGACGGTCAGGCCACACCGGGCGGCCAGAAAGCCCCGGCGCCGAAACCACGGACGGCTCCGGCACAGAAGCCCACGGCGCAGAAACAGCCGATGGCCGAAGATGTCTTGAAGAACGTCCAGGTCCTCAAAGGGATTCCGCTCGACGAATTCATGGGCACGATGGGGTTCTTTGCCGCCGCGCTGGACCTGAACTGCATAGACTGCCACGTTCCGGAAGCCACCGGCACAGGGGGCGGCAGCGGAGACTTCGCCAGGTACGCCGACGACACCCCGATGAAACAGACTGCTCGGAAGATGGTTCTCATGGACAGGGCCATCAATAAAGCCAACTTCGCCGGCCAGGAAATGGTGACCTGCTACACCTGCCATCGCAGCAGCGAGCGTCCCTTGATTAAACCGAGTCTCGCCGAGCAGTACGGGACGGTTCCGGACATCGATCCGAATGACGTCGAAAGCGCCGGCAAGGCGAACGCTCCCGGCGCACCCTCAGCCGATAAGATTCTGGACAAATATATTCAGGCGATCGGTGGCGCGCAGCGTCTGGCCACGCTGACCAGCATCATCGAAAAGGGGACCTACCAGAGCTTCGAAACCGCCGATTCCAAGGTCTCGGCGGAAGTTTACGCCAAAGCTCCGAATCAACGCACGACGATCGCCCATATACACTCGGAAGGGGGGATCAAAGATTCCACAACGACTTACGATGGCCAAAATGGCTGGGTTTTCGCCCGAACCACCACGGTCCCGTTGCTCACACTGACCGGGGGAAATCTGGATGGCGCGAAGGTGGACGCGGAATTGTCCTTCCCCGGGGGGATCAAACAAGACCTGGCGAACCTGAACGCCAATTACCCGGAAACCGAAATCGACGGCCAGCCGGTCAGTATCGTCAGCGGAATGGTCGGGAAATCTCTCGTAAAGTTGTACTTCGACAAAAAGTCGGGCCTATTGGTACGCCAGGTGCGTAACGCTAACACCATCGTTGGCCCCAACCCCACGCAGATCGATTATTCCGATTACCGCGACCTTTCAGGAATCAAGGTGCCGTTTCATTCGGTAGTGAGTTGGACCGACAACCGAATCACCTGGGACTTCACGGACGTCCAGTTGAACGTCCCGATTGACGCAGACAAGTTCGCCAAGCCGACGCGTTGATTCGAGTTGCTCCACTTAGACGGCCCATGGGAATGGGAGCGGCGATTCTTAGGCGCCGCTCCCCTCGTGGATCGGCTCAGGCCGAAAGACCCACTGCATTTCATGATTAGGTTATCGTCGCCGCGCTGGTTCGAACTGCCACCCACGCAACTAGACCGAGTGCTGCCTCGAGGACCGTTCGCCTGCGATTCCCCTCCCGCACTAGCGATTGGTGATGTCCATGAATTTGCTTGATCGTGCAGCTCCGTGGCCTGGGCGCGTTTCGGGCACACCTCTGCCGCCACGCGCCCACGGGCCGCCTACGGTTACTTCATGTCACGGACGCGGACGTCAACTCCCTGGTCATCTTTCAGGAGTGCTACGAGCGCATTCGGGTCGTTACTGCCGTAGGCATACGGGACAACGATCTTCGGTCGCATCGCATTGACGGTGTCGGCGAACACCGGTGGCGGCAGCGTCCTGATGACCGGCAAAAACGCAACGTCGATCTGCTTCAGGGCTTTCATCTCCGGAACACTTTCGGTCTCGCCCGCCACATAAACACGCTTGTCCCCAAAAGTGATCACGTAACCGTTCGAAGCTCCCTTGTTAGGGCGAAAAACACCGTACTTGCCCTTCACTTCGTAAGCGGGCACCGCTTCAATCTTCAAGCCGACAACCGTCTTGGTCTCATCATTGTCCATGATTGTGCCGGTGGGAAGATCTAACGAACACTGCGGACATACGATCAGCGCGGTTTTGTCCGTGCTGAGCAACTTGACCGTCGCCAGATCCACGTGCTCAGCTCCAAGATGGGTGACCAGAATCACGTCGGCTTTGGGAAGCTGGGAGGAGCTTGCCGCTAGCCCGACGGGGTCCACATCGATGACCTTTCCCTGGTATGTGAACATCAAACTATAACCCGCAATGTATGTGATCTTCAGATCGCCACCCGAGGTCTTGATGGCGTCTTCTTCGAATTTCGCCTTGTTCACCCGCATGGCCTGCCCTCTCGGCGGCTTATCCGCGCCAATATACGTCCGTGCCACTTCAGGCGGGAACGTTGGAGGAGGGTTCTGTGTGGGGCCTGCCTTCCCATGGGTCAGGGTGTATTTTTCGTCGAGGGGAGTATCACTGCAGCGTTCGGATATGAACCCATTGACGTCCCGCTGTTGGGTAACTCCATACGTAAACGGCTTCGTGAAATACACGGGATCGTCGACCGTGACCCTCAAAGTGAATGTGTCGGGACTGGTCTTTTGGAACCGTTCGACCACATGCAGCTGCTCACTGTGCTGTAGGCCACTCGTCGTTAGCCAGGTATCCGCTTTCATACCAACGGTATCCACAACGAGGATATCGCCTTCCCAGTGGCCCACCGAATTTCCGTTCCACTCCGGATAAGCCATCTCTTCGGGATGCTTTCCATTGATATAGACGATGCGATAGCCATCGTTGATGTGCTCGGAAACGACGATGAGCGTATCCTCATTCTGGACAATCATGATGTCCTCGGCGCTGGTCATCATTCTGGTCGGGCCGTGGGGCTCGCAGCGATATGCGGGTGAATCGGCTTCGTCAATTTTGTTGTAGGCCTCCGCGCCAATCTTAGTCAGTGAAACCTCTTCGCCTGGCAGCACTCCGTTCCGCCCTGCAGCCCAAACACCACTGAAGTCCCGGGCCCACTTGGCCCTCGCAGCAGGAGCAGGAGCACTAGCCTGCGCCGCGGCAGGGCTCGGCGCCAGGATCAACACGCCAACCATGCTCGCTGCTGTGAGAAGCGCAATTTGAAAACGCTTGGTCATTACCAATCTCCTCTGGCGGTCTCCCGCCTCCACCCAATGTAGGTCAAAAATAGCGCAGTTCCAAAGTCGCCTGAGTTTTCCTTCGATACTCCCTGATGCCTACGAGTGTCAAGTTGTTTTGTTTGTGGGTGTAGTCCCCTCTAAAACTGGACACCTCGGTTAGCTAAGATTAGGCCCTGCCAAAGCATTAGCCCCCGGTCGTAAACAT
>Ga0302325_10030761_pt1 | contig 11065 bp, 6 predicted proteins | sample Palsa_T0_2_FD_201948 | JGI IMG/M metagenome (GOLD analysis project Ga0302325, IMG submission 201948) | Peat permafrost microbial communities from Stordalen Mire near Abisko, Sweden - Palsa_T0_2 | ecosystem: Environmental > Terrestrial > Soil > Palsa > Peat permafrost | place: Sweden: Abisko...
ACCGCTGTGCGAGCCTCCGCCGCTGGTTCCGCCGCCGGAGCTGTGCGAGCCCCCGCTTGCCACCGTCCCACCCGATCCGCGATACCCGCCTCCGCCTCCGCCAAATCCGCCGGCCTTGGCCTGCAGGTTCCCGGTGGGGTTGCTGATCGGTGCAAACACGGTAGCCGTCTTGCCGCCGTGCACTTCCTGGTGCGGAACCATGAAGGTCTGCGTTTTGTGATCGAAGTGAATGGGAATGCTCACCCTGGTAACAGAGTGTCCGCTGCCCGGCTCCAGTTTCAACGTGTGCGCCTCAATCTTTGGCTCTTCGGCTTTCGCCAGCAGCGGCAGCGGGTTGCGAAACTCTTTAGGCGGCTCCTTCAAAAACTCAAGCGGCTTGTTCGCGCCCCATCGCACCTTCTCGACGGTCAGCCCGTTCTTGTTGTTCAGCGCGAAGATCTCTTCCTTGCGATTGATCGGCGGCCGGCCCTTTACGTCCCACGGGTGCAGGGGCACAATCGCAACCTTGTGTCCGCTCTTGACCCAGCGGTAAGGAGGCAGGTGGTGCCGCTTGTGTCCGGCGACCCACACATAATGATGCCGGTGGTGAATCCATGTTCCCGTATGGCAAACGGCCCAATTGTAGGGGAGCCTTCGCAGGCCCTGCGTATGAGCCAGGCCCATGTTTCCGGCGTTTCGATACTGGTCGAGGGACGGATAGCAGGGGAAAAAGTCGTCGTCATCGAGTCCGGCCGAGGAACGGCCGCTCGATCCGGTCTGCATCGACCTGGCGGGCGTATCGGCGTCCGAGGCAAGGACTGTCTCGACTCCTTGCGTGCGCGGCGGTGTGACCTGTACGGAGGGCGTCGCAGGTGGAGCGACGCCGGCTGCCTGTTGCACCTGGTCGTTGGCCGCGCCCGGCTCCCAGCACGTGCCGTATGGCTCACACGGGAAAAACGTCCCTTGCCCTGCCATCTCCGCCATGCCCGGGATGGGCTTGATAAGCCCCGATTGCTTCATCACCGCGTCCATCGCCGTGGTCCGCTGCGCCACGCGGTCGGCTACCCACTTGTCCCATGCCGCATAGTCGCCCCCATCGGCGGCCTCAACACGATCGACCGGCACGCCGCTGCGATAAAACTGCGTCTGCCCCTTGGCGGCCGGCTGCTGCCCGAGGATCGGCACGCGCAGAAATCCCACTGTCTGCGGCGTAATGGCGATTCCATCTGTGTAGCTCGTGATCCGGAGCGAGCTCACGTGGGGATACACAGTGTTCACCTCGTCGGTGGGCGTGCGCAGCACAAACTGCTCACCCGCCACATACGGCTTCACGTGCAGCGTCACCGTGCCGCTGAGCAGCGCCACCTCGGTGTACGGGACGCCGGCCGTGGTCTCAAGATCGTTGAACGTCAGCACGGAATTCTCGCCCAGGTAGAGGGTCGATGCGTCTTCGAGCTCGATCTCCGCGCGCCCCTCGCCCGTTACCAGGCTGTAGCCGGTCTGGAGCGGCAGGTCGGCCTCGGCTTTCTCCCAGTCCGCACCGGTGACGTGCTCGGCCTGCTTGCCGCGCGACACTCTCACGTCGCCGTCCACGTAGCTGACGCGCACAATCTGCGGATACGTCGCATCCGAATAGTGCTGCCCCAGGATGAACTGCGCCTCCTGCTTCAGCTTTTCCGACGCGTCGCCGTTCAGGATCTCCTGAATCTCGGCCAGCGCCCGCGGCTCGTCCCGGCGCAGCATGGTACTGAGCGCCAGCAGCTTCATCTCGTCGCTCTCGCCCGCCTGCGGCTTCACCGGCTGGCCGTTGCTGGCTCGAATCTCGATCTCGAGAGCGCCGCATTCATCGAGCCACCGGCTCCTGGGGAAGCCGCTGCGCAGTTCCGTGCACGTGCTCAGCGCGGGCTTGGCCTGCCCCAGCTTGTTTTCGGCGTACGCCTTCCAATAGAGCGCTCCGTCGGCGTGCGGTCCCCGCTGTGCGGCCACCTTGGTGAAGATAGCTTCCGCGTCGGACCATTTGCCCTGGTTGATGGCAAGCGTGCCCTCGGCGTAGAGGCTCGCATCCGGCGCATTGGCCACGGACGCATCACCCTCAAAGCCCGCCGGCCCCGCAAATGCCTGCCCGTCCATCGCCGGATTCAGGCTCATGGCCGAGTGAGCCATCGGTGCGAGTGCTAACGCCGTCAGCGAAACCGCCAGAAATCCCGCTCGGGTGCTCATATCGTGCCTCCTTGTTGACTTCCGCCGCCGGCCGGCTGTTCGGGAATCCCGGAGCCAATTCTTGTCCGCAGCACCCGCACCTCAAACAGCAACCCATCCGTGCTCATCTCGTTTTGCAGGCGCGCAATGGCCGCGCCGTTCAGTCCACCCGGCTGGTTGGCCATCTCGCTCAACAGCTGGTCCAGATGGTCCAGAGCCGTGGCCAGCGCCGGGTCTTCGTTGCCGTCGGTATCGTGGCGGCAGATGCGGTTGGCCGCCAGCAGCGTCCGCGCCTCATCGCGCAGCGGCGTGGCCAGGTCTGTGGAATCGGCGTCGGCATGCTTCAGCTCGACTAAGAGGCGCTCAGAGCGGTCAAGATGGTCGCCCAGCACCACCACCACAATCGGCTGCTTCTGATGCGCCGGCTTTGCTTGCGGTTGCTGATTCACGGCCGTCACCGGCTGCTTCCTGGCCTGCTCCCACATCCGCCCGGCATAGAACGCCCCGCCTGCCAGCACCGCGCAGGCCGCCGCATAGCTCAGGCCCCGCAGCCACACCGGACTCAGCCAGCGCCGCCGGACGGGCTGATGGGCCGGCCGATACTTCGGCAGCGAGCCGGCAATCGTCTGCCACACTTGCACGCCATACGCCTCGTCGCGCAGGGGAGGGTCCACGCGCTCCACCTGGCTGAGATCGCCGCGCAGCGCGTCCAGGGCCGCAGCGCAGGAGGCGCAATCGGCCGCGTGCCGCCTCGCCCCGTCCTCGCCCTCGCCGTAAGCCAGCAAAACCATATCCTCTTCACTCAAATGCTGCAAATCATTCATGACATCCGCCTGCCTCATGCATTTACCCTCAGGGGGGCCAGCCGCTGCCGCAGCTTGTGTACCGCCCGGTAAACCGCCTGCTTGGCCGCGTTGGGCTGAATGCCCAGCGCCGCTCCGATCTCTTCCGTTGTCCGGTCCTCCATGTGCCGCAGCACAAACGCAGTCTGCTCGGTGGCCGTGAGCGCCTGCATGGCCGACTGCCGCAGCGCCCCCAGCTCGCCCGAGAGCAGCAGCCGCTCCGGCCCCGCGCCCTCGTCCATCACCTGCACTTCCTGCGCCTCGGGATCGTTGTCCTCGGCCACTCGTCCGGCCGCCTGCATCCCCTTGCGGCTCTCGATCTTGTCCAGGGCGCAGCGCACCGCGATGCGATAGATCCAGGTGCTGAAAGTGGCCCGCGACTCAAACGATTCGAGCTTGCGATAGCCGCGCAAAAAGGCGTCCTGCACCACGTCGTCGGCGTCGGCCTCGTTGCCGGTCATGCGAAACGCCACCCGGAAGAGGCTGGCCGAGTGCCGCACCACCAGCTCTCCATAGGCGTCTTTGTCCCCGCCAAGCACCGCCCGGATCGCGTCGTGGTCGTTCTTGCCCATGCGAAACATTAGACAGGAATTTGGCGGGGGCGGTTAGGAAAGAACTAAAACGAGCCGCACGTGAACAGATCGCTGGGGGCGGAACCTCAACTCAGAACTACGCTCCGGTACGATTCCTGATTCGGGCGGACTCATCCGATTTTTCGCCTCTATGATTCGCTTTTTCTTCCCTTTTGCGCATTTCCCGCTTAGAATCTCGATTCAGGTATTTAAGGACGTTCATGCCGGTTATGTACCCACTTTTTCACCGCAGCTTGCGCCATAATATCGGAAGGCCATCGGCCGAACCTCTTGAAGGTCATTTGTTTACCAGCCAACCCCGGATGGACGCGATTCTGATGGAACATACTTCCATAACCCGCTACCGAATCTTGGTCCGGGATAGAACTGCGCGGGACACAGGCAATTGAACTCAGGAACGGAGGAAAGATGGATTATTTCGTAAGCTGGGAGATTGAAGTAGTGGCCGAGAATCCTGTCGAAGCCGCCAGGCTTGCGCGGGCAGCTCAAACGCGGCCTAACACCAGGTCGACCGTGTTCCAAGTCTGGGGCGAAGACGCGAAAGACGAGGTTCGAGTTGATCTGACCGCCATCGACGAAGGAACTGAATATTAGGATGGAGCCTTGTCATCTTCGGGTAAGCGTGCGGAGAAGTGAATGATCCTAAATCCGGATCGGATTGCAAACAGGACAAAGCTGATCCTCACCGGGCTATATCTCGCGAAGTATGACTCTCTTGGCTTAAAGCAACTCGGATTCCGTAGCTTTGTTGAGGCATTCAACGTCATCGGCTACGCGCTTGGGTCCCAGCCCGCTTCGATAAAGAATTATAGGGACGAGCTCGACCCGCTATTTCCGAATCGGCGAAAAGGATGGCACAAGCGACCTGTCCGCGACTACTGCCTCAGGGTCTTTGAGGAATACAGGACATTGGAGCTCGACGTATTTACGGGTCTCATCAAGTCATTTGTGGGGTATGACGAGAATTTGTGGAGCGAGATGCAGTCAAAGGAAGAAACGGACGAAGGCGCATCTGGTTTCGCGAAGAGGCTCATCACGGGTTTGGCCGCCGAGCAATACTTCGAATCAGTTCACGCCGATCTTCCAGAATTCCGGGGGTTGGAAATTGAGAACACGACTCGCCTTGGCTGCGGGCACGATTTCAGATTACATTCGACAAACCACGGCAAGTTCCTGGCCATTGAAGTCAAAGGACTGCGGCAACTAACTGGAGCCCTGTCTCTGACCCCAAAGGAATTCGAATCAGCATCGGCGCTTCAAGACCGCTTCTACCTATTCGTAGTCAAGAATTTTCAAAAGTCGCCAGTTCACGAAGTCTTTCCAAATCCGCTCTCTTGCCGGCTAGAGTTCATGAAGAGCGAGCGAGTCGTAGTCCAAGTCTTCTGGACCGCGCGAATCTAACACCATCTGCGATTGGCGATGCGCCAATCACACTGCAAGGCGCGACCGCCGGCTTGCGCCGTGATCGTTCTTGCTCATCGGAACATTAGACGGGCAAGCCGCAAAGCAAGACTGCGGAGGATTAACCTGCCTCCTCGGCTGGCACCCTGAATCTCCAGCGGCCAAAATAAAAGGCCCATAGCCACCGAACCGACCGATTGTTCCGAGAATCAGTTGTGAAAACCGCCAGGGCGTCCATCGGCTTTCGCCGCTTCCGGATAACGAGTCAACCTAAACTCGAGGTCTTCCACAAGCTGATCGAATGTGATGACAGAGACTTTTTTTGAATCCACGATTACATGATCTTGCCGCCATTTCAAGCGTTTCAATTCTCTTGAACTCAGATGCTCGCTTCGTCCCACTATCACCAGTCCATGTAACGTGGCTCTTTTCGCGCCAAATCGATGCTCGTAGTCGTCCGTGCCCTCGAAATCGCTGAGTTTCCAGAACCAATCGATCACTTGCGAGAAGCCATGCTCCAGCCTCTGGCTCCAATCAGGCGCGTATTTCCCGCTGGTGTCGAACAGGCTCTTTGGCTTCGCGTCTTCAAATTCGACGAGCAGAAACGTATGGCTTCTCGAATCTCCTACCGCAAAATCACAGGCGAAATCGCCGAAGAGATCGAATTCAAATGCGATGCGATCTGGATTCGCGATGTCGTTGGCATAAGTGGATATGAGAGATGAGAGATCGTATCTTTGCCGAAAGAATGGGAGGATGTCGTCTCTCTCGCTGAGATCGGTGTCGGTCGCCAAGAGGGTCTTGAGTTCGGCTAGTTCCGCGGCACCCCTGGCGATCGAGAGCGAGTGCTTGATGAATTCTTTCAACTCGCGACGCTCTGGAGATGCCGAGATAGCACTTCGCGAGAGGTCAAATCCTCGACAACGACCGTGCCGTCCCCTGGATACGAGAAGAGAGCCCGAAGACGAGGGGAAATCCGCAGAAGGAATATCGCCTTGGAACTTTCCTCGGCGACGAGCCTCGGAAACTTCTCCGAAACATTCGCGGGGTCATGTGTTTCCAATATCCTCAGGCTTCGTTTAGCATGGTCTGCTTCCTCGGGATCGAGGTATCGAAGCGCCGTCTCGGCTCGTTCGGTCAAGAGCAAGTGGAGTTTACCGCGCTGACCTTGCGGATTCAGGATTTGACTGTTCATGCTCACCATCCATGCTGCCTCCAGAATACGGGGGCTTGGCCCCGGAATCAAATCGGGCTCACTTGCCCGGCGTCAAATCGCCGGTGCGACCGACGGCTCCTGCGCGGGTGCGGTTCCTGCGCCGAGTTCCTGGTCCTTGTATTGGAGCTGGTAAAGCTTCCAGTAGAGGCCGCGGCGGGCGAGGAGCTGCTGGTGCGAGCCCATTTCGCGGAGCTGGCCCTTGTGCATGACGAGGATGGTTTCGGCGCGCTGGACGGTGGAGAGCCGGTGCGCGATCAGGACGCTGGTGCGGCCCTCGACCATGCGCTCCAGCGCGCCGCGGATGCGCAGCTCGGTTTCGGTGTCGACGCTGGAGGTGGCCTCGTCGAGGATGAGGATGCGCGGGTTGTAGGCCAGCGCGCGGGCAAAGTTGATGAGCTGCTTCTGGCCCGTGGAGAGCGAGTTGCCGCGCTCGCGCACCGGCTCGTCGAAGTGGCCGGGGAGCGACTCGATGAAGTCGAGCACGTTGACGTCGCGGGCGGCCTGGCGCAGCTGGGCGTCCACGATCTGTTCGTTGCCGAAGCGGATGTTTTCCGCGATGGTGCCGGTGAAGAGGAATGGGTCCTGCAGGACGACGGCGAAGTGCTTGCGGAGGGCGAGCAGGTCCTGGGAGCGGAGGTCGACGCCGTTGAGCAGGATCTGGCCGGCGGTGACGTCGTAGAAACGCATCATGAGGCTGGTGAGGGTGGTTTTGCCGGCGCCGGTGTGGCCGACAATGGCGACGGTCTGGCCGGGTTCGACGGTGAACGAGACGTCTTTGAGGATCCATTCGATGCCGTCGATGGCGGCGAGGGCGACCGGATCGGAAGCGGAGGTTCGGATGGAGAAATGGCCGTCGGGAGAGCTTCCCTCAGGGGCTAAAGCCCCAACCTTTTCTGGCGACCCATCGGCACGACTGAAGTCGTGCCCTTTCAAAGACGTGCCTGTAGCGGCTTCGACAGTGGCCTGCTGCTCCGGCGTCAGCTTTTGATATGTGAACCACACGTGGCGGAACTCGATGCGGTTGGAGCCGTCACCCTCGATTGGCTTGGCGGGCGACACAATCTCGGGCGGCGTGTCGAGCAGCTTGAAGATGCGTTCGCATGCGGCCATGGCTGCCTGCAGGATGTTGTACTTGTCGCTGAGGTCCTGGATGGGCCGCCAGAAGCGCTGCGAATATTGGATGAACATGGCCAGCACGCCGATGGTGACGGTGGTCCTGAGCACGCCGAAGCCGCCGCGCCAGATCACCAGCGCAATGGCCACCGAGGAGAGCACATCGACCGCCGGATAATAGAGCGCGTAGGCGAAGATGGTGTCTTTGAAGGCGACCATGTGCTGCTCGTTGACGGCTTCAAAGTCGTTGTAGGCGCGCTGCTCGCGGTTGAAGAGCTGCACCACGGCCATGCCGGAGATGTGCTCCTGGATGAAGCTGTTGATGCGGGCAATGGCGGTGCGCACGCGGCGATAGCTCTCGCGCACATGGTTGCGGAAGAGGCGCGTGGCGACCAGGATCAGCGGCAGCACGGAAAACGCCAGCAGCGCCAGCCACCAGTTGATGGCGAGCATAACGATGGCCATGATGGTGAGGTTGAAGAAGTCGTCCACGATGGCCAGCACGCCCGCGGTGAACATCTCGTTGATGGCGTCCACGTCGGACGTGAGGCGCGTGACCAGGCGGCCCACGGCGTGGGTGTCGAAGAATCCGATGTGCATGCGCTGCATGTGGCGGAAGATGTCGCGGCGCAGGTCGAACATGATTTTCTGGCCGGTCCACTGCATCATGTAGGTCTGGATGAACTCGAAGATCCATGCCGACACGACCACGCAGAGATAGAGCGCGGCCAGCACGGTAATGCCGCGGGCGGGGTCAGCGGGCAGGCGGCGCACCAGCCAGTGGGCCATGTGGTGCTGGGAGGCGCCGGTGGTGCCGGGGAAATAATTGTCGATGCCCACCATGACGAGGAACGGCCCGCTGACGTCGCTGGCGGACTTGATGGATACGGCGAGGGTCGATATGGTTGCCTGCACCCAGTAGGGGCGCAGGTAGTGGCCCAGCCGCTTGAGCAGCCGGGAGTCGTAGACCTGGCCTACCGGCTCCTCGTCCCGTTTTTTCGCGGGGGCTGCGCCTTCGTTTTTTTTCGCTTCTTCGTCCGCCATCGGTGGGTTTGGCTTCCTTCTTTATTGTACGGGCATGGTGTGCGAAATCGCGGCAGTGGCGAGACGGGGATTCCCCGCCGCCATGAAAACGAGAAAACGCATAAAGGTAGCCGCAGCTTCTTCCGATGGTAGTGGTATGCCGACTTCACGGAGGAACTGCGTTTCGCGGCGAGCCAGGTCCCGGCGGACCCCGGATCGCGGTCCCGGCTGCGCGCTTGGAGAGCAGCCCTCCGGCGTGGGCAATGAGGATCTGCCTCCTCCCGTCAATGCCGGGCCTGGAAACACCGCGAGAGCCAATCTCACGGCCCTTATCGAGAGCGCGGAGGACTACATCTGGTCTGTGGACCTGGATTTCCGCCTGCTCACTTGCAACCACGTATTGCAACAGGACTTCGAGACCGGTTTTGGCACTATCGCCGCTGCCGGCATGAGTTCGGAGGAACTCATGCCGCCTGAGATTTCGCTCAACTGGCCTCCGCTCTATGCCCGTGCGCTGGGCGAGGGACCATTCCGGATTGAGAATCCCTTCGTCGGTGGCCGCATGCTGGAATTCTCTCTGAGCCCGATCCTCATCAATGTCAAAGCCGCGGGCATCTCTGTGTTTGGCAAGGACATCACGGAGCGCAAGGCGGCGGAACTGGCCCTGCAACGAGCTGAAAAGAAATATCGCGACATCTTCGACGGAGCGCTGGAGGGCATGTTTCAGACCACGCTGGAGGGCCGGCCGATGAGCGCCAATCCGGCACTGGCCAGGATGCTGGGTTACGACTCACCTCAAGAACTGTTGGCGTCGGTCCGCGACCTGGCTACGGAGGTCTGGGCCGTCCCCGGCGATCGCGACCGGTATCTGGCGCAGCTTGAGGAGCGCGGAGCCATTCTCGGCTTCGAGTGTCAGTACAAGCGCAAAGACGGCTCGCCGATGTGGGTTTCCATCAACACGCGCAAGGTGTGCGGAGCCGACGGGGCCGTCCTTTACCTCGAAGGCTTCATCGAGGACATTACGGAGCGGCGCCGGAGCGCCCAGGCGCTGAAGGAAAGCGAAGCCCACTTTCGCGCGACGTTTGAAGGGACCGGCTCGGTGATGCTGCTGATCGATCCGGCCAGTTCATCCATCGTCGCGGCCAATCCCGCAGCATCGAGGTATTACGGCTACCCGCTTGAGCGCCTTGTGGGGATGACAATCGATCAGATCGATACGCTCCCGCTCGAAGAGATTGCACGAGTGGGGGAGCTAATGTTGCGCGAGGAAAGGACCTGCTTCAATTTTGAACACCGGCTGGCCAGCGGAGAGGTTCGCGACGTCGAAGTCTATGCCTCGCCGGTGACCATGAATGGGGTGCAACTCGCGCTCTCCATCGTGCACGACGTAACAGAGCGCAAGCGCATCGAGAGGGAGCTGAGGGACAGCGAGGAGCGCTATCGCGCCACTTTCGAGCAGGTCGCGGTGGGCATCGTTCATACCAGCTTTGAGGGCCGATTCATGCGCTGCAATGCGCGCTTTGCTGAGATTGTAGGCTACGCGCAGGACGAGATCCCGGGCCTGACCTTCCAGCAGATCACGCCGCCCGAGGATCTGGCGGAGAGCATGGCGGTGCTCAAGAGCATGTCTGGCAACGCGTGCGCGACAGCCAGCTTTGACAAGCGCTATGTGCGCAAGGATGGCAGCCCGATATGGGTCAGGGTGACCAGCTCCACCCAGAAAGACGGCCAGGGAAACGCGCTGCACTACATCGCGCTGATCGAAGACATCAACGCCCGGAAGCTGGCGGAGGAGCGGCTGGCCGCGTCGACGCGGGCTGAACAACTCATCGAGGCGCGCTATCGCACCGTCTTCCAGACCAGTCTCGATTGCATCGTAGTCAGCCGCCTGAGCGACGGCAAATACATCGATGTCAACAAGGCATTCCTCGACTTGCTGGGGTTTTCTTATGAGGAAGTGATCGGGCGCACGTCGATCGAACTCAGCATCTGGGTGGATTGCGGGTATCGGGAGAAGATGGTGGAAGCGCTGCGCCTGCACTCAAATGTCAAGGACGCGCGGACTCAATACAGAAAAAAGGACGGCTCCATCGTCTGGGTGCTGATCTCTGCCACATCGATCGAGATCGAGGGAGTGGCCTGCATCCTGAGCGTGATGCGCGATGTTTCCGACGCCATGGCTTCCGAGGAGTGCCTGGCGAGGGCCCAGGAGGCGCTGCGCTCAAGCGAAGAGCGCTATCGCGCCGCGTTCCAGACCAGCCTGGATGCAATCAGCATCAACCGCATGAGCGACGGCGTTTACATTGAGTGCAACCAGGCTTTTCTTACGAACTCCGGGTACGAGCGCCATGAAGTGATTGGAAAGACATCTTCCGAGATCGGTATTTGGGCCCACGAGGACGACCTCGTGAAGCTGCTTGAGACTCTTGGCCAAATGGGAAACTGCAGGGATATGGAGGCCCAGTTCCGGAAAAAGAACGGGGAGATGGTCTGGGGGCTGATGTCGGCATCGCCGATAGAGGTCGATGGTGTGGCCTGCGTGCTGGCGGTGACACGCGACATCACCGAAGCCAAGCAGGCCGAAGACGAGATCCGGAATCTCTCGTTTTACGATCCGCTGACGCGGCTGCCCAACCGCCGCATGCTGCTGGAGCGTCTGCGCCAGAGCCGGGGCGCCATCCATCGAACTCACCGCAAGC
>Ga0302325_10030762_pt1 | contig 11064 bp, 8 predicted proteins | sample Palsa_T0_2_FD_201948 | JGI IMG/M metagenome (GOLD analysis project Ga0302325, IMG submission 201948) | Peat permafrost microbial communities from Stordalen Mire near Abisko, Sweden - Palsa_T0_2 | ecosystem: Environmental > Terrestrial > Soil > Palsa > Peat permafrost | place: Sweden: Abisko...
GAACCTGCTTTAACCGGTCGGCCGTAATGTTCGGTGAACGTGCGACGACATCGGGCCGACTCAAGACATCGCGAACTTCATCGAACAACGCCTGACTCACGTAAAGTCGAACAGCCCCGTCATAAAGAGCGAGAATAGTCGCGTGGTGCCGGCCTTCGGGAAGAGCCGCCCATTGAAGAAACACCATTGTGTCATAGACGGTTCGCGTGCTCACCCAAGATTGGCCTTCTTCTCTCGGCGGTGGGCTTCGAGTTGGCCACGCAAGAAATCGGTCGTCTCGTCTTCGCTCATGCCAGTCTTCGCAAAGTCTGCGCGGACCGGCGCCAGGAGCTCGTCGATCGTGGGCTTGCTGACCGTATCAGCGACGAGTTTTGCGGTGTACGCGGGTACAGTCTGCCCGCTGACGGCTGCACGTCTCTCAAGCCGTTCTGCCACATCGTCGGGAATCGAAATGGTCATATCCATGCGAACACCTCTCCGACGATTATATCACAAAACTTCAGAGCAGCGCGTCGTCCAAGCATCGGTTCAGCGAGCAACGGCACACTACCGTCCCGAATCGGCACCCAATACCGCCATCTCGACCGAGCAGTGCACCCTGGACCAGTGGTGAGCGGTCGGTGGCGATCGCATGAACGTCGTAGTTGAACGATGCGGCGTATCGTTCGCGGTGACGACGGACTGTGTCAACGATTGGATCGTCGATCATGGCCTGGTTTCCTGTAGCATCTCCGGTGTACAGATCACCGGCGACTGATTCGGTGAGAAGTATAGCGGCTCAATGTAAACGCTCGGTTTCAACAGCCCTTATCATAGCTTGTGGGGGCGGTTTCGACACTTAAGGCCGTCGGACTACGCGGCGCTGGTCGCGATGTCCCCCCCCGCCCGATCCATAACGCGGTGGACTACGCCAACACGATGGAAGTCGTGATGGCCATCGCGGATGCCCGCCGATACCGCATCGATTATTGGCGGCAGGTCAATGTCGCCGACCCCAAAGAGGTCAAGGCCCAGCTGAATGCGGGGTATCCGGTCATGACCGGCGTAACCGTGGACGAGGGTTTCATGAAAGCGGGGCCGGACTACGTCTGGAAAGAGCAGGATGGCGAGAGCAAGGGTGCTCACGCCATCGTGCTGGTCGGCTATGATGACGACAAACATGCATTCAAGCTGATCAACTCGTGGGGAAGCACGTGGGGCGACCGCGGGTATGGCTGGATCGATTACACGTACTTCGGTCAGGTAGCCAATGAGGCATACGTCGCCAAGGATGCAATCAATACTCCGCCCGGCCCGGCTGTCGATCCCCATCCCGCCCCGGCTCCGGTTGTGGAACCGGTTCCCCCGCCGGCCGCGGACGTCGTGAGCATCGAAGTGACCAAAGTCGACCCGACGGCGTCTTTTCCGGATCATCCCGAATTCCAGTTCATTGCGTTCGACGGGAAGCTGCACATACCGCCAGGCCAAGGCCGGGTGAAACAGATGGTGATTTATCTCTTCTTCGAGGCAGGCAACGGAATGCCGAATATTCCCGTCTTCAGTGCGCTGCCCTCTTTCGCTGACGGTCGCGGACAGGCGGCCTGCGGCCCGCCAGCGGGAGCGATCTCAGAAGAAGGCGAGACCGCGGCGTGGCACGGGGCGATCCCCTCAGCGGCCTTGGTGCTCCCCTTTGGACAATCGCACCTGATTGCTTTGCCGGTGTTGTTTATCGATGGTTTTGGCGTGAAGAGCGGTCCGGCGATACCCTTCGACGTGACGCGGTGATCCGCAATTGCCATGGAAACTCCAACCCCTGGGAGCCAACCCCCTGCGACGTACGCCATCAATTGAGGGAGCAGACATGCGATCAAACTCCTTGATTCTGCCCGCGCTGTGCGTTACGGGTGCAACTGTCTGGTTCCTCGTCTGCGGTGCCCGCGCCGACGATGCGGCGGCGCCGCCGGTGCCGGCATTGCCATGGCTGCACGAGGGCCTGCAATTGACGTATTCCGGGGGATCGTCCCGCACGCCCGCCGGCGGAGCGACTGAGGGGGATCGTGGCGCCGCGGGCATGGGCTACCAGACGCTCACCATCGTTCGCATCGATGGTGAAAAGATCATCGTCTCGGGTCGAAACTTCAATACCGTCGAGCAGGGAAGCCCGCCGATTCCCGGACCGGTCACCGGATACGTCTGGAGCGTCGACCAGTCCGAAGATACCTGGATCGATCCCGCCAAACTCGCCGAGATGCACGAGACGCAGCGACTCAAAGTCACAAAACTACAGTGGAAGATGGGCGACGACAGTGTGGATGCGATTCGTCTCGACACTATCAAAAACGGCATGGCGATTAACAGGATTTACGGGCTGACGACCGGGCTGCTGCTGCATCTGGGCTCTCACAATGAGGCGGCTGAGGGGGATATGAAGCTCGCCACCGGCGATTTTATTTCGATGCGCGATCTGAAGGTGCCATGGGCCGCAGAGCCGCGCCCCGAGGCGTTGAGAAGCGGTCACTCGCTCCATTTCCAGGGCCAGGTTACCACCGAGCTGCCCGGCGCGCTCCCTCCGCCCCCCGTCGAATTCAGCACGGTCTTCAAAGTGACCGCGGACGGCGATGGCTGGCTCCAGGCAGAACAAACCGACACGCTCAGCGCGCCCGCCGGCGCGCCGGCCGTCCCGGCGGTGGCCAACGAGGTGTCCGGCTCAAGCCAATTCCTTGGCATCTGGGCCGGCCCCAAAGCGCTCGCCGAGCTGAAGGTCGGCCAGCAGCTCGACGAGGATCCGGTTCTCAAGACCAAAACCATCGTGAGCGATGTCAATCCCGATACGGTCTCCATCACCGAGAGCAGCAGCAGCGCTGAAATTGAATTTCGCTACGACTTAGGCACCGGCATCTGTACGGCCACACGCCTGCTGAACAAACTGCTGCACAGCCAGAGCACGATGCAATTAGGGCAAGCGCCCGCCCCCGCATCGCCGTAGTCTCCCGACTTGACGGGCCGTCCGTCGCAATGGGCGCGGATGATTTTCGTCGTATGGGTGAGAAATTGCCTTGACGGCGACTCCCAGAGCCACCGGTGAATCGCGATGTGCGGCGACATAATGAATTCACAGCGCCGGATCGCCGCGCGGCAGGAGAACCGCGAACAGCGAGTTGACGCGATAACGAACGTACTTGGTGCCGGTTGCGCGATCCACCAGGAACGCGACGTTGGGGGTGGTGATGATGATGTCGGCGCGATACGCCTTGCAGCCGGCGACCGGCACGAACGGATTCACATACTCAAAATTGGGCACATGCCTGATGCGGGTCTTGAGCGTGTACATGACCGCATAGTCGGGGAAGTTGCCGTCGGTTGCGAAACCCACCCAGTGCATGTGGCGCTTTCCAACAAATCGGGCCAGATCGACGAAATCGCTGTTATGCCCAAAATAGGTAAATCGGCGGGTCAGGTCATCGTATAGAAAGAGGCTGCTGGGCCCGAAGAAACGGCGCGGACTTCCGTTGACCGTCGGAATGATGGAGAAGACCAGAGCGCACACCAGCACGGGCAGCGTCAAGGCTCGCCACCAGGCCGAGAATGCGGCGGCCAGCACGGGCGCGAACAGCGCCGCCGGCGCAACGAAGAACCGGACGTTCCATTCCTGCCAGTTGAGGAACCAGCTGAAGATAATCAGTTCCGCGACAGCCAATCCGCACAGCAACAAGGCGTACGAAATCCTGATGCGGCGGCGCGACAGCCACAGCGCGACGGGGAGGAGGACTAACAATAGAAGATGCAGCGGCGAGCCGGCGCGATCTTCGTCATCCCCGCGGAAGCGCAGATCTCTGTAAGGAGAGGCGGGAGACGTGGTCCGTTTATCGCTGATCCCAAGGCCCAGGAAGTGCACGTGCAGCCAGGTGACGGCGCTGAACATTCGATCGTCAAATTCCTGAGGCGGGATGGCGGCATTCCACGCAAATTGACGGACGAGATTGGAAATGACCACCTTTGGCGCATGCAGCGTGTTGTACACCAGATAGTTCTGCTCCGGCGGCGGGCCATCCACGTGCCCGAAGTTGAAGTAGTTGCGGCACATCGGCGGGAGAGAGATCGCCAACGAGACAATCCCCATCACGCAAAGCATCTGGAACCGCCGTGCGCTAAAGTGGTAGAGAGTTACGGCGCAGAGCAGAACCACGATCGGCAGCACAAACAGCGGCCCCGTCCCTTTTGTATCGCCGCAACACCCGATTGCGCAACCGAACAGAAACGCGTCGAACCAGCCTGGCGTCGGCCGGTCGAAATAGCGGATGAGCCAGACGGTGCAGATGACTATCCACATGCCGACGACGATGTCGTTTTTCGTATTCGACGCTTCCAGGAACACGATCGGGTCGACAAGCAGGATCAGGCAGGCGAGGAACTGCACGCTGCGGTTGCCGCCCAGCCTTTCGGTCAGAAGTGACACGCCGCAGAACGTGATCAGCAGCGCGGCAAACTGGACGAGGTTGCCCCAGCGGTCGGAGTTGGAGAGTGCCATCAGGTGCACGCCGACGTATTCGGCGAACGGAGCCATGATCAACTGGCGGAGATTGTTGGTGGAATAAAACCGCACGTTGGCATGCTGAAGCCAGAGGAACTGGCGGGTGAGATGGTATGAATAGGAGTCGTAATTGTTGGGCGGATTGAAGATCGCAGACGTGAGCACGAGAGAAAGAACCACGAAGAACGGGAGCGCAGCCGCGATGGTCAGAAGCTTCGGTCGGGACAATCGAATGCGCGGGCGAATCGCCGGATCGTAGTAGTGGCGGACGGCCCAGACGCCGCCGACCGCGGCAATGATCCACAAAACAAGGATCGGGACAAACTTCAGTTGATTGATGACGCTCAGCGCCTCGGTGACCAGCGCCACCCACAGCCCGAGCAAGGCCGCGGCCTGGAGGACGGCGTTGCGCAGCGTCGCCGTTTCGGCGTTACCGCGCCGGCCGCGCAGATACAGCGCGGCTGTCCAGGCGAGAAAGGTGAGCAGTGGCAGCGCGCCTAGCGCAAATCTCATGGCTGGTTACGATTTCCAAGCAACGGCGCATTGGCATCCTGATCTCCCAGCGCCCGCGGCCTGTATAATGCAATGCCCGCGCAGGCACAAGCCAGGGCCGTTCTTAGAGTGCAGATCAACGGGGACGGGTCGTTCATCACTTACAGCGGTTTCCAGGATGGCGCAGCGGGCCCGCGTTCGGAGACGGCCACTGAAGTGGCCACGCCGGCGGTCGGGGCCGTATAGCAACTTGAAAACCGCTCTAATGTGAGGGTGTCGGGGAGACGCCGGCGAGCCCGGTGACTTCAGCCTGGTGCATGATCAATGTCGGGCCGGATGAGACGGTGATTCTGGAGTCAACGAATTTGATGTTCCGGGCATTGACGATCTGCATTCCTTTTCCAGCGGAGATGCTGAGGTTGGTCAGCACGACATCCGAAACCGGCATTTCCGGCAGGCCCAGGATCCGGCCGGCGACCGGCGAGTTGGTGATGGTGACATCGCTAATCCGGATGTTTCGCCAGATCGGCGTTCTCTCACCAACAGGCTCGGCCGGGTCCTCCTCTGGAATGGAGGGAATGGTTGGATAATAGCTTGTAATGAAGATTGGCACCTTGACGTTGTCCATCGTCAGATTCTCGTAACTGACATCCTCGACCAGCCCGCCGGCGCCACGGCCGGCCTTCATTCGGATGCCGGCGTCAGTATCCTTGAAGGTGCAATCGCGCACGATCATGTGACGGAGTCCGCCGCGCGTCTGGCCGCCGATGGACATTCCATGCCCATGCAGAAATGTGCAGTCCGTGACGGTAATGTTTTCGCAGGAGGGCCGACCTGGCTCGATGTTCCCGCTGGCCTTGACCGCGATGCAGTCGTCGCCCACGTCGAACGTGCAACCCGTGATCAAAAAATCCCATCCCGACGGGTCCAGTGCATCGGTGTTAGGAGCCTTGGGGGGCGCGAGGAAATGTACTTTGTCAATCACCACTTCCTGGCACAGTTGTGGCACGAGATGAAAACTCGGAGAATTCGTGAGCGTGACACCCTCCACGAGCACTCGCTTGCATTGATTGAGTACGATCATATAGGGGCGATGCGCGGGGCCAGGCTCGTCGGCGGGCGCCGTTTTCGACTTGACATAGTGCTTCCACCAGAATTCCCCCTGCCCATCGATTGTTCCGGAGCCGGTGATGGCGATGTCGTGACACGCATCAGCGACGATGCAGTTTTCGAAGCCGCCTCTCCGTTGCTTGTAGTCTGAAATGTTGTTGCTGATAAGCAGCGTGGCGCCTTGCTCCAAATGGAGGTTGAGGCTGCTCGCCAACGTAAAAGGCCCGGTGAGAAAGCGACCGGCTGGCACGATAACGATACCGCCGCCCGCGGCCGAGCACGCGTCGATCGCCTTCTGGATCGCCCCGGTGTTGAGCGTTTTGCCATCGCCCACCGCCCCATAGTCATCCACCTTAAAGGTCCTGTTGGGAATATTCGGGGCGGGGATGTTGGCAGGAGCAGCGGCAGCGTCGGAGCCGACCGCGCAGGCCAAAGCCACCGCCAAAGGAAAAACCAGAAATTGCTGCATACTCGATCCTCCATCAGCGAGAAGTACAGCTCGCAGGCGGCACTCCGGCATTAGGGAAGCGGCGGCATTTTCGCCAGGACAAGGCACAATTCATCCGGCCCGGTCCACGCAGGTCCGCTCAATCACCTGATCCAGTCGGGCTTACATCGGGGATGACCGGAGCTTCCGCCAAATACTTCTTGAGAGGACAATCGGTTTTGCGCAGTTCCTCCACGAAGACCTTCGCGGCATTTTTAGCACCGGCCGGACTGGTATGGGTTTTATCCAATGAAGTGAAAAAAACAGTGGTGACTGCCTCCTGACCCATTGGGGCATACTGAGCTGCCAAGGCCGCATTCATGTCAATAAACTGTATTTTCGCGGCGTCGGCCACGGCCCTGGCCATTGCGGTGTAATCCAGCATCACGTTGTTGAAGGTCGTCTTATCCTTCCAATAGTTGCGGGGGACGGGGGAAAGAATAATCGGCGTCGCACCTTTGGATTCTGTATCCGAGATAAACCGGCGCAGGTACCAGCCATACGTGTGGACCACCTCGGTCTGGCCGGATTGGTTGGCGACCTGTTTCGTCTCCTCGCCGATGGACGGGAGAGTCCCTCGACCCTCGGGACCATCCGGCTTGGAAGAATCGTTATGTCCGAATTCCAGAATCACAAAATCGCCCGGCTTCATACGGTGCAAGACGGCTCGCCAATAGCCATCGTTCATAAAAGTGCGGGTGCTGGTTCCACCTTTCGCATGGTTTTCGATATTGATCCTGCTGGTATCGAAATATGGAATCACCGAGCCACCCCAGCCGACTCGAGCACGGAAATGATTGATGAGCGGCTCCTTGGGGCTGGGCCGGGAATCCATGGTGGAATCCCCACAAAGAAACAGCGTGGGCACACCGGCTTTGCCGGGCGGGAACGGAGTCTTGTCCACCGCGTCAGGAAGAGCGACGGCGGGATCAAGCACCGGGCCGGAAGGCTTGGAATCAGTCGCAGCGTCTCTCGTCGGTTTGGAAATCAATGCAGCATGGAGACGTTCATCGCAGCTTCCCGCGCCTTGGGCAACCAATCCGGCAAGGAGACGGGCGCCTTTCTCGGAGAAATGCGTTCTTTCCCCAGGCCCCATGAGATCTGCACTCCCTTCATCTCCCAGCTTCAGGAAGACCTCGCCGCTGAGTGTGTAGAGATCCACAACGGGAACCTTCATTTCCTCCCCCACCTTCTTCATCGCATCCGCATAGGGTTGGAGCTCCAGAGTCAATGCTCCATCCTTGAACGTTCGCCGATGCATCGGAGTGACAAATATGGGGGTGGCGCCGATCGCACGGGCTTCAGTGACATACCGCCGGAGATTATCCATGAAGTCGCCATCGGCCCTGGTCGCTTCGGGTTTGCCGGGGGCATGAGAATCGTTGTGGCCAAACTGAATGAAAATAAAATCGGGCCTGGCATCCAACGCTTGCTGCCAAAAATGAGCGGGATCGGTATAGAAAGTCTTGGAACTTCTTCCGTTCCTGGCCAGATTGATGATCGTGGTGCCGGCAGAAAAATGCTCGCCAAGATACTGGCCCCAGCCGCGCAGCGGTTTTTCAGGCGGATAATTGGCAACGGTAGAGTCTCCGATGATGGCTATCTTCAAAGGGGAAGTGCTTGTTGTGGCTGCTGGTTGTCCAGCCGATGGGGCGACGCCAATGCAAACCAGCAGACACAATGTTGCGAGGAGTCGATATAACGTTACGGATCTGGCGTTGCTGCCGAACGAACTCGCATGGGTCAGGTTTGGAGTGCGGATCATGGGCGAAGAGTCCTTCACAACTATTCCAGGCATCGGAAATCCTACCGCACGGCCGCCGCAACGTGGGCACGAATTGCATAGAGTGCAAAGCTTCGGGCGTTTAAGTCAATTCCGCCCGGAAAGATATGCTGTTGCGGGCCGGCACGCTTTCATAGGATATAGCGGAAGCGTCGGAGATGCGGATGCCAAAACATTCGGACAGACCACGGCTGCAAAAGGACATTTCGAAATCGGTCCCGCGACGGGTGGCGCTGGCGTTTCCCATTCGCCTGGCTCATCTGCACCACATTGTGCGTGGCGTATTGGAATATGCGCAGCACCACGGGAATTGGATCTTCACCACCAGCGGCGAAGCTCACGATCTCTCCGTGCGAACCATCAAGCGATGGCGCGGCGACGGCGTGATCACAGTGCTGGATAACGAGGCCGACGCCAGGGCGGCGCGACGATTGAGCGTGCCGGTTGTCACGTTCGTCGGAGTGGTGCCAAGGCCGGGAATTCCCCGCGTGATGATGGATCAATTCGCCATTGGGCGCCTGGCCGCCGAGCACCTGATGAGTCGGGGGTTTCGCAACTTCGCCTTCTATGGCGTGAAGGAAATGTCCTATTCGGATGATCGGGAGAAAGCCTTCGTCGGCCGGCTTGAGGAGCGAACTTTCTCGGCCAGGCACTATCTCTCGCCGAATGCGTTTGATCGCAAGCATCCGTGGGATGACGAGATGGATGCGCTGTGCCGGTGGATCAAGAAGCTGCCGATGCCGGTCGGGATTTTTGCCAGCAACGACGGAAGGGCTCGGATGCTGGCCGATGCGTGCAAAATCGACGGCCGGCGCGTGCCGCAAGAAATTGGCATCATTGGCGTGGACAACAGCCAGATCGATTGCGAATTTGGCTCTCCGAAACTGACGAGCATTGCCTGCGAATGGCATCGGGTGGGGTTTCAAACCGCAAAGCTTCTGGACCACCTCATGCAAGGCGGCCGGGCTCCCGAGCACGACGAACTGATTCCGCCGACCGGGGTGATTCCGCGCGAATCGACGGATGTCACGATTGTGGATCATCCCGCGGTGGCGCGGGCGGTTTCCTATACCCGCGAACACCTCAACGACAGCTTCGGCGTCAAGGCGATGGTTGCGGCGGCGGGCGTCTCGCGGAGGTATCTGGAGACTTCGTTCGCGCGGTCGCTGGGACGAACCCCATCCCAATACCTCGCGGAGATGCGCATCGAGAAGGCGAAGCAGTTACTCGACCGGCGCGGCATGACGCTCAGCCGAATCGCTTCCGAATGCGGGTTCAGCGACCTGCGGCATTTCCGCCGCATGTTTTCCCGGATGGAAAAGGTCAGTCCCCGGCAATACCGCATGCGCGAGCGGGCGGCCAGCAGGCAGTCCGGCGATGCCGCCGTGCCGCAGTGAGAGCGTGCGACACTTCCACGACGATTTAACCCGTTAGCGCCCCGTTTGCGGGGCGCGTCGTCGCTTCGACGATGTGAGACACGCCTCGCAAGCGAGGCGGCTAATGGGGGCGAGCCTGCGCTGGAACACCCCGTTTCCCCGTCAGCGGGTTGATCGCAATTTGGCCCATCCAATACGCGAAATGGCTCTTTTGCGAATAGATCGGGATTGTAGAATCCCCACAGTGATAGCCCGAGCGCGGCCTCCTGATACCCGACTTGGGAAGAATTGGGGGCCGGAAAACGAGGACGGGGGACGAAATCGCGGAGAAAACCCATGGTTAGATCTATTACAGCTGCCGGGCCCGTGTGGGCGGAAAGGCCTGTCGCGACGAGAACTGCGGCAGGCAAGGAAAAACATCGCTTGCGTCGCGTCGCGCTGCTCATTGAAACATCCGGCTCCTACGGCCGGGGGCTGCTGCGCGGCGTCGCGAAATATAATCGCGAGAAAGCGGGGTGGTCCACGTATTTCCATCCTCATGGCTTTGGAGACCCGCCACACCCGTGGCTTTCGAATTGGGAAGGCAATGGGATTCTGGCCCAGGCCGATACGCCGGAAATCGCCGAGCTGCTGGCTGCCCCAGGCGTTCCAGTCGTAAATCTGGGCCCGACTATGCAGGGTGCACTCTTCCCATATGTGGGCGTGGACCATCGGATGATTGGAATGCTTGCCGCGGAACATCTGCTGCTGCGGAAGTGGATGCAGTATGGAATCTATGGAGGGGACAGAGGCGTCGACAGCGGTCTTGATGAGCGACGAGAATCCTTCCGTCGGGCCGTCGGACAAGCGGGGGTCGCCTGCCACGAATTCCGCGCTTCGCGCCCCCAGGACCAACGCCCGTGGGAGCAGGCGCAGGAACGCCTGGCGAGTTGGATCGTTTCGCTGCCCAAGCCCATCGGAATCATGGCCGTCAACGATGAACACGGCTTGCAACTCCTCGACGCCTGTCGGCGCTGTGGAGCGCACGTGCCTGACGAGGTGGCCGTGATCGGCGTTGACAATGATGAACATCTCTGTGAATTATCAATCCCGCCTTTGAGCAGCATTGATGTCAACAGCGAGCAGATTGGCTATACCGCGGCGGCGTTGCTGGATCGCATGATTGACGGCGAAAGCCCACCGGCAGAAGCATTGCGCATTCCTCCGCGGCAGGTTGTGGTACGCCGCTCTACTGACATCACGGCCAGCGAAGATGAGGATGTGAATCGGGCACTCCGTTACATCCGCGAAACAGGCAGCAGAGGCT
>Ga0302325_10030764_pt1 | contig 11064 bp, 6 predicted proteins | sample Palsa_T0_2_FD_201948 | JGI IMG/M metagenome (GOLD analysis project Ga0302325, IMG submission 201948) | Peat permafrost microbial communities from Stordalen Mire near Abisko, Sweden - Palsa_T0_2 | ecosystem: Environmental > Terrestrial > Soil > Palsa > Peat permafrost | place: Sweden: Abisko...
GAACGTTGAGAAGCTCGTCGCGCAGCACGAGCGGCATGTCGTCGGCACGCGGCATGGCATAGTCCTGAAACGACCCGGTCACGAGTTGACCGCTGTCGTCGTCATAAAACAATTGTTCCATCAGCGCCTGGCCCAGACCTTGCGCCAGCGAGCCGTGCAACTGTCCCTCGACGATGCGCTGGTCGAGGGTAACGCCGCAATCGTCGACCGCGGCGTAATTGACAATCTGCATCCGCCCGGTATCGGGATCGATCTCCACTTCGGCGACATGAACGCCGTTGGGAAAAGTAAGCGGTGTGTCGGTCATAACTTTGGTGTCCAGATCCTCGTCGAGAACGCCGCGGCGTTTGAGCTCGGCGGCTTGCGCGGCGGTATCAAACAACGACAGCCGGCGATCGGTGCCGACCACTTCGAAGTTGCCGCCGCCATAAGCAATGTCGCCTTCAGAAGCTTCGAGCGCCATGGCCGCGACGCGCTTGCCCTTCTCCAGCATGACCTCGATGCCTTTGACGATCGAAGCGCCCGCGGTCATGGCCGAACGCGAGCCGACCGAGGCGTAACCGGCAATCTCCAGCGCCGAATCGCCGTGCCGATGCGTGAGCTTGCCGCGCGCGATGCCGAGCCGCTCGGCGACAATCGGCAGGAACACGGTGGCGTGCCCCTGGCCGGTCGACTGGACGTTGAGGTTGACAGCAAGCGTGCCGTCGCCGGGGAAGGTGAGCAGCGCGCCTTCGGTCGGCGTGCCGCCGGCATGTTCGAGCATGCAGGAAATTCCGATGCCGCGATGGCGGCCGCGCGCTTTGGCGGCGCGGCGGCGCGTTTTGAACCCTTTGTAATCCGCCAATTGCAGCGCGCGTTCGAGCATCGGCGCGAAATCGCCGCTGTCGAAGGTGGTGCCGACAGCTGTTTTGTACGGCATCGCCGATCGGGCAATGAGATTGCGCTGGCGCAATTTTACCGGGTCGATTCCGGTGATGCGCGCCGCTTGTTCGACCAGCCGCTCAAGCACGTAGTTCGCCTCTGGCCGCCCGGCGCCGCGATAAGGCGCGGTCGGCACCGTATTGGTGAACGCACAGCGTACGCTGAGGTCGATGCGAGGAATGTCGTACATGCCGGGAAGACAGCGCCCGAAACTCAAACTCGGGATCGCCGCGCCTACTGGGCCGATGTAAGCACCGAGATTGCCGGTGTTGCGAATGCGCAGCGCCAAAAAGCGCCCCTTGTCGTCGAGCGCAAGCTCGGCTTCGGAGTAGATATCGCGCGCCTGATTGTCGCTGAGGAAAGCCTCGGAGCGTCCCGACATCCAATGAATCGGGCGGCTGAATTTTTTGGCGCCGATCAAGAGCGCGACGTATTCCGGATAGGCGCCGGTTTTCAGCCCGAACGCGCCGCCGACATCGTCGGTCAACACTTGCAGCCGCGTCGGCGGGATTTTCATGATCGTGGCAAGGTTGTCGCGCATGATGCGGGCGCCCTGCGAGCACACCCGCAAAACAAACGAATCGCCGTCGGCCACGTGTTGCGCCGTGGCGCCCCGCGGCTCCATCGAGGCCATTGCCATGCGCTGGTTCGTCAGCGCGACGCGGGCAACAAATTTTGCCTTGGCGAATATCGCGTCGACTTCGCGCGCATTGGCCTCCGGGTCGGCGGCCAGTCCGGGCCAGTCGATGGCGAGATTGCCGGGAGCTTCCGGCCACACTTGCGGCGCGCCGGGCGCGAGCGCCGCGCGCGCATCCATGACCGGCGTCAGCGGCTCATAATCGATGGCGATGAGCTCGGCGGCATCCTGCGCGGCGGCCGCGCTCTCGGCGACGACCATCGCCACGGCCTCGCCGATATGGGTTACCCGTTCGGCGGCGAGCGCCGGGCGGTACGGCATAATCAATGGCTTGCCGCCGCGCCCCGCCAGTGGCGGGTGGCTGCTGATGCTGCCGATATCACCGGTGTCCTTGCCAGCGAGAATTCCGACAATGCCGGGACCTTGCGCCGCCGCTTGCGTGTCTATGGCGGCGATGCGGGCAAAAGCATGCGGCGAGCGCACGAAACAGGCATAGGCCTGCCCGGGCATCGGAACGTCGGCCATGAACCGGCCGTGACCGCGAACGAGAACGTCGTCTTCGAGGCGCGGCTCGCTGCTCGCGCGACCATCTGTTTTTGCATCCATGGATTGTTCAAGCACGCTCTACTTTGCGGTGGCCGCGCCCCTTATAAACGAAATTGCCGGTCGCTGAAGGAACCCTCCCCCCGCCGGTATTCCCGGCTGTTTGCCTCAGCAGGCGTTGACTAGCCGAAGAAGCGGCAGAGAACCTCACTGATGCTCCGGCCGGGCACGTTCGCATTGACCTTGCTTTTGGCGGCGCTGACGGCGCTCGGTCCGCTCTCCATCGATATGTATTTGCCGTCATTGCCCGAGATCGGCCACGCGCTCGCGGCGCCGACCTCGCGCGTGCAGCTGACGATCTCGAGCTATCTTATCGGCTTTGCCGTCGGGCAGACCATTTACGGGCCGGTGTCCGACCGGTACGGGCGCCGGCCGGTGCTGTTTGGCGCGCTGGCGGTCTACGTGGCCGGCGTCGGCATCTGCGCCGCCACGCCGTCGATCGATCCGCTGATTGTCGCCCGCTTCTTGCAAGGGATCGGCGGCTCGGGCGCCATCGTGCTCGCGCGCGCCATTGTGCGCGACCTTTATTCAGGCGTGCGGGCGGCCCGCGAACTCTCGCTGATGGGATCGATCAGCGCGTTCGCCCCAATCGTGGCGCCGATGATCGGCGGCCTATTACAGACGCAATTCGGCTGGCGCGCGAACTTCGTCCTGATGGCGGCGGCCGCCGTCATCGCCTTAGCCATGGCAATCCGGTTACTGCCGGAAACATTGCGGCAACGCAGCGCCGAGCCGTTTTCACTAAGATGGTTAGGCAAAGGTTACATTTCGCTACTTCGGCACCGCAGCTTTGTCGCCTATCTCGCCATTTTGACCATTAGCTATGCCGGCTTGTTCGCGTGGATCTCCGGAGCCGCCGTGGTGCTCGAAGGAATTTACGGCATGTCAGCGGTGACATTCGGCTTTACCTTCGCGCTCGGCGCGGCGGGCTATATGGCCGGAGCGGCCGGAGCGGTGAGGCTTGTGCAGCGGCTCGGCCTCGATCGCATGATGGGCTTCGGCGTATCCCTCCTTGCCGCCGGCGGTTCAATATTCGCGGCGATTGTCGCCGCCCAAATCCCCAATGGTCTCTGGCTCATTGTGGCGATGGCGATTTACCTCGCCGGCGTCGGGCTTGCGATGCCCCAAGCCATAGCCGGCGCGCTCACGCCATTTCCCGAACGCGCCGGGATGGCAGCTTCGCTGCTCGGCTTGGTTCAGCAGGCCGCGGCCGCCGCGGCCGCAGCCGCCGTCGGCACCTATCTTGGGCAATCCGCGTGGCCGGTAGCCGGTGCCGTCTTTGCCGCGGGGTGGCTTACTTTCCTGGTTTGGGCATTCACGCGCCGTTTGCGCGTGCAGGAAGCCGCGAGCAATTCTTGAGCACAGGCTGCCGCAATTCCGTCGTTGCCTGACGCGGCATGTTTGTTAGGATACCGGAAGGGGGTAGCCAATATGGTCGGCGAGTCGCGCCCGAGTTACGCCGATTCTCGCGGCTTGAGCCAAGGCCCTTAAAGAGCAAGACAAATGACGTCGGGCAGTCCGCTAAGCCGCCGCGCTTTTCTGGCCGGCGTAAGTGCCGCGGGTGGCGCCCTCACGCTTGCGTTGGCGATTCCCTTTAGATCGGCCCCGGCGGCCGCCGATGCGCCCGAAATCACCGCCTGGCTGACCATTCAACCGGACAATTCGGTGGTCATCCGCGTCGCCCATGCCGAGATGGGCCAAGGCGCCACGACCGGTCTCGCCATGCTGGTGGCGGAAGAGCTCGAATGCGACTGGACGAAAGTCCGCACCGAATTCGTCTCCGCCGGCGAGAACTTTCGCCGCCATCGGGTTTACGGCGACATGTCGACGGGCGCGAGCCGCTCGATCGGCTCGTCGCAGCTTTACTTGCGGCAAGCGGGCGCCACCGCGCGTGAAATGCTGATCGGCGCCGCCGCGGCGCGATGGAGCGTGCCGGCGTCCGAATGCGTCGCGCGCATGAGCACCATCACTCATAACCCGAGCGGCCGCACGACAACCTTCGCCGCCGTCGCCGTCGATGCCGCCAAGATCGAAGTCGAAGACCCGCCTTTGAAAGATCCGAAACAGTGGAAGCTGTTGGGTACGCCGCGCCGGCGTTTGGATGTACTCGACAAGGCGACCGCGCAGCCGGTTTACGCCATCGATGTCCGCCTGCCCGGGATGCTGTACGCCGCCATCAGGCAGTGCCCGGTATTCGGCGGCACGGTGAAATCCGTCGACGAAAGCGCGATCGCCGGTATGAACGGGGTGCGCCGCGTCGTGCGCATGGCCGATTCGGTCGCGGTAGTGGCCGATTCCTGGTGGAGGGCGAAGCGGGCGCTCGATGCCCTGCCGATCGTTTGGGACCAGCAGGGCAACGGCGGCGTCTCGAGCGACAGCATCGCCGAATTGGTGCGCGCGGGATTAGATGAGGACAATGCTCAGATCGGCCAGTCCGACGGTGACGTGACGGCGGGGCTCGCGACCGCGGTGCGGCAGGTCGAGGCAGAATACACCGTACCCTATCTCGCACACGCCACCATGGAGCCGCAGAACTGCACCGCCCATGTGCGGGACGGGCGGGTGGAAGTTTGGGCGCCAACCCAGGGCTCACCGACCGCGCTCGTCACCGCCGCCGTCGCCGCCGGTGTCGCCAACGATCAAGTTACCGTTCACACCATGATGCTCGGCGGCGGCTTCGGCCGCCGCGGCGCCATCCAGGAATATGTCCGCCAGGTCGTGCTCATCGCCAAGGAAGTCGACGCGCCGGTCAAATTGGTGTGGACGCGCGAAGAAGACATGCGCCACGATTTTTACCGGCCGTTCGGAATGGCGCGGCTTGTTGCCGGCCTCGACGCCGAAGGCATGCCGACCGCGTTAAAAATACGCCTGGCCGGCCCGTCATTCGTCGCCACCTTCGTGTCAGCGTTCGGCGCCAACATCATCGACCGGACCTTTCTCAGCGGCTTGATCGAGCAGGAAATGGCCTACGACCTGCCGAACTATCACGTCGACTACGTCATCCGTCAGACACCGGTGCCGGTCGGGGTGTGGCGCGCGATCAATTATACCGAGAACACTTTTTACAAGGAGTGCTTCATCGACGAGTTGGCGCATGCAGCGGGCATGGACCCTTACCTCTATCGGCGGCGGCTGTTGCGCAACAGCCCGAAGAACCTCGCGGTGCTTGATGCCGCGGCGAAGAACGCCGGTTGGTTCAGTCCGCCGCCGCGGGGCATCTCGCGCGGTATTGCCGTGACCGAGGCTTGCGGCAGCTATTGTGCGCACGTGGTCGAGGTCTCGGTCGAGCGCGGCCGCATCCGCGTTCATCGCGTCGTTTCGGCGCTCGATCCCGGCTATGTGGTCAATCCGCTGTCGATCGAAATGCAGACCCAAGGCGCGATCGTCTACGCGCTGACCGCTGCGCTCTATGGTGAAATCACCATCAAGGACGGGGCCACGGTGCAAGGAAATTTCGACGAGCACGAGATGCTGCGCATGGCCGACGCGCCCAAGGTCGAGACCGTCGTCGTGCCGAGCGGCGATTTCTGGGGCGGTGTCGGCGAGCCGCCGGTGCCGCCGCTGGCGCCGGCGTTATGCAACGCGGTATTCGCCGCCACCGGCAAGCGCATCCGCAGCCTGCCGCTCAAAAATCACGACTTATCCAGTGCGACTTAAGCGCGTCCGCTCAATAAGAATTGGCGGCAGCGTGATTTAGCGTTACGCCTATTCCGCACGTCGCAATTCCTACATTTGACGCCAAACACGAGATAGCCGAATGCGCACCGCGTTGAAAAAATCTAAAGACTCCGCGCGCGGGCGCAAGCCTAGGTCCGATCAGCAAACGGCTCTATCCCCGGCCGACTGGATAGATGCCGCGACCGACTTTCTGATCAACAACAATATCAACAGCCTGGATATTCCCTATCTGTGCCGCCGGCTGGGCGTCACCAAGGGCAGCTTCTATTGGCATTTCGAGGGACGCGTCGAACTGTTGAAAGCCATTCTCGATGATTGGCGCCAGCGAATGACCTCCGACGTGAATTCCCGCGCCGAGCGAAGCGCAAATACGGTTGAATCGGCGCTGCAGTATCTGCTTGGACTGATCCGGCGGCCGCGGCCGACTCGACGAGGCGCGATCGAGCGAAGCGTGCGCGAGTGGGCAAGAACCGACCCGCTGACGCGAGCCTCGGTTGTCGAAGTGGACCAGATGCGGCTCGCATTTTTCGAGGCGCTGTTTCGCAGGCACGGCTTGCCCGATCGAGAAGCTCAACTGCGAGCGTATGCTGCTTATGCGCTCATGATGGGCGATTCAATTCTGAAAGAGACGATCGAACTCCCCTGTCCGCCCGAGGATTATGTCGGGCTCATCGTCAGGCTGCTCCTGGGTCAAACCGAGGAGCGGCCGCTTGAGCGGGGCGTTCGGGCCACCCGCTAAACACCTTAGTCCCGTTACTTACGGTTTAAACAAGCAAGGTGCGCACTCTCGGCACGCACCTGCTTGTCTGCCAAAGACTGGAGGTTACGGCGCTTCGTAATATTGTGTGGCTGTTTGGTCGTACTCCGCCAACACCGGGTCCTCCCCACCATTCGGGGGATAGACGCAGGTATAGTTCGCGCTCGGATTGGAAGACAAAGTTGGCCCCCTGCCATTGTGTACGGCAAAGGCAGGATAGGGACATATCAGCCGTGCGGTAGTCGTACCGACGGTATAGGGCGATGTGACGTAGGCGGTGATAGACTCCGGCGCTTTCTGGTTTTCCACCCAATCGATCAGGGCGTTGAACATGTCATTGGTATCGGCCAACCCGGCGTTCGGGAATCCGGGATTACCGCCGCAATGGCCGTTGCCGGGATAGTAGTACGAGCGATAAAAGCTCTGCAGTTGTCTTACGCTATACCTCTCCAGCAAGCGCGTGTCGTAGTTCCAGTTCCTGAACGGCACGACGAGTCCGTCCGCCTGACCCGACCAGGCTATCAGCTTAGCGCCGTGCGCCCAAAGTCCGTCGAGGTTGGCGACGTCGGTCGCCGCCGGCACGACGAACTGAGGAGGCGGCGGCAACGTATCGGCGAACTTGCGATCGGTGAGCTGGAAGAACTCAGAGAAGTTAAAGATGTTGATGTTCGAGATTATGTTGAACTCCGGGTTCTGATACACCCAATACAGCGGGAACTGCGCGTTGAGATTCACCCCGTAATTTGTAAACGCTCCGGGAAGCGTGCCACGGGAAATACCACCCCAGAGCCGCTCCCCTCTCAGATTGCGCGGACCGTCCCACATCAAGTCGATGGCAATCGCCTGCGCCTCCGTCATCGGAGAGGTCATCGGCGCGACTGTTTTACCGATTATCGACCTGGCACTGAAATGACAGAGCCTCGGCTCATTGATGACACCGTCGATAACGCCATCGATGCCATCGCAGGCCTCGACCGCCTCGTTGGTCGCGGCGGTGAACGCATTGGTAAACGCCTGGCTGGAACCTCCTAAGAACACCGGGTAGGACGGGTTGCAACTTTGCGAAGTACCGTCTGGGGCAGAGGTACCCACGCAATCTGAGGGATCGATATCCGCCAGCACCACCGGGAACCAAATTGAGCCAGGGATGAAGCGGTTCCACTGCATCACCGAGGAGCCCACGAGGATTCCGTCGAGCAGCTCGGGATGGAATTGCGCCATTTCAAACCCTTGGCGGCCCCCGGTCGAGCAGCCGTTCCAATACATGCGCGTAGGCATTCGTCCGTAATATTCGTTGGCCAGGGTTTTGGCCCACGTAATCTGGTCGACTTCGCTGGTGTCGATGAAGTCGGTGATCTGATAGTTCAGAAGGACGTTTTGCGGCGATAATTCGAAGCCACCTTCACCTTCCGGTCCTATGGCAGTGTTGAGGCTGCAATTGGGTTGCGCGTTGGTCTGACCGGTGCTTGGATTGATTGCATTGCACCAGTTTGCGCTGTGACCGTTGTCGGTCGACGAACCAACGAACCCTTGGTTCGTTGCACTCACGACTGAAGGTATATCACCGGAATAGCCACCATTGCCGATGGCCTCGACCCTGCCATTCCAGTTCCCTTCGACGCAGGTATTGTTGACTGCTCCGGTCGAGCCGTAAAAGTCCTGGGCGCTGGCGACATTGCTACAGCCGGCGCCATTACCGCTGTCGGCACGGTTCAGCGGCAATCCAACATTGATCGTGATGGCGGGGGATAGCTGAAAGACGACCTGGCAGTACGGAAGATTTCCCTCCGCCGCGGGTACCGTTGCAGCTTGGACAGGGTGTGCCGCAGTTATCGGCGGGAGCCCGGTTCCGCCCGGGTCGACGGGCGTTTTATTGATCCCCGGCTGCTGCGCCACCCAGCCAGCAAGGCTAGCGCAATTCGCCGCGCTGCTCCCCGCCGCCGCCGGCGTGGCGGTTACAAATGACCCAAGCGCTACCACGCTTAATAGACCTGCCGCGAGGGCGCGGCCGCAAGTGATGCCCTTCATTGTTCACTCCTCCCGATTGTCCCGTTTTTAGGAGGGTGCAGCAGATCGCCGAGGCAAAAAGTCTTTAAGGGGCGGGAGATCGCGTCGTTAGGAAGAAAGCAGACCGCCAATCACGACACTAGCCGCCGGCCCTTGCTCGCGAAATATTCGTGGTAGATTCTGACTTCAGCCCCCCGGCTATAAACTGCCATACCCCACGGTATGTTGACTAGATCATCTGGCTTCATACCCGTCAAGAACCCAGCCTGTGAACACCTGCGTTCAGGAGCGGCGACCGGGTCACCGCCTCATGCGTTGCATCAATTCGTTCCGTGGCGCGCTTCATCTACCAGCGCCTGTAAAGTTTCCAGATCCGTCGCGCCCAGTACGAGCTCGCTGCCGACAATGAAGGCGGGCGTACCGTTCAACTTGAGAACTTTGGCGATTTCCAGCGTGCGCTTGATCTCGGCATCGACCTCCGGGCTGTTCATGTCCGTTTTCATGCGATCCAGGTCGAGGCCGGCCTGCGCCACGAGTTGAAGTATCGTCGCGTCATCGACGTTCGGCTTTTTCGACATAATCGCGTTATGAAACGCCTCGTGCTTGCCCTGCTTAAGAGCCGCAAGCGCCATACGTGCCTCATAGACCGAAGCCGCCCCAAGTATCGGCATCTCCTTCTCGACGACACGCAGGCTGGAATTGTTGTTGATCAGGGTCTGCAACCAGGGCTCGACCTGGCGGCAGTACGGACAGCGATAATCGAAGAACTCGATCAGCGTCACGTCGCCGCTGGGATTCCCCCGAACCGGGGTCATCGGATCGTCGACCAGTTCCTTTTTCAACGAAGAGATGAGATTCTTGCTCTGCTGTTCCTGACGAATTTGCTGACGCTCCCGCGCAATTTGCAGGGACTCAATCAGCACTTCAGGATGCGCGAGAATATAATCGTGAATGACTTTCTGGAGAGCCTCGTCGCCGAACGGCGCCCTGCCGCGGTCCGCCGTTTGCGCCGAGGCGGCGGCGCTGCACAGGAACGCGAGCAGGCACGAAACCGTGGCGGCAATTAACCGCCGTTGAATATTCATAACGTCGCCCCCCTCACTTACATCGAACGCTAGCGTTGCAGAACCTACCTCCACTTTGATCTGAAATCCAAGGGGGGCTCATACGACATCGGTGACGGGGCAGTTTTTGTCGCCGACTTGGCGGGCGACGCTTAGCGCGGCGCAAGGCGAATACCGGCAGCCGAGGTCCCGCCCAGTTTCAGATCGAGGCGGTTCAGTGGCTGGAAGCGGTAACCGGTTTCGAGGCCCAAATCTCGCCGATGCTCGCTCCGAACGGCCGGCCAAGCTTTTCGAAAAGCGATTGATGCACTTCAACCTCGAAACCATGATCTTCGAGGATCGAGACCAGCTCGGCGACGCGGCGATCACGTCCGAATTCATGATACTCGATCACGGCGCGCTCGATCCGAGACCAGCAGACACCCCTGATGTTTCTCAGAATATCAAATTCGCTGCCTTCACAATCGAGCTTCAGATAATTAACGACCTCGATGCCGTGGCTGTCCATGATGCGCTCGAGCGACATCAGCGGGGTGTCAATACGCTGTGCGGGTCCGGCGGCGACGTGCCGGTTGGTCAATCCCGCAATAATCCATCGGACCAATCGCGCCGGGACGCTTTGCTTGTAGAACCACGGCGCGGACAGATCGGCATTATAGGCCATCATTTCCCAGCCGGGATGGTAGACCAATTGCATCGTGCCGCCATCGCTCCCGGCGGCCGCCTGCATGGCCGTCACGTTGCTGAGACCGTTTCGTTCGATATTCAATTGCAGGCATCCGAGTGACACCGGGTTCGGTTCCACGGTTACGATGGAGCCCTGTGGAACCTGGGGCGCTGCCCAAAGAACGAACACGCCGATATTCCCGCCAATGTCGATGACGGTGTCGCTCGGCCGGAGCTCAAAGCCGACACGAGCGTAGCGGCCGCGCTTAAAGATTTCCCACCGCAAGTATTTGGCAAGCGGGCGCATCGATTCGGACGTGAGATGGCATACCGTTCCATTGGGAAGTCCAACGTTTAATTCGACCACGACTAATCCTATGCTGTGTCGGAAATAGACTGCGCCGTATTGTCGGCTTTATTCCGAATCCTCACGCGACCGCCGATCAAATGTCCGGCCGTCTGGCCCACGAGAGGCGCCGGCTACCAACCGCTGCCATCCACGAAATGTGTGCTGGTCATCAAAACTTCAACATGACCGGGGCGATCCTGTTCCAGTCAGATTGCTGTTCGTCGCTGCGATGTGAACGAAGAGAGACGGACACTTCGGCGATCGGCCGATAGCAAAGCGATATTCCGAAATTCTACCCGACGCCCGCCCCTATCTAAGTGGCTGGTTTTGAAGCTTGATGACGATTGTCGAGGAAAGTTGAGTTTTTTTGAACCGATACGTC
>Ga0302325_10030765_pt1 | contig 11064 bp, 9 predicted proteins | sample Palsa_T0_2_FD_201948 | JGI IMG/M metagenome (GOLD analysis project Ga0302325, IMG submission 201948) | Peat permafrost microbial communities from Stordalen Mire near Abisko, Sweden - Palsa_T0_2 | ecosystem: Environmental > Terrestrial > Soil > Palsa > Peat permafrost | place: Sweden: Abisko...
TCCGATGGAAACGCGCGAATGTCCAAGCAACCCAGCCTCCACGACACAGCCTACCGTTCATACTTGAAGTGTGAAGGCCCGTTGCGGCTGAAGCGCTCGCCAGACTTTATGGCGACACGTCGAACACCCCGATCTTTGAGATGCTGAAAAACGGTCCTTGTCTCGAACTGCCAACCACGCATTTCCTTCGCGTCTGTCTTCGCACCTTCACGTCTTCGCGGCGCTTATTTGCATTTCAAAATGATGTCGGTAAGTTGGCCTCGCCCTCGGGCGGCTGCGAAGCCCTCGGGGTCTGCCGGTTGGCGGGCCTCGGGAAATGGGAAGGCGGTGAAATTCCGCCGCGGACGCGCCGCTGTGATGGAGAGGTTTGAGCCGGTCAGTGCCACGATCGGGCCGATCCCGATTGGAAGGCGACCGGCGACGTTCACGTCGCCCGGACGTTGACGACCTCCCAGAGCCAGAAGACCGGCCTGTGGGCTCAAGAGACCGGCGCACGGTGCGCCGGCTCGTTTCGGATTCGTCCTCGCGAATGGGACGGCCGGGGCCACAGCAGATCCGGGCAGTGCCGCGGTTCGTTTTTACGCGCCCGCCAACGTTGATGCTTGCCCTTCGGCCTCACCCGTGCCTTCGTGCACATCGTGGGGCCGATTGCTTTTTGCCCCACGCGTGATCCTGGGGCGGAAGGGTCTGTCATGCAAGCTCACGTTGGAAGGTCATCTGCGCGCACATCGCGGTTTCCCCTTCTTCTTCGAGTTGCCCTCTTATCCCCTCTCCCGGTACTCCGGCCTTCGGCTCTGACGCTCAGGCTCGAAGAGGAGAGGGTTAGGGTGAGGGCCGCAGTTGGTGGCGAGAAAAAGCCCTCACCCCAGCCCTCTCCCGGAGTACCGGGAGAGGGAGTATGGCGCGTGCGCGCTGTTGCGTTGGCGCTATCGATATTCATCCTGTCGCCCCGCTTCGCGGCGGCGGACGACACCACCGAGCCGACAACCCAGCCTACGGAATTATCGCCGATCATCGTCACCGCCAACCGCGTACCGACGCCGGCGTCGCAAGTCGGCAGCTCCGTCAGCATCGTCACCAGCGAAGATCTGCAAAACGAGCAGGTGCCGCTGGTCTCCGATGCTCTGCGGTACGTGCCGAGCCTGGACGTCACGCGCTCCGGCGGGGCCGGCCAGCTCACCTCGGTCTTCACGCGCGGGTCGGATTCGGATCACACGCTGGTGCTGATCGACGGGATCGTGGCCAACGACCCGACTTCGCCGGAGGGGGCGTTCGATTTTTCCACGCTCACCACCGACGACATCGACCACATCGAAATCCTCCGCGGGCCGCAAAGCACGCTCTGGGGGTCCAACGCCATCGGCGGCGTCATCAACATCATCACCAAGCGCGGCGAAGGCCCGCCCACCGGATATGCCTATACCGAGGACGGCTCGTACAACACCCTCCGCGAAGGGTTGGGGGTGAGCGGCGGGAACAAGACCGTCAACTATTCGCTGAGCCTCTCGCAGCAGGACTCGCAGGGAATCCCTGCCCAGGATGACCGTTTCCCCGATCGTGAGCCCAACGGCTACAGCATCAGCACCGCCGCCGAAAAAGTCGGCTGGAACATCAGCGAGAATCTCGACATTGATTTCATCGCCCGTTATCAGCGCAGCAACGTCGGAATCTACAACAGCGGCGAACCCAGGGCGGATAATCCCAACAGCCAGCTTCGCAACAATGAGACGTTTTTGAGCGTTCAGCCGCACGTCTCGCTCCTCGACGGGAAATGGCTCCAGAGTTACGGCTTTTCGTACACCTACTACGATCGACAGGATTCGGAGCTGGCAGACCCCAGCCACACCACTGGCGGGCTGGCAAAGTTCGATTGGCAGAACGATCTGCACGTCACAAAAGACAACATCGTGACCGCCGGGCTTTCCCTGGGTCGAGAAACGCTGGAGGGATCGGGCGTCTCCAACAAGTCCAATCGTTCGACGGCGGTCTATCTGCAGGACGCGGCCAGCTTTGACAATCGCCTGTTTCTCACCGCCGGCGGCCGCTATGACGATGTCGAGGTCGGCGGCACCGATCTGACCTCTCGCTTCACCGCCGCTTACGTCTTCCCGACGCACACCACCTTGCGCGGCAGCTATGGAACCGGGTTCAAAGCACCGTCGCTGTCGGATTTGTACTCCCCCTTCGGCTCGCCGACGCTCAAGTCGGAAAAGAGCGAAGGCTGGGACGCGGGCATCGAACAGGCGCTATTTGCCGATCGAGTGGTGGCCGACGCGACGTATTTCTCGAACGAGTTTCGCGATTTGCTCGACTACAACTTCATCACCAACAAGGAAGAGAACATCGGCCATGCCCGCGCGAGCGGTGTCGAACTGGGCCTCAAGCTGCGTCCCACCGACGACCTCACGCTCGGGGCCAGCTACACCTACACCAACACCGAAGACCTCGACACCAAGTCGGCGTTGCTGCGCCGTCCCCCCAACGCGGTCTCCGCCCAGGCCACTTGGGACTACTCCCGCAAGGGGCACGTCACGCTCGGCATGAATTACGCCAGCAGTCGGGCCGATATCGATCCCGTCACCTTCGCCAACACCCGCCTCGATGGCTACGTGGTAGTCAACCTGGCCACGTCGTATCGCCTCACCGATCATGCAACGGTCACGATGCGGATCGACAATCTGCTCAACGAGCATTACCAGGAAGTGGACGGCTACCAGGAGCCCAGCCTCTCGATCTTCGGCGGGTTGAAGTTGACCTTCTGAGCAACCACAGTCGTATACGGCATCGACCTAACCCGCGCGCCGACCGCCTCCCCGGGCCCGCCACTTCAGTGGCGGGCGGCGCACGGGAGATCGAAGCATCATTCCTCGGCAGTCTGCAGATATTTTCGCACAATCAGCAGCGACACCGGTGATCCCGCCGCGATGCGCTCCGGCCGCCAGCCAAACAGCTGCGATGAGAGTCCCCATTGCTCGGCGATGCCGATGACGACCAGGTCGAATTCGCCGGCAATTTGAAGCACCGCATCAACCGGCGACACATCTTCGACCACGCGCAGGCGCACCTGGGAGGGTTGCGCGGGATCGTGATAGATGCGGTCGATCGCCTGCTGCACGTTGAGTTTGCGATCGTCGCCGCGGACGGGATCGACCACATGCAGCACGGTGAGCTGGGCATTGGCGTTGCGAGCAATGCGGCCGGCCAGGTCGAGCGCCAGGGCATCATGTTTGCCGCCGAGGTAGGGGACCAGCACCTGCCGGGCGGCGACGAAGCCGTGATCGACGAAGACGGCGACGTCGGTGGCCACGCCCGTCAGCACGCGGTGCACCACCCCGCCGAGGAACGTTCGGCCGACCACCGATCGGTGAAACCCCATCAGCACGAGGTCGGCTTGCTCATCGCGGGCAACACGGGCGATGTCCGTGGGAACGTCGCGGCTGGTGAACGCCAGCGGCTCCACCGCGATGTTGGCCGCCGCCGCGTTGTCCAACAGCGGCCGCAGGGGATCGGGCAAAGCGCCGCGCCGGGGTTCGTCCAGGCCGCTGCGGTAGGCATCGCGATCGACGGGCCGCGTCAGGTGCAGGGCGATGATCCGTCCACCGGCGGCGGCCAAGCCGGCGAGGTTCTGGGCCACGCGCAGCAGCGGCCCGCCGCTGCGGGGATCGGCGACGGGGATGAGCACGCCAAAGATTCCGGGACGGCGCGGGGTCGCGCCGGCGGCGCCGGCCGGCTGTCCGAACCAGCGCTTCGATCCGATCAGTTGCAGGATCGGCGTGGTGATGCCGGTGGTCGCCAGCGCCATCAGCACCATCATCGCGAAGACCGCCGGCGTGATGACGCCCAGGTCCTGGCCGATGTTGAGAATGACCAGCTCCATCAATCCGCGCGTGTTCATCAGAATGCCGATGATCGACGACTCGCGCCATCCCATCCCGCAGGCGCGGGCCGCCAGCGTCGAGCCGCCGAATTTTCCCAGGCATGCCGCCGCGATGACCAGCCCCGTGTCAACCCAAAGCGCAGGCGTGTTGAGCAGGCCGATCTGCGTTTTCAATCCGGTGAAGGCGAAAAACAGCGGCAGCAGAAAGACCACGGTGAAGTCTTCGAGTTTCTCACTGATCGTCCTGACAAATTGCGTCCCCTTGGGCATGATCGCGCCCATGAGAAACGCTCCGAAAAGGGCATGGATGCCGATGCTTTCGGTGGTGTAAGCCGAGAGAAGCACCAGGAGAAAAATAATGGCGATCACGCCCTGGCTGAGCCGGCCCTGGCGCTCGTGGACGACTTGCAGCCGGCGCAGGAATGGCCGGATGACCAGGAACATCAGCATGACATAGACCGCCGCCTCGGCGGCCGTCAGCAGGGCGGGGCGCACGCCGGTGGCCCGGGCGATGGCGACGACGAACGCCAGAACACACCACGCCGTCACATCGTCCACCGCCGCGCAGGTGATCGTCACGGCGCCGACCGGCGTCTTGTGCAGATTGCGCTCGGTCAGAATCCGCGCCAGCACCGGGAAAGCGGTGATGCTCATGGCCGCCCCCATGAACAGCGCAACCGACAGGAATCGCATGTCATGGTTGAAGACGTGGGTATACAGATGCAGCGTCAGCACCGCCCCCAGCAGAAACGGAGCGACGATGCTGATGTGGCTGATGACGACGGCGGCATGACCGCGATTGCGCAGCAGCTGTGGATCGAGTTCCAGCCCGATCAGAAACAGAAAGAACATCACGCCGATCTGGCTGAGCGTATTGAGATTGGCCAAGCCACCTTGCGGAAACAGCGCCGCCGAGGCAGTTGGGAACAATAGGCCAAATAGGCTGGGCCCGAGCATGATGCCGGCGATCATTTCGCCCACGACCAGCGGCTGATGCAGCTTGGCGAACAGTGTTCCCATCAGCCGGCTCAGGGCGAGCACGACCAACACTTGGGCGATGAGCAGGGCGCTGGGGTTATCCAGAAATCGGTGCAGCGGCGAACGCTGGGCCGCGGCCAACTCCTTGGGCCCCGGCGCAACCGCCGTTTCCTTGCCCACCCACTGCCCGGCGAATGCCGCCTCACTCGGCCCCGCCAACGTCGCGGTAAACGCCTTGCCGTTGGGATCGAGCTGCAGCGCGAGCGTTGACGTCTGGTCCGCCAGCCGCATCACCATCCCGCCGCCCGGCGTCGGCGACTGTTCTTGAAGAATCAGGTCGAGTTTCGGGCCACCGTCAAAGAGCAGTTGCAGGAATTTTCCCGATTGCCGCACCCGCAGCATAGAGCCCAGCGTTGGCGTCGTCGGCTCCAACTGCCAGATTCCCGCCAGATCATGCGGGGCCGAGAAGGTATCGCCGACGTGTACCACCGCAGTGATGCCGACGATCACCGCGGCCAGCGAGAGGATGTAGAAGATGGTCGCTCGCCGCATTTTTCTCGACATCGCAACCGGCAGGATTCGAACCTGCGACCGGCGGATTAGAAATCCGCTGCTCTATCCAACTGAGCTACGGTTGCCGCGACAAGTGTTGTCAGCCGGACTGCGCGGATTGTCAATCCGATAAGAGCCGCGAAGACGCGAAGGGGAGAAGACAGACGCGAAGGGAAATGCGGGGTGGGCACCTCGGGATATCAATGAGTTCTTCTCTACCGCGAAAAGGCCGCTTTCTCTACGTCCCCCAATAAATGGAATTTTGTTCTTCGCGTCCGTCTTCGCCCCTTCGCATCTTTGCGGCTCATCAAACCGGGCATTCCGATTCGGTCACTGCATTGCGGCTCTCGCGGCCCGTCGCGTTATTTGAGCAACTCATCCAGTTCGGCCAGCAGCACCGGAATTTCGCTCTGGACGATGTCCCAGGTTTTGGCATCGTCGACCTGCACGTAACCGTGGATGAGCACATTGCGAAAGCCAATGATCGCCTGCCAATCGGTGATCCGTTGGGCAGTCGCCGGGTCAATTTTGCGAAGCTGGGACAGCGCTTCGCCGACGATTTCAAAACATCGCTCCACAGCTCGACGGAGTTGTTTGTCCGATTCCTAGTTGTCGAACGTTTTCCCCGCCGCAAACGCCGCGATGTCGCTGGCGGCGTCGTGCATATCGCGCAAAAGTTTCAATACTTCAGGCGGCATAGATGAGCGCTCGATGGCGATTGGCAACCATCGCAAAATAGGGATTAACAATTGCTTTGGGCTCAATCAAGTCGATCGGACGGCCGAATAACTCTTCCAGATCGAGCTTCAGACCCATGAAGCGCTTGAACGACCCCTTCCATCCGAGGTCGGTGAATTCGACAAAGAAGTCGAGATCGCTCCGGGCGGGGTCAAAGTCGCCGCGCGCCGCCGAGCCGAAGAGCTCGAGCCGCGCCACATTGTACTTGCGGCAGAGCGCCTCGATTCGCGGAAGATCTTGTTCGATGAAAGGGAGCATATTTCGAACCTGCGACCGGCGGATTGGAAATCCGCTGCTCTTCAAACGTTAAACAGAAAATGCGTGATGTCGCCGTCTTTCATGACGTAGCTTTTGCCTTCGGCGCGGAGCTTGCCGGCGGCTTTGATGGCGGGCTCGGTTTTGTATTGCTTGAGATCGTCGAGGGTGTAGATTTCGGCGCGGATGAATCCGCGCTCGAAGTCGCTGTGGATGACGCCGGCGGCTTGGGGGGCGGTGGCGCCGACGGGGATGGTCCAGGCGCGAATCTCCTTGGGGCCGGCGGTGAAATAGCTTTGCAGACCCAAGAGCCGATACGCCTCGCGGGCCAGGGCGGCCAGCGCCGGCTCGTCGAGGCCCATGCCGGCGAGCATCTCGGCGGCATCGGCGGCGTCCAGCTCGGCCAGCTCTGCTTCGAGTTTGCCGCAGACGGGTACGACTCCGCCGCCTTCCTTGGCGGCACGGTCGCGCACGGCGGCGACCAGCGGGCCCTGGCCGTGCAAGTCTGATTCATCGACATTGGCGACGTAAAGGACTTTCTTCGCGGTGATCAGGCCGAGCGAGCGCACCGCTTTTCGCTCGTCGGGGGAAAACTCCAGTTGCCGCACGGGCTTGCCCGCGGCCAGGCTTTCCTGGGCGCGACGAAGCACCTCGGCCCGCGCGATCGCCTCCTTGTCCCCGCTCTTGGCCAGCCGAACGGTTTTGTCCAGCGACGCTTCGACGGTTTCCAGGTCGGCGAGCATCAATTCGGTGTCGATGGTTTCAATGTCCCGGACCGGATCGACGGACCCCTCGACGTGAATCACCTCGCCGCCGGCGAAACAGCGCACGACGTGCAGGACGGCATCGACCTCGCGGATGTGGGAGAGGAATTTATTGCCCAGCCCTTCGCCGGTGCTGGCCCCGCGGACGATGCCGGCGATGTCCACCACGCGCAGGGCGGCGGGGATGATTTTTTCGGTCTTGATGAACTGGTGGATGACCTCGAGGCGCGGGTCTGGCACCGCGACGACGCCGACGTTGGGCTCGATGGTCGCAAACGGATAATTCGCGGCCAACGCACCGGCGGCGGTCAGGGCGTTGAAAATGGTGCTCTTGCCGACGTTGGGCAATCCGACGATTCCGACATCCATGGGGGGAATATAAGGGGAGGAAGAGAATAAGGCACGAAGGCACGAGGTGGGAAGGAATAAGGCACGTAGGCACGAAGGCACGAAGGCACGAAGGGAAGGAGGGACGGGGGGACAGAGGGACGAAGGGCGCGGGGGCTCTTCTCTTTCCCTCCCCCACTTCGTGCCTCCGTGCCTTCGTGCCTCTGTGCCTTATTTGTTTTCCCAATCCCCTCGGCGCGGTATACTGACGGCCATGAGCAAAGCGCATGTTGATCCAGCGGAGTTGCGGCGTTTCGCGCAGGATTTGAATCGATTCAACAACGAATTGCAGTCGCTGGTGGGCGGACTCAAGTCCAAGCTCACGGCGTTGGAGGCGAGCTGGCGCGACCAGGAACAGCGAAAGTTTACGGAATTCTTCGATCAGACGACCAAATATCTGACTTCATTCCTCGATGTATCCCACCAGCATGCCTCGATGCTGTCCAAGAAGGCCGGTCTGATTGAGGACTACCTCAAACAGCGCTAGGATGGTGTGAGATATGGCTCAAGGCGCGCGCGTTCATTCCTTCGATGTACTGCGGTCGTTCCGGGCGGCACTCTATAAGTTTGCCGAGGTCGCGGAAGTTGCCCTGACCGACGCCGAGGGCGAAACGCAGCGGGTCATGGGCTGGCTGGAGCGCGATCAGCAGACGTATTGGCAGTTTCAGATGCGCAAGCGCCAGGAGGAAGTGGCCAAATGCAAGGAAGCGGTTCGGATGAAAAAGCTCTTCAAAGGCGCCGACGGCCGACCGGGATCGGCGGTGGATGAAGAAAAGGCGCTGGCCAAGGCGCTGAAACGGCTGGCGGACGGAGAGCAAAAGTGCAAGGCGGTCATGGCCTGGAGCCGCAAACTTCCCAAGGACATCATGATGTTCAAGGGCTCGGTGCAGCGGCTGGCGACGGCGTTGCAATCAGACGTGCCAACCGCGGGCGCGCAGCTGAGCCGGCTGCTGGCAACGTTGGAGGCGTATGCGGCGATGCAGGGACCAACGGGGGGACTGGGCGCCGACGACAAGCTGGTGACCTCGAGCATCGGCGCGGCGGCGCTGTCGATGACGCGCGGCGGGGCCGATGCCGCCGGTGCACGCAGCCCCTGGGCCCGGCTCCGCTCCAAAACCCCTGCGGCCGACGCCCGTGAAAAGGCGTCGGGAACTTCTATCGCCCCAGTGGAGCTGCGGGCGGCGCGATTGGCGACGGTCGAACTCGAGGGCATGCTGGCGCTCTCGGCCGAGCGCTCGGCAGTCGATCCGCAATCCCGCATCGTGTTGGCGGCAAACCTGGGCGCGGCGGCCCAGATTTATCTGGAGCGACTCGACATCGCGTTTCCTGGAGACAGCGGCTGGTACATCGGTCGGGCCGATGACGTGGCGACCGAGCCCGGGGGCTCGATCACGGTCTCCGACCTGCTCGATGCCCGCGTCGATCTGGTGGACCTGTTGACGCTCCCCAAGGGATATCTGGCGGTGTTGGATGGCGGGGGAGTGGTATCGGTCTTGGGCGCGCGCGATGAGGAATTGTGGAAGGCGCCCGAGGCGGCGGCGGCAGCCCCGCAGCCCGCCCCTTCGGCCACCGCCACGGAACCGGCGGCCGCGGCGCCGACAACTTAACGGGCATTGTTTTGCCGGCGGTGTGAGATGGGTGTATATGAGGGACGCGGTCAACTGGCCAAGGGGATCAAGGAACTGCTGTCGCGCTGGGCCGAGACCAAGGGGGATTGGGACGACTCGGTCAGCCAGAATTTCGAGAAGCGATTTCTGATCATGCTGGAAATGGACGTGCGCTCGGCGACGTCAGCGATGGACAGCATGGCCCAGATTCTGGCGGCGGTGCGCCGCGACTGCAGCGACGATTCGACAGGGTAATCAATGACCACATCTCAAGTTATGGGCGAACTCCAAACCAACGGCGCGGGCGGCGATGAGCCGGTGACGCATCGCGACCGCCAGCGGGCGGCGCTGCGCGAGCTGCTGGAGTTGGCGTCGGCGTGCGCGACGGAGGAGTCGGAGATCGACCGCCGGCGTCAGACCGAGTTGGAAAGCGCCAAGCGCCAGCACGACAAAGGCGCCACCGTGCTGCAGCAGCGGCAGCAGGCCGAGGCCACCCAGACGGCCCAGCGGCACGAGGCGGCCAAGGGCGCCGTCCAGGCCAAGCGCGAGGCCGACGCCGCGGCCCTCAAAAACGCCGAGCGCAACTCCCGGCAGAAAATCGAATCCACCCACGAGCCAATCGTCCGCAAGGTCAAGGAAAAGCTCAGCCAGGATTTGTGGCTGGCCGACAGCGTTTTTGAAGTCAGCCAGAACCAGGTCAAGTCGGAGCTGAAGAAGGCCAAGAACGCCAACGAGAAGCTGATCGACGCCCTGGATGAGATGGAAGCGCGGGCCAAGGCGCTGATGGTGAAATATCACCAGAAGGTGCCGGCCGCGCCGGACGTCGAGCCGCCGGTTCCGGAGGATGTCGATACGGCGTTCAAGGAGGGGGCGGAGCGCACCGAGGCACAGGTGGCTGCGCTGCGCCGGCTGAGCCTGCCGAATCTGTTTGTGGGGGCTTGGCCGTACATGGCGATCCTCATGCTGTGCATTCTGGCTGGGGCCGGCGGGTATTTTTACAACGAGGTGACGGGCGCCGGTGAGTTCTTCGGTGGGGCCCTGGTCGTCGGCATTTTGCTGGGTTGGCTGCTTTTCATTGCGGCTCGGAAGCAGGCGCGGCAGGCGTATCTGGGGTTTCTCGCCGCGGGGGCGGTGGCGCGGAAGGCGGCCTCCGTGCGATTGGAGAGAATCACCGCCGAGCAGAATAAAAAGCTGCAGGACGCCGTCGATCGCCGCAAGACGGAGATCGCCGCCGCCAAGGAGAAAATGGCCCCGGTGCTCTCCAACGCCGAGAAACAGCGACTGGCCGATCTGGCGTCGATCGAGGCGCAGGTGCAGCACAAGGGTTCGCGCCTTCTCTCCGCGGCCGAGAAAGCACGGGCGGAAACCAAGGCGACGATCGAGACCGAGGCGGCCGACTTGTCCCGGCGGCATGCACGCGAGCTTGAGGCGCACAAGGAAAAATACCAGACGCTCGTGCGCGACTCGGAGAGCCGCCACGCGGAATCGCGCCGGGCCCTGGAAGCCAAATGGTCGGGCGGCCTGGAGCGCATCGCCGCGCCGATGGGCGAGGCCGAGGGAAGCCGCACTTTCCCGGGGTGGGACGATCCCGGCTGGCAGAAGTGGGTTCCCCCCAAGACGTTTCCGCCGGCGGTGCGATTCGGCGAGTTGCAGGTCGATCTGAAGAAGATCGTCGATTCGCTGCCGGGCGATACTCCCTTCACATTGCCGCTGCCCGGCTCGTTCATCTTGCCGGCGATGCTGACTTATCCGCAGCACGCCTCGCTGCTGATTGAAGCGGCCCGCGACGGGCGCGAGGAAGCCGTGCGGACGTTGCAGATGGTGATGGTCCGCCTGCTGACCAGCGTGCCGCCGGGACGCGTGCGGTTCACGATCATCGATCCGGTCGGTCTGGGCCAGAACTTTG
>Ga0302325_10030767_pt1 | contig 11063 bp, 10 predicted proteins | sample Palsa_T0_2_FD_201948 | JGI IMG/M metagenome (GOLD analysis project Ga0302325, IMG submission 201948) | Peat permafrost microbial communities from Stordalen Mire near Abisko, Sweden - Palsa_T0_2 | ecosystem: Environmental > Terrestrial > Soil > Palsa > Peat permafrost | place: Sweden: Abisko...
CTTCTTCCGTAGCAAAGTTCGCCTCTAACTCCATTACATTCCGCGGATACTCTTCTGCCCCCACCCCGGCATACTAGATATTGGGGCTACCTGAGTCAAGGGGATACCCATCTTGCATGATTTGAAAACAAAGGGCTGGGCACCACCATGATCGCTAACGCGCCCGCGCCAGCACCAACGTTATGTCGTCCGGCTGTTCGTCTTCGCCGATCCAATCGGCCACGGCGATGGCCACAATTTCTGTGATGCGCTCGAGTGACAAATGGCGATTCTCGCGCACCAGTTGGATCAGCCGCTCCTCGCCAAATTCGCCATAATCGTTTTCCGGCTCGGTCACTCCATCCGTGTAAGTCACGAGCACATCGCCCGGACGGAATTGCACGGTTGCTTCCGGAAAACTCACGTTGTCGAACAGCCCCACCACGGTTCCACCGCAACTTAGCAACTGCGACGACCCATCTTCGGAAATCAGAATCGGCTGCAGATGACCGCCATTGGCATACATGAGCCGGCGTGTCCGACCGTCATAGATTCCCAAGAACAAGGTTGCGTACTTCGCCGCCGGAGTGCTCTCGTAGAGCTGATGGTTCAGAAGTGTCAGCAGCGTAGCCGGAGACGTGTCTGCCCCCCTCGACTCGGAAGCGAGCATCAGCCCCGCCCCGCCCGTCGCCCGGACCGTCGCCGGTTCACGCAGCACAGGCACATCTTCGATGCTGTAGGCCCGGACTGCCGAGTGGATCGTCGCCATCAGCAGCGCCGCCGAAATTCCTTTGCCGCTGATGTCGCCGACCGCCAGCATCAGCTTGTCGGAATTGAGCGCGAGAAAGTCGTAGTAGTCCCCGCTCACCGTCCGCGCCGGACGGCAGAACCCGTGAACTTCGAGCGTTTCCAGCTGCGTGATCAACTTGGGATAGAGCTGCGCTTGCACTTCCTGCGCGATCGCCAGCTCACCCTCCAGTCGTTGCTTTTCTTTCTGTTCCTGAACCAGTTTCTCGATCGATGTGGTCATCGAGTTGAAGGAATTCGCCAGGGTTGCCAGTTGGTCGTTCGACTGCACCGTGATCCGATGGCCGAAGTCGGCCCGATTGATGTGCTTGGTCGCTTCATAGAGTTGGTCGACCGCCGAGGTGATGGTGCGCGTCAGCTTGGTTCCAACAAACAGCGCCAGCAACACGATGATCGCGAACACCGTCAGGATCGAAAATAAAATATATTCCACGCCTTTGGCGTAATCTCCGCGCGCGGCAAACAGTCTCGCGTAAAGCACCGACGGCCGCGTTTCGACCTCCGCAAGCGCTCCCACGCGCTCCGGCTTTCCGGTGGCCCAATCGACCATCTGCACCGGGATCCTTAGCGTGATCTCGTGATCCAGAGCGTTGCTCGCCGGCGGAATCGTCCCCGCAAAAAAAGTCTCCTCGCGCAGGCCTCCACCCTCGAACAACAGGGCGTGCTCGGAGGCGTTTTGGTGCGCGGGCCCGTTCGAACTAGCGGCCGCCGGGCTTTCGGTTCCATAGACCGCAATCCGGCCAAGACTTCCCGCAATCTGCTCGAGGAATTCCTGGTCAAACGGCTCGCTTGAAATCACGCGCAGCGATCCCTCGGCATCGGCAAGCACGGTCACCGTGCGCAGATAGAGTTTGCCGCCGTCGTTCACGAGGTCGCGGAAGTCCTGGGTCAGAAAGGACGGAGAGTCAAATGCAGCCAAGCCGTCCGGACCCGAGCAGTAGGGCGTCGGCTGATCGCGGTACCACGCGCAGACCTGCCGCCGCGCCCATTCCGGGCGATGCGGCCTGACCCGGCCGACCACTGCGGCATCCAGCTTTCCACTGGCGGAAATTTGCGTCGCCAGGTGGTGAGCGATGGCTCGGTTCGCTGCTTCCATGTTGCGCGCGTGCGTGACGATATCGGAAGTTACGACGAAGCTGGCAAACTGTCCGGCGAGAAGATAGAGCGTGATCAGGGAAATCACCAGCAGCAGGAAAACCGGAATCACCCCGATAAAAACATAGGTCACGATCAAACGGTTTCGCAGCCGCCATAGCAGTTGCGCGCGTAACCAGCGGAACCCGGCAATCGCGAGCAACACAATCGCGAGCAGGCTGAGAAACGTTACCCAACCCGTCAGGCTCGCCGACGTTGCCGGACTCGCGCGCCGCGTCAGCGACTCGACCGCGAACAGAAGCAGGTCGAGCGCCAGCACGTAGAGCGCCGCCCACGCGACCCAGCTTTGCGGCCAGAGCCCCTTGCCGCGCAGCCTGCTCTCGAGTTCCAGAGAGATCAGTCTCATCCCGTTGCCCGATTTGCCGTCCGGTGATTGGCGGTCGCGCCTGCGGTCATATCTCAGGATAGATGTCGAAAAAAGCCGCGAGACTCGTTTTGAGCTGCTTCTCGATCTCCTCTTTGCCGCCCTCGAGAACGTGCATGGTGACATGAGCCTCGCGCCCATTCTTGAGTTTGATCGTGGCCGCGCCCACCTCCGCCACCTCGTCGGAAGGCAGCAGACGCAGGCCATATACCAATGTCAGATTTGCCATCCCACAATTGTAAGGCAGCGGATGCAGTCGGAAGAGTGTGAGAATTGCCGATGACCGGTTATGATGCCGTGAGATCTATCCCGGTGGCCACTGCAGCGAGCGCCCGCCGATCAGATGCACGTGGAGATGAAAGACCGATTGCCCGGCACGCGGGCCCACGTTCAGCACCGTGCGATAGCCATCTTCAATCGATCGCTGGCGCGCAATGTGAGCGGCCACCAGCTGACAGCGGCCAACCAGTTCCGCGTCTTCTGGCACGGCTTCTTTCAATCCGGCGATGTGCTTTTTGGGGATGACCAGCACGTGGGTCGGGCCTTGGGGGTTCAGATCTTCAAAGGCATAGGTATGTTCGTCTTCGAAAACTTTCTTGGATGGCACTTCGCCGCGAATAATCCGGCAGAATAGACAATCCGCCATAAGTGAGTCTTCCCTTCCCTAGTTTTATGATCTCCCGACAACTGAGTTCGGGGCCAGGGGGTCTCGATTCCAGGAGAAACAATATCACCCTAATTTAGCAGCATTTTGTGAAGAATCGTGTTGTTAGTCGAGCCGCACCAGAAAGACCGACCCCTCTGTAGTCTCGGTTTCGCGGGCTACGATGGTTGCTCGTTGGCGGTCGTCGTCCAACACTCGCACTCGCACCCACCAGTCGCCCACGGGACTCGCAAACTTCACAACTTTGGCCATTTGGTAGCGCTTCTGCAGATGTTGCGCCAGTTGCGCGGCCGCATTCTGCCCGGCGAAGGAACCGATCTGAACCGCCCAGCGGCCGCCGGCATCGAGAGGCTGGGGCGACTGGAGTACCTCCAGCCGAACCTTGGCAAGGCCCGGTAAGTACACATCCAGCGCCTTCGCCGCAGCCAACGAAAGATCGATGATACGTCCGGGGATGAAGGGCCCGCGATCGGTGATCCGCACCAACGCGGAATGCTCGGTCTTCAAGTTCGTGACGCGCACAATCGATCCGAGCGGCAAAGTAAGATGGGCGGCCGTCATGGCATTCATGTCGTAAAGCTCGCCGTTTGATCCAGGCCGATTGTGATACGGAGCGCCGTACCAGCTCGCCACGCCGGTTTGTTCGAAGATCGGCTTCGCTCCCGGAGGAATTTCGATCCGTCCGTTCGCGCTGCTGACTCCCGCGGGTGGAACCGCGGCTGGTTTTTGCTGCGGAAGTGACGGTGGGGGTGGAACCTGCGCTTGCGTATGTTTATGTCCACAGCCGCTCAGAAGCGCAGCGCCCAACCATAGAAGGAATAAAAGACAGGGCGCTGGCTCTGCCGTCGGGCGCCGCCACGGCAGCTCGTTTCGGGGCCGGTAATTCGAAGGAAGGCTGCTCAAGAACTCTGGCGATGCGTTTCCAGATAATCCGCGAACTCGCTGAGCTTGCTCGCCGCGATTCGCAGCGCCTTCGACGAATGCGTTCGCACCGCCGGCACAACCTCGTCGTTCAGATAGGTCACCAGTTCCGCCGTCTCTTTTTCCAGAGTCTCGGCGATATTCGCCACCGAGCGATTGAAGCGCGCGGAAGCCTCTTCCACCTTGCGGTCGAATTCGGTCATATCGATCCTGCCGGCTCGGATTAACGTTCACGCGTGGTGCGGTTGCCAGATTCCCTTATTATCGCGGGCGCTCTGCCGGCGGTCAAATCCGGATGAATCTGATCGGACACGGGTCGCGCCCGCGGAGTTCAGACCGGGTCGCGATACAATCACGCCATGCCTCCGAGGATGGCTGTTGAGTCTGCCCCGGTTTCTCTGATTTTGATGCTGACGCTGGCGTTGATGTCGACGCCGGGCTGCACCTTTAACGGCGATCATCCAGCGCGCGCTTTCTCCGATGCCACCGGTGGCGAGGGGCTGGAGCGCGTCTTCTGGAAACAAGTGCAATCGGCGAAGTGGGTCGAGGTGGAGCGCGTTCTCGCTTCGAATTACTCGGGCGTAACGCCTGGCGGGACCCTCGATCGCTCCGCCACGATTGAGCAATATCGTCAGTGGCAGCTGAAAGACTTTTCGCTCGGCGATCTGAAGACCGAATTGAATGGAAACACCATCGTCGTGACTTATTCCATCACGCTGAACGGCACCTTCGATGGAACTGGCGGAGGGCAACCGCTCCCCTCGGCGCCGCAGCGCATGATGACTGTGTGGCAGCAGCAAAAACAGGGCTGGGTTGTCATCGCGCACAGCACCAGCCAACAATAATGCGCGCATCGAGCACCATCGCCGCGGACAAGCAGCGGTCAGCGTCCCCGGGTCGACCGACGGGCATTCGCCTGGCTGCCTTTCGTCGCGCTATTCTCCGCTGGTACGACCAGAATCGCCGCCATCTTCCGTGGCGCGAAACTCGCGATCCCTACCACATCTGGCTCAGCGAAATCATGCTGCAGCAGACGCGCGTGGCTGCCGTCCTAGAGCACTACCGGATTTTCCTCAACCGTTTCCCGGATCTGCAGGCGCTGGCCGCGGCGTCTGAAGATGCTGTGCTCGCGGCATGGAGCGGCCTGGGCTACTATCGGCGCGCGCGCCTGTTGCATCGCTGCGCAAAAGATCTGGTCGAGACCCACGGTGGCCGTTTTCCGCAGAATTCCGAGGCCTTGCTGGACTTGCCTGGAATCGGGCGCTACACCGCTGCCGCCCTTGCCAGCATCGCGTTTGCCGAGGCCGTGGCGGTTGTCGACGGCAACGTCGAGCGCGTGTTGCGAAGGTTGATCGACGTCAACTTGAATGGCCCACAAACTTGGCGACGTGCGCAAGCACTTCTCGATCACTCCCGGCCCGGGGACTTCAATCAGGCAATGATGGAACTCGGTGCCACGGTGTGCCTGCCGGGCGAGCCGCGCTGCCTGGCCTGCCCGGTTCGGAAATGGTGCGCCACCCCACGAACCAAATCGGGAACGGTTCCGCCCACCGTGTCGGTAGAGCGCATGTCGCCCTTGCGGCAGAACAAGAAGCAGATCTGGTGCGCCCTTGATTGGCGCAAGGGCAAGGGCGACCACCGCGGCTATGGTGAAGTCCGGTTGGTACGACGTCCGCGGACAGTCTTGCTCATGCCGGGGATGTGGGAACTGCCGCAATCTTCCAGGCCTCCGCGCTCACCTCGCGCGACAGCCGACTGGCGCACGTTTCGACATTCCATTACGGTCACCGATTACACGGTTCATGTGGTGCGGGATACGGCGCTTCGCAATCGCACGCGGGCCGATACTCGGCCGGTTCCAAAAAGCAAATGGATCAAGATTGATCGCATCGCGCACATCCCAATCACCGGGCTGACCAGGAAAATCCTGAAGGCCGGCGGCATCATCTAATTATTGCAACCTCGGTTCTATGAAGTGGCTCGATCGACTATTCGGAGGTCCGAAAGATATGGCTGCATTGACGGCCGGAAGCAACGCGCCTGATTTTTCCTTGCCCGCCCTCATTGACGGGAAAGCCGACGGGAAAGCGGACGCCAGGGATGGCTCCAAATTCTCCTTGCAATCCGCTCTCCAACACGGGCCGGTGCTCGCGGCCTTCTTCAAAGTTTCCTGTCCGACCTGCCAATACACATTTCCCTTCCTGGAACGGATTCACAAAGCTCACGGCGACAGCCGAATCACGGTCGTCGGCATCTCGCAGAACGACCCACGCGACACCAGCGCTTTTCTGAAAGAGTACGGCATCACCTTCCCTACTCTGCTCGATGATCCGAACGGCTACGCCGTCTCGAACGCTTACGGACTGACGAACGTCCCCACCTTGTTCTTGATCGGACAGGACGGCAGGATCGAAATCAGTAGCGTGGGATGGGTCAAACAGGAAGTCGAGGACATCAATCGCAAGCTCGCCGTCCAGCAGGGCGCGCCTCCTCCAATTTTTCTTCCCGGAGAAGACGTTCGCGACTTCCGCGCTGGTTGAGGCTCCAAGAACTGATCCCGCGGGTCGCGGGACCAAAAACGTTCGGTACCGGACTTTCTGCACGAGGGTAACTTTGGCCTCTCCGGACGACGTGCTAGCCTTGCTTAGTTCCGCGCTTTCAGCGCTTTGCAACGAGCGTTGCGGACCAGAGACGAGCCCTCGCCGATGCCCAAGGTCCCGATTTTTCGGTTGCGCAATTCTGCACCGCTTAGCCGGCCCGATCTTCGATACCACGGCATCACCCTGGCGTTCAGCGATTTGCAACTGGGCGTCGACAATCTTCGCTACGACGTTTTTCTGAGCCCCCGCATCACCTCGGATTTAAGTTTCCATCTGGCGCGTTACATCTGCCGCTTTGGCCAGGTGGAATCGCTATTCGAAATGGATGTTCCCGCGGTTACCCAGAACAAATTCGTTCGCGCAGCCGAAGGCACGACCAAGCTAACCAAGTCCGGCCCCGCCGACCTGAAGAGTCTGCTGATCTCGGTTCATCTCGCGATCCTGAACCGCGCCAAGGCCGAGGGAAATCCGTCGGTTGATCTGCTCGGCCGCCTGGCCGTGCTCAAGTTCATACGCAACGAACTGCAGGCGCAGTTTGGCCGGATCCTCGAACAGTGCCGCGCGAAGGCGAAGTCGCTCGAGGGCGTGCGGCAGGCGAAGATGATGCAGACGCAGGAACTGGTCTCCGGCTTCCAGGTGCGTAAGAAGATCACCCTACGCCGCGCCGGGCAGGAAATGTTTCGTTTGCTCCGCGAAATCGAAAAAGAGACGCTGGCCCGCACCCGCCGCTCGCTGCTCGGCGACTTGCCCGCCGACTGTTATCGCCTGTTCCTCAATCCGTTGCTTCTTACCGAAGATGGCCGCGACGATTATCTCTGCGCCGAGCACTATTACATGTTCGGCAACTTCGAGAAAGATCCCGATCGCTTCCCCAGCCTCCGCCGGTTTGCTTTGGATTTTCTGCGCGAACTGGGCTACGGCGAAGCGGATGAGGATGAGCATCTCGAACAGGCGTTCAATGTTCCCGAAAACGCCGCCGCGCTGGTCGGCACCGGCAACGGTGAAGACTTGACACCCGAGGATCGCAACCGAAAAGACCGCCTCGAAGTCTGGACCCGCATGCTGCAGCGCGAAGGCGTTATGGCGCACGTGGTCGCCACCTATGAAGCGGTTCCCCTGCTCGCCGAATATGCGCCGCGGGTGAACCCGCAGCAGATCAAAGGGGCATTGCTGTTCCGCGAAGAATCGGAGCGCGTCGAAAAGATCATTGCCGAAGGTCGTCTCCATTCCGACCGACTGTTTGCCGCCATCGGACGCGTGGCCTCCTGCCGGGGATCCGAGCGCAGCCGTTTTGCCGCCCGTCTCTTGCACGATCTGTTCTGTTATCACCGTGATCTGCGCGGCTTGGAGGCTCTGATCTCCGGTTTTGACAGGATCAACCTGGTGAGCGACGAGAAAGTACGGCAACTCTCCGCGCTCAACGGCATGCTCTACGAGTTCCTGCCTCCCGAAGAGCAGAAGCCGGCCGAGGATCGCGTGGTTCACCACGTGATCCTGAAGGCCGATGTGCGTGACTCTTCCCGCCTGACCCGCTCGCTGATGGAAAAGGGCATGAATGCGGCCTCGTATTTCAGCCTGAATTTCTATGGCCCGATCAACAAGCTGCTAGCGAAACACGGCGCCACGAAAGTCTTTCTCGAAGGCGATGCCATCATCGTGGCCGTGCTCGAACGCGAAGGCGAAGACACGCTGAGCGTCGGCCGCACCTGCGTTCTGGCGTGGGAGATTGTGAGCGTGCTTCGCGACTACAACGAACTTTTGGAGAGCTCCGGTCTGCCGCAGATGGAAGTCGGCCTGGGCATCGCTTATCAGGATTCGCCTCCGCTCTACCTGGTCGATGGCGAACACCGCATCATGATTTCCGAAGCCATCAATGAGAGCGACCGTCTCTCCTCCTGCAGCAAGCGTTTCCGCAAGAAACTTGCTCCCGATGCGGGCATCTTCCAGGTGTACTCGGTGCAGATCGGAGGCGGCGGCAACCAAGGAGGCAACGGCAATCCCCATGACAGCGTGACGGCCGACGCCGAAGAAATGCGACTGAACTACAACGTCGGCGGAATCTGCCTGAGTGAAGCCGGTTTTCGCAAACTGCAACAGGAAATCTCGCTGTCGCCCTGGGCAGCAAATGCCAGCGAGGCTGGGTTCTCCGGACCTGGACTCTCCGCACCTGGATTCTCGGGACCATGGATCGACGAGCAATGCGAGATCTTCGTGGGGACCGTTCCCCTGGCCAACGGACTATTTCGCCAGCTTGCAATCCGCAAGAATCGCATCGCCCAGGTGGATGTCCGCGATTTATCCATTTTGCAATGGACCGACCGCTGGTATTACGAAGTCTGCGCAAATCCAGCCGTATACGCCGCCCTTCCGGGAGAAAAAGCCGCCTTGGCTGCCCGTTAATGCGGCTCGGCCGCGAAGTATTCCCGGGCAGTTTTCGAGCACCTATTCAGCAAGCGTGTACTCCAGTTGGTAGGAGTGCTTCCCGTTTTCATTGCGAATGGTAAACGTCCCGGCAATCCCAACCAATTCACCGGTGCCGGAGCCCGGCACCACGATCACCGACATTTTGAGCCCGTTCTGATCCATCGTGCCGGTTTGCTGGAGCGCAAAGCTGCCGTGTTTCCCGGCCAGCGTCCCGGTGACCAGTTCCATCGCCACGTATCCGGCAGCACCCTTCTTCGGATCACCACCGGCCAACATCTCGCCTTTGCTCGTCGCTTCCAGATCGCCGTGGATCTGCTTGTCGAGGGAAAAACGTCCGATCCCCTCGGCGGGTGCCGGAGTGAGGGGCTGAGTGCTCACAGTGAATGTGCCGCTGGCGTGGTGTGTCGTGTGGAGCTCCTTTTGTTTGCGCGATTACCGAGCGATCAGAGCAGCACCAATGCGCACAACATCGAAGCGGACTGAAAGCATGATGCCGGATTCTATAACAACCCCGGGCCGGCGTGTGGCGTTGTTCTCACTCTTGCGAGATGGTTTCTAGAAGCTGCGCCGAACCCGGAACGGAATCTCCACCACCGTTTCAAGCGACACTGGCTTCCCGGCTCTTTCGGCGGGCACGAACTTCCAGCGGGCGAGCGCCTTCGCCGCATAGGAATCCAGACGCTCGTCCGGGCTGTTGATGACGCGAATGTCGCTTACCCGACCATCCGAGTGGATGACAGCGTACAGCGTAACCATGCCGTGCACGTTGGCGCGCATCAACTCCAGCGGATAGCCGGGGTCCGATTTCTCCGTAGCAACCGGCTCCAGCAGTTCCCCGTCTTTCCTCCCGCCGTCAAGCTCGGCGAACTTCATGACCCAGCTGCCGGTCGAGGAATTCAGATTCGGCATGTTCAGCGTCCGCCCATAGACCCGCTTGCCGGCGAAGACTTTGCGGTCTAAGTCGGTCATTTTATCGTCGGAAACTGGAGAAGCAGCGCGCGCGCTCGAACGACCACCCGGACCGGCTTCCGGTGATGAGAGGCTAGCCGTCTCGCGGGCGTTGTCCGAGTCGGCCGCGCCGACGTGGAGGCCGCCCGGCAGAGAACCGCTGGTCCGCCCATTGAAGACGCTCGTGCTATTCGCTGCTGACTTCGATCCCGCCACGTCCGGGGTTCCCGAGGCACCTGTTTTTCCCTTTGGAGTTGCGGCAAAAGTTCCGCGCCGATTGCCCGTGGGAACGGCCACCGGACCGGAGGGCGCGATGGGATGAATGCCCAGTGCGATGAGCCGCCCATTCGAACGACCGTTGCCCGCGGCCGCCACGCTCGGCGGAGGGGCGACGGGTTGCGCGCCGCCCGGCAAACTTCCCTGTCCGCTGCCGCGCCGCGCCCTAGCATGCTGTTCGGCTAGCGTGAGCTGCGGAGCCGGCGCTACCACTGTACTTGGCCCAATATCGACGGGCCCGACGTGTCCTTTGGTTGATTGCGTTAGCTCGGGCGGTGGTTCGACGACCGAGGTCTCCGGGACGGTCAAGCCCCGCGCCGGACGAGGCGTCACTTCCGGAGGCGGCGCAATCACATCCGATTTCAGCGCCGCTTGAACGACACGATCGTGCGCGAACTCCACGTCCGGGGCGGGCGCGATCACCTGCGTCTCGGGCGCTACGATTCGCGACACCGAGGCCCGGGTCGCATCGAGCGGTGCCGCCGGCACAATGGCGCCGGTGGAGACGATATTAGGCAAGGGGACGTCGTGACTGAGTTTGAGGTCGGGGGGCACGACGATGGTTTGGGCGCGGTTGTCGGCTTCCGGTGGAACAGAAAGGATCGGCTGCTTGGCGTAGGCGGGGTCTCCTTTTTGCGCCTTTGGTGGTTTGGTCGCGCCGGTGTCGAGCGGGGGCAGATACTGTTCCGCCGTATACGTTACCAGCGACGAGCGGTCAAAGGCGGGGTGTTCCAGAATTTTCTGCTGTCGAAGCCACGCGAGCGAAATCGTCCATATCAGGGCAACCGCTGTGGTGTGTAATCCCGCAGACTGAAGGAACCGTCTCCAGGGCAGCTTTTGCTCGACGAAAACATCGCTCCACAGATCGAATTCGGAATCACCGGGCAGGTCCGCCGGGCCAGGTGCCGGGGGAAGAACCGCGCCA